>Ga0105247_10000170_pt1 | contig 64314 bp, 57 predicted proteins | sample KBSS24metaG_FD_81519 | JGI IMG/M metagenome (GOLD analysis project Ga0105247, IMG submission 81519) | Switchgrass rhizosphere microbial communities from Kellogg Biological Station, Michigan, USA - KBS S2-4 metaG | ecosystem: Host-associated > Plants > Roots > Rhizosphere > Soil | place... | reverse complement strand
CTGCTAGTCGGACCGCATGGTGCCCCCACAGCCAGGGCGATCCATCGCGTGTTGACCCAGGCACCCGCAGTAAAATACGACACGTGCGTCGCAAGAGCGGAGCTGGCCCGAAATCAGCGATCTCCGGCCTTCTGATGAAATTTCTTTCGATCTCACCGCAGCGCAGGCGCCAGAGGGTACTTATGGCGGTACTGAGCAAAAAAAGCGATGCAAATTCCCAGCCAAATCATATAGATAGCCGGCACTTAGATTCCAACCCAGAGAGCTATCTAAATCAAATGGTTATCGTATTTTCCTCAGGCGCCACATAGCGTTGCGCGTAACGGCTGTGTAACGCTTCCGTTATCATCGGCCCATGGTTGCAGGGGTTATTCAATGAAGCTCGTCGGATCCCGACGAGAGCCGGAACTCACCGAGCACGCAAGCGGGGAAGCGCTCGCAGCGGGCGCGCGCTTTAGCGAGTCCATCGCGGCGCTCGCGAAGTGGACGTTCATTCCGAAGGGCGTCTATCGCTTCAAGTCTCACGAGGCCATGAACAAACACCAAGAAGACTGCCTCGCACGCGGTATGGGACTGTTGGCAGCAGAGCGAAGCCGTGACCGAACAGATCACCCGTCCGGCGACACTTGAGGATCTGAAGACGCTCCTACGTTCGCTCAACGCGAACGGGGTCGATTACCTGCTGATCGGCGGATACGCCCTCGCCGCGCACGGTTACCAGCGTGCGACTACCGACATAGATATCGTTTTCCCGGCAACCGCCGCTGCAGGCCAGCGCGTCAAAGAGGCGCTCATGATTTTACCGGACCAAGCAGCGAAGGAACTCGAACCACAGTGGTTCGAAGAGGGTGAGAATATCCGTGTTGCTGATGCGTTCGTTGTTGACATCATGCTCAACGCAAATGGCCAGACGTACGAGACCCTCCGACAATATAGCGAGACACTGGACCTTGACGGCATCTGCGTCCGAACCGTCAGTCTTGAGGGATTGTTGCTCACGAAGCAAACCATGCGCGACAAGGATGCTTCGGACAGGATCGTGATTGAGCGAGCACTTGCAGTTCTGCGCCAGCAAGCTTCCGGTGCAGATTCCGCAGAAACGGACTCCTAGTCCGGCCGCATCGACGCATTTGACCACCATCGGACTGTCAGCAGTGCACAGGCCTTGCGAGGAAGTTTGGTACGCGGGCCCGGTGCTGATTGCCCAACACACTCATTGACCGAAAGCTCACCGTGACTCGAACGCCAGCGCTCTCTCAGCTATCGCGATAGCGCACGAGTGCATCGCCCAGCGCTTCCTTCAGCGCCCCGAGCCAAGGCTCGAAGTTCCGCCACTGCTCGAGACCCTCCCGGTAGATCGGCTGGCGCACCTGCTCGGAGCTCGCCGTGCGTATGCTGCGGCGGGTCTTATGGAATTCGATGCACGCGGGCTCGAACTCGAGTCCGCAGTGGCCGAGGAGCCGCCGCACGCTGCCCTCGAGGTCCTCGACCACGTCCTCGTGCAGCACTCGCAAGATGCGTCCCGGCGGCAGCACTGCGTTCCAGTGCGCCATGAGCTCGAGGTAGGTACGGTAATAGCGCGCCATGTCCTCGATGCTGTAAGCGAATTCCTGGCCCCGCGCATAGAGCTGCTTGAGGTTACCGAAGCAGCAGGCCATCGGCTCGCGGCGCGCATCGATGATGACCGAGTTCGGCAGCATGAGGTGAATGAGCCCGATGTGCCGCCAGTTGTTCGGCATCTTGTCGATGAACCGCGGCCGGCCGTTCCGGTAGACCTGCGTGTCGCATAGATACTTCTCGCCAAGCGTACGCAGCTCGTCCGTTGATATGTCCACGAGACAGCCGGGATAGCGTGGATTATCCAGGTCGGGGTTGTACCCCTGGAGGTCAAGCACTGCCCGCGGCACGTTGGCGAGCTCCTGCGTACCCTCTACCTGAGAATGGGAAGCGAGAATCTGTTCCAGAAGCGTCGAGCCGGCGCGCGGCATGCCCAAAATGAAGATCGGCTCGTGACTGCTCGCGCCGTAGCCCTCGCGCAACTTGACGAACTCGGTCGTCAGGAACTGCTTCTGCAGCGCCGTATTCTGCTCCAACAGTTCGGGACGATAACGGCTCTCGGCACGCTTCTGCGCGTTGCCGCGCTCGTAATAGTGCCAGGCAGCGCTGAAGTCGCCACGGTCCTCGTAGCCCTTGCCCAGGGCGAAGCACAGGTGGTAGCGGTCGATGGACTGGGTGTCGGACGCCGCTTCGGCCTGCCGCATTAGAGTCAGATCTGCGTCCGAGAAGCGATAGGTCTTGAGGTTCGCAAGGCTCCAGTACGCATCACCGAAGTTGGGGCGTGCCGCTATCGCCTTCCTGTACGAATCAATCGCCTCCGCACGGTGCCCAAGCGTCTTCTGGGCGTGCCCGATTGAGAGGTGCAGATCGGCCAGGGAGCGGGGTGTCTGACCCGCTTGCGCCAGCACCTCCGAGAATCCGCGTATGCCGTCCTCGAAGTTACCGAGTCCCACGGTCGCCGTGGCGCGCAGAGTCCGATACTCGGTGTTGCCAGAGTCGGTGGCCAGCAGCAGGTCGAGCTGTGCGATCGCTTCGGCGTGCTTGTGCCGGTCGAGCAGTACACACGCGTAGTCCCGCCGAAGCTCGGTGTAATCGGGCGCCATCTCGAGTGCAGCGGCGAGCAGAATCTCGGCATCGTCGAGGATGTCCTGGGCGATACCGATGCGAGCGAGCAGGCGCATCGCCTCGACCTGATTACTATGCTGGAGCAGATAGCCCCTCACGATCCGCTCTGCGAGCGCGAGGTCCCCTTCACAGAAAAGACCTGTGGCGCGGATCACCTCGGGGGGCACGGAGCGCAACTTGCGCACGTGTTCCGCGGCGATCCGCGATTGATCGGCGTTGCCGACCATCAGCTGCAATCTCTCCAGCATGCTCCATGCATCAGGAAGTGCGGGATTGATGCGCACGGCCTGCTCGTATGCCTGGATGGCGCTCACTGCGTCCTTGAGCGCGACATAACAGTGGCCCCGCTCCTGGAACAGCGCGCTCATTCGCGGGTGATGCCGCTCGAGCTCGCCGAGCACTTCCAGTGCCGCCGGAATGCGCCGCATATGACGCAGTCCGAGCGCCAGCAGGTAGAGCAAATCGCGATTCTCGGGATAGGCTGTGCGCAGGGCGGTCGCATCATTCACCGCCTCTGCAAAGCGGTGGTCCTTAAGGAGCGCGCGGATCCGCTGCACCTCGTTCTCGATGCTGATTTTGCCGGTTGTAGCGTGCGGGACCTGTGTCACGAGGGACTCCCGCACGCCGGTGCAGGCAGAGTCGCCTGCACCGGCATCGAGCGAACGCGCCCTGGCCGGGATCTTAAAATTTCAGGCCAACCCGCAGGCCGAAGATACGAGGCCGCAACGGAATGTCCGCCTTGACATCCTGGCCCGATGTCGTGAAGAGACTCGTGTGCCGATCGGTGCAGTTCTGACAGAAGAGCGCGCTTTCCCACGGCCCTTTGGAAGCACCGAGCGTCAGATCGTAAGTTTCGTACCCAGGCATCGTGTAGCGCAACCAGGTGGTGTAGGGGACCGCGATGCCCTCGCCGGAGGGGAAGCTGCTCGGCTGATTGTCCATGTCGCCCACGTGGCTCATTCCGACCTGCGCGTAGGCCTGGTACTCCTGGAAGACCCAGTCGTAACGGGCGCGCACGTTGTACGACAGTTTCGGGGAGAACGCCGGGGTGCTGCCGATGGCACCCAGCGGATCGACGATTGCCGTGTTCGCGTTGCCTGCGCGGACCTGCGTAATACACTGTCCCGCGGGGGTCGGGTTGCTCGGAGTGTATTTCGTAATGCCGAGTGACTTGATGCACGGTGAAGTCGCCTGCTTGGCATCGTTGTAAGAAGCCGAGGCCTGCAGTGTCAAAGCCTGGATCGGCTTGACGGCCAGCTGCAACTCGCCGCCCCAGATCCGGTAATTGGGCCCTTGAATGCCGAATGTGGTGTTCCCGTATACGGGCGGATTGTAGATGAGCGTCTGGACATCCTTCCAATCCATTCGGTACCCGGACAGATTGACCTGCACCCGTCGATCCAGGAATTCTGACTTGAAGCCCACCTCATTGTTAACGAGCGAGTCCGGTCCGTAGGCCGTTGGCTTGTTGAACTGTGCGGGCTTTGTGTCCCCCGGACCCTTCGCCACGCCGTTGGGCAGCGGGACGCCATTTGCGTCCACCCATACGGTCGTGCGCCCGCCAGGAAGTCGGTTGAACGCGCCAGGGCGATAGCCCTGCGAAAAGGTGTAGTAGAGCATCGCGTCCGGCGTGATGTGCCAGGTCAGGTTGGCGCGGCTCCTGAATCCGGAGTAGTCGGCCGTGTAGTGGAAGGGCGTTGCGAGGCACTGGCCATTGGGGATGTTGACGCAGCCTGAGCCGGTCGTCCACTGCGATCCGTGCTGGAATTCATCGTACTTGTACCACCGTGTGCCGGCGGTCAGCGTCAGCACTTTCGGAATCAGATCGAAGTCCGTCGAGAAGAACACCGCCTTCCGATGGTACCCGCGCTGCATGTCCTCGCCGAAATTCGTGGTATCGCCGCGGGTGGACGGATCAATTGCAGCGTCTATGGGCGTCGCATTCGACAGGCAGACCGGCCCACCCGCCAGGGCGGCGGCGAGGTTGGCAGGCGTGCAGGAGGGAATCGTCTTCTGCAGGAAGTTCATGTCGTCCTTGATGCGGAAGTCTTCCCAGTAGAAGCCGAGCAGACCGCGCAGCCGCCAGGCATCTGGCGTCGAGAAGCGGAACTCGTGGCTCTGATGAGTCGTCTTGAAATAGTCGTGCCAGCCCATGATCGGGGAGTAACAGGTCGCGGGACCGGCGCCGCCGAAATTGCTTCCGCCCCCTCCGGTGCAGCTGTAGTAGAACCCACCGGCCGTGCGAGAGTAGTTCGTGTAGTCCATGTTCGCATCGACGTTGCGCGTCAGGTACGCTCCCGTGTAGAGCGCCCTGATGTCCCCGATCTTGCCGTTCACGGTCAAGGCGGTCGAGTTCGCCTTATCCCGGTTCCAGCTCGGCATGAACGAGGTCTCCTCGAGCGGCTTCAACGGCTGGAAATCGAGCCCGGTCTGCATCTCAAAGGGCATGCCGTCGGCATCGAGGTACTGATAACTCTCCTGGATCAGGGCATCCCAGTCATCATTGATCTGGTAAAGCCCTGAAAGCCTCAGGCCCTGGTAGGTAGTCGGGTTCTGCTCACGCTTTGCAAGGGTGTAGTTGTTATAAGTGTCGAGATGTGCCGGGTAGGACGAGCTGTACGCACTTGGACCGCGATCGAGCGCAGGGTTGCGGGTGAAGGTCGAGGGCACATTGTCTATGTAGCCGCCCCGCCGATCGTTGTAGAAAACTCCGCGCACTGCCAGCTTGCCGCTGATCAGCGGCACATTGAGGACGGCGTTGATGTTGGTGTTCGGATCGCCGTGGGCAGTCCAGCTGTAACCCGCCTCTGCGCGGCCTTCAGTCTCGTTCAGCTTTGGCTTGTTCGTGATGTAGCGAACCGCACCGGCCTCGGCGCCACCGCCGAACAGCGTCCCCTGTGGCCCCTCCAGCACCTCGATCCGCTCCATGTCGACCATGTAGACGTCGAGATTACGACCCGGGAAGGATAGTGACTGGTCGTCGAGGTACGTCGCGACGTTCGGGAAGGGGTTGATCGAGGCCGAGGACTGGCTGCCCGCATATCCGGCCGACAGTCCGCGCATGTAGATCGTGCCCTGACCCGCACCGTTGGTACCCTGCGTAACGTTCGGCAGCAGCTTGAGCACGTCATCGAAAGTGCGCACACCAACGCTTGCGAGCTGCTCACCTGAGATCGCCTGGATGGTGATCGGCACGTTCTGGATGGATTCCGACCGGCGCTGCGCTGTGACGGTGATCTGCTCGAGGCCCGTGCTCGAGGTCTCGTCTGCTTCTGCGGCGTGGACCGCTGTGGCCGATGATGCGCTGAGTGCCGAGAGCACGGCGCACGTGACCCGATGATTGATCCGCTGCTTGCTACTCAAGAGACTCTCCCGTGTTTCCGGTATTGTCGTGTGGCGGCGCGGCCGCACTTCTCCGGTTGTTATGATCGATTGCGTTGTCAAGGCCGCGCCCGTCCGCCTGCTTACTTTCGGAAGGCGCACGAATCCCGCGGATCTTAGACATCGGCACGTGACATCTTAGTGACAAATACACCCTGCAACAATCGTCGATCGAATGCACCATGGTGTAGCAGGAACACAACATTGCTGCTCCCCTTTGGTGCGGCGAAACATAGACGAACTCTCCCAGATACCCTTGAGTAGCTGCTGATCGCCGACGCACTGGGCGACTCCGGCGCCGAGGTCGTGTTTGTTGGCGGATGGCTGAGCGTCTCCAAGCATTTGAAGGTGTTGGAGCGCGCCGGCCTGATTACCCGCGGCCGGTCCGGCCAGATGCGGCCCTCGCGCGAATTTTGGTGCCCTCAAGCCACCCTTTGGAAAGCGAGGAGCGAGTCGGACCAGCTGTTTGCGCGTCCTCCTTCGACTAAGCCATGGCCTCGTTGGTCGACTCGAATGGAAAGACTCGATCTACAACCGGCCGAATAATCCCGGAGTCAATGAGGCGACTGATCTGACCTAACTGATCTGCGCTGGCTATGAGGCGTGACGCCGGCAATCTGTTGGCGATGGTGCCGCGTCGAACCTCATGCCCCAGATTGGCGAGCGCACCACGGACCCGAGCGTATCCCCGCGAGGGTTTTTTCTTATCCCGAACGACGTATCGCCCTACCCTATCTGCTCCCTCCAGCGTATGTCCACCGCTTCGTTTCAATTCTTGGACACGACGCCGTCGGTTGTGGGCGAGACTCTATTCGCGTGTCTTGCGATGTTGATTCCGATCGGCCTCGATGCTTTTCGCTATGCGCTCGACGGCGCCCTTGAGTGACTTCAGGTCCTTGTTACAGGTATCCCAAAGAACGGTCGGATAGGTCTCATGGTAATCGTGCCGTAGAACGTTGCCGATGGTTACGTTCAACCAGTTGTCGCGCCCGCCTGTCCTTGCGAAATTTCTCGAAATCGTACCCTGCTGTGTCCATCTCGATGTTGGTGATGGCCTCGAGGATGTGACGTCCGTAGATCCCAGGGTCCTTCTCCATCAGAACACAGCCTGGGCCTCGCGAAGGACGTGATCTCGAATGGCGGGGTCGAGACCCGCGCGCATCGCGAGGTACTTGTGGGGCAAGAGCGGCCCTGCAATCTTGGAAAGCGCTTCATGATCAAGCACTTACAGGTCGATTCGACCCCAACACAGGGAGCCGTTTGAATCAATGACTTGCGCGTCTTTTCTCCGCAGTCTGCCGGGGATTTTCTCGTCTTTTTCCCGTCTGCCGTCGGCACCCGAGGTTTTCCGCGTCGATCTCCCTCAGAAGCTTGTCACGCAATACCGGCAGCACGTGGTTGGCGACTACCCGCTGACAAGCTCGCCGCGAGTACGCCGCAGTTGCGCTCCTGCGACCGCTCGCAGGCCCCAAACGCTCGATGAGCTCTTGAGGAACTACGGCGAGCGCCTGTTCCCGATCGCTTTGGACGTCACCAACAACAATCAGGTGCTCGAGGCGTGCGAGCCGGACACCGACATTTCGGCCGACTCGACGTGGTCAGCTCAGCCTCCATGCGAATACGAGATGTGGGCATCTCGTCGGTGCTGCTCATAACCGCAGCCCCCCGTCGATTTCCAGACAACGCCCCGTGAAAAAGTCATTTTCGAATATGAAGCTCACGGCGTGCGCGATCTCTTCGGCTTCCCCGAGGCGCCGCAGCGGAACGGGTGCAATCGCCTTCGTTAGCACCTCCGGCCTCATCTCATCAACCATGGGGCTGTGGGTAAATCCGGGTGCGACAGCGCCTACCCGGATACCATGGCGCGCCAATTCCTTCGCCCAGACCACCGTCATGGCGACCACGCCTGCCTTGGCCGCACTGTAGTTTGTCTGCCCGACATTACCAGCACGAGAGATGCTCGAGATATTGACGATCACGCCGCCACTGTTGCCGCTTATCATGTGCTGGGCGGCCTCACGTGCGCACAGAAACACTCCCGTAAGGTTGACGTCGATTACCGCCTGCCATTGGGCGAGCGTCATCTTCCCCGCCACTTGCCCGTCCTTGACCTTCACCAACATTGCATCTCTGACCACGCCGGCATTGTTGATGAGCCCGTCGAGGCGGCCGAAATCCGCCGCGATCTGCTTGAACGTTCTCTCGATGTTGTCCTCCTCGGAAACGTTCGCAACATAGCCGCGCACCAATACTCTCTCGTGAGCGCAGATTGACCTAGTCTCATCCACGTCGGCTCTGTTTATATCGAGCAGCGCGACATTGGCCCCCTTCCTGGCGAAGTGAATTGCCAGCGCGCGGCCGATACCGCGGCCGGCGCCCGTGATGAGCACTGTCTTAGCCCGAATATCCACGACGTCTACCCCCTTCGTCCGACGCCACTGGTGTTCGCACCGTAGTATTCCTTGTATGCAGCGCATACACAAGTTTTGTGCGGGCAAGCTGCGCCGACACCTCCGCTGCCACGAGTTAGTCCCGGCCGCGCCAGGACACTGCGCCTCAAGGAGGAAGTAACCCTGTGGCCGGTAGGGTCATCGAGTCATCGGGGCATCGGTAAGGAGTCAGGGCTCAGGAGTCAGGGCTCAGGAGTAAGTGCTCAGGCGTCGGGCGTCAGATCGAGAGGCACTCCGCCTCGCCGCTCTCAAAGAGCTCCTCCAGCGCGCGCCGAGCCATGTATTCCTGATGCTGCATCTCGAGTATCAGGCGAGTCTCGAGCTCATCCACCGGATCACTCGCGGGTGCAGACCGCATCGGCTCTACGAAAAGACGCGCGGACTGCCCCGGTCGGCCCAAACAGCCCTCACGAGCACGGTCCTCCACGGCAAGTGTGGCTCCAACTGGTAATTCGGGAGTGCCGGCCTGCGGCGGCTCGGCCATGGGTGGCGTCGGTGCCATGAGAACCTGCTTGTGGTGACTGTTCGACACATGCATATGTCAGACCTTCGTATGCAATCATGTGGTGAAGTTTCCGTCCGTCTCGGAGCCAATTGTTGCGGTTGCTCCGGGGCGCTGCATTCTCAGCTCATGAGCATCTGCGCAAGACTCCGCTTGCGCATGAATACTTCGTTGCGTGCCGTGACAAGCGTCAACTCGTCCGTCTCGGGATCGGCCTCCAAGGCCGTGAGGCGACGGCGAGCTTCCATGAGCACCGTGTCATGACGCTCGAACTCATACAGTAACGTAGCTGCAAGGAACTCTGGCGGCGGGCTCTCGCCCTCGGTACTTGCACCGTGCGGCATCTGCATATCAGACCTCCCGGCGCGACGTTAACAAGGACGAATTCCTTGAATCCGGTCTGTTGGCCGACACAACGCTTGAGATGCTAACACGCTGCCGGTCTCCGGCGCCACGGAGTTTGTCCTGTATTAAAACTATAACAACCGCGTAATCGCGCCTATCCCATGATGTCATGCATCAGAACCCTAACCTCGCGTGCGGAGCCACGCGGCGATGCGCCGCGGCACTTCCTGCGCCGCCGCACTGCTGATCCCGGTCCAATAAGACGAGAGCCGACACTGCAAGTCGGTGCAGTGTGTCAGCAGATCGCTACCCTGTCGGGCGGAGTTATCTCGACGGGCTCGTGTCACTCGTTGTGCAGCGCGTACTCGAGCCGTATGATGTTGCGGCTCGCGGTAGCGACGATCTCGCGCGCGACAGGGGACTGCAACAGTGGATAAAGAACATCTGGTCCGCAAGTACGCCAATCGCCGCCTCTACGATGCGACAGCGAGCCGCCATGTGACGCTCGATGACATCCGCAATGTGATTGTCAGCGGTGCAAAGGTGAAAGTCGTCGATGACAAAACTGGCGCAGACCTCACCCGTGCCACGCTGCTGCAGATTATCGCGAGTCAGGAGCAGTTCGGCCGTCCCGTGCTGAGCGATCAGATGCTGGAGGCGATCATTCGCTTTTACGGCCACCCCGTGCAGGAGATGTTGACCCGCTACCTGGAGCAGAGCGTCGGCGCGTTGCTGCGACAGCAGCAGGCGATGCAGGCCGAAATGGCCAAGGTTCTCGAAACGCCCACCGCACCGCTTGCGCAGCTCACCCGTCAAAACATGGAACTGTGGTCGAAGATCCAGGGGGCCATGATCGCGGCAATCGTCCCGCAAGCGGATACGTCTACGTCACCGGAGCATCCGGCCTCCGCAACACAGAAGCCCAAGTCGCGGGCCAGGCGTGCACGGCGCTGAGGTCGTCTGACTTTCACTATGCGACGCAGCATTTAAATGCCGCGTCGCAAGCAAATACCTGCGATTCTCCTGCATTCTTAGCACCCGCTGCACTTCAATGTATGTATGCATCGCATACTTCCTCGTGTATATTCTCCACTGACGCACTCGAATGCCCGCCGGGAGCCTCCGAGAGTCAGCCCATCAAGTCTGGACAGATGAAGGAGTTGGTCATGACTACTTATGATCCAAATGCCTGGTTCGACGCCTTTCGCAGCGCTTTTACCCCTGTCATCCGCACACAGGAGGAATGCATCAAGGCTATGGACCGCATGGCACGTGTGCAGTACGCCGCTGCCGGTGACGTGCTCGAGTCGAGCCTGGCTCAAGCACATGCCGCACTCGAGGCGAAGTCGCCCAGCGACTATCTCGCGAAATCAACCGAGCTGAGTACGAAGCTCGGAGATAAGCTGCGTAACCGAACCAACGAGTTCGTGACGGCCACTACCGAGGTTCAAACTTCGGTCACGCGGATGGCTGGGGAAGTTGCCTCCAAGGCTGGCGAGCCGGCAAAAAAAGCAGCCTGACAACCCGAGTTGACGGCCGCAGGTCATTGTAGAGCCGGGGGCGGCTCAACCGCCCCTGGAGTTTTGTTGCAGTGGCAAAGAAATCCTCCGAACCCAGTCCCTCTGTCAAGGAAGCCGATGTCCGACACTCACCTGTCGGTAAGGAATCGGAGCCGCGGCGACAGATAGAGCGGGCGTTGTACGCGCAGCTCGCTCTGGTCACCGGCGGGCTCGCACCCGACGACTATGCGCGAGCCTGGTGGGATTGGTATCTGCAGGTTGCCGCCAAACCGGACAAGGGGATTGCGCTGGCGGGCAGCGCAATCGAAAAGACCTTGGAAAGCTGGCAGTTTGCCCTGCGGGCGGCCGGATGCCAGACGCTACATCACCAGCATGACTATCCTGAGTTCGGCAGCGCCACATGGAATGAGTGGCCGTTCAACGTCTTCGCGCACACGTACGGGAATTGGGCGTCGTGGTGGCAAGAGGCCCTCGGCGCGGGGTCGGGGATGTCCGAGCAAAACACGCGCCTCACGAGCTTCTTCAGCCGACAGATACTCGCAGCTGCATCGCCTGCGAACTTCCTCCACACCAACCCCGAGCTGCTCGAACAGACACGCGCCGAGTCCGGTCAGAACCTCATTCGCGGTTTCAGAAACTGGCTCGAGGATCTCGAGCGCACGCTCCACGGCCGCCGCCCCGTCAACGCCGAGCGATTCGAAATCGGCAGGGACGTCGCGGTCACGCCCGGAAAGGTGGTGTTGCGCAACCGCCTGATCGAGCTCATCCAATATTCTGCACAAACACCGTCCGTCCACGCGGAGCCGCTCCTGATCGTACCGGCGTGGATCATGAAATACTACATCCTGGATCTTTCGCCGCAGAGGTCGCTCGTGCGCTACCTTGTGGAACACGGCCACACCGTGCTCATGATCTCGTGGAAGAACCCAACGGCTGCGGATTGCGACGTGGGTCTTGATGACTATGTGCGGTGTTTGCGCGAGGCGTACCAAGCGGTGGGCGCCATTGTGCCCGACCGCAAGGTGCACACGGTCGGCTACTGCATCGGTGGAACATTGCTGACCATGGCAGCGGCGGCCGGGCTCGCCGCGGACAAACCGCAGCTGGCCTCTGTCACGCTATTGGCAAGTCTGGTCGATTTCAGCGAGCCGGGCGAGCTGTCGGTGTTCATCAGTCCGAGTCAACTCGCGATGCTCGAGGCGTTGATGCATGAAGCCGGTGTACTGAGCAGCGATCGAATGGCAGCGGCCTTCACTTTGCTGCGAACGAAAGATCTGCTATGGGGCCCTGCTGTCGACACCTACGTTCGTGGTCTTCGTCCGGAACCCACCGACATGATGGCTTGGAACGCCGACGGCACCCGCATGCCTCATCGGATGCACAGCGAGTATCTCACTCGCCTCTACCTGAAGAACGAGCTCGCGCGCGGCGAATTCAGCGTGGCGGGCCAGCGCATCGATCTATCTTCGCTACACGCGCCGATGTTCGTAGTCGGGACCGAAACCGATCACGTCGCTCCGTGGCAGGCTGTTTACAAGATCCGCGGACTGACGCAGTCACCAGACTACACGTTCCTGCTCGCCAGTGCCGGTCATAATGCCGGGATTGTCAGTGGACCGGTCAACGCAAAGCGCCGCTATCGCATGACAAGTTGGCTCAATCGAAGTGACGTACCGACGCCTGAAGAATGGGCAATGAGTGCTACCACCCTCCCCGGCTCATGGTGGCCCGCGTGGCAGCGCTGGCTGAGCGCGCATTCGAGTGCCCAGCGCGTGGTGCCGCCCGGTGTCGGTAACCCTGAGGCGGGCTACTCTCCCCTGGAGGATTCCCCGGGACTCTACGTCCACGAGTAGGAAACGCGAGACACCCAGCTGCTTTCAGAACATATGCATCCCGCCGTTCACCGCGAAGTCCGCCCCCGTTGCGAATCCCGCCTCATCCGAGGCGAGCCACGCAACGATCGACGCCACTTCCTGTGGCTTTCCCAGGCGCCCGACAGGGATGGATTCCAGGATGCGCTCGAGCACGTCGGGGCGAAGTCCCGCGAGCATGTCCGTCTCGATATAACCCGGAGAAACCGTATTGACCGTCACGTTGCGGTGCGCCACTTCGCGGGCGAGCGACATCGTGAAGCCATGGATTCCGGCCTTCGCGGCCGCATAGTTCGTCTGTCCGATCTGACCTTTCTGCCCGTTCACCGACGAAATATTGATGATGCGGCCCCAGCCCCGCTCGATCATGTCGTCGAGAACCGGTTTGGTGACGCAGTACAAGCAGTTGAGGTTGGTGTTGATGACGGCCTCCCAATCCGCGAGCGCCATCTTGCGAAAGAATTTATCGCGCGTGATGCCGGCGTTGTTCACCAGAATGTCGACGGGCCCGATCTCAGATTTCACGCGCTCGAGCGCCGCCTTGGCCGATTCCCAGCTGGCGACATCGAGCTCCACGACCAGTGCCTCATAGCCTTGAGCCTGCATATCATTGAGCCACTGGCTCTTGCGCGAGGAGTTGATGCTACAGCCAGCCGCTACGCGGATCTGCGCTGCGCACAAACGCCTGCAAATTGCCGTGCCAATACCGCCGGTTCCGCCTGTCACGAACGCCACCCGCTGGCCGCCCATAAGCACCTCGCCGACGGGGTCGGCCTGAGTCACGTCAAAAGTCGGAAACCTCCGGGCCAAGCATCTCCGAAACCGCTCTGCAGCAACAACCGCCGCCAGGAAAGCAGCCATGTCCGATCTTCGCGCCATCGATCCATTGAGTTGGTTCGAAGTCCCGGGCCGGCACCTCCAGCAGCGCTCCGGGTGCGAACTGGCTTAACGCGTTCGCCCGGAGGACGCGGGCGCGACGATCCGAGGATCGATCCGCATCACGGCGTAGCCGGCCACCGCACCCGCTCCGAAACCGGGCGCGAGTATTCTCATCGGCTCCGAAATCACGCCCTCAGATACCGCATCCGAGATCGCGATGGGGATGCTCGCTGACGAGGTGTTGCCGACGCGGTCGATGTTGAAATAGAGCTTCCGCGACGGGATGCCGGCGGCACCCGCGAGCTTTACCACCATCGTGCGGTTCGCCTGGTGAGGCACGACCAACTCGATGCTGTCGAGCAACGAGCGTGAGGGATCATCCTCAGCGCGAATCACCGACAATTCGTCCACCATCTGTACGAGATAACGTTTTACGAGAGCCTCCACGTCCGGCCCGTACACCGTAATGCCATTGTCGAACTGGGGATTGGGGCCGATGATCGAGTTGACCTCGTTGAACGGACCGCTCGCGTAGGTCTGGATCACCTCGATGTCGGACAACACTCCTTGGGGAGCCGGACCGAGCACGAGCGCTGCAGCTCCATCTGCGAAAACCATTCGCGATGGCCGTACGTTGCCGACCTTGTCGGAGAACTTTTCGGCGCAAACCAGCACGACCGGCCGGTTCACTTCCTGCAGGAGGCGTATGCATTCGGCAAGTCCGTAGACCATCCCGGCGCAAGCGGCGATCAGATCGAACGAGGCATGCGTCTGGAACAGGCCGAGTTGGCCGGAAATCCAGGTTGCAATCGAAGGCAACATACGGGCGCTCGTACACGTACAACAGACGATCGCACCTATCTCGTGAGCGCTTCTTCCGGCTTGCTCGAGAGCGGCGCGCGCAGCCTGCAGGGCGATGTCCTCGAGAGGACGTGCCGTATATAACCGGCGCTCAATTCCGGTTCTCGCGGTGATCTCGCGCGCACTGATCGGCGACCAGGTGTAGGCGGAGTTGCGCACGAGGTCTTCGTTCGTGCACGGAATCTCCCCCTTGATGGCGGCCAGCGATTCGATCCTCGGTTGAATGGAAAATTGCCCGGCAATGCGGATGGCGGGAAAGGCGCGGGCGGGCGGCTTGGCAACCGGTGCTCGGACGCGTGCTGCGGGACGATATCCCGATTTGACGCGCCGTATGAACTGCAGCACCTCGCGGTTGCGCGGGTAGAGGACCAGGATCACGTCGTCGTCGCGGACCTTTCCGACTTCAGTCAAGCGCACGAGTGATCGGTGCCACGGATACTGATTGAACAGGACCATCGACCAGCGCATCAGGGCTTCGAGCTCCGGCACCTCTTCATGACATTCGATGATGTCTTCGTATGAGAACCGATGGAAATCCGGGTCGTACAACGAGACATGCAGGATCAGATTCGCGGGATCCTCGAGAACTTCGGCGACGGTCGGCTTGATCGCGGGAAGCTCAACCGCCTGATGACGGCGGTTACTGAAGATCTCGAAGAGCATCGTGAAGATCCGGTATTCGACGTCCGCATTCCACGCTGATGGGAGGCGCTGGTACTCGTCCCGGACCGCAGCCGTTTTGCGCTCGCCGTCCTTCCAGGGTGTCACGGCCGCAATGAACACATCATCGGACTTTTTCGGCACGTGCCGCCATGCGATCGGGCGCTCTTCGTACATCATGATCGAGAATCGATTCACCCAGAACAGATGCAGTCCGAGATCGCGCAGCAGCTCATGCCGCGCCGTGTAGGAGCGTGCTTGGATGCGCCGCAGGAGATCCATGCCGGTCGGGGCCTTGTCATGGAAATCGCGCTTGACGACCGCGGAGAGTTGCTCGAGGGACTCGAGTTGCGAAAAATCGATCTCCGGAAAGAAGTTCGATGGAAGAACGAGCCGTCCGTGCTTATTGACAGTGAATGGCTTCATGTTGTATTCCATGACGTTTGGTGTTGCGCTACGGTAAGTCTCGTACCCCGGCGCGCCCCCTTCGTCGCACGTGGCGTCTCGCGTCGTTAGGCTAACGTTACTTCATGACACCATCAAGTCAGCATGCGTGGAACTAACATGCTGCGATACATCGTACGGCATCTGCGAGCCAGTGCTCGTGTCGTGAATAGTGCACTCCGACAAGACCCGCATTCTCTTTACAAACGTGTAATCTCATGAACTGCTGCTGCCCACTGTGCCGTGATGCCAGGAGCGCCCATGGACCACCGCTGCGGTACCCGTATTCCCTGCGAGCTACGCGTCCTGGTGATGGTTCATCCCGCTGTCTTTGGTCCAGGTGTCCTGTTGAATGTCAGTAGTAGCGGAGCCCTGCTACAAACGCCGCTGATCCTGAACCCTCTGACACAGATCGAGCTCGAAGTAGCGGGTCCAGGTATGGGCAGGTCATCTATTCTGGCCTCCATAACGCGCCGTGAGGTTCATCAGTATGGAGTGGCCTTCCGCGGTACAAACAATACGGCCATCGACAGAATGTTACAGATGGCCCACAGTCAGGCCGAGGCAGTCAGCAGCACGCATACGCGCCTTTGGAATCTGACTTCGCCTTCTGCCGGTTAGCGTGCTGCCCCGGCTGTCCCCAGGGCCTCTTGAACACTAGCCAGGGATCTGAAGCCTTCCGTTTGCACTGCACCAATCTGGGACGACCGGATGAGCAGCGGTCCTGTAGCCAGGAAGAATAATGTGCGACTGCAGCAGACCCAGCGGGGCTGCGAGGTCCCAAAACCTGTAGACTGCACCAACCGCAGCGGGCTCACCGGGATCTGTCGCGGGACAACAAGAATGCTCAACCTGCACAAATGTCGCATTGGCGTAGTGGGTCTGGGGTATGTTGGTCTGCCGCTGGCGGTTGAGTTAGGCCAGCATTTCGATACCGTTGGTTTCGATCTCAAGGCCGAGCGCATCAGCGAGCTGAAGGCGGGACGCGACAGCACGCTCGAGGTGAGCAAAAGTGAGCTCGCCGCCGCCAAGCGGCTTACATACACTACCAACCCGGCCGAGCTGCGCCGCTGCCGAGTCTACATCGTCACTGTTCCGACACCGATAGACGGATACAAGCGGCCCGATCTCACGCCCCTCGTGGGTGCGACCAGGACCGTTGGCAAAGTACTGCAGCGAGGCGACGTCGTAGTCTATGAATCCACGGTGTATCCCGGCTGCACCGAGGAAGTCTGTGTGCCGATCCTGGAGCGCGAGTCGGGCCTCAAGTTCAACCGTGGTTTCTTTGCGGGCTACAGTCCGGAGCGCATCAACCCGGGCGACAAGGAGCATCGCCTGCCGAGCATCCGCAAAATCACGTCTGGCTCGACACCCGAGGTCGCCGAGTTCGTGGACGAGTTGTATCGAACCATAGTGAACGTCGGTACTCACCGGGCTCCGAGTATCAAGGTCGCCGAAGCTGCGAAAGTCATCGAGAATACGCAGCGCGACGTCAATATCGCGCTGATCAATGAGCTTGCGTTGATCTTCAACCGGTTGGGCATCGACACGGAAGACGTATTGAATGCCGCGGCAACGAAATGGAATTTTCTGACCTTTCGGCCCGGCCTGGTCGGCGGCCACTGCATCGGGGTGGATCCGTATTATCTCACTCACAAGGCCCAGGAGATTGGCTACAACCCCGAGATGATCCTGGCGGGCAGGCGCCTCAACGACAACATGTCACTCTACGTGGCCGCAGAGATCGTCAAGCTCATGACCCGTAAACGCATTCATGTGAATGGAGCCCGTACGCTGATGCTGGGCATGACCTTCAAGGAGAACTGTCCGGACATTCGCAACTCGAAGGTGATCGATGTCGTGCGCGAGCTGCAGAAATATGGGTCGCACGTCGATGTTTATGATCCCTGGGCGGATGCCGGAGCTTGCATCCACGAGTACGGCATTCGCCCTGTACGGAGGCTTGTTCGGAAGCGCTACGATGCGGCGGTCGTTGCCGTAGCCCACCGGGAGTTTCGTGCGCTCGGCGCCGCCGCCATTCATGGCCTGTGCCGCAGGAAACATGTGCTGTATGACATTAAGCACGTGTTCAAATCTGACGAGGTGGATGGCCGCCTGTAAGCGCCTTTAGCGCGCTCCCTTGCCCATGAAGACCACTTCCGCGGTCTGGACGATGATCGCCAGATCGAACAGCAGACTGTTGTTCTTGATGTAGTACAAATCGTACTGCAGCTTCTCCATCGCATCATGCTCGGACGAGCCATAGGGGTAGCACAGCTGCGCCCAGCCGGTAATGCCTGGCTTGACGCAGTGTCGATGCAGGTAATACGGGATCTTGCTCGCGAGCTCCGTCACGAACTGCGGCCGCTCGGGCCGCGGACCGACGAGGCTCATATGCCCCCGCAGTACGTTCACAATCTGCGGCAGCTCATCGATGCGCAGCTTGCGCATAATCGCGCCGACCCGGGTCACTCGCGGATCGGATTTCTGCGCCCATTGCGCCTTGCCATCCCGCTCGGCGTCCGTGCGCATGCTGCGAAATTTGAGAACCTCGAACGGCTCGTTGCCGAGCCCCACGCGCGTCTGCCGGTACAGTATCGGAGCGCGCCAACCATCCTCCAACTTGATCGCGGCTGCGACGAGGAAAATCACCGGTGCGGTTACCGCAAGAATCGTCAGACTCGCCACCAGATCGAGCGCTCGCGAGGAAAAAATCCGCAACAAGTCGCGGCGGAATCCCCCGCCGAAGATGATCCAGCTGGGGTCGAGCACGTCGAGGCGCACTCTGCCGGTCTCACGCTCGAGAAACGTGAGCAGCTCAGTGACGTCTACTCCATCCATGCGGCACTCGAGCAGCTGGAGAATCGGAAACCCCTTCCGCCGCTCGTCCATTGCGACGACCACCTCATCGACACCATATGAACGGCAGGCCGCGAGCAGCCTCCCTTGCGGCACCAAAGTATTGCCCGGTGGTATGATCGGCTCCTCGCCGTCCGGCCGCGCATAGCCGACCACCACGAAATCGCGGCGATCACTTCGCCGTCGTAGATTAGCAATGCAGCGCGCGCGCCGGCCACAACCGTAGACCAGCACGCGCCGTTTCAAAACGGCTTCGTCGATAAGACGGACGAATATGCCGCGCGAAAGCGTTATGGCCCCGAACGAGACGAATGCGGCAATCCCGATAACACCCCGACCAATCCAGATGTCCGGCACGACATAAAAAAACGCCGCCACCAATGCTGTTCCGGCACCGATCGCGGCGGCTATGCGCATGGCGATTCCCACCACGAGCGCCCTTTGGCTCGAGCTGTAAAGTCCAAACGCGAGCAGGCAGATGACTAACACCGCGCCGTACAACAGCATGCGAGGCCAAAGCGGCCCGACTTGCTTCTCCATCTGCTCCATGGATTGGAACCGTAGCAGGGCTGCCACGGGCAGCGCGCACGACAGGGTGGCGAATTCGGCTATGGCCAAGGCTGCCAGAGAGCCGTGCACATATTGTCCGAGTATGCGCATATGACCTTGTAGTACCGCTCCCCGGTCTGCGCTTATCGTGTTTGGACCCGGACCCTGGGTCCGAGCCGCGGGACTCTACTGAGTCAAACAATACCACGAGCCTCGCCGCAGGCAACTTGCAAACGCGCTGCGCGGGTGCAGCTCGCGGTTGTAATAGCTCGCCACGATCGCCCTTTCGGGTATGCTGCCAAGCAACATCGGCTCACGAATTCCAGGGACTTCCGGCGAACCTGCGAAAAACCGGCTGCACCGCTCGACCCTGGAGGAAGCCGTTCAGGCCTTCTGAGAGTGCGCGGCGGTATACGTGCAACGCGCGGTCGATGACGTCCAGCGTTCTGTCAATGTCGCAGTCCGTATGAGAGTAGCTCACCACGAATGAGGGAGCGAGCACTCCACCCTTCATCAACTCTTGAAGGAACAGCGTACGCAAAGGCTGGCTCGGCCTTTTATCCGCATCTCTCGTGAAGTAGAGCAGATTGCAGTCCCTGCTCACGACGCCGACGTACTCGTTCAAGTTCAGAGCCCGAGTGCGTTCCGCTATACCAGCGCGCAACCGCTTCCCCTGCGCATAGAGTCTCTCGACAACGCCTTCCTTCTGGTAGAAGTCCATCGTGGCCATCCCCGCAGCGAGCGCGTGACTCTCCGCGCCGTGCGTCGTGGAGAGCAGGAAGACCCGCTCGCGCGAGTGCCGTGCTCCACCGAGCTCCATCAGATCGCGCCGCCCTACCAACGCCGAGAGTGCAAAACCGTTTGCCAAGGCCTTCCCAAAGGCTGCCAGATCCGGCGTAACGCCGTACGCGCGCTGAGCCCCGCCCAGATCCCAGCGGAAACCGGTAATCATTTCATCGAGTATGAACACGGCCCCTTGCTCGCGGCACAGCGCCTGAACGCCTTGAAGGTAACCTTCGCAAGGCTCTTCTGTGCGCGCGGCTTCCATCACGACGCACGCGATCTCGCCCGGATAGCGGGTGAACAGCTCACGCAGGCTTGCGAGCTGATTGTAGTGGAACTTGACGGTCTGCGAGCGCACCCACAGCGGAACTCCCGCCGGCATGTCTGTCGAACCAATGAACCAGTCGCTCGTCGAGAAGAATGGATGGTCGGCGCAGATTGCAATCCGGTCACGCCCGGTGTGGGCGCGGGCGAGCCTGACGGCGCCATCGAGCGCGTGTGAGCCGTCCTTACAGAACTTGACCATATCCGCCCACCCGATGATCGACAGCAATTTCTCGGCGCACTCGATCTCAATTCGCGCCGGCCGGGTGAAGTTGGTGCCGGTCGGCAAGGTGCACTGAACCGCTGCGATCACGGGTGCGAAAGCGTGTCCCAGTGTTACCGCGCGGAGCCCCATCCCGTATTCGATGAACTCGTTGCCGTCTACATCCCAGACGCGACAGCCCTCACCTCGCTCGATGATGCTGGGCATGGGTTCGGGAAACTGATCCAGGCCCTTGGCGTACGTATGGCCGCCGCCAGGAATGAGCGTCTGCGCGCGCTCACTCAGCCTGCGGCCGTTGTCGAAGCAGAGGTCGCCTTTCGCAGCGGCGCCGTGCTCAGATGACGATTTTGCGGGCATAGAAGGCCTCTGCGTAGCCAGTCGGCGCGTTGCATTCAACTCCCCGGATACGCATGATTCCGTTGAACGTCTCGGGAGTAAACCACCGTTTGGACTGCTGCGTGCCGAAGGCACGCAGCAACAATCGGACCTTCCGTTGGTGGCTCGCGCTCGATAGAGGTACGAACACGCTGGGGGAGCCCAGGTCGCCGTCGTACTTCACTATTTCATACTCGAGAATGAGATGGTCGCGAAACGTGTTCCACGTGAGCTCCGACACGAGCCGGTGATCCTGATGCAGGTCGCGACCCGTGTGGGTCAGTACCAGGTCGGGAGCGATCTCGCCCTTCAACTTTTCGAAGAACTCCTTGATTTGTCCGTACTGACTCGGAAAGTAACCGTCGCGGAATTCCTCCACGACAACACGGCTCCGGCTGGCGTGGGATAGAAATGACCGAGCGCTCGCACGAGCCTCACGGCTGCGTCTGTCCGTAGCGCTCAGTACTACCCAGGTAACGGCGATGCGCAGTCGCTGCAGCAGCTCGAGAACCGTTCCGCCGCAACCAATTTCCAGATCATCGGAGTGAGCACCGATACAGAGCAACTGCAATACGCCACGCTTGTTTGGAAGGAGGCTGAGCATGCAGCTGCTACTTTCGCCACAGTATCCATGGGCAATCCCCCCGCGCTTCCATGCGGTCGAAGGTGATCTTGTCCTTGAACGTATCCATCGATTGCCAGAATCCGTCATGGCGGTACGTACTGAGCGCACGTCGTTCGATGAGACGCGCAAACGGTTGCTCGACCAACTCCTCGCCGTCCTTGAGGTAGTCGAAGATCTCGCCGCGCAGGACGAAATAGCCGCCGTTGATCCACACAGTACCGGCGTTCATCGTGCCCATCGAAGTCACGCGGCCGTCTTCATCGAAGCTTACGGTATGGAAACTCTGCGGCGAGCGCACAGTGGCGAAGCTGGCCACGGTTTGTTTGCGGCGAAATTCCTCCAGCAGCTTGTCTAGCGGCAGGTCCGAGAGACCGTCTGCGTAGTTAGCGAGAAACTCGTCATCGTTGCACACGTACTTGCGCGCGCGCAGTAGCCGCTGCCCGATATTGCTGTGCAGGCCTGTATCGACGAATGTAATGCGCCAGTTATCTAAATCGTGCGATACGAGCTCGACGCTTCGCCCGCCGTCCGACAGCACGAAGTCGTTGGTCATCGCCTCGTTGTAGTTCAGAAAGTAGTCGCGGATGAGGTCGCCCCGATAGCCGAGACACAGGATGAACTCAGTGTGGCCGAAATGTGCGTAATAGCGCATGAGGTGCCACAGAATGGGACGGTAGCCGACATTGACGAGCGGCTTCGGAATGGTGTCTGAATGCTCGCGCAATCGTGTCCCGAGGCCTCCACAGAACAGCACGACTTTCATGGTCTTGCCTCCGCACTGCAGGGCATCGCAGCCGGTTGCAGTAGTTCGACGGCCAGCAGCGCATCTGCGGCCTCAGCCAGAAGCTCGAAACGCAGGCCGGAGCGCTCGGCGATATCGAGCAGCGAATGCCGGCCGTCCGACTGGTTCAGAACCCACAGCAGCGCATGCTCGAATTCCCCCGGATCGGTTCCTCCTACCGTACGAAACAAGCCGCGCTTGCCCAGGAGCGGCTCGCATTTGGGATTCAGATTCAAATAGGCGGCATTGCGATCAGCGAGCGACACGATGGCCGCGAAACTGCGCAGCGACTGTTCGAATGCGTCCCGATCGAGAAGATCAAAACCATCAGCGGAACTGTGGTACTCGGGATACTCACTGTTCGGCGTGCGCGTCAGCCGTCCGACGGGCAGATCGAAACCGGGCGAACACAGCTGCCGTTCATCGTAACCGTAGGGGGAGAAGTCGATACAGCGTGCACCCGAGTCGAGTTTGCCGAGAACCAACTCGCTGATCCGATCGATGTCGGCATGCCCGCGGCGGCTGCGCTTATAAGTCAAAGGGCCGCGATCACCCACCAACCCGACGACCAGACCATGGCGCACACCCGCGAGCCGCTCCTCGTTGCGCGCGAGCCAGGTGATCGTGCCGATCGTTCCCGGGGCAAACACGAACCGGTAACTCAAATGCGGCAGTTCCTTCCCGAGCTCGACAGCAGCCAGCGTGGCAAGCGCAATACCGCTCAGATTGTCATTGCACAGCGAGGGATGACACACATGTGTGAAGACGAGAAATTCCTGGTCGGTCTCGCCAGGAATGCGGCATTCCGCATAAGTCAGGTTCCCAGGTACAAGCGTGCTGTCGATATGAACTTCGTAGAGGTCCTGAGGCAATTGCTGCAACTGGCGATGGGTCAGGCAAAACCCCCAGTCCTCGCGGTAGTAGCTGGTGCGATAGGGGATCCAGTCGGGGTGCTCGGGCAACGTGTGCAGATGCGATCTGAGCTCCTCGAGCTTCATCTGCGCACGCACGGGGACGCTGTAGCTCATCACGTGCAGTGTATGATTTCGGAAGTCGACGATCGCGCGGCCGGCTGAATCCTTGATCCACGCCGCGCGGATATTCCATTCACGCGGGACTTCCCAATCGAATACTCGCGTGCCGGAGGGGACTTCCGTCAGGGTCAGGGGGATCCGCCGGCCGATCGCTTGCAGCGTCGCGCGTACCCCGTCTCCGGTGATGCTGCGGCAGATCGGATAGAGCTCCTGCATGAGCTGCCAGGCATCGGCGAGCCGCTGATTGCAATCCTCGTTCGAGCGCAGGCTTGCCAGTGGCATGGACCTCATCGCGGCTGCCTCGCGGTTGGCTCCCGCCGTGCGGCCTCCAGACACTGCTCGTACTGGCGGTTGAGAAAATCCGGGTACGTCGCATCTCTGGGCAGGATCACAATGTCCTCACCGATCGGCCAGCGGATCTTGAAGGCCGGATCGTTCCAGCGCATGCCGAATGCGAGCTCGGCGGCGAAGAAGTCGCTCATTTGATAGAGGACCTCTACGCCGTCCTCCAGCGTCTGAAAGCCGTGGGCCATCAACGGTGGCACATACAGTGCATCATGCGTCTCGGCGGTGAGCTCGAGCGCGAAGTGCTGCAAATAGGTCGGCGATTGCGGACGCATATCGATGATCACATCGTGGATTGCGCCACGCAAACAACTCACGAGCTTACCCTCCTGAGAGGGCGGCAGCTGCAGGTGCATCCCACGCAATGTCCCTCGCCGCAGGTTGCGAGAGACGCTGGTCTGCACGATCTGCGCCGGCAATCCTTGGGCGGCAAATTCGCGGGAGCACCAGGTTCGCGCAAAGTAACCACGCCTATCTGCCTGGGGCTCAATGGCCACGGTGAATGCGCCCGCCAGCGGAGTCGCTCGGAACTTCACCAGGTGCTCCAGAAGAACTCCTGATCGATCTGGTGTGTTGCCTGCAGGTAGTTGAGCTGCTTCAGCCGGGTGAAGGCCCGGAACTGGTAGAGGTCCGCCGGCATTTGTATCCGTTCGAATAACCGCCTCAGTTCCTGGATACCGCCGCGCGCAGAATGATGACATTCGAATCCCGGCAGCTCCCGTTGGATTCTGTCGAAGTTCACCCGGTAGCTGCGATTGTCGCCACTCGCCGCGCCGCTGCTGAGCTTGCACCCGGGAAATTCCTCAGCGATGAGCTCGGCGATCTCCCGGACACGGAAGTTGTCTGAATTACGACCCACATTGAAGATCCGCCCCGAGATCGCCTCCTCTGATGCCACCAGACAGCGGTAGATCGCCTCGCAGATATCGAGTATGTGCACGACAGGTCGCCACGGACTGCCGTCGCTCGTCATCGCAATGTGTTTCGTCGTCCACGCCAGTGCACACAGGTCGTTGATTACGACGTCGAAGCGCATGCGTGGTGACGGTCCATAGGCCGTCGCGTTACGCAGAAACACCGGACAGAAATCCCTGCCGGCCATTGCACCCACATCGCGCTCGACGAGCACCTTGCAGCGTGCATACGCCGTCTGGGGATTCGCAGTCGTCGTCTCATCCAGAAATTCCTCGGTTCCCCTCCCATACACACAGCACGAGGACGTATAGACAAATCTTCGGATGCCGGCAGCTCGTGCCGCCTCGGCAACGCTCACGGATCCGCGATGGTTGATCCGATGCGTCACTTCTGGGTTGTTCTCGCCAAGGGGATCGTTCGACAACTCGGCAAGATGCACTACCGCGTCACATCCAGCGAGGTCCGCCGGGGAGAGGCGGCGCACATCTTTGTTGATCGTTTGCGGCGTAATCGCAAACTGAGCATTGTCGTTATACAGCCACCCGTCGCGGTAATAGCCGGTATCCAACCCCACGACTCGGATACCGCGCTGAATCAAGTAGGGCGCCAGCACGGCACCGATATAGCCGTTTACCCCGGTTACGAAGGCCCTCATTTTTTCTTCTCCTCGCCTACGTGGCTCCTGCCGCGATGCGGCACACGAGTTGACGTTTAGCGTGGCCCGAGTTCCATTTGGGCTTAGCGGACTCGAGTGGGCAATAATACGCCCTGCAATACCGGAGGGTGAGACGGACGCTCCGTCGAAAAACGCGACGCAATGCAACACCGATCCTCCCATGGCAGCGCCCCGCCGTTGGTCTCTATCGGTTTGCCTGTATACAACGGCAGGCGGCATCTGGCGCAGGCGTTGAACGCGCTGCTCGGCCAGACGTTCTCTAACTTCGAGATCATCATTTCGGACAATGCTTCGACGGATGACACGCAGGCACTCTGCCAGGAGTTTGTCCGCGCGGATCACAGAATACGTTACCTGCGGCAGGCAAAGAACGTCGGCGCGCCACGGAACTGGTCATTCACCGTGCACGAGGCGCGGGGCCAATACTTCAAATGGGCCTCTGCCAACGACTATTGCAGCGAGGACTTCGTCGCAGAATGTTTGCAAGCGCTCCTGAGCGAGCCGCGCGCAGTGTTGAGTTTCGGCAAGACATGTCTCATTGAGGAAGAGACCGGGTTGACCACGGAGTACGAGGGTGATATCGAGGTCCTCGATGACAGGCCGCATGACCGATTCAAACGTGTCTGGAGTACTCTGCGGCTGAACAATGCACAAAGCGGCCTCATTCGTCTGGACGTGCTGCGCAAAACCGGCCTCGATCGTCCCTATCAAGGAGGAGATCTCGTCCTGATGGCCGAATTGGCCCTTTACGGGTATTTCAAGCGCGTACCCAACGTGTTGCTCTTTCGGCGTGTCGGCGCGAAGTCCTTGTCGGCACTACTTTCGCCCGTCGAATTGCAGTACTTCCTCGACCCTGACGCCGCGCCGGGAACGCGATCGGGATTGTGGAAGCGGCACGTCGATCAAATCGGTGCAATCCTGCACGCGCCCATTGGCATGGGCGAAAAACTTGCCTGTCTGCGCATAGCCGCTCACGACGCATATTGGGACAGATCACGACTCGCTCACGATCTCTCGCGGCGGGTCCTGGGCAGAATCGGCGTCTCGAGGAATCCAGACTGAGCGACAGCTGCTCGATTTCATGTCGATTCGAACAATAGGGCCCAATCTGCACTGCCTTCGGCGTTGCGCACGTTGCGGACGAATGAGCGAGTGCCAGCCGCTGCGTACGTGCCACCTGCGGTAAAGCTCCCGTCCGTCGGATCATACCAACGCACCACCACGCTCGCTCCACTCAGCTTGCTCAGGTCGAAGGTGACCTGTCTGGAGGCATCGAGCGCGTAGGAGATGCCAAAACTGCCATCGTCTGCAAGCGCAGCCAGATTCGCCGCAGACGAGCCGGGAGACATCCACCCATGCAGGGGAGCGTCAGGCACCAGTTTCGTCCAGGCCCTGGACTCGAAAAGCTGTTTCAGGTATCTCATCGATGAGCCTGCCGGCCGTTCCATTGCGGCGATCCAACTTGTGGGGTCCGCAACGGTACCCGGTCCATTGAACCGCCATACCGCCACGTCTCCATAGATCGCGCCGGTGCCGCCCTGCAGGGCGGAACTCCACGCAAGCCAACGAATGAACGCCGCCGAAACACGGCCCACGACTGGATTCTCGTAGGTGTCCTCGATGCGCGCGAATGGCTTGATCGTCGTACTGACATACGCGGCTGCCGCTTTCGCCGCAGCTCGGTCCGCGCTATCGTAGAGCGTGTTGAGATCCAGCCACGCCAAATCACCGGCCCAGAATGAGAGCGCGTTGCTGTTGCGAGCGCCATGCCATGAAAACAACCATTTGCCGGAAACAGACCTGATCCCATCCACGATGGCCTTCGTCAACTCCTTGTTGGCCGCGTTGTTATCGCCGCCGGCGACCCAGAGGATATTGTCGTAGGCAAGGTAGCGTTCCGCCAACCATACGCCATAGCGATGTAGTTTCATGGGGCCTTGCGCCGCCATTTGCGCGTACCAACCCTGATTGCCTTGATCATAACCCTCGTAGCACGGGAAAATGAGACAGAGCAGGTCACGCGCTGCCGCCTGCTCAACGATGAAGTCGACGTTCTCCCAATATTCTTCGCGCGCAGTCGTAAAGTCCCGCCGGTTTGCAAACGGCGACTCACCGTACCAGTTGTTTGGGGGCCTGTTGCCGTGACCCCCGGCAAATTCAGCCTCGATGGCGTTGAGCGTGAAGGCGTTGAAACCCTTGGCCTTGCGGTTGTCCAGGTACCGGATGACATCCGCTTGCGAGGCGCTGACTGTGAGGGACCACGCCGTATCGCCGAGCAGGAAGAAGGAAGTGGCATTGCTCGCCTCAAGAAAACGGCGCGGAGCTTGCGACCGGCGCAGCGGAAACACGTTGCTTTGCTTGGGTGGTGGCGGCGCGTTCACGGACGAAGATGGGGTCACAGAGGACGCACCTGTGCGGTCATGGCAAGCCGGAAGCAGGAGTGTGCCGAGGGAGGCTGATGCCAAACCGAGAAAGTCCCGCCTCGTCGGCGGGCCGACGGTATCCCGCGCCATCAGCATGCCGGCCACCAGTGCCCAACCAAGCTGCGGTCCAGCATCTTGAACGCAACCATCCAGGCTGCGCCTCGAGCCATGCTGTTACGGATGCTTTTCATAGGGGCGAGCCGCTCGCTCGTGTAACGAAAGTGCACTGACAGTGTAGCGGGTCCACGTGTTGAAAGTTGAATCAGACACCAGTGGAGCAGTGCATGCTGCCCTCCATCAACTTGTCCAGCCGATTCGTGTATAAATGATCTACTTCGGCGACTCGATCATTGGCTTCGCCTCAAGTGACTATGTGGACACTTCCGAACCTTAAGTGCGGCGATCTCGTCGAGGTTCGCAGCCGTGAGGAGATACTGGCAACGCTCGACGCGCGAGGAGCACTGGCGGACATGCCGTTCATGCCGGAGATGCTGCAGTTTTGCGGAGGGCGATTCACTGTTGCTGCCGTGTCGCACAAAACCTGCGATACCGCAACACGAACGGGCGGACGCAAGCTCGACCGCACCGTTCACCTTCAGGGTACGCGTTGCGACGGCCATGCCCACGGGGGGTGTGAGGCAGACTGCAACCTGTTCTGGCGCGAGGAGTGGCTGAAACGCGTGTGCTGTGACCGGACAGCCACGCCCGAAAGAGCTGCGCTGTCTGCTTCGGCTCTCAGATGTACAGAGGAGACGTTGCTCGCGGCGACGCAGGTCGCGAGCTTTACCTCCAACTCTCCGATATACAGCTGCCAGGCGACGCGCCTACTTGCCGCCAGCAGGCCGCTTGCCTGGTGGAATGTGCGACAATATTGGCACGATGTGCGCACTGGCAATCACCGGTTCGCGCACGCGGTGCGGACACTGTCGCTCGCCTCGGTCCGTCGCCTGACGCACCTGCCGTTTGGCTACCGGGTGTTCCGGGCCCTTTATTCCTGGCTGCACTTCCGATTAACCGGGCGCCTCGCGCCGGAGGTCACCGGTGTCATTCCCAAAGGAGTGCCGACGCCGGTCGAAGTGCTCGACCTCAAGCCTGGCGATCTAGTCAGAGTCAAGACCGTCGCGCAGATCGCAGCCACTCTGAGCATCTCGAACAGCAATCGCGGGCTATCGTTTGATCCCGAAGACCTACACTATTGTGGCGGCATTTACCCAGTACGTCGGCAGATCAAACGCATTATCGACGAGCGCTCGGGGCGCATGCTAACGATGGGCACGCCATGCGTAACGCTCGAGGGGGTCAACTGCCCGGCCCTCTATAGCACCAAACGCATGCTCTGCCCCCGCGCGATACCTACCTATTGGCGAGAAATCCACCTCGAACGCGTGGCTGCGGGCGGCGCTGAGCACCGACGGAATCCGTACGGGCTGGAATAAAGTAGGTTCACAAACAGTGAGTGATCAGTCTCTCCTGGCACTGCTGCGCTGTCCGCTGTGCCGTGATGAGTTGGATTTCTCGCCGCTGCCCACGGGCGCGCACGGTCGCGCCGCATTTGGTGCGCTGCGTTGTGGTTGCAGCAGTTATCCGGTCGTGGATGGAATCCCGATCATCATGCGCGAGCCGGTCGGCATGTTCGAGCACACGAGCAATGAAGCGCAGGTGGCGGGAGTCAGCCCGCAGCGGCTGGTTGCATTGATCGAGGCCGGGGCGTGCGATGCCGCGTTGCTCGAATGTCTGGGATATCCAGTCATCCCCGAGCTTGCGACTCGACTCATTGGCTGGCGCCTGTCCAGGGGGCTACGCGCGACCCGGCTGGCCCGGGCGCGCGGCAAACACCGCGTGCTGCGCGAGTTGCTCGCCAGGCGGGATGCCAGTAGCGCCATTGAAGTATTCCGGTTTTTCTACCGACCCGAATCGCCGCTCGGCATTGCAGTTGGTGATTACTTCAGCTTGCGTTTCGGGCAGCCGCGGCACCTGGTTGCGGTGTGCCTACTCGCACAGCTGCCGCCCGACGACAAACCGCTGCTCGACATCGCATGCGGATGTGGACACCTGGACCACTACCTTACCTCGCGGCCCGATCCGTTGAACGTCATTGGCGTGGATCTGAACTTCTTTCACCTGTGGATCGCGCGCCATTGGATCTCGCCTGACGGCGCCTTCGTGTGCGCCAACGCGACCGACGTGCTGCCGTTTGCGGACAACAGTTTTTCCGCGAGCATCTGCTCCGACGCGTATCATTACATTCCGGAGCGTGCGCAGCTGAATGCGGAAGTCCGACGTTGTGCACCGGGGCGGCCCGGCATCATCACGCGCGCGGGCAATGTGGGCGTTATGCCCAACGAGGGTCGGGAACGTACGCCGGAAGGCTACCTCGAAGAGATCGGGGCAAACGACATCCGGACCTGGTCCGAGTCTGCGCTGCTGCAATGTTACTTGGAGCGCCAAAGTCCACTCGCCTTGGCACAAGAGGATGCGCGCACCTTGGCGCGCAGCAAATGGCTGTCATTTTCCTGGAATCTCCCGCGACAAGCGCGGGATAAGCCGGAGGACACGCACCAATGGCCGCATGCGGCCGGCGTTCTCGGCATCAACCCGGTCTACCGGCGCGTCCCCGCCGCTGCCGATAACGTGGAGCTGCGCTTCGAGTTTCCGAGTATCTGGTACGCGTACGAGAATCACGGGATGCTGGCCTACCACCCACGGCGCGTACTGTTGACCCGCGCGCAGCTCGAAAATCTGCGCGCCCAACGCTTCGAGCCTGACTTTCCGGATCTGATCTCGAAATTTGTCCTGCTCGGTCTACCGCGTCGATACCTGCCTACGGAAGCGGTATGAGGTGCGGATCAGCTCGTCGGCGCCTGATACCCCGGCCGCGCTGACTCAGGGACCGTTCACCAGAGCAAATGCAATGATCGAATGACCCGCCGCGATGAGCACGTACTGGGTGCCCTGGACCGTGTAGGTCACCGGCGCCGCCGCAATCCGCGCCCCCGTGGGAAAAGACCACAGGAGCTTGCCGTCACGATTGTCCAGGGCATAGAAAAGCTGGTCGTTCGAGGCGAAGACCAGTCCTCCGCGCGTGCTCATCAGCCCCCCGGAATGAGCCTCCTCAGCCGAAGGTCCGCGATGCTCCCACACAATGGATCCATCCTTAGGACTCAGAGCGAGAACCGACCAGTGCTGAACCAGACCCGGCGGCGCACTAGTGGTTCCGCCAAGATACAACTCACCCGCCTTCGGTGTGTCCCCCGAGTTGCTGAAAAAGATTCCGCCGCGCTCGAGAGCGGGCACGATCAGCAGATCCAGGTCCGGCTCGTAGCTGGGTGGCCACCAGTGTGTACCGCCTGAAACACTTGGGTAGAGCAGCGTACCTCTTGGGGTGGGTGTCGCCGAGGCCCGCCTGATCGGCCGACCGTTCTCATCGAGGCGCTCTGCCCAGGTTTGATGCACGAACGCAGTACCGAGCAGGAACGCACCCGTCTCGCGGTTCAGTACGTAAAAGAATCCGTTGCGGTTGGCCCACAGAAGTTGGTGCGGCGCGGCAGCTTGCGGCCGATCGACGATCACTGGAATCTGATTCGAGTCCCAATCGTGATCGTCCCCGGGCGTGAACTGGAAATGCCAGATCTTCTTGCCCGTGGTTCCGCGCAAGGCGAGCACGGAGTTGGTGTACAGATTGTCGCCCCTGCGACGCGTTGCATCGAAGTCAGGGGCAGGATTGCCAACACCCCAATAAAGCAGATCGAGCTTCGGATCGTAGGAGCCCGTCAGCCACGTCGCACCGCCACCGTAGCGCCACGAGCCACTTGACCAGGTCTCGTTTCCGGGCTGACCCGGCCCGGGTATGGTCCAGAACCGCCAACGCTCCCTGCCTGTCGCGGCATCGAAAGCCGCGATGAAGCCACGGGTCGGGTAATCCCCGCCGCTAACGCCCGTCACGACCAGATCGCGGTACGCGAGCGGCGCCGCTGTGATGCTGTAGCCCTGACGATAGTCGTCAACCAGTGCCGCTTCCCACAGGCGCTTGCCAGTGTGTGCCGACAGAGCCACGAGGTGCGCATCGGCGGTACCGATGAAGAGTTTGTCGCCCAGGATAGCCAGACCGCGCGTTGCGCTAGCGCAGCACAGGCGCGTGTCAGGCGGCAGCGGACGAACAAACTTCCAGAGCTCGGTTCCATCGCGGGCGTTGAGGGCAACGACGCGCTCGAGATGTACCGCATAGGCCACGCCGCCTCGAACAATTGGCGAGACTTCCAGGAACTCCCCTTCTCCTTCAAACTGGTACATCCAACGCGGCGCCAGCCGCGCGACGTTGTCACGGTTGACTTGCGCGAGCTTGCTATGCCGCGCACCCGAATAGGATCCCGAGTAGGTGAGCCAGTCCTCTGCCGGCTCATCGACGGCTGCAAGCTCGTCGTATGTAACGCTCACGCTCGCCGCGAGCGCCGACGGCCGCGTGGCGCCCACATCCCGCTTCGATGCTTCAAGCGAGCGCAGATAACTTATCGTCTGCCAGATGCGGGTTGCATCCCAAGAATGCGGCGGCATCGCGGTTCCGGGTATGCCACTTCGGATCGTCCGGTACAGGGCCCAGTCGCTGTCGCCATGAGCGAGAGTGCGGCCGACAAGAGCGGGAGCGAGCTCGTGCCCCTTCGCGTCGGCGCCATGACAACCCGCACAATTTGACCGGAACAGGCTGACGCCGACCTCAACATCCTGGGGACTGGCGTCCGGATTGGAGATGGATGCATAAGGATTGCGAGTGTCAAGCAACTCTTTGAGCCAGTATTTCGAGCCGGGCCGCAGCATTTGCAGCGACTCGAGCAGTCCGAGATCCGGAATTTTCCCGGCGGCAACCAAAGTGAGTACCTGGATGCGCCAGCGCAGATCTTCTACTCGCCAGATGAGCACGGCGCCCGCGAAGATCGCCAGTAGCAGCAGCATCGCGCAAGCGAGCAGAGCCGACCTAACCTTCATGCGGTCCGACCCCCATTGGGTGTAAACCCGCCTACAACACCGTAATGTGGGGGATGGGGACTACGAATTTACCGCCCCACTCGCGCACGAAATCCATTTTGTCAACGATCTCGTCGCGCAGATTCCAGGGAAGGATCAGGATGTAGTCTGGACGTGTCTCACGGATGTGCTCGGGCGCATGAATCGGGATATGAGCGCCCGGCGTGTATTTGCCCTGCTTGTAGGGATTGCGGTCCACGGTGTAGTCGAGGAAATCCGTGCCAATGCCGCAGTAGTTGAGCAGGGTATTACCCTTGCCCGGCGCCCCATATCCCACCACCGATTTGCCGGCGCGTCGAACCTTGATAAGGAACTCCAACAGCGCGCGTTTTACCTCCTTCACTCGCTCGGTGAAACCAGCGTAGAACGCCAGGGATTCAAAGCCGCGCTGAAGCTCCCGCGAACGCAGCGCGTCCGCCCGCACGGTTGTCGGCCTGTTCGTGTCCTCGGCGTGGCAGCCGTAGATTCGCAACGAGCCACCATGCGTTGGCAACTCCTCGACATCGAACAGTTTGATGCCGTGTGCGGCAAATACGCGTTCAGCCGTGACAAATGAGAAATAGCTGAAGTGCTCGTGGTAGATCGTATCGAACTGGTTCTCTTCAATGAGCCTCTCCAGGTGCGGAAATTCCATCGTAATCATTCCGCCGGGTGCCAGGAGAAGCTTCATCCCGGAGACAAAATCGTTGAGGTCCGGCACGTGCGCCAGCACGTTGTTTCCCAACAGTAAGGCCGCGTTGCCATGTTGCGCTGCGATCCTGGCCGCGGTCTGGCGGCCGAAGAACAGCACCTCGCTGCGAATTCCCTTGCCCATCGCGACCTGTGCCACGTTGGCCGCAGGCTCCACCCCGAGAACAGGCACGCCGCGTTCAACGAAATGCTGCAGCAGGTAACCGTCATTACTGGCTATTTCCACGACCAGGCTCTTGGGCCCGATGCCGTACTCCGCACACATCCGGTCCACGTATCGCCTGGCGTGCGCCACCCAGGACTCCGAGTAGGAGGAGAAATAGGCGTACTCGCTAAAGATGTCCGACGGCGCGACGAACTCCTGCAGCTGCACCAGCCAGCAGCGGTCACACAGCAGCGCGTGAAGCGGGTAAAAAGGTTCCATGGAGCCCAGTTGGGAAGCGTCGATATAGGTCTCGCACAACGGCGACACACCTAGATCAACGAAGGTGCGTGTCAGCGGCGCTGCGCAGAAACGGCAGCTCGGACGGAACATTTGGGGGGCCTGGCGGTATTACATTAGAACATCATGGGCTGAACGACAGCAGAAACGAAATGGTTTCGGGTACGGTCCAAGGCAAGATGGCGCGCGGAGCCCTTTGGCTCATGCTCCTGACGCTCGTGGACCGAGGGCTGGGACTGCTGAGCACCTTGATACTGGCGCGCCTACTGGCCCCAGCGGACTTCGGCATCGTGGCAATGGCATTGTCGTTCGTCTTCCTCGCCCAGCTGCTCGCAGCGTTTGGTTTCGATGTAGCGCTCATCCACAAGCAGGATGCCAGCGAGGCTCATTACCATTCAGCCTGGACCCTGAACCTGTTGCTCGGGGCTGCGATCACTCTGGTGAGTCTCGCGGCTGCGAGGCCAATTGCGATTTTCTATCATCAACCCGCCGTTTTTTGGGTCTTATGCGCCTTGGCGCTGGGGCCCTTGATCGGTGGTTGCGAGAACATCGGTGTCGTGGCTTTTCGCAAGGATCTGGAGTTCCGCAAGGAATTCAACTTCCAACTGAGCCGGCGCTTCATTGGCTCAGCAGTCACGCTACCGCTCGCGTTCTACTGGCGCGACTACTGGGCGCTGGTCGCCGGCACCCTGGCAGCGCGGCTGGCCGGCACGATCACCAGCTATCGCGTGCACCCGTTCCGCCCGCGCTGGTCGCTCACCGAAGTTGCAAGCCTGATGAAGTTCTCGAAATGGATGTTGCTTAGCAACATTCTGGGCGTGCTGAGGGAACGGATGTCCGATTTCTTTCTCGGTCGCTTGGCAGGAGCCACCGCACTGGGGATCTACAACGTCAGCTACGAATTCGCAAATCTGCCCACCAGCGAGATTGGCGCGCCGGTGAACCGCGCGCTCTTACCGGGCTTCGCCAAACTCACGGAGAAATCGGCAGTGCTCGCCGCCTATACCAATAGCATGAGCATGGTGGCCCTGATAGCCATACCCGTCGCCGCCGGTATTCTCGCGGTCGCGCACTTCTTCATCCCGGTCGTGCTCGGACTGCGTTGGATCAGCGGAGTACCGCTGATGGAAGTGATGGCCGTAGGCAGCCTGATGATGGTATTTCAGTCGTCCATCTCTGCGGTGCTGCTCGGCAGGGGCTACCCGGACATCATCACGCAATTGAACTTTGTGTTCGTCCTGTTACTCGCTGCGCTGATGCTTCTCCTGGTCCCGCGCTTCGGTGCGCTCGGAGCGGCGCAAGCGTTCTCACTGACGACCACTTTGACGATGCCGCTGTATCTGTATCATCTGCGGCGTCTGTTGGGAATGCCGGTCAAGACGTTCCTGCTCGCCGTCGCGCGGCCACTCACCAGCTCGATTGTCATGTTAGTCTGCATTCGCGGCCTGCTGCCGCAATACTCCCCGATGATGGGAGCCCCTCACGCGGCGCTCTGGCTGCTTCTCGGGGTGACGTGCGGTGTTGTCATCTACACGGCTATCGCCCTCATCCTGTGGTTCCTGGCAGGCAAGCCAGCGGGTGCAGAACGTGCCCTGCTGGATCAAGTGAGTGCTCGACTCGCTCGGCTCGTACCGGGACGGCAATCTAAATCCAAACCCAGGTGGCTAATCATCGTTGCGAACGTACGCCACAATCTTACGCTGCGTTGCAAGCTGACGCTTGGCCAGCTGGAATCGGATATTGGCGCCACTCACGCAGGGCTGTCGACCGAACAGAGCATTGAGTACATCAATCGCGTCTTTTTCGACTATCTAAGATACGGGAACCTATCGCCTGCGCAGCTCGTGGGCAAACGTATCCTGGAGCTCGGTCCCGGCGACAATCTCGGCGTTGCCCTGCGCTTTTTCGCAGCCGGCGCTGCACACGTCGTCTGCCTGGACAAGCTCCACTCCCGTAGGGACTCCGCTCAACAACTCGCCATCTATCATTCACTACGCAAGTGCTTATCGCTCAACGAGCGAGCGCGTTATGACGAGGCAATCTGTCTCGAGGGTGATGTGCAGATCAATCCCTCCTGCGTGCAGTACTTGTGGGGAATCTGCGCCGAAGAGGCGGACCGGGTCCTGGCGCCGGGTTCCTTCGACCTGATCGTCTCCCGTGCAGTGCTCTGGGAGATCTATGAGATCGAACGCGCGTTGCAGGTACTGAATCGGGTGCTGCGCCCCGCCGGGGCGATGATTCACAAGATCGCCTGTCTCGATTGGATGTTCCGCCAGGAGGGCTACCATCCTTTGGAATTCCTGACAGTGCCGGAGCTACTCTATAGGTGGATGGCTCGCGACTCGGGCAAGTCTAACCGTCGAACAATAGACGACTACCGTACTGCAATGTCTCGTATGGGTTATGACGCAACATTCCATATCACCCGCGTCGTTAACATGAGTGGCGCAGAATTCCCCCCCGGCACTACGACGCTCGCACCGGGCGTTCACTACGATCAAAACACGTTGAGTCTGTTACGTGAGATTCGCCCACGGTTGCTCAGTAAGTACCGCAACCTCCGGGATCAGGATCTCATGGTGGAGGATATGTTCCTTGTAGCGGTGAAACCGGCTTGAGACACGAAATGCGCACTCGCGAGGAGCTCGAGTATCACTATCGGATTGAGCGCGAGCTCGCAGATCGTCTTCGCAACGCAGATCGCGCCGGGCGGGCGCTACTGTACGGTCGTGTTTACGACGAATTGTTTCAGCGTGTTCCACTTCACCCCCAGCTCACCCGGCGGGAAGATGCGCGAGCCCGCGCGATGGCTGTCACCGAACGGCTCGCACTGCTCGAGCGCTTTCTGGGTCCGGAAACGGTATTCCTGGAGATCGGGGCAGGCGACAGTAGCTTGTCCAGGCAAGCCGCGCGCTACGTGAAGCAGTGTTATGCGCTGGATGTCTCGCGCGAGATCCTGAAGACGGCGACGGAGCCCAACATGCAGGTGATATTGTCCGATGGATGCTCGATTCCACTGCCGCCCGCGTCCGTGACCCTCGCGTACAGCTATCAGGTCATGGAGCACATTCATCCAGACGATGCTGTCGAGCAATTACAGAACATTTTTCGTGCTCTCGCTCCCGGTGGCATCTATCTTTGCGTGACTCCGAGCAGACTCAATGGCCCTCACGATGTGTCGCGCTATTTCGATAGCGTTGCCAGCGGGTTCCATTTGAAGGAGTACACCTTCACCGAGCTCGCTGAGTTGTTTCGGCGCGCCGGCTTTCGCAAAGCGAAACCTTATGTGGGTCTGAGCCACCGGTATTTTGAGCTCCCCCTGCCCCTGCTCATCGCGCTCGAGGCCCTCCTCGAGCGGCTGCCGGTTAAATTGCGCCGCTGGATCGGAAATGTGCGGGGATTCAAGAATTTTTTGTTCATCAGCCTCGCAGGCGTCAAATAGGCTCATTTGCAATGGCTCTACGCGGCACCGATCTGCACGCAGCCGAGGATTCCCCGGCGCAGCGCGCGGTGCTGCTGGTTGCATACTGGTATCCGCCCGAGAACGAATCGGGAGCCCTGCGCCCGGCACGCTTCAGCAAATATCTGCCGTGCTATGGATTCAGGCCTCACGTACTGACGACATCCCTTTCATCGGGTCGCGAGCTTGCCCGCAATGTTCATCGGACTGCTGCTGAGCCACTGCACGCTCGTCGCGGTTGGCGCGCGTTGGTGGGCAGGACGCTGAAGCGCCTTGCGCCATACAACGATCGACTCGAGTGGATTGCGCCGGCCTACGAAAGTGCACGCGGGCTTCTCTCGCAGAGCGACATCGCGGCAATTGTTTCCACGGCTCCCCCTCTGGCGTGCCATCTGATCGCCTGGCAGCTGGCTAAACGCTACCCGCTGCACTGGGTTGCCGATTTTCGTGATCCGCTCGTAGGCAATCCGTTTCGAACGCGTCGGCTCGGAAGGGTGTATGACCGGATTATTGAGAGCGGCATCGTGGCACGGGCAAATGCAGTCGTTGTGAACACCGACGCAGCACTCGCCGCGTTCGTGCAACGCTACCCGGCTTTGCGGCACAAATTTCACCTGATTTGGAACGGCTACGACCCACAGGACGACTTGCGAGCCGCGCCCATTGCACCGCGCAGCTACAAGCAGCTCTCTCATTTCGGATCGTTGTATGGTGCCCGTCATCCGGGCATCGTGTTGCATTCCCTCGAACGACTGATACGCGGGAGCCGAGTCGATCCGACTACGGTCCGCGTTCGGCTCGTCGGGTCAATCGACCACAGCCAGCCGTGGCTCGAGTCGAACGCATTCTCCTTCCTGCGTGCACGGCACTGCCTCGAATACACAGACAGTACTGTGCCACGCGAACGGGCAAGACAGGAGATGACGCGCGCCGATTATCTTCTTCTCCTGGATCTCAATGAGCTCGCTGCAGGTGTGCAGGTACCTGCGAAGCTTTTCGAATATGTGCGCGTCGGGCGGCCTGTCCTCGCACTGACGACGCGGAACTCGCCTGTGGAGCGGATTCTCGCGCGCGCCCAGACACCACATGTCTGCATTTACGTTGACGATCCGGAAGCGGAGGTTGATCGGAAATTGCAGGGCTTCCTGGCCCTCCCCACTGTACCGGTCAGTGCCTCTGAGTGGTTCCGGGAGCAGTTCGATTCAGTCGCCCAGACGAGACTGCTCGCCGCCCTGTTAGAGCCATGACGAGGATCGCAAAGCACCCACCGACCGCAAGAGCATTGAAACGCGCTCTTCTGCGGGTGTGTGCCGCGCTGGGTCTGTTCCGGCTCACGAGCAGGCTATTTGCGCATCATTTGCAAATTCTCTGCTACCACGGCTTTCAGCTGGCCGACGAATGCCATTTCCGTCCTCAGTTGTTCATTTCGCGCGAAAGATTCGAGGGGCGATTGCTGCATTTGGTCCGCGAGGGATTCGTCGTCCTGCCTCTGAGTGAGGCGCTGACGAGAATGTGGAACGGCACGCTGCCGCGTCGTTCGCTGGCCATCACCATTGACGATGGGTTCAAAAGCACGCATTCCGTAGCCGGCCCACTACTCCTGCACTTTCGTTTACCGGCGACGATTTATGTGACGACCTATTACATGGAGAAGCAGGCTCCGGTATTCCGCTTGGCCATGCAGTACCTGTTCTGGCGAAGATCGGCGCGGGAGCCGGACCAGGCGACCTTAGGACTGTTAGCAGCTCTCGCTGCCCGCCTTCCGGACCAACAGGCAGCTGGATCTTCAACTCGCCCTGCTGCGCGCAACGGAAGTTACAACAACACGACTGCTGCGCAAGCTACGACGCATAAACTCACATGGGACCTCATCCAATACGGGGAGTCGCTGGATTCCGAGGCGGAGCGTCAGTCACTGCTGCGTAAGGTGGCACGAATACTCGCCATCGACACGACCTGCCTGGATGAGGCGCAGCCGCTGTCGATCATGTCACGCGAAGAGGTATGTTCACTTTCGAAGCAGGGCTTTGACATCCAACTGCACACTCATCGGCATCGCTTCCCCTGTCAGGATAGATCCAGCGCCCGCGCCGAAATCATTCAGAACCAAGCCCGCCTGGAAGCCATCACGGGGCAGCCAGCCAGGCACTTCTGTTATCCGAGCGGCATTTTTGTGACGTCGCAATGGCCCTGGCTGCAGGAGTTGGGAATAGAGAGCGCAACGACCTGCCTGCCCGGCCTCAACACGCCTTGGACGCCACGTTACGAGCTGAGACGTTTCCTCGACAGTGAGGACATCGCGCTCATTGAGTTTGAGGCCGAGCTTGCCGGGTTCGGCGAATTTCTGCGCCGTATCAGGCGATGGGTCGCGCCCGGACGCAGCGCTCCCTCGCCCCAAAACGCAGTGCGTTCGGACAGCTGAATTGCCGCGTTTCGCTGGCGTGTCAGCGCGGCACTGCGCTCCGGCTCGAGCGCAGGATACGTGAGGTTGCTCCCGGATATTCCTCCCGCCTTGGTGTTAGATCTGCCGAGCTGACAGTAGTCGCACCGTCGGTCTTTGGCGACGGTCGTGCTTTTGCGACACTGGTATCGAGACTGTATTTCGGTAACATTCGGCGTTCCCGCGATGTTGCGATCCCACCCGTTATATCCCATTGGAGAGTTGTTGATGAAGCGATCGATTGTGCACGCCTTGTTGGTTTCATTGGCGGTAAGCGCATCGGTAGGAGAGCCGGCATCGGCACAAAGCATTGTGCTCGATAACTTCGAAGAGGGATTGCGCGTGGAAAACCCCACTGAGACGGACCCTCAGACCAAATATCTGTGGAACCAGTACTCGGGGGATTTTTATGCGGGACCGGATCCAGGTGTCGCGACAGTCACTACATCGCAGGCGCACGACGGGACCCACGGCCTGCAGGTCAACGTTACGGGCGGCAACATATATCTGCAATTCTACCCCGCGACGAGCACCTGGAATTTCATGCACCAGTATGTGCAGCCCGCGAGCTCCTGGACCGCTGGCAAGTACAACGCAATTCGATTCTGGGTGAAGGTACCGCCGCAAATGATCAAAGCGGGGGCGGGCCATGAAAACGTGCAGATCGGCACGTACGTGCGGGCAGAGAATGGCGATCCTGGCACCCAGGGCACCCACTACTATCACTTCTACAATTTCAAATACACCGGCGAGTGGGAACAGGTTATTTTCGACTCCCACCCGACGTATCTCCTTGGAGGGGGTGGTAACACCGAGCCTGGCAACATAGCTTTTCCGTTCGGCGGGAACTGGACCTACACTGACGCCCTGACACGCTTCTACTTCGATGGTCAGAACAATCTCAGCAGTGTGCCGGCGACGTTCTATTTCGACGGTTACGAGCTGTTTACGCGGCCGGCCAACGAGAATATCGACCAGGTTTACGCGATGCACAGTGTCTATGTGCCTGCGACGAACGAAATCGCGGTTGGTTGGTCGCGCCGCAAGGATCAGGACAGTCTGACGTACGAAGTGCGCTACGCGTATCAGGATATCAACAGCATCGGATGGAGTGCCGCGACGCCCGCACCTAACGGAACTATCGCGGGTAATGGACTGGGTGCGTACAACGTGATGGAGTATTCGACGAAAAGCATCGACGTGTCGAACAAGAGCACGGTATACATCGCCATCAAGCCGACGACCGCGACTGCCTTTCGGCAGATCAGCGTCGAGATCTCAAATCTGCCTTCCTCATCGCCACCGCCCGTGCAGGTTCTGCCGGAGCCGCCAACGAATGTGACGGTGCAATGATGCTTTTGGTAGTTGTACAAGCGCGCGCCTACGCGGCGAGCAGCAGCTGAAACAGCCGCTCGTACTCGCTCGTCATTCGTTGCAAGGAGTATTCGGCCGCAGCGTGAGCGCGGCCGCGACTTCCCATTTCTTCCCGTTCTTGCGAACTGGAGGAGACCGCCTTTGACATTGCAGCGGCCAACAGTGCCGGTTTGGCGGGAGGACACAGCCAACCGCACGCCCCGTTCCCGATGAGATCCGGAACGCCTCCCACGGCAGTTCCTATGACGGGCCGCGCCGCGCCCATGGCCTCCAGAACGCCGAGCGGCAGTGCTTCGCTGGTCGAGCACAGTACTGCCGCATCGATGCCCTGCAGAAACTGCGCAACATTGTTGCTGAACCCACGAAACAGGACTCTGGGCGCGATGCCCGAGTCCCTCGCCAATTGCTCCAGATTGGCCCGCTCAGGCCCATCCCCCAATATCTCCAGGCGACAGCACTCGTGCTGCTGCAGAACGATGCCAAACGCCCGCAGCAGCGAGCGGTGATCCTTTACAGGCTCCAGGCGCCCGACGATTCCGAACACAAAGTCATCGCGGACGCGGCGCGGAGTAACTTGTAGAAAGGGCTCCAGCCGAATTCCGTTGTTGATGGTGATCAGCTTGGAGCTGGGGATGACTCTACCTTCGGCAAAGGCCCGGTGAGCCATGGGACATACGGCGACGATACGATCGCTGAATCGACAGGCAAGCGAATAAAGGATTTCCTTAGCACCGATTTTATTGGAAAGATTGCGGATTCCGTGAATTGTGTTCACCACCACCGGCACACCCGCCAGCCGTCCGCTCGCGAGTCCATAGTGATGGACCAGGGGATTGTGCGTGTGCACAACCTCGATCCTGTTGCTGCGCAGGAAAGTGACGAGGTCTTTCAGGGCGCGCACATTCGGCCCCGGCGGCTTGTCGAGGGCCACCACGGGGATATCCCCCTCATCTAAATGTCGCGCCAACGGCCCTGTTCTGCGCAGGCAGACGACCTGCAGGCGGTGCCCGAGCGCTTGGAGCGATCGGGCGAGATCCACTACAAGTCGCTCAGTGCCTCCAAATTCCAGCGTATCGACGATTTCTACGATTCTCATGGCCGACCCGCAGCGGCGGTTGCCGGTCCTGCTTCGCAGGCCAGCTCACATGAGCGCAACGCGTTCCAGCGCCAATTCAGCCGGCTCTGCACCTTCTCCCGCGCATGCCGTCCCAGCAGTTGGCACAACTCGGGGCATTCGTACACACGTGCGAGCGAATCAGCCAGGGCAGCGATGTCCGTGTCTGTGAACGTAATTCCATTCACCTCGTCATCGACGATGTCGAGGAAATTGGGCGTGTTGGGGACAATCACCGGTTTGCCGAGCGCCATGTACTCGATCACTTTCATGGGAGATGCATAAAACGTGGCGCGCGGACTGACCGCCACGTCGAAAAGAGAAACGAGTGCGGGAACCCGGTCATGGGGCACGCGCCCCGTAATCAATATCGAGCGCTGCAGGCCGTGGCTCATGATGAGCTCCTGCATCTGACCCCGGTAGGGTCCGTCTCCGACGATTAACACAACAAGATTGAGCCCCTTCGCGATGAGTCTGCCTGCAGCCTCCAAGAGCAGGTCGAGTCCGTGCCAGGGCCGCAGGACGCCGGTGAATCCGACAACGAAGCTCTGGGTTGGAATACCCAGCCGCCTGAGCAAGTCAGGGTCTTTCGGTCGCGGTACAAACCGATCCGGGTCTACACCGTTGGGCATGACCGTGCACTGGCCGTTCGGTACCCCGATTGACTCCAGGTAGTTCTTCAGCGGCGTGGATACAACGATCGTCCGTGTGGCATTCGAGCAGATCCAACGTTCCATCCTGGCCGCCAGCCGTTGTAAACGGAGCTTCTCGTCCTGCTCCTCGCGCCGCTCCAGCGCCAGCGGTGCGTTGACCTCCAGGATCACCGGCAACCGGTGCAGGCGGCCCGCGAGTATGATTCCAGCGTTGAACGTGATGTATCGGTCATAAAGAAAATCCGGCTTGAATCTGCGGATCTCCCAGCTTGCGCTGCAGAACGCGTACGCGGAATAGGCCATTTCCGCGAGCTCGTAAACTGCGGACGGAATTGTTGCCTTGATCGCCCCGAGCACCCGCAATTTCCTGGAAGCACCTGGCGATGTTTCGCCAGTCGGACCGATCACGTGCACTTCATGGCCCAGGGCGCGAAAGGCGCGCACCATCTCCCGGATATGAATCCCTTCTGCTCCGTCGCCCAGCGTCCGGTGATGATACAAGATCCTCACCTTCGCTCCCGAAGGACGGATTGATATAACGAATACACCTCATCCGCGCATTTCTCCCATCCCCATCGGCTCATTCGTGCCGCGATCGCCGCGCGATCCCAAGGATGTACGAGCGCCGCGCGTAGCGCCTGTGTAAGCGACTGCGCGTAACGTGGGCCAACGAGAAACCCACTCTCACCCGGCGTGACCACGTCGGCAATTGCCCCGACGTCAGTTGCCACGACGGGTGTACCGCACGCGAGAGACTCGAGCACCACATTCGGACAGCCCTCGCTCTTGCTGGCCAGGCAGAACACATCCGCGGCTCCATACCACAGCGACAATCTCTCATGTGGAACATTGTCCACGAGATGTACATTGGTGAGCTGCAGGTCGGCAATCAAGCTGCGCAGGACGTGCTGGTAATCGTCCTCCGGATTCACGCCACCGATGATGTACAGGCGTACATCTTCATCTCGCCCTAATTGTGAAAGAGATCGCAAAAGATCCTGATGACCCTTGCCCTCGGTTAGCCTTCCAACACTGATGAGAATACGCGCCGCCGACGGAAGTTCCAATTGCCGCCGGCACTCTTCGCGGTCCTGCATGCTGAAGTGCGCCAGGTCCACGCCGTTGAGAACAACGCTGACTCGATCTGCTGCAACTCCCAGGCTGACTACCTTGTCGCGTAACTGCGCGCTCAGCGTAATGACTGCAGCGGCCTTGCGGAGGAAATGCGCAACCAGCCTGCGGCGCAGCGTGCGCTCGTTAAGATATAACGCCTCGTGGCCACGGACAGTTACCACGAACTTCTTGCCGTTCGTGCTGGCAAGCACCGCGGCAGCGACAATATCCGGGTACGTCCAATGGACATCCACGAGGTCGAACTCGAAGCGCTGGCGGCGCACAACCCGATGCGCCGCAAAGAAGTAAGTAATGGCATCCAGCCACTTCATGTAACGTGGCACGACTGCGAACCGAGGATGATAGACGGACAGACCGCCAATCTCCTCGTAACGGGGAACATCTGTCCCCCACAATGAGCCACGCACGAGGCCTATCAGGGGATACCACTGGACTGGCGCTATGACATTTATCCGGCAGTGTTGACTTACGGCGCGCAAACGATTCAACACGAAGATTCCATAAGCCGGCTGGGCGCGGTTCGGAAACAGGTAGCTCAGCGCCAGCACGTTTATTCTGCTCATCCGCACGCCCCACCCTCATCGCGCCGCCGCAGCGGGCCCCGGCCAGTCAATACCCGAAAGAGCGATGCCATTCCTCGAGCACCAGCAGCTGCCAGATCTCCCGATGATGAGCCGCGCCACCGGTGCGGTGTTGTTTCAGCAGCCGCTCGACCTCGGAACCCTTGAAATAGCCCCGCTCGAGCGCTCGCCGCGACAATAGAAGATCACTTGCATAGTCGAAGAGGTCGCCTCGAAACATCAACTCGAGAGGGATGGGAAAGCCCATCTTGCGACGTCGGACGATGCGATCAGGCAGCAGCCCGCGCAGGGCTCGCTTCAGGACGCACTTGGTCTCGCCGCGGCGCAGCTTGTGCCCGGGCGGCATCGCGGCGGCGCGCTCAACGAGACGATGGTCCAGAAATGGCACACGAAGCTCAATGGACGTTGCCATGCTCATCCTGTCCGCCTTTATCAGCAGGTCATCGACCAGCCAGGTCTTGGTATCGAAATAAAGCATGCGACTGAGGGGATCCCAGCCGCGGGAGCGGGCAAACAATGACTCGATGAAGGTCTTGCAGTTGTCGTTCCCCCGCGCTGCCGAAGCGGCCAAGGCATCACTATAGAGACGCTGCTTCTTATTGTCCTCGTAGGTCGCAATGCCGCGATACCGGCTCTCAAAAGGCTTTCCTGCAAGTTCCAGGTACTTGCGCAGCTTGCTCAACCTGATCCATTTGGCGGCGATCCCCGTGAGCTGCGCGCAGACACGGGTCCCCAAAAGCTGCTGGACGTGCTCTATCGCGAGGTTATATCGGAAAAAGTCATAGCCTGCATATAACTCATCAGAGCCTTCACCACTCAGGCAGACCGTAACCCGTTCACGTGCCAATTTCGACACATAGTAGAGCGCAATCGCGGCGGCTTCCGTGACCGGTTCATCCATGTGCCAGATGTAACGCGGTACGAAGTCGCCAAACTGCTTGGCAGTGACTCTGATCTCGTGATGTCGTGTCGAGAAGCGGCTTGCCACTTCGCGCGCATACTGCGTCTCGTCGAACTGCGAGCCGAAATCGAAAGCCACGGAAAACGTGTTGAGCCCATTGCTGACATTACGCGCCAGCAGGGCCACGACGGCACTGGAATCGATTCCGCCGCTCAGAAACACGCCCAGCGGAACATCACTTCGCAGGTGCAGCGCGATGGATTGCTGTAGCAATCTCTTGGTCTCGGCTACGCTGGCGCTCAGATCCTGGTTTTGCTGGGGAGCGAATTGCAAATCCCAGTAACTGCGCATGCTCGTTCGGTTATCGCGCCATGTCAGGGAGTGCCCGGGGCGCAGCCGGTGTATTCCCTTATGTAGCGTCTCCTCGCCCGGGACATAGCCGAAACTCATGTAGGCATCCAGCAAGGATGTATCGACGCAGTGATCCGCAGCGCGTGCCGCGAGGATCGACTTGATCTCGGAGGCGAACACGAGACCACCGGCCGTTTCCAGGAAATAGAAAGGTTTGATACCCAGCCGGTCACGAGCCGCAAACAACTCGCGGCGCTCACGATCCCATATCGCAAAGGCATACATTCCCATGCAACGCTCGAGGCATGCTGCACCCCATTGCTCGTAGGCGCACAAAAGCACTTCCGTATCGCTGCCTGAGCGAAATGTCCAGCCGAGAGATTCGAGCTCAGCGCGAATCTCCAGATAGTTGTAGATCTCACCATTGTAGGTAATCCACAGACGGCCGCTGGCGCTCAACATGGGCTGCCTGGCCGCATCGGACAAATCAATGATGCTCAGCCTCAGGTGTCCCAACGCCACCCCGTGCTCATCGATACAAATATGGCCGCTACCGTCCGGGCCGCGGTACGGCATGCATTTGATCATCGCGCAGATCGCTGCTACGTCCGGCGCGCATGTGGTGTCGATGATCCCGGCGATGCCGCACATGTCAGGAACCCGGCCGTAAGCGCGGCCGCCTCAGCCAATACCGGTGTTTGAAGAAGTAGTACGCAAGACCCTTCATGTGGCTGAGTTTCGCCCTGTTGATCTTGAGTCCGCGCGAGATCTCCTGAGTGTGATGAACAATGGTCACCGACGGCACGTACAAAATTCGCAGGCCGGCCTTCCATACCCGCAAACAGAAGTCGACGTCCTCCGGAGCGTAAAAAATGCGCTCATCGAGCGCTCCTACCGTATCGAGCAGGCTCCTGCGCATCAGCCAGAATGCGGATATCGCGTAGTCGACCTCAAACGGCTCGGTGACGTCCTTCAGGTCCAGGGCCTGCAGCCGCTCCATCTCCCGAAGCCTCACGAACCGGTGTGCCTTGTCAATGACCGTCGGAAAGTGATCGAACGATTTCTGCCATGTACCGTTGGTCGAATGAATACGGGGAACCACAATACCCAGCCCGGGATCCGCGCCCAGGATTTCCAGCAGAACGTCCACGACACGACTTGCAAGCTCGACGTCCGAGTCCATGACACACAGATACTCACCTCGGGCAGCAGCGAACAGAACATTGCGTGACCGGGTGGTACCGAGATTTGTACGCTCATAATGCGGGAATAAGTGGGTTGGGTCCGCCGCGACAAGTTGTGCGAGCAGCTCCGCTGTTCCGTCACGTGAGCCGTTATCCAGGATTTGCACCTCGTAGCGCAGGCCGGTTGGAGTCATCGCCTTCGCGATGCTGGCAAGACAACCGGCCAGGTACTGGCGCGAGTTCCACGTGAGAATGGCGAACGAAATATCCATTGCGTTAGTCAGTATCCGGTCTCAGGCCGGCGCGCGCGGGCCGGCAGCCGGCTTGTTGGTCGCGGATTGCGCGGCAATGGCATCGCGGGTTCGCCGCTCGAAGCGTCGCTCGAGGCGGGGCTACGTTCCTTCATGGCGTCCTCGCACAACACCACCAGTGAATACAACACCGATATCAGCCAGATCTGTACTTCGGATGTCAGCATGTTCACGAAGAGCCCACCCACGAAACACCCCGTGAGCGCGGCCCCGATAGCTCCCCGATACAGACCCAGATGGGGCGGCAATCCAAGGCGATCCATGCGTTTCAGCCGCCGCAGAGTAAAGAAGGTCCAGCCGTAGATACCGATCAGAAGAATCGCCCCAGGAAGCCCCTCATCCACCAATGCTGCAATGAACGTGTTGTGTGCAGAACGTATACCGACATTTGACAGCAGCTCCGGTGGCATGTACTTGGAGCTGAGCAGGGCGTTCCCGCGGTGTCCCGCGCCGAATGGATAATCGAGAAACATCCGGACCTGCGGCCCCAGGATCTGCACCCGCGTTTCCTCCCGGGTAGCCCTGTTGGAATCGGTGATGGTCGAGACACGTGCCCAGAACCCTTCATTGCCCAGCATCAAAAGCAGCACCACCGCCAGCGCCCCTGACACGGTCACGACACGCCTGTAGACCTTCGGCGCCAGGTACCACCCAGAGAGGCCAGCCCCCACCAAGGCCAGGAATCCGCCGCGGCTCTGCGTCAGAACAATCGCGTTCAAGATGAAGGGCAGCGTGGCGAATGCGAGCCAACGCCGATATCCACGGCTGCCGATGAAGATGAATCCGGCGACGGTCAGTCCCGTGACGAGGTGTGCCGCGAGCAGGTTCGAGTCATCCACTCCCGGCCCGCCGACCGTTTCCAGACGGCCCGCGACGATCATTGAATAGGCGCGCCAGCCGAAGAGAAAACAGCCCGCGACGTGTGCCATCAAGAAAAGGTTCAGGGTCTTTTCAGTGCTGGTGAGCCTGTAGACGACATAGGACAGGATCAGATACTTCGTGCACAGAATCGCACCTTCCAGGTGGGTGCTTACATCGATCGCCCAAAAGCTCTGCAGCCACATCCAGAGCGTAAATGCAACGAGCAGCTTGGAGGCGCCGCTACTGGCCCACTTCGCATCGCCCCGAGCGGGCAATCGCCGGGCAGCGATGAGAGCGGCAACAGCCGCGAACAGTGAATACCGCAGAGGCGGCAGATCGCTGCCCCACCAACCTGTCTGCGGATCATTGTAAAATATCCACAAATACGAAAAGAGCGCAAAAACGGGCTCGTACACGAAGGCCAGCACCACCCCGAGAAGCCACACGACAAACACAGCCAGTGCCGTGATACTCATACGTCAGGGCAGATTGCGAATGATGTGAGGGCCGAGAACGTTCGCACACCACAGGGGCATCCGGCGCCACACGGACGCAGCCAGTGCATATTTCGGGTTCGAATGATTCAGTTTGGGAATGCTGGCACCCTCGGGCAGCCAATAGTGCCAGTGCAGTTGCAATGGCATTGCGCCCCAACGAGCCTTGAATTGGTACGTGCCGCTATCCCGGGTCGAGCGGCCGAAGTCGAAGGCCTGCGCTTCCAATCGCACCGCCTCGCGAAGCATTTCCCAGTACATGCGCATGTTGATCCCGGCGTGCTTCGCAACGGGTGTCGCCGCCGACCAGGGAACCTCGATTCGCGAGCCGTGACCTATCAGGATCGCGCCGGCCTGGACCTCACCGCTCAGCCGAACGACCAACACTCTGATATGTTGGCTGAGCGCGCGGTAGGTTGTTTCAAAGAAGCGGCGCGGGTATACCGGTGTGCCCAATGCGTGCATGGCAGGCGCGAAGACACCGTAGAAATCGGGCAGCAGCCCGGCGCCTCCCCACTCGAACTGCAGCGCCTGCCGGTCGACGCGCCGAATCCGGGAGCGCAGCCTGGCGCCTAGTTGTCTGAACAGCGCCGCCTCGGAGGACGGTAGGGGTAGCAGCATTGATACCTTGTCCGTTCTCCTCGGCAGATTCAATCCTGACAGAAGCTCGGTATGTCGAAGCTCGAGGTGGCCCGCGTGACGCGCGCGCGCCAAATCCGCGGCGTGCCGCGCTAGTACGGCTGCAACCTCCTCGTCATCCGCGAGGATGCCCCCATAAGTGAAAAACGGCAGTGATACATGAAACCGCCCAAACAGTACGCTCGATTGCTCGACGACCGGCAGCACTCCTATGAGCCGGCCTCCTGCCTCGCGAGCTACACAATACGTCGTGCGCAGCCCAAACGTTTCGTTGCCAATCGCTACGGCTGCCGAAAGATGATAAGCCGTCCCTTGTGGATGACAGCGCACATAGGCGTCCCACTCTGGCGGACTCGAGGTAGTGGACTCTATTTCCACGGCGGCGCGTCAACTTGCAGCGAGTCGATAGATCAGCCGCAGGCCGATCTGGTTCTCGTTGAAGCTACTGTCCATCGCTGAGCCTTGATAGTGATAGCGATGTAAAGCCAGAGCCACCCGCAGATGCACGCCAAGCGCCTTCTCCACGCCGACGGAATAGTTTACGTCGTGGTTCCTCGAGGCCCTGTACGCTTCGATCTCGTAACGCGCCGTAGCGCTCACGACCCAGTCAGGTCTGAGGTGTCGCGAGACGGCTGCATCAACTCCCCAATACGACCGGTTGAAGTTCTTCTGCAGAACGTAATGTTCGTCGCTCCAGAACACATCGGTCGAGAGCTCCGTGCGTGGCAAGGCAGTTTTCCAGCCGAGGGCTGCGCTGCGCCACTTGTATGGATCCCCCAAGGCGAGCCGCCGCGCAACACCACGGGCCCCCGGCTCGGACTCGGTCGTCTCCAGAGACGCCGTCGAAGCAGAGAAACTCTGCGACAGGTTGAAGTCGACCTTGCTGGATGCTGAGATGCGGCGCGCGAGATCGAGGCGCACGAGCGGACCTTTTTCAGTCGTGACCCCCTCGCGTAACACAGTGTATCCGAGGTCGCTCGTCAGGGCAGTTCGGGCACCGCTGCCCTCCAAGTGTACGTAAGCACTGCGAATAGTATAATTCGGCTCGGGCGAGCTTATATATTTGAAATCATCCACGGTGCCATTCACTGAGGCTTGCGTGTTCGGCGAAAGCGCGTGCACCAGTGCAAAGCCACCCTGCATCTGGTTTGCACTCAAGTCGGACCGTTCACTGCTGATCCTTGCATAGAGCCCATACAAGGTGAGGCGTGAGGTACGCGGCAGCCTGATGTTGAGCGCTGGACCGGTCATCGCCCTGTTGACTCTGTCGAGATTTTCCGGCGTCGTTACGGCGCCTGGTTGGCCCTGGAGTTGCGAGTAGGTGTCTCTGACCAGCCACTGGAGTACTTGAGTGGGCTTGCCAAACAGGGCCGCACCATCGAAAAAGCCGGTCAACTCGCTTGGATAACTTCCCTGCAGGTAGTCCACCCATTCGAGGTTACTGTTGATTTTGAGGTTCACCACGCGCCCGGGCCTGGTGTAGGCGCCGCGCAGACCTGCCGCCACCAATGTGTCATACTTTGCGTTGGTTGATGTGCGCAGCGCGTTGTCTGTCTCTGTCACACCAGCCCGCACCTGCAGTGGCGCAGAGGAAACGTCCTCGAGCGCACGCGGCGGGGAGAAGTCGCTTATCTGCGCCTGCGCACGCGGCGGGGAGAACCCCTCCAGCTGCGCCAAGGCGCGGCCGGAACCCAGGGCAACGCTCATGAATACCGCCGTGAACCTAAGCAGCAGGCGGACGCGCTGCGGAATCCCCATAGCCATAGTAGTAGTCACCAGTCGGCGCATCTGATGTGCTCTGATTGAGAACGAGCGACACCATAGGCCGGTCAGCAAGGTAGCTCAGGGCATCGAGCAGAGCGCTGCGCGGCGTCGCGGCAGCACGGACTACGACCACGAGCTGCCCCGACACATCTGTAAGTGTCTGCGACTCCGTAGTACACAGAATTGGGGACGAATCGAGCAGTACCACGCCGGCTCGATCGCGTTCCACGAGGCGACGCATCGTTCCCAACATGTTACTGCTCGCGAAGAGCTCGGTGGCGTTCTCGGCATGGCCTCCAGCGGGCAGTACAGACAATCCTGGCACGTCTGTCGAGGCGATCAAACCCTCGGGATTCAGCCCCGGGGTGCGCAATAAATCCAACAGGCCGGGCGCCCCGGCGAGGCCCAGGATCCTGCTGATGTGTGGTTTGCGAACGTCCGCATCGACCAGGAGGACGCGAATGCCCTTCTGCCGGGCCATGCTCAGTGCCAGATTGAATGACATGAACGTCTTGCCTTCACCGGGTAACGCACTGACAAGCATGATCAACTGACCCATTTCCAACTTCGGTCCACCACGTCCGAATGCATTGGCGATCAGTGGCCTGCGGATCTGACGGAACTGTTCCAGAATCTGCCGCTCTACCAGCGGCGGCGCGAGCAGTCCATCTGCAAGCAGCGCGTCACGGTCGATCGTGACGCGGGGCCCGCGCGGCCCGCTGGCGTGTTCCGTATGAGCGGGAGTGCGGGCCCCCGCTTCAGCGCTAGCATCCGTAGCGACCCGAGCGTGCTCCGGGAAAGCCCGCTGCTGTGTGCCGGGAGCCGCCGCGGTCTGCATCTTCTTCAGCGCCTTTTCGATGAAGGTCATATTCGCGGTCCTGTAATGATTGCTGTCCAGCGCGACTGCACAAACAGCACGAGCACGGTGCACATGACCAGTCCCACCGTGGCGCCTGCAAACACGAGGCTGCTGAGCCGCGCACGCAGCCGGTACCGTTGCAGCTGTGTCATGCAGACCGCGCCCAGCACCGGCAGGCCGGTGACCACCTTCAATTCGCGAGTGCTCACGAATACGGGTTTGAGCCAATTGAGCAAATACGCCAGGCCGCCACCCGCGCCCAGCGCGAGAGCAAGAGCCGCCACGATGAGTACTCTTCTGTTGGGTGCTATCGGCCCGAGACCCGCCGTCGGCGGCTCAATTATTTCGAAATGAACGATGCCGGTCGCCTCGGCGTCGCGGCTGAGCTGTGCACGCTCGAGCTGCTCCACCAGAGCCCGGTGTTGGGCACGTGTGACGTCATAGTCCCGATTCATCTTCACGAACTCGGCTTCCACCTCCGGAGCGGTATTGACCAGGCTGCGCAATTCGGCAATGCGCCGCTGCCGGTCAGTGATCTCGGCGCGAATGGCAGCGACATCCACCGACTGCTGATTGAACTGCAGTTGAATGCTCTGGTAGACGGGATTCGCGCTCAGCCCGGTGCGCGCTGCCGCACCTGAATCCCCGCGCCGCGCGGCATCGAGCTCCGCCTGTTGCCGTTCCTGCAGCTCGGCCAGCGTAGCTTTCAGCGCAATCACGTCGGGATGCTTGTCCGTAAAACGCAGGAGCAACTCATCGAGCCTGGCCTGAGTCTCTCCAATCCGCGCTGCGATGTCGGTACCGTGCGGAAATTGGCCCGTAGGGCCGCTTGCAGAAGAGCCGCTCGCCAGCGACACGCCACCGGAAGCCAGAGCGGCGACTGCGCTTGAAGCAGGCTGGCCTGAATCAGACTGAAGTGTCGAAGCGGGCATGTCCGGCGCTGCGCGGGCAGCCGGAACCGGCGCGGTCACGACTCCCCTCATCCCGCGAGACTCGGACGGACCCTCGATGAGAGGCTGTTCTCCATGTAGCTGACGCACCAGCTCGTCCCGGCGGCGCACCGCTATTTGATAGTTTCCCTGAGCCTTGCTCAGCGCCTCGAGCTCGCTCTGCAAATGGGTGAAATAGTCCCCCTGCGTGCCCGGCATGAGTCCGACATTGCGCTTCTTGAAAGCGGCCAGGCGATCTTCGGCCTCGGACAGCCGACGCTCGTAATCCGCAATCTGCGCGCGTAGAAAATGTTGCGCCTGCGCGGAGCTTTCCCGCTTGCCCCCCAGAGTGTTGTCCACAAACGTGCTCACGAGCTGCTGCACGACCTTGACACCGGTCGCTCGATCCCGGCTTCTGTACGAGATTGAATAGGTTCCGGTCGGACCAGCGTCCCTTACGAGTGTTCCTTCGATGTCAATCTTCTTGCGCAACTGTTGGATGATATCCTCCTGCTCCATGGGCGTGTTGGCATGAGTGAGCAAGCCCGTCTCACGCGCGATACGCTCGAGCTGTGGACCGCCAAGCAGGGCTTCACGGACGCGCATCAGCTGTGTCTCCACATTTGTCTCAACGCTGATGCCGTGTGTGACCTCGCTGAGCGCCGTGCGCGTATCGACGAATACGCGGGCTGTCGCCTGGAAGGTGTCGGGCCAAACGAATATGATCGGCCACGCAAGCAAACACACAATCCAAGCAACACCGACTGCGACCCACCGATAGCGCCAGATTCCCCGAACCTGATCTATGATGCGTGCAATGGCTGCGTTCATGAGTCCTCTCAAAACATCGTCTGTGGAACCACGAGGACGTCGCCCGGGAGCAATGGCATGTTCTGACTCATGTCGCCGCTATTGAGAAGCCTATCGAGCTTCCCACGGATCTCCCGGCTCTTGCCGCCTTCCGAACGGATGATTTTGGCTCTATTACCAGAGGCGTAAGTCGTCAGCCCCCCCGAGCCCAGGACTGCATCGAGAACGGTCATTCCTGCACGATAGGGCAGCGCCTGGGGCTTGAGCACCTGACCGACGACCTTCACCTGGCTGAAGGCACTGACAGGCTGCACGACGATCACATTGACCTTGGGCGAGCGTACATACTCACCCAACACCGCTTCCATATCACGCGCGAGCTGCGACGGAGTCTTTCCGGAAGCCTCCATGTTTTCGATCAGAGGCGTGGAGAGCTTGCCGTCAGGCCTTACGGGGACGGTCGTCGACAGCTCGGGGTTACGCCACACGAAGATCTGCAGTTGGTCGCCTGGCCCGATGCGATACTGATCGTTGGCAGCTGCCGGCGGCTGTGCTGCCGGCGCATCGTCCTGCGCGCAGACGGCTCCGTCGCTGCACAGGAGCACTAAGGCCAGGAACACGCGCGATCTAACCGTCACGGTGATTTCTCGTTCTGCGTGGCCGACGTCACCTTGGCTCGGGAGTTTTCGTAAACGTCGCTTCCCTATATTGTACGGCGATGCGGGAGCCGACGTCGTGTTAAGTCGCACGGCTCGGCCACGCTCTGGCTATCTAACATGCATCGCAGTAGATGTATGCAACCGCATTCTTTTGTGTATTGCAACAGGCACCGATGAGGCAGCGGCGACCGGCGCGTCAATTGGCCCTACCCGCCATATTCCGGTGGATTTTTCATTGCCACGAACCCGGCTGAGGCTTGTAATGTGCTGCGAATCGTACCGCCGGATATCAGTGAAGCGCAGATGACGCATCCGCCATGACGCCGTTGACGCCAAAAACAATACACCTGATAGCGGCGGCCCGACCTAACTTCATGAAGGTGGCGCCCCTCTACCACCAACTTTCGCGCGAGCCATGGTGCTCTCCCGAAGTCGTGCATACGGGGCAGCATTACGATACAAACATGTCCTCTGCGTTCTTTCTGGATCTGCTCCTGCCGCGACCCACACATCATCTGCAGATCGGGAGCGGAACGCACGCCGAACAGACCGGGCGCACGATGATCGCCTACGAGGCCGTATGCATGCGAAACAGGCCAGAGGCGATCATTGTCGTCGGCGACGTGAATGCAACTGTCGCGTGTGCTCTCGTCGGTGCAAAGCTCTGCATTCCAGTCGTCCATCTGGAAGCCGGGTTGCGCAGCCGCGACCGCACCATGCCCGAAGAGATCAATCGAGTCGTCACCGATGCTATTGCGGACCTCCTTTGGACGCCATCGCCGGATGCCGATCAGAATCTGCTGGCGGAAGGCGTTGCGGCCGACAAGATCGAGCGCATCGGCAACATCATGATTGACTCATTTGAAATGCTCCGGCCGAAGATCGAGCGCTCAGGCGCCCGGCAGCTACTTGGCTTCGGATCCGATCCGTATGCGGTAGTAACGCTGCATCGACCCTCGAATGTCGATCAAACCGAGAAGCTCGCCTCGCTGGTCAAAGTGTTGATCGAGGTCTCGAAACACATGCCGCTGCTCTTTGCGGTACATCCGCGAACCCACAGGCGGTTGGCAGAATCCGGGCTGCTGGCATCGATTGCTGCCGCCGCACCTGGTATCCAGCTGCATGACCCGCTCGGTTATATTGACTTCATGAGTTTGGTATGTGGCTGCACAATGGTCATCACGGATTCCGGCGGGATGCAGGAAGAAACCACCTACCTGGGTATCCCGTGCGCCACTCTGCGTGAGAGCACGGAGCGGCCAGTCACAGTCACGAGCGGCACCAATCGGCTCCTCAAACCGCCGGAGCTGGTCACTGCGGCGCTCGAAGCACTGGCTGGTCGGTGGCCGATAGGCCGGCGTCCCGAGAAATGGGACGGACGTGCCGCACAGCGGGCGGCGCGCAGCCTGGAGCAATTCCTGATGTCGCGGACCGTCTCGACGTCTCGACAGGTCCGCGCCTAGAACCAGGACGCGCCTAGAACCTGGAAAAGAGCAGCCAGGCGATGATCCATAACAGCGCACCCAGGCAAAGCGCGGTAATCATGCCGGACACGGTCCTGACGGACTCGGATTCGTCCGCAGTTTCCGTATCCTGTAACGATCCATCCTGAGCCTGCGGCTCAGACTCATCGCTCACATAGCCTCCTAACTCGGGGATTTCCCTGACCTTCGAATAGGCGGGACGACGAATGGTAGCCCGAACGGTAGGCTGTGGCTATGACTACGGCGTTGGTTTGGAGAATCGCTTCATCACGCGAGTCAGAAAACGAGGGCGCCGCCGCTCGAGCCTAAGCTGTTCGCCGCTAAGCAGCACCGCGAGCCACTTCTGCTTGGCAAGGTGGGGATCCGAAGGTGTCCAAGTCTCTCGAGCAGAGCGAAAATGCATCGTAGTCTCCGCATTTATTTGCTTTATTTGGCTTACGAACGCGCGCACCGAGAACGTTACAGTGCTTTTCTATGTTGAAAGCGCGGATTAAACGCGGCATACATAACAAAGTAAAGATGGCCTCGCATGCTTCGATCCCTCGCTAAATCTATTCTACCGACGTACGCCCTGAATGCGGTGCGCCAATTCAGGGATGACCGCGCACTCACGGCGGCACTGCTACCGATTCGTGATGGTGATTTCTCGTACGCGGCATTCACGGCTCTTAAGCGTGCCTGGGGAAACGAGGGATTTTCGCCCGACGTAGGTTACCTGAAAGAATGCGCCGCACAGTTGGCCAAATGCCGCGGAGCAGTACTCGAGTGCGGTACTGGCGCCTCGACGCTGCTCGCAGGTGTCTTCGCCGAGCGCAACCAGTTTGATGTCATCTGTTTCGAGCAGAGTGCGGAGTGGGGCGATAAGGTGCGTCGTAGCATTCATCGTGAGCGGCTTCGGCGCGTCGCGGTGCTGGATGTACCTCTGACGCAACGGGACGACCACGTGTGGTACGCGGTGGAGCAGACGATCACTCCCCGTGAGTTCGAACTCGTCATTTGCGACGGGCCCTACGTCGACAAGTCCCTTGGAGAGCCGGTCTATTCGAGCTGGCGCTATGGCCTAATGCCGTATCTCAGGCATCGGACATGCGGGACGGTCTTGCTAGATGACTTGGATGATCCCCGCTCGGAGGCCGTCATTGATCGGTGGGCACGGGAATTTGGAACACAAATGGAACGGATCAAGACCCCGGATGGAGATATTGGGGCAATCGGCCCAGCTTGGCGGCCGTAAAGAAATTCCAGCTCACTTATACGAACGCGATGCGCCGATTGCGCCGCGCTATCCGCCGCCCTGATTGAGTTACCTGCGATTTCCGTGCCGCATCGCAGCGCGTGATCATCACTGAATCGTCTTGGTGACGACAGAAGAAAGGGCACTCACAGTCCCCGCGCTCGTGAAATCCGCAACCGCGAAGTACCAGGTGCCTGCAGCAAGGCCCTGCAACGTATAGCTCGTGGCCGTTGGATCTGAAATCGTTACCGTGTGAGTCAAGGCGTCCGAACTGGCACCGTAGTCAATCCGGTAGCCGGCGAGATTCGCGAGCGCGCTGCCGTCGCTGTTCGAAGTTGGTGCGTGCCACGATAGTAAAGCGGAGCCAGTCGAAGCGGGTGGCGCGGTAACCGTGACTGAGAAGGGAGCAAGCGATTCGCTCGAGGTCCCATCGCTCACACTGATCACAATGTTGGGATAGGTTCCGACCTGCGCACTGCTTGGAGTGCCGCTCAACTGACCAGAGGATGCGCTGAAAATCGCCCACGACGGTTTGTTCCGTACGCTGAATGTCAACGTGTCGCCGTCAGGATCGCTCGCCGATGGAGTGAATGAATATAGTTGGCCCGATTGAACCTGTGTGCCCGGCGTCCCGCCGACCGTGGCGGGTAAGTTGGCGACGGCGCCCTGGGACGAAGCTGTGCCTGAGGTGGATCCCGTCTGGGTGACGCTCTGTGGAGCCGCAGCCGACGTATCCCCTCCCCCGCCGCAGCCCGCAACCGCCGCGAGAGCCAGCCCGCATAGAACATACCGGCCGACATGTCTGCTACGCGCTGATGTACCTGTGTCTGTTCGTCGCATTCGCTCTCTCTTTAGCATCGATTTGGAGCGAAGATTAAGTGAGTGGGTCTCACTACGCGAATGGTCGCCACCCGGCGACATCAGGATCCGCCTGATAGTTGTCGCTTGACGCAGACTCATGAATGCATCGAGCACCGCCGCACGGTCTGCACTGTCGGCATATGGATACGTCAGCAGGTTGAGACAGGTTGCTGTTGTCCGAGAGACGCGATCTACTTCCCGGGAACGCAAGGGCAAACCCCGTCGCCATTCGAACTCATGATCGCGCCACCCCATCGCGCGTTCTCCTGAGCGCGCCGCGGCCCTCGCAAACAACTCAACTTGTTCCTCGGAGGTTCGGCTGTTATGTTTATCACTCGTTTCGCGTTTTGCACGCGCGCCCGCCACCTGGTTGCATGCTTGCTGGCCGTAATGGGGCTCGCGGGAGCGCTCGACGCGGAAGCCAGAGTGTCGATCTCGGGCTCGCCTCCCACGACAGTCGCTACGGCCAAGACCTATAGTTTCACGCCAACGGCAACTGACACACGCCCACGGCAGCTCTATTTTCAGATTTCGAACAAGCCCGCATGGGCCAGCTTCAGCACGTCAACAGGACAGCTGAGCGGCACACCAACTGCCGCCAACGTCGGCACGACCTCCAACATCACGATCAACGTGAGCGACGGACGCACACGGGCAACACTCGCGCCCTTCGCGATCACCGTGACCGCCACCAGCGGCTCGACGGGTGGCACTGCTACGATCACCTGGACTCCCCCGACACAGAACAGCGATAGCACGGCCCTCACGAATCTGGCCGGCTACCAAATTGATTACGGCACCAGCTCAGGCGCATTGACGAAGACGGTGCTGGTCGCCAGCCCCGGCGCGTCGAGTTACACGCTCTCAAACCTGGCATCCGGCTCTTGGTATTTCGCCGTGCAGGCTTACACCAACTCGGGCGTCAAGAGTGCCATGTCAACCGTAGTAAACAAGGTCATCCCCTAGTCGAATCGGATGCGGTCGCTGCAGAGCGATCCTGTCGAGCTCTCGCTCCCGCGCCGATAGCCCGGGCAACCGCGGCGAGGTAACATGGACCGCACCAGTCGGCGCTCGAGGGGCAGGTGCAAGTCAACGCCTTGTCGATCGACGTAGAGGATTATTTCCAGGTAGCGGCGCTCGCCCGTTCCGTTGCGCCCGACACCTGGACGCAACGTGAATCCCGTGTCGAGCACAATACCGACAAGCTGCTGCGGCTGCTCGACGAGCGCGGCATATACGCAACGTTTTTCGTGCTGGGATGGATTGCGCAGCACCATTCGGGCCTCGTCAAACGCATTGCCACCGCGGGCCATGAGATCGCAAGCCACGGCTTTTCGCATCAGCTGATCTATACCCAGTCCCCCAACGAATTCCGCGACGATACCAAGCGCTCCAAGGACCTCTTGGAGGAGCTGACCGGTGCGGCGGTAATCGGTTATCGGGCGGCAAGCTTCTCGATCACACGTCGGTCGCTCTGGGCGCTCGACGTACTGATCGACCTGGGCTTCCAGTACGACTCCTCGATCTTCCCGATACATCACGACCGCTACGGAATCCCTGGAGCCTCCTCAGAGCCGGGCCGGGTTACTGCACCATCCGGGCGGACGCTGGTCGAATTCCCGATGTCGGCAGCATCTTTCGGTGGCGTAAAGATCCCGGTTTCGGGCGGCGGCTACTTCCGGCTCCTGCCGTATTGGGTCACCCACGCGGGGCTGCGCCAAGTCAACGAGAGGCACGCGCGACCGTTCGTCTTTTACCTGCATCCGTGGGAACTCGATCCCGGGCAGCCGCACATCAAGGTCGGATGGCTTTCTCGGTTCCGCCACTATACGAATCTCGATCATTGCGAGGAGCGGCTCAAGCGACTGTTGAGTGACTTCGCGTTCGCGCCAATGAATCACGTATTGAACATGCGCGGCCTAATGGTGTGATATTGCAGCATGGCGCGGACTGGTTCGCGCGATTCGTGCTCAGTCATTCGGCTCGAACAACACGTCTACCCAGTAGTTCGTCTCGTTGTAAGATAACTCAGGGAATCCGCTCGCTTGGTATTTGTAGACCCCGTTGCCACCACTGGCGCCGTTCGACAGGGCATGCAGAGGCGCATTGTCGACGGAGTTGGCAAAGCCATGCGAATCTGCTGAGTAGTGGCCGGCCGGCGCGTAATACGAAGCCACATAGGTAGTGTTCGCCTTCACGCTGAGCGCCTCCTTGAAACGAACCTCCTGCCAGCCCGATGCCGTTTCGTTGTTGGAGGTTGCAGTGCCCATCGGCGATTTGTCGGACGCCCAGAGCGTCACAGTGTGCGGGCCGGCGTTGTCCGAGCTCTTGTAGAAGCGGATGCCGCGAATCTTGCCATCCACGTCCGTATTGAATTTAACACCCAGCTCGACTGGGCCGGGGTCCGCCACGTTCGGGATAGCGGGCGTCGCCGTGTTCGCCCACAAGGTCTTGGGCACGATATCGACAAACACCACGTCTACCCAGTAATTGCTCGCATGCGAGCTGTTCGTCGGAAACGCGGTCGGTCCGCGGCTGAACACACCGTTTCCGGCGACGTCGGCATCCGACAACGCGTGCAATGGCGGACTGTTCACGCCTCCGGCCCCAAAATAGTCACTGCTGGCGGCGTAGCGGCCGGCATCCGTGTGATAGGAAACCACGTAGGTGGCGTCGGCATTTATGATCACAGGCCTCGTGAAAAGGACCTGCTGCCAACCCGAGGACGTCTCGTTGAGGAAAGTTCCGGTTGCCAGCAACGTACCCGTGCTGGTCCACAAATGGGCGACGTGTGTACCGGTATCTCCCATTCCCTTATAGAAACGGACGCCCGCGATCCGCCCGTCTCGATCCGATTTGAACTTCAAACCCAACTCGATCTGATCCGGGTCCGTGACGGCGGCGTTTGCGGGTACCGCGTTGCCGGGCCAGATGGTGCTCCCGCCGGCGGGCAACACGGGAGGCGCGGCCGGACCGTCATAGGTAGCCGCATATGATCCCGGTGTCGCCGGGAAGAACGCGTAGTCGATTCCCTTGATGATCTCGGTGGTATAGGCCACCTGAGCTCCGTCTCTCGTGATTGCCGTCAGTCCCTTACTGCTCGTATTGACCGGAACCATCGCGCGTAGATTGCGCGCACCGGTTCCAACACTGATCGTGAAGCGCAGCGTGCTGTCACTCCAGGAGAAGTCACCAAAAGACGAGCTGTTACGCCCATCGAGCCATGTCAGTGCTTGTTGCGCGGAGATAATCGGAACGTGGTGCGCCTTCGCGGAGTCGACGAGCGCATTCAGGAATCTCGGGTCTCCGTCGTAACCATCGTGGGTACCGAACAGACCGTAGTAGCCCTCCGGCCCCAGCGCCTTCTCGATAGTAGTATTCATTGCAGCTGGATAGGTGAGACCGTTCTCGTTTACGAAGTTCGATACGCCCTGATAGACGTCTGAGATCGAGCCATCGGTATCCGCGAACCGCATGGGAATGCCCGACCCGTTGAATACTCCCGACCTGCCGCGTACCCACTCAGCCGGCCAATAGTAGTAATCGAGGCTGAAGCGGATCCCATGAGCCTCCATCACCCAGGCCTGCGATAGCCAATCGCTCCAGACAGTGGAGTGATAGCGATGCGTGCTTTGCGCTGGAACGCTCGGGAATTTATCCCGATAGGCCGCAATCTGCTCCGTGTACGAATCGCTGAGATCGCCCAAGGTGAAGGCGGGAGTGTTGAAGTCACGTTCGAGACTGGAGACGTGTGCGCCCATCTCGAATCCCTGCGACAGGTAAGCCAAGACCTCGTCATTTGTCAGTGGGATGGTGGCATACGTCCACGCCGTCGCCCGCAGACATTGCCAGTCGTCCACGACGCATCCCGGCGGGCTTTCGGCAATGAGCTTGTTAAAGGTCTCCCGGGTGCCGGAAACAGCGGGGAAGTTGTGATCGTCGAGCGCATGAATGAAGGCTGCCTTCAGGCCGCTCGGCAGATACCAGAATCTGGGCAGCGGCTTGTGGCCGAAATTCATTTGCGTGATCAGGTTCGCGAGCAGCCGTTGCTGCTCGTCCGCTTGTGGTATCGACACTTTGTCGAGATTCACGTAGTCCCGATAGAACAGATCGTCCGGCCGGATGAGCATTGGCGGTGCACCGTCACGCTCTCTTCCCGCATAGTCTGGGTATCCTTGTCGAGTGTAGACGACTGATTTGGCGAGGTCGTAAACAAACGCAGACGCATGACCGCTCCCCACGGCGCGCCAGGTAACCGCGGGATGTGCCGTAGCCGTTGACGCGTCGGAATAAAGCGTCGCAAGGTCAATCGCGCCGTTCAGCGTGTAGCGATCAGCAACATCGTGAAACTGGATCGTCTGATTGACGATGCCCAAACCCGGCCCTGCCGGTGAGATGAGGACATAGCCGTCCTTCAGGCTCGAGCCCGTATCAGTCAGACCGAGCAGCCCGGACATTTTCTTGTCAGGCCGCATGGCGATGAGATTGCCGCCCGCGTTGACCCAGTCGCTGAGCAGCGTCACTTGGGCGCTGGTCAGAGGCATTTCTCCCAGGATGACGAGATCACGGTTGGCCAGTGTCGCGGGCGTCACGGTGCCGATATCCGCGAGCGCGAATTCGTTCAATCCTTCCGCTTGCAGTATTTCTCCGTAGTACTGCGTGAACAGATTGTTGGGTGATGTGAGAACCAGTATCGGCGCCGGTGGCGGTGGGGGCGTGTCGCGCGGTTCGAAAATGACATCCACCCAATAGTTGGTCCCCTCTTCACTCGTTGCGGGAAATGCGCTTTGACTCGTGAGGCTGTACGCGCCGTTGCCACCGCGCGCCAGTTCGGCGAACGCATGCAGCGGCGGGTTGTCCACGCCCTGGGATGCGAAATACTTGACGCTCGCGTTATAGTGTCCGTTTGGCGCGAAATACGAGGCGACATACGTCGTGTGGGCAGCAATTGCAATGGGATCTGGGAACGTGGCGTACTGCCAGCCCTCCGCGGTTTCGCCAGAAAACCTGGCGGAGCTGAGCCTCGCGCCGGTGGCTGTCCAGAGGCTGCCGAAGTGCGTACCCGTGTTTTCAGGATCCTTGTAGAAGCGGATTCCGATGATATTGCCAGCGACATCAGATTTGAACTTGATGCCCACCTCGATTGGCCTTGAATCGATCACCGCCGGACCCGTCGGCGTTGCATCGTCCTCCCAGATTCCGCACGGGCACGCCGCCGCGTGCGCTGATGAGATCTGCAACATGAATAGGCACAGGATCCCGATGAGGCTGAGGCCCCCGGCCCATGAGTGAGGCGCAAATAAAGACCTTGGTGTATTCACTGAATACCTTCCCTGGGAGCGGATGCGGCGCGGCCATGGTACAGACCGAAGCGCGCACTTCAACGAACCAACTGGTAAGGCATCAGCAGGGAGTGCTTTACGGTGTCGTTGTCCACCCGGAATTCATGCAGCGGCCGTCTGACAGCCTCAACAGATTGATCCGCATGACACACCATGCCGCCGCCGGTGGGTATGCCTATACCTACCCTTGTTCCCTCCAACAGCCTGATGGTGCTCGACAGCCTGCTCCAGTCGCGTTGCTCATCGTGAACATCGATGACAAAGGGAACTACCTCTAACGACTCAATCAACTGATGAGACGACTCCCCACGTCCCACGACAGCATGCTGTCCAAGCTGGACGGCTCCTGCGGAAACGCCGATCAGCACTGCACCATTACGATAGCAATTCAGTATCTCATCCTTCATGCCGGTCTCGACGAATACCTTCCAGCCACGCTCAACGTCTCCTCCGGAGAGCACAATAATCCTGGCTTCGCGCAAGAATTCCTGCTCCTCGGACGGAAATGAGGAATGGATCATTCGGCGCCCACTCACTCCGATTCCGTCCATTGCCGCTTCGAAGATCGAGTAGAACTCTGGGGCGTCGCCATTGGAGGCTCCGATATAGGCGGCTTTGGGCGCCTCGTCGTCAATCGCCTTGCGAACCGCCTGTATAAAAAGCTGACCGTCGGTCTTCCAGAACAGTATCTCGCTGCCGGCGAACAGGAAGACAGGCTGCGGGAATGGAGTTGCCGCCATATGGTGTATCCAGAAGTTACGGCCTAAGCGCCTCTATCTTATCCGTATCGTCCCTATCCGCAGGGTTCAGATCCCGCCGCGGTCGATTGTCGCCGTCAGACACACGAGGTCGGCTGCCGAGGTTGAAGCCCGGCTGTTACCTCGATCTGGTCAACGTAGCGGCTAGGGAGGCGGACTGCCTTCCTTGATCGCTTGCTTCAACATCTGGCGGAACTCCGCTGTGTCTTGATGACCGTGAACCTGTACCGCATGCTGCACGGCAACTTCCATGAGTTCCTTCTCACTGTCCGCGGCTATTGCGACCGTGCATTTGCTTTCAGAGGGTATTTCTCTGCAATCGACGTATTTCCTGGCCATGGCTGCTGCCTCGTTTGGCATTGAGAAACACAGTGCGATCATCGGTCCGAATGCCTTTGGTGGCAACATTCGCTGTCCTGCATAGCCCTGGGCAATCCGTTGCCAGCGAATACTCGTGGT
>Ga0105247_10000167_pt1 | contig 64475 bp, 71 predicted proteins | sample KBSS24metaG_FD_81519 | JGI IMG/M metagenome (GOLD analysis project Ga0105247, IMG submission 81519) | Switchgrass rhizosphere microbial communities from Kellogg Biological Station, Michigan, USA - KBS S2-4 metaG | ecosystem: Host-associated > Plants > Roots > Rhizosphere > Soil | place... | reverse complement strand
TGCCGACGATGATGTCGACGCCCCAGTCACCGGTGATCGACGTCATGATCACGGGAACGCCGCACGACCGGACGACCCGGGCGACGTACTCCTCGAACTCCGTGCCGGACATCGTGGCGGTGACATCATCGCGGGTGCTCAGGCCGACGAATGCGCCGCGCAAGAAATGAGGCACCGCGGCGAGGACTGCGGGTGCGACGGCGCCGATCGCCACGCTCCACATCGCTGACGCGCCCAGAAGGTATGCGGCTATGCCTGATACGACGCCGGCGCCGAGGTACAGCCTGAGCCTCACGGGCGAATGGTAGGACGGGGCCGACGCCTGTGGATAACCGCGTCTTCGTGTCGGCCTGGCTCGTGCGATACTCGCATGTGTGTTCGAGGGCGTGTCGGATGTGGATCCCATCGAGGTGATGGGTGAGGCGACGCGGGATGAGTCCACGGCGATCGCGCAGCGATTGGCGGCGGTGGCGCAGTTGTTTGTGCGCCGCTCGGCCGGCCGAGCGATGCGATTTCGACCACACCGTGCCCTGGCCGCTTGCGCCGACGCATGCCTCGGGCGGGTTGTATTGCCGCACTCATCATCTGATCAAGACCTTCTACGCCGGCTTCGGCGGCTGGGCGGACAAGATCCCCAGATAGCGTTGCCGGGTTCCAGCCTCCAGCGCCTGCCGTTGCTCCAGCAGCATCACGCAGCGCACTGCCAGGTCGAATGATCGATAGCAGTAATGTGCTATCAGCGCCAGGTGCTTCAGTTGCTCGTCGCTCATCGAGTCCGCGTGAGCGAAGTCGCGCACGTAGACGATATCGGCCTCCAGGAGTTGGTTGAGGGCCTGGCGGGGATTGTTGTCGATCACAGCAGGGGCGATCGGCCAGTGCTTGATCGCGGCGAAGCAGTGCGGAAGGAATCCCTGGCTGCGCAGTTCTAGGTCGACCTCTCCCAGGCTCGGCTGATTCTTGTACAGCGTCACAAATGAGATCTCAGTCTGGATCGCCACCGCCTCCGCCAGCTTCGCTTTCCCTCCTTTGAACACCGCGAGCTCGCCGCCTTGGATGTCGATCTTCAGGAAGTCGAGGTGCTGAATCTCGGAAATGTCGTCGAGCCTGCAAGTTTGCAGGGGGACGCTCTCGATCACTTCCCCCAATGGCTTGAGAACCTCGAACAGGCCTAATGTCGCCGGGTCCGGTTGGAACAGGCTCGTCATTCCGGATGCGCGACAAATATTGAGCGTGTGCGCGTCGCCATCGCCCACTGCATACGGCAGGTAACGCTCGTTGGGGCCTTTCATTCTCTGCAGCTCGACCAGTGCCTCTTGCTGAGGCTCGAACCCCGTGACGTGGCATAGCCCCTCAGCAAGCATTGACGTGTAGGGCGGCTCGCCATCAATCGGATTCGCGCCGATGTCTACTACATCCGTCAGGCGTTGCGGGGACAAAAGGTTCTGGAATGCAGCGCTCATAGTTCCATTTCGTAACGCGCGTCACTAGGCCGTGAGAGCGCCCACACGCTAAGAAGAAGGCATTTCCGGCAGCTCAATTCGGCTCTCCTTGGTACTTGACCAACTTAAGCCGCCCTGGTTGACCAGCGGGCCATGTTCACTAATCCCTCCCAACCGCCGCTGAGTTACGCCCATTGCCCTGAAATCGTGCACGAAATCCGTCGACTGCATCCGCGCTGCCAGTAGCTCGACGCTGAAGTGTCTTTCACGTAGTCGCTGACATCATCTGATCAAGACGTTCTACACCGGGCCGGGTGGCTGGATCGAGCAGCAGCTGCCCGACGGCACCATCGTGTTGACCACGCCGACCGGGCACACCTACACCACCGAACCCCGCGGCGCCAGCATGTTCCCGACGCTGGCCCAATCCACCGGTGAGCTGTCAGCACCGACCCCGCGACGAACCCAGCCGATATCGCGATGTGATGATGCCGCGGCGCACGCACACCCGCGCACAAAACCGCCGCGACCGCATCACCGCCGAACGCCGCCAGCGCACCGAACTCATCGCCGAAAAAGAACGACACCGCCAAGCCTGGCTCGCCGCCAACTACGAACCACCACCGTTTTGACGCCGTCGCGATGTTCTCCGCGACCGGCTTGTCCCCATAACGAACGGCTCTATCAGCTTCGATGCCGCATTGTTGTTAGCCGGGTTAACCTGCACAACGTGACGGATGAGCTGTCCGATCTCGAGGGGCAAACGCCGGTCGAGCATGCACTAGCGGGCGGTGAGCCCCAGCGCGTCGGTTGGTTCCGGTTCTCTTTCGCCGACGAGCGCTGGGAGTGGTCGCCCCAGGTCGAGCGGATGCATGGCTACAACCCCGGCACCGTGCACCCGACCACCGACCTGGTGCTGTCTCACAAGCACCCCGATGACTACGGCCAGGTCGCGGCGACGCTGGAAGAGATCCGGCGGACGGCCTGTGCGTTCTGCACCCGGCACCGCATCGTCGACACGCGAGGTGAGGTTCACCACGTCGTAGTCGTCGGCGACCAGACCTTCGACGATGCCGGCGACGTGATCGGCACACACGGCTTCTACGTCGACGTGACTCCGTCGATGAAAGACGCCCACAACGAGCACGTCTCCGAGGCGGTGGCCGAGATCGCCGAGGCGCGCAGCGGCATCGAACAGGCCAAGGGCATGCTCATGTTGATCTACCGGATCAATGCCGAATCGGCGTTCGAGCTGCTGAAGTGGCGCTCACAGGAGACCAACACCAAGCTGCGGGTGCTCGCCGAGCAAATTGCCAAGGACTTCCTCGATCTTCCCTACGACGAGGTGTTGCCTGCCAGGGGCGTGTACGACAGGTTGCTGCTGACCTCGCATCTGCGTGTCGGGTCCTGAGGTTTATTCGCTGTGCGGACAGGGAAATCTGTCGGACATCTGATTGTGGGTTTCTAGCAGCGAATTTGGGAGCGGGTAGTGGCTGTCTTTCACAATCCGAACGACACGCGACACGACGATACAAGCGTGCGCGCGGCTGTGCGCCTAGCTGTTGTCGTCGCTGCGCTTTCCGTGGGTTTCCTGGTCACCGCAGCCCTGTGGGTCAGCACCTGCAACGGCGCGACTGCCGACACCGCCGCCTGCGGCGTGCCACAGCGCACCATGCTCGCAATCGGCGCCCCAGTGATTCTGTTGATCGGCGGCTTGCGGGCTTTTGTCCGCACCTATCAGACGTGGCGGGACCACGAGGCGTGGTGGGCGTGGCAGGGGGCGGGCTGGTTTCTGTTCACATTGATGTTGCTCGTGCTGACTATGAGCATGCCCGCCTTGGCCGGGCCCTCCGTGTTCGGCGCGTGACCTGCACCGTCACGATTCGGCGACGGTTTCTGCCACAACGGCGTCGGGTAGTTCTACCGTTGAAATCAGCCCATGTTTGGCGGGCGTAGGTATGCCGAGAGAGGAGTACCGATGAAGGGCCCGAAGGATCCCGTCGACCACGCGAGGACAACGCGGCCACATGCCGGCGAGTCGATGAAGGACAACAAGATCATGCCGGGGCTTGTCGTTATCGGTGTCGCCCTGGTGCTGTTCGTGTCGTGCCTTGCGGCATTCGCCACCGGCCATCATGACGTCGGTTTGACCCTGTCATCATTGGCCGGTGCCGGGTTCATCATCGGCGCCGGGTGGTTGCTCATAGAGCACCTCCGGGTGCGCCGCATCGAAGAGCGTTGGTACGCAGAGCATCCCGACGCTCACAGACAGCGTCCCAGCAGTTGACGCAAACGAGAAAAGGCCCAGCCGGTTCTCCGACTGGGCCTTTTCTATGCGCTCTTACGGACGCTGATGCGCCTCCTGGCGCTTTTCGGCAGCCTTCGCGCCGGCGCGAGCCGATTCGGCCTCCGCTTCCTTCTTGGCGGCAGCCTGCTGAGCATCGGCCTTGTCCTGTTGGGCTTTGCCTTCCCGGACCATGTCGTCACGGCCTGTCACGGTCCCGACGGCTTCCTTGGCCTTGCCCTTGACGTCCTCAACGACGCCCTTGATGCCTTCTTCAGGACCAGTGTTCTTCTTGTCAGTCATGCTTACCTTTCAGCGGAATCAGCTGGATCGGTCGTTGCCCACTTCTTGAGCCTCGGAGCCCTTGCGGGCGTGCATCGGGAGTCTTCCCGCGCAATAGTTGGGTTCCTCTCGACACCGTGGACTAAACATGGTGATTCGTCGGTGTCGTCACAGTGTGACCTGTCTCTCAATAGCGTTGGGCTACTGAGGAATTCGATGGGTCAGCGCTCAATCTCGTCGAACTCCGAATCCAGTTCGACCGTCTCGAGGTGATCATGCCAGTCGGCGGGCGCTACCTCGAGCGGCACGTCGACGGACGGTTCGGCCGAGGCGCTCGAGGGCGTCGTCGACGGATTACCCCGCGCGCAGTCGCCGAAACCCGGTGTGACACGACCATCGTCCCGAGACTCTGCCGGTGCGCCCGACGGCACCGCGACGGGACGGACCTCGCTTGGTGAGTGCGGGAAAGTTGTTGCTGTGCAATGGTTTCGACATGGTGATTCGGGCGCTCCGATAAATCCGTGACGCTGGGGTCCGCGCGCGAGCCGACAGCGCGTCCGGCTAACCCTTGGCCACCTTGCGGATCAGCCGCGCGGTGCTGCTCTCCAGTATCGCCTGCCGTTCGGCGGGTGCTCTTTTGCGCTCCGCCCGCTTCGCGCCGGCGGCGATAGTCAGTCCGGCCTCGTAGCCCTCCACCACCCGCGGATCGACGTACGACGATCGGGCGACGGCGGGGGTGTTGCCGAGTTCCTCGGCGACTTCCTTCATGACAGCGGCCTCGACACGCTTGATGACCGTCTTGTTCACTGGGGGATCCGCATCGACGAATGCCGCCGCGCCCAGCACCGTGCCGTGCCAGGTGCGCAGATCCTTGACGGTGTACTCGTCTCCGACCAGTTCTTTGAACCGCGCGTTGAGGTCGTCGGCGTGAAGGTCGGTCCAATCGGAACCGTTGCGGCACACCAAGAGTCGCTCGGGGCGGGTGGGGTCGCGCAGCAGTGTGCGCACGGACCGGACCACCTCCGGATCGTCGATCAGTAGCGTGCGGCGCACCCCGCTCTTGGCCGGGTAGTCGAACTCGACGGCCTGTTTCTGCAGTGTGACGTGTTCACACAGCAGCGTGGCGATCCCGTACGAGTTGTGTTCCTCGGCGTACTGCTCGCCGCCCGCCCGGAAGTAGCCGAGATCGAGCAGGTGCAGGGCAAGCGCGAGCACGCGATCACGCTCGAGACCCTTGCGGCGAAGGTCGGCTGCGATTCGTCGTCGCATGTCGGGAAGCGCGGCCGACATCTCCAGCACCCGGTCGAACTTCTCCTCGTTTCGCTCGTCCTGCCACTGCTGGTGGTAGAGGTACTGGCGACGGCCCGCGGCGTCGGTTCCGACCGCCTGGATGTGGCCGTTCGGGTACGGGCAGATCCACACCTTCCTCCACGCGGGCGGAATCACCAACTCGCGGATGCGCTTAAGGGCTGCCTTGTCGGTGACGGCTGTGCCGTCGCGATCCTCGTAGGAGAAACCCTTTCCGCGGGGCATCCGACGGATCCCGGGGCCACGGACGGCGCTACGGCGAAGTCGCATGTTTGACGAGCGAGCCTGGCGGGGTATTGCACGTGCACCATGGTGAAGAGGACATCAATCGGCAGGATGCCGAACGTGTGGTCATCGACGTCACTGCATCATCGGCGCCAGCATGATGAACGCGCCTGCGTAGATCGCCACCACGACCAGGATCAGAGCCGCAAGCACCAGCCCTATGGCGATGAGTATGCGGCGCAGCAGCCGGGTGTCGTTGAGTCGACCTCGTGGTGCGGATTCCTCCATGACGAGGGATTACCCCGCCCCCGTCGCCGCCACACGTCGTGCCCAACGCGTCGTCGGAGCGCCAATGGTTAGCTGGGATCCGACCTGGGGTAGTGTCGCGAGGAAATTGCCGGGAGGTCACATGGCCGACGTCGCAAACACAGACAACGGGCACCTGCGCAGCGATCGGTCGGTTGAACTCCGCGTCGCGGCCCAGCTGGAGAACCTCGCCGTGCTGCGCACCCTGGTCGCCGCTGTGGGGACGTTCGAGGATCTCGATTTCGACTCCGTCGCCGATCTGCGACTGGCGGTCGACGAAGCATGCACCCGGCTGATCCGGTCGGCCGTCCCGGACTCCACGCTGCTGCTGGTGGTCGATCCGCGGGATGACGCGGTGGTCATCCATGCATCCACCACATGTAAGAGCCCGGACATCCTGGCCCCTGGCAGCTTCAGCTGGCATGTGCTGAGGTCGCTGACCGACGATGTGCGCACCTTCCAAGACGGGCAGGGGCCCGAGGAGGAGCGGGTGTTCGGTATTTCCATGACGACGAGGCGAGCGAGTTCGCTGCGGTGACCCGGTCGTCAGCACAGGGTTCGTCGTCACGACCGAACTCTGAATATGCGGACGTCGCTGACATGTTCCGCGAACTCGAAGGGCTGCCCGATGCCACGGCGCAGTTCCAGCGCCAGCGCGACCGGATCGTGGAGCGGTGCCTCCCGCTGGCCGACCACATCGCGCGCAGGTTCGACGGGCGTGGTGAGCCACGCGACGATCTCGTGCAGGTGGCGCGCGTCGGGTTGGTCAACGCCGTGATCCGGTTCGATGTGAACGCGGGATCGGATTTCGTGTCGTTCGCGGTGCCGACCATCATGGGGGAGGTTCGCAGGCACTTCCGTGACAACAGCTGGTCGGTGAAGGTGCCGCGCCGGCTCAAGGAACTGCATTTGCGGTTGGGCGCCGCGACCGCGGACCTGTCACAGCGGCTCGGCCGCGCGCCCACTGCGTCGGAACTCGCCGCCGAGCTGGACATGGACCGCGACGAGGTGATCGAGGGCCTCGTCGCGGGCAGCTCATACAACACACTGTCGATCGATAGCGGCGGCGGCAGCGGCAACGAGGATGCGCCTGCGATCGCCGACACGCTCGGCGATGTCGATACCGGTCTGGATCAGATCGAGAACCGAGAAGCGTTGCGGCCCTTGCTCGCTGCGCTACCTGAGCGTGAGCGGCAGGTGCTGCTGCTGCGGTTCTTCGAGTCGTTGACGCAGACACAGATCGCCGAGCGAGTCGGCATCTCGCAGATGCACGTGTCCCGGTTGTTGGCGAAATCCCTAGCGCGACTTCGGGACCAGTTGCAGTAGCCGACGCGGCTCGCCCTGCACGGCGGCCAACGCCGCATCGACGGTGTCGCAGATCGGCAGGGCCGAATCAGGATCGCAGATCCGAAGCAGGCGCGTGACAGCCGCACTGGGCGCGAGCGCCCACTCGATCTTCTCCGCGGCGCAGCGGACATTCAGGGTGTGCAGGGCCGAAAAGCCCGCGGTGCCGAAGAAGTCCACGCCGGACAGATCCAGCACCAGGTGATCGATGTGCGCGGCGTGCCGCAGTGAGTAGTCGACGAACTCCTGTGCGTTGGCCGCGTCGAGTTCGCCGTGGGCGGCGATCACCGCTAGCGAGGGCTGCAGCCACCTGGTGGCGAAGTGTGCTGTGTGGCAGTCGGTGGGTTCGATGAGGGCGTCCGGCGAAGCCGGATGAATATGGGGGGTCGACATTGTGACTCCATCAGTCGGAATACGCGATTCGTACTGTGGTTCACGTCAAAAAGATTTAGGCCCTGCGTCCTCAAAGCCTTCGCTACAGGGCGAATGGTTCCGCCCCTCACGTCGTCTGACGTTTCCAGCTGGCTGTGAACTCAACCTGTTTTGACCATACGCCCGAACGCTGTCGACCGGCAATCAATCTGACCGGTTTTTAATTGCTCCAGCTCAGCCGCCAAACCGTACGGGCGGTCGGCTGCGCGCAGCCGTTCGTTGTTGTCACACTGTTCGCATGCCTAACAGCACCACCGCCGCCGGCGTGCTGCTGGCCGCAGGAGCTGGGACCCGATACGGCATGCCGAAGGTGCTTGCTGACGACGGCCGCTGGCTGAGCGCCTGCGTGACCGCGCTGGCCGAAGGAGGATGCGACGACGTCGTCGTGGTGTTGGGTGCCGCAGTGGTCGACGTGCCAGCGCCAGCGCGGGCTGTGATCGCAGAGGACTGGGAAACGGGGCTCAGCGCATCCGTGCGCGCGGGCGTGCAAGCCGTCGACGCCTCTTACGTCGTGCTGCATGCGGTGGACACGCCCGACGTCGGCGCCGACACTGTCCGGCGGGTGCTCGCTGCGGCGCGGTCGTCGGCGTCGGGGCTGGCCCGCGCCCGCTACAGCGACCGGCCCGGGCATCCGGTCGTCATCGCGCGCCGGCACTGGCCGGATCTTCTTGACGGGCTTCGCGGTGACGAGGGCGCGCGGCCATTCCTTGGCGGCCGCACGGACGTGGTCGCCGTCGACTGTGCCGACCTCGCGTCCGGTCAGGACATCGACGTCAGACCGTGATACCGAGCGCCGCCGCGGCGAATCGGCGGACCGACTGCGCCGCAATGGCTGCCGCGTCTTCGTGACGGTCTCGGGCGCGGGTGTGCAGCGTTGCGGTCACTGGGTCCAGCGTGACCTCAGCAAGCAGCTCGCCGGTCGTCGGTTCACAGACCGCCCAGGTGTAGCTGGTGTCGGACGCCCAGCCTGCACTGCAATTTGCGACATAGTCGTGGTCGGTCTCACCGAGGTCGGCCAGCGCGCGGCGATCGTCGATCACGTTGTCGTCACGCAGAGCGCGCAAATACCATGCACCGGCATTGATTTCGACGGGCTTCACGCGTCTGATGGTAGGCATGAAGATCACAGTTATCGGCGCCAGCGGTCTCATCGGTACGAAAGTGGTCGAGCGCCTGACCGCCGGGGGGCACGACGTCGTCGCGGCATCACGCGGTTCAGGAGTCGATGTGCTGACCGGCGACGGCCTGGCCGAAGCGTTGAGCGGCGCCGACGTGCTTGTCGACGTCGTCAACTCGCCGTCCTTCGAGGACGAGCCCGTGATGGAGTTCTTCACGAAGTCCACCACCAATCTGGTGGATGCGGCCAAGCGCGCGGGCGTCGGGCACTACGTCGCGCTGTCGATTGTGGGCGTTGACGGCCTACCGGACAGCGGCTACATGCGCGCCAAGGTGATGCAGGAGAAGATCATCACCGAATCCGGTTTGCCGGACACGATCGTGCGGGCAACGCAGTTCGCCGAATTCACCGATGCCATCACCGACTCGATGATGGTCGGCGACGAGGTGCACGTCCCCGACGCGCTGATTCAACCGGTGGCCGCCGATGACGTGGCCAGGGACGTCGCCCGTGCGGCCGTCGCCGATCCGCTCGGCGGCGTCGTGAATATCGGTGGGCCGCAAAAGATCTCGTTCGAACAGATGGCTCGCGACGCGCTGGCCCGGCGTGGCGACGACAAGACGATCGTCGTCGACCCCAACGTCGGGTACTTCGGCACGCTACTGGCCGAACGGAGTCTGGTGACGCCGGACTGACTACTTGATCTCGGCGAGCACTGTGCCCTGGGTGATCGCGGCGCCTGCCTCGACAGCGAGCCCGGTGATGGTGCCGTCCTTGTGAGCGGTGACGGGGTTCTCCATCTTCATCGCCTCGAGGACGACAACAAGATCGCCCGCGGCCACCTCCTGACCCTCTTCCACGGCCACCTTGACCACGGTGCCCTGCATCGGGGCGGTCACCGCGTCGCCCGACGCGGCCGCGCCGGCGTGCGCGCCCCGCTTACGCGGCTTGGGCTTCTTGCGAACCACGTTGCCGCCGCCCGCCGGTGCACCGCCGTTGCCGATCGCGAGGTCGCCGGGCAGCGACACCTCGAGCCTGCGGCCGCCGACCTCGATCACCACCGTCTGCCGCGGGATGGTGTCCTCTTCCTCAATCGGATCGCCACCGGTGAACGGCTCGACGGTGTTGTTCCACTCGGTTTCGATCCAGCGGGTGTGCACGGTGAAGCCGTCATCATCGCCGATGAAGGCGGGGTCGGACACGATCGCGCGGTGGAACGGGATGACGGTGGCCAGGCCCTCGACGTTGAACTCGGCCAGGGCGCGGCGGGAGCGGGCCAGCGCCTCCTCGCGGTTGGCGCCGTACACGATCAGCTTGGCCAGCATCGAGTCGAACTGTCCGCCGATCACTGAGCCGCTTTCGACGCCGGAATCAAGCCGGACGCCGGGGCCGCTGGGCGGCTCGAACTTGGTGACAGGGCCAGGCGCGGGCAGGAAGCCGCGGCCTGCGTCTTCGCCGTTGATCCGGAACTCGATCGCGTGTCCGCGCGGCGTCGGGTCCTCGGTGATGTCCAGGGTCTCGCCGTTGGCGATCTTGAACTGCTGTAACACCAGGTCGATACCGGCGGTCTCCTCGGTGACCGGGTGCTCGACCTGGAGTCGGGTGTTGACCTCGAGGAACGAGATCAGCCCGTCCTGGCCGACCAGATACTCGACGGTGCCTGCGCCGTAGTAGTGCGCCTCCTTGCAGATGCGCTTGGCCGACTCGTGGATCTCCTTGCGTTGCGCGTCGGTGAGGAACGGCGCGGGCGCCTCCTCCACCAGCTTCTGATAGCGGCGCTGCAGCGAGCAGTCACGGGTGCCAGCTACCACGACGTTGCCGTGCTGGTCGGCGATCACCTGCGCTTCGACGTGGCGCGGCTTGTCCAGGTAGCGCTCGACGAAGCACTCGCCACGGCCGAACGCCGCGGTCGCCTCACGAGTCGCCGACTCGAACAGCTCGGGGATCTCCTCGATGGTGCGGGCCACCTTCATGCCGCGGCCACCACCGCCGAACGCCGCCTTGATCGCGATCGGAAGGCCGTACTCGTTGGCGAATGCGACGACCTCGTCGGCGTTCTTCACCGGGTCGGGGGTGCCGGGCACCAGCGGCGCCTTGGCGCGGGCGGCAATGTGGCGGGCGGTCACCTTGTCGCCGAGGTCGCGGATCGACTGTGGGCTCGGCCCGATCCAGATCAGCCCGGCATCGATCACCGCCTGCGCGAAATCGGCGTTCTCCGAAAGGAATCCGTAGCCGGGGTGGACGGCGTTGGCGCCGGACTTCCCGGCCGCGTCGAGCAGCTTGGCGAAGTCGAGGTAGGACTCGGCCGAGGTCTGGCCACCGAGCGCGAAAGCCTCGTCGGCGAGCCGTACGTGAGGCGCGTCGGCGTCGGGCTCGGCATACACGGCCACGCTGGTCAGCCCGGCATCCTTGGCAGCGCGTATCACCCGGACCGCGATCTCCCCACGATTGGCGACGAGCACCTTGGAGATCTTCGAGCTGGCGTGACTAGGCACTTCGCCTCCTGATGGCATGTTCTCTAAGAAACGTCTTTAAGAATGTATCGCCTCGCAGTTTAAGGGGCGCTCGTGCGAGCATTTCAGTGGGCGGGCCTTACTCGCGAGTAGACGGGCTAGCGCAGGTGCATCTTGATGCGGGCCAGCATCGCCGACATGCCGCGCAGCCGCAGCGGGCTGATCAGCGCCGCCAAACCAAGATCGGAATAGAAGTCGTCGGGCACGGCGAGAATGTCGTCGGCCGACTGCTTGTCGAGCCCCGCTGCCAGAATCGCGGCGAAACCGCGCGTGGTCGGGGCCTCGGGGGGCGCACTGAAGTACAGCCGCACCTTGTCCCGGTCGGCGGTGTCGACATGCAGGAACAGCGGCGATTGGCATTCGGGCACCGGCTCCATCGCCGCCTCTTCGAGATCGGCGGGCAGCGCGGGCAACTCGTTGGCGAACTCCAGCAGCAGGGCCAGCTTGTCCTGCCCCTGAACGTCCTGGAAGTCCGAGACCACCTCGGCCAGGGCGGCCGGCATGGAACTCATGAGGAGCCCGGCGCCCCTCCTGGTTCGGGCCCGACGGCGACCGGCACCCGCACGGCGTTGCCCCATTCGGTCCACGAGCCGTCGTAGTTGCGCACGCCGGGCAGGCCGAGGAGGTGCGTCAGCACGAACCAGGTGTGGCTGGACCGCTCGCCGATGCGGCAGTACACGACCGTCTTGTCATCGGGGTTCAGGAAGCCGTACAACTCGTCGAGTTCTGCACGGCTGCGGAACCGGCCGCTGTCCTGGGCCGCCTTCCCCCAGGGGATGTGCCGTGCGGTCGGGATGTGGCCGCCGCGCAGCGCGCCTTCCTCGGGATAGTCGGGCATGTGTGTGCGCTCGCCGGTGTACTCCTGCGGCGAGCGAACATCGATGAGCGGCTGCTTGCCGAGGATGTCAAGAACGTCGTTCTTGAACGCACGGATCGGGGCGTCATCGCGTTCGACTACCGGGTAGCCGGTGGTCTGCCTCGACGGCACGTCCAGCGTGGTGTCGCGACCGTCGGAGATCCACAGGTCGCGTCCGCCGTCAAGCAGCCGCACGTCGGGATGCCCGAACAAGGTGAATACCCACAGCGCATACGCCGCCCACCAATTGCTCTTGTCGCCGTAGATCACCACGGTGTCGTCGCGCGAGATGCCCTTGCGGTTCATCAGATCGGCGAATTGCTCGCCGTTGATGTAGTCGCGGACGTGCGGATCGTTGAGGTCGGTGTGCCAGTCGATCTTGACCGCGCCGGGGATGTGGCCGGTGTCGTAGAGCAGCACGTCCTCGTCGGACTCGACGATGGCTAGCCCAGGACGGCCCAGGTTACCCGATAGCCAGTCGGCAGTGACCAGGCGTTCGGGGTGGGCATACGACTGAAGGGCGGGATCGGTATCGGCAGGCAGCGGCACACCATGAGCCTACCCAGGCGGCGTCCCATTTCCGTGCGAGCAGACGCAGAAACGTGTTCTGACGGGGTTCCGCGCACGTTTCTGCGTCTGCTCGACGCACTGCGAGTTACTCACAGTCGAGAACTTATCCCCAGAACGGTTTCTGGAGCCGCACGGGATACGGATCGATGCCGATGATTTCCGCATGCAATCTGCGGCGCTTGCCCTCCTGGAAGAGTGTGGAGGCTTCGCCACCACCGCGCAGTTACTCACCGTCATGACGCGCGAGAAGCTCCTTGTGGAGGTTCGCACTGGCGGACTCGTGCGCGTTTGGTATGGCGTATACGCAGCTACCGCGCCCGACCTCATCGGCCGGCTCGCCGCTCTCGATCTATTTATGGGACAGCACGCCGTCGCGTGTATGGGTACGGCAGCAGCCTTGTACGGCTTTGATCTGGAGAACACCGAAAGGGTGCACGTGCTTGATCCGGGCGTACGCATGCGGCCGACGACCGGGTTGATGGTTCACCAACGAGTCGGAGCGCCGCTGAGGCGCGTCGCAGGACGGCTTGCGACAGCACCGGCGTGGACAGCCGTTGAAGTGGCGCGCACACTCCGGCGTCCGCGGACTCTCGCCACGCTTGATGCTGCGCTGCGCTCGATGCGTTGCACGCGTGCGGAGTTGGAAAGTGCTGTGCGCGAACAGAAAGGGCGGCGCGGGATCGTACACGTTCGAGATCTCGTTGATTACGCGGACGGCCGCGCAGAATCCGGCATGGAGAGCGAGGCCCGCTTGGTGATGATCGACTATGGGCTACCGCTGCCGGAGTTGCAATACGAAATCCATGGTCATAGCGGCGAAGTCTGGCGCGTCGATTTTGCGTGGCCCGAGCAACGGGTGTCCGCGGAATACGAGAGTATTGAATGGCATGCAGGCCGACTCGAGATGCTCAAAGACAAGAAGCGGTATGCGGAAGTGCAGGAGATGAACTGGACCGTTGTGCCAATAGTCGTTGACGATGTCAGGTGCGAACCATGGCGCCTTGCGGATCGGCTGCGGCATCACCTGTCGCGTCCAGCGGTGGCCAGTTAGACCCGCGAGCAGACGCAGAAGCGTGCTTTCGGGGTATTCCGCGTACGTTTCTGCGTCTGCTCGCGCTCAAGAGGTGACCGGGTTCGCCTGCCAGAGGTCGGAAATCGACAGACCCGCGAGCTCGAGAAGCCGTCGCGTCAGCGGTAGGCCGATGCCGATCACGGCCGACGGGTCACCCTTCACGCCGTCGATGTACCAGCCCCCGAGGCCGTCGAGCGTGAAACCGCCCGCGACTGCCAGCGGCTCGCCTTGCGCGATGTACGCGTCCAGATCGGCAGGAGACGGAACGCCGAAGTTGACGGTGGTACAGGTGGCATCGGCGGCGCGATAGGTAATCCTGTTGTCGCGCAACCGAATCACGCAATGCCCGGTGTACAGCTGCCCGGACTTGCCTGCCATTCGCCGCCAGCCCTCGCGCGCCGCGTCCGGCGACGTCGGCTTGCCCAACAGCTCGCCGTCGCGGTACAGCATCGAATCGCAGCCGATGACAACGCAATCGGCGGCGACCACACGGTCAAGAGTGTGTGCGACCGCGTCGGCCTTGGCGGCGGCCAACGCGGTGGTCACATCCCCCGGGGTGGCTTGGGGGTCAAGCCCCGCGACGACGGCGTCCTCGTCCACACCGGAGACGATGACGAGCGGATCGATTCCCGCCTGGCGCAACACCTTACGACGACCCGGCGAGGCCGACGCAAGCACCAGGCGGGTCATTTGCGCATGTGCGTCCGCTCCATCAGCGTGACCCGCTGCCAGCTGAAGACGTTGTAGCGCAGCCGGTCCACCGGGTGGCCCCAGAGGTTCTGCTCAGCTTCGCGTGGTTCAGCCGGAGCGCCCGACGCGCTGGCCACCACGGCGATCACCGCTGCCAGCTCCTCTTCGGTCGGCTCGCCCTTGACCACCTTGATGTGCGGGTCGTGCGCGTGCGGATCCTGAACTTCGTTTTCGTCGCTCACAGTGGAATGTTCCCGTGCTTCTTCGGCGGAATCTGAGTGACCTTACGCTCCAGCAGCCGCAACGCCGTCGCCACGTAGCCGCGGGTGTGGGACGGCGGGATCACCGCGTCGACGTAGCCGCGCTCGGCGGCGATGTACGGGTTGACCAACGTGTCCTCGTAGTCCTGCTGCAGCTGCAGCCGCAGCGCGTCGACGTCTTCGCCCTTCTGAGCGGCCTCCTTGAGCTCAGAGCGGTACACGAACCCGACTGCACCAGAGGCGCCCATCACCGCGATCTGGGCCGTCGGCCACGCCACGCAGACATCGGCGCCCATGTCCTTTGAGCCCATGACGCAGTAGGCGCCGCCGTAGGCCTTGCGGGTGATCACGGTGATCTTGGCGACGGTGGCCTCGCCGTACGCATACAGCAGCTTGGCCCCGCGGCGGATGATGCCGTTGTACTCCTGGTCGGTGCCCGGCAGGAAGCCCGGCACGTCGACCAGCATCACGATCGGGATGTTGAAGCAGTCACACGTCCGCACGAACCGTGCCGCCTTCTCGGAGGCGTTGATATCAAGGCAGCCGGCGAATTGGGTGGGCTGGTTGGCCACGATTCCGACCGGACGGCCCTCGACCCTGCCGAAGCCGACGACGATGTTCGTCGCGTAGCCCGCTTGGATCTCGAGGAACTCGTCATCGTCGAGGATGCGGGTGATCACCTCGTGCATGTCATACGGCTGATTCGGCGAATCCGGGATCAACGTGTCCAGCTCGAGGTCCTCGTCGGTCAGGTTGTCCTCGATCGCACCGGTCGGTACCGGCACGGGATAGCGCGGCGGATCACCGTAGTTGTTGGACGGCAGGTAGCTCAGCAGGTCACGAACGTATTCCAAGGCATCCTGCTCGCCGGACGCGACGTAGTGCACGGTGCCCGACTTGGCCATGTGCGTGTGCGCGCCGCCGAGTTCCTCCATGGTGACGTCCTCACCGGTGACGGTCTTGATCACGTCGGGTCCGGTGATGAACATCTGGCTGGTCTGATCGACCATGATGACGAAGTCGGTCAGCGCAGGGGAGTACACGTGCCCACCCGCAGCGGCGCCCATGATCAGCGAGATCTGCGGGATCACCCCAGAGGCCAGGATGTTGTTGCGGAAGATGCGGCTGTAGAGGCCGAGCGAGACGACGCCCTCCTGGATGCGCGCACCTGCACCGTCATTGATTCCGATGAGTGGCCGACCGGTCTTGATGGCCAGCTCTTGCACCTTGACGATCTTCTCGCCGTACACCTCGCCGAGGCTGCCGCCGAACACGGTGGCGTCCTGGCTGAAGATGCACACCTCGCGGCCGTCGATGGTGCCGTATCCGGTCACCACACCGTCGCCCAGCGGGCGCTTGTCCTGCAGGCCGAAGTTGGTGCTGCGGTGCCGGGCCAGCGCATCGAGCTCGACGAAGGAGTCCTCGTCCAACAGCGCCAGGATGCGCTCACGCGCGGTCAGCTTGCCCTTGGCGTGTGTCTTCTCGACAGCCGTCTCACCCACCGGGTGCAGGGTCTCTTCGCTCCGCTTGCGCAGATCGGCCAGCTTGCCCGCGGTCGTGTGGATATCGATCTCGTGCTCGGAAGCCGGCTCGGTAACGCTAGTCATGGTGGTCGATGCTATCGGCCGCTGCGGCGGCCTGTGACATCCGGCTTAGCCCGACGCGTTCTTCATTGTCTTATGTGCCGATCGCAGTGCCCGCGGTTACGCGACGAAGCGGATTGACATAATCGCCGGTGATGGCTGCCGACGATGTGCTTCCTCCGCTTGATGTGGTTTCCCTTCGCGACGGGCTCGCGGGCCCCGGCTTGCTGTGGCGCCGACTGGACGTCGTCGAGCGCACCGGCTCGACCAACGCCGACCTGCTTGCGCGCGCCGCCGCAGGCGAGGACATCGCCGGCGCGGTCCTTTTTGCTGAGCAGCAGACCGCCGGACGTGGCCGCAACGGGCGGAGCTGGTCTTCCCCGCGAGCGCAACTCACGCTGTCGGTAGGCGTTGATGCAGGCGGCGTTCCGCCCGACGCGTGGGGCTGGCTACCGCTGGCCACCGGAGTGGCCGTCGTGGATGCGATCGCCGCTGTTACCGGTGTCGAGGCCGGGCTGAAGTGGCCCAACGATGTCTTGGCAAACGGCCGCAAACTGGCGGGCATCCTGACCGAGGTTGCTGCCGCGCAGCGGGCCATCGTCGTCGGCATCGGGCTCAACGTGACGCTGCGGGACGACGAGGTGCCGGATGCGGACGCCACATCGCTGCGCACCCTGGGTGGCGAGACACCCGACAGGGACCGACTGGCGCGGGCAATGCTGCAGGAGTTGGCACGCCGCGTCGAGCGCTGGCACGGTGCGAACGGCGCCGACGCCGGTCTCATCGCGGACTATCGCGCGCACAACGTGACGATCGGTTCGGCTGTGCGAGCGATCCTCCCCGGCGGCCGCGAAGTGCTCGGCACAGCACGCTCGATCGACGAACAGGGCCGGTTGCAGATCGATTCGGAGGCCGGACCTGTCGCGGTGTCGGCCGGCGACGTGGTGCATCTGCGCTGAAATCGGCGCGCGGCGTAAGTCCCGCTCGCGAGGGTTGCGGCTGGGTAGAGTCGCAGCCGTGGGCTACCCCGACAACGTGCTTGCGCGTGACGAGCGGGTCGTGCTGCACCGCCATCCGCACTGGAAGCGGCTGTTCGGCCCGGTGCTGATCCTGTTGGTGGTCACCGCGATAGCGGCATTCGGCGCCGGGTACGTCAACCAGACCAACTGGGATCGCACCGCGCGCAACGTCGTGATGCTCGTCATCGCCGCTGTCTGGCTGGTGATCATCGGGTGGCTGTCGGTGTGGCCGGTCCTCAATTGGTGGACAACGCATTTCGTCATCACCGATCGCCGGGTGATGTTCCGCCACGGCCTGCTCACGAGATCGGGCATCGACATTCCGCTGGCGCGCATCAACAGCGTCGAGTTCCGGCACGGCATCCTGGACCGGATGTTGCGCACCGGCACCCTGATCATCGAATCCGCGTCGCAGGATCCCCTTGAGTTCCACGACATTCCGCGCGTGGAGCGGGTGCACTCACTGCTGTATCACGAAGTCTTCGACACTCTGGGCTCGGAGGAATCGCCGAGCTGAGCCAGCCGCCGCGCCCGCCGGGTGGGACCACGCAGCGGCGTCACCCTGCTGTCTTCATGGGTGCGTTCGTACTCGTCTTCCAACACCTCGGCGATGCCGCCTGCGGTAAAGGTGGACTCGATCGCCTTGTCCGGGTCGCGGCCGAACTCGTCCGGAAACACCCAGCGGCGGAACGCCCAGAAGCGGAACCCCATCTGCAGCAGGTTGCCGATGATGTAGGCCGAGATGAAGTCTGCAATGTTCTCCACCGTCAACGACACGTCGGGCACGCGCAGCTGAAGCACGTAGCTGGAGAACCACAGTGGCGCCATGGACAACAGCACGCCGACGCCGCTGAACGCGAAGAACATCAGCGCCTCGTGGTGGCGTTCGCGGCCACCGCGATTCTGGAAGCTCCATTCGCGGTTGAGGATGTACGACGCGATCACCGCGACAATGCCCGCGATGATCTTGGCCGTGACCGGCTTGGGCTCCAGCACCGTGAGCTTGAGCGTGTAGAACACCGCCGAGTCGATGATGAACGTCGTCGCGCCTACGATCGCGAACTTGATCAGTTCGTGATGCCGCTCGAAGTACGGCCGGATCGGGCGGGGCAGCCCTGCGATCGTGGCATCAGTGAAGGACACAACAGCGGAGTCTACGGAAATCCGGCAGGGGACGCGTACCCGTGCAGGTCACGGTATGGAAATGTAGCCGGCGCCGCTTGGGCGGCGACATCAAGGTCCGGTCACAGTCATGACAACATATTGCTGTGCCACGTAACCCGAATTCGCCCCCTGTGGTGACCATGGTCGGCGGTGGGCAACTGGCCAGGATGACCCATCAGGCGGCGATCGCGCTCGGTCAGACGCTGCGCGTGCTGGCCGTGAGTCCGGACGACCCGGCTGCGCAGGTCACGCCGGATGTGGTGATCGGCGCGCACACCGACCTGGACGCACTGCGGAAGGCGGCGGCGGGTGCGGATGCGTTGACGTTCGATCACGAGCACGTGCCGACCGAACTGCTGGAGAAGCTCGTCGCCGACGGGGTGAACGTGGCGCCGCCGCCGACCGCCCTCATCCACGCGCAGGACAAGCTCGTGATGCGGCGGCGGCTGGAGGCGCTCGGTGCCCCGGTGCCGCGCTTCGCCGAAGTGACCGATGTGATAGACATCGACGCGTTCGCGGAGCGCGTCGGCACCGACATCGTGGTCAAGACGGTGCGCGGCGGATACGACGGCCGTGGTGTGACGCTGGCGCGTGACATCGCCGAAGCGCGTGCGGTGGCGGGCAGATATCTCGCCGACGGCGCAGCGGTGCTTGTGGAGGAGAAAGTCGCCATGCGGCGCGAACTGGCGGCGTTGGTGGCGCGGTCGCCGTTCGGGCAGGGCGCGGCATGGCCGGTGGTGCAGACCGTGCAGAGCGACGGCATCTGCGTCGAGGTGATCGCCCCTGCGCCGCAACTGGATCCCGAATTGGGAAGCGCAGCAGGGCAGCTCGCGTTGCGACTGGCGAACGAACTCGGCGTGGTCGGGTTGCTGGCGGTCGAGCTGTTCGAAACCGTCGACGGCCGGCTGGTGGTCAACGAGCTCGCGATGCGTCCGCACAACTCCGGGCACTGGAGCATGGACGGTGCGCGCACGAGTCAGTTCGAGCAGCACCTTCGAGCGGTGCTGGACTATCCGCTAGGCGACACCGCACCGATCGCACCGGTCACGGTTATGGCCAATGTGATTGGCGCACAACAGACTCCGGCGATGAGCATGGACGAACGGCTGCATCACCTGTTCGGTCGGTTGCCGGAGGCGCGGGTTCACCTGTACGGCAAGGGCGAGCGGCCCGGCCGCAAGATCGGGCACGTCAACATCCTAGGCGCCGCACGCGGTTCGCTCGGTGACGACGCATACGTCGCAGATGTGCGGGAACGTGCGACCCGGGCCGCACATTGGTTGTCGCACGCCGAGTGGACCGACGGATGGAGGGAACATGACTAGTGCGCCCCAACCGCGGGTCGGCGTGATCATGGGCAGTGACAGCGACTGGTCGGTGATGGAGGACGCCGCGCAGGCGTTGGCCGAGTTCGATGTGCCGTTCGAAGTCGGCGTGGTGTCCGCGCATCGCACCCCCGGCCGCATGCTCGACTACGCGCGCACCGCCGCCGGCCGCGGCATCGACGTGATCATCGCGGGGGCGGGCGGCGCGGCCCACCTTCCCGGCATGGTCGCCTCCGCGACGCCGCTGCCCGTGATCGGGGTGCCGGTGCCGCTGGCCAGACTCGACGGTCTGGACTCGCTGCTGTCGATAGTGCAGATGCCCGCGGGCGTGCCGGTCGCCACCGTGTCGATCGGCGGCGCCCGCAACGCCGGACTGCTGGCGGTGCGCATTCTCGGCGCGTCGGATGCCGCACTGCGGACGCGCATGGAGGAGTTTCAGAGCAATCTGGCAGACATGGTGCTGCAAAAGGACGCGGCGCTGCGGAACCGTCTCTTGGGAGAGTGATCGTCGATCGGTAAGGTTACCGGCGAGTAGTAAGGAGTCGCCATGGCCTTCGGTAACCCGTCGTTCGATGCTTTCAAGCCCGCCGATGAGCACAACGAACTGCGTGCGGTGCTGCGTGACCTGTGCGAGAAGGAGATCGCCCCGTACGCGGCCGATGTCGACGAGAAGGCCCGGTATACCGACGAGGCGCTGGCGGCGCTGACGTCATCGGGGTTCGCCGCGGTTCACATCCCTGAGGAGTACGGCGGCCAGGGGGGCGACTCGGTGGCCGCGTGCATCGTGATCGAAGAAGTGGCGCGGGTGTGTGCGTCGTCCTCATTGATCCCGATCTGCAACAAGCTCGGCACCATGGGCCTGCTGTTGCGCGGCTCAGAGGAACTCAAAAAGCAAGTGCTGCCGACGATCGCCGCCGGTGATGCTGTCGCGTCGTATGCGCTGTCCGAGCGCGAGGCCGGCAGCGACGCGGGTTCGATGAGGACACGTGCCCGGCTCGAGGGCGACGAGTGGGTGCTCAACGGCGCCAAGTGCTGGATCTCTAACGGCGGCCACTCGACCTGGTACACGGTCATGGCCGTGACCGATCCGGACAAGGGCGCCAACGGTATCTCGGCGTTCGTCGTACACAAGGACGATCCGGGCTTCGTGGTGGGTGCCAAGGAGCACAAGATGGGCATCAAGGGCTCGCCCACCACCGAGTTGTACTTCGAGGACTGCCGGATTCCGTCCGATCGGATCATCGGCGACCCCGGCACCGGCTTCAAGACCGCACTGGCGACCCTGGACCACACCCGGCCGACGATCGGTGCGCAGGCGGTGGGCATCGCGCAGGGTGCGCTGGATGCGGCGATCGCATATGTCAAGGAGCGCAAGCAGTTCGGCAAGGCCATCGCCGACTTCCAGGGCGTGCAGTTCATGCTCGCCGATATGGCGATGAAGCTCGAGGCCGCGCGTCTGATGGTGTACACCGCCGCCGCGCGTGCCGAACGCGGCGAGCCCAACCTCGGCTTCATCTCGTCTGCGTCGAAGTGCTTCGCATCCGACGTCGCGATGGAGGTGACAACCGACGCCGTGCAGTTGTTCGGCGGCTACGGATACACCACCGACTTCCCCGTCGAGCGGTTCATGCGCGACGCCAAGATCACCCAGATCTACGAGGGCACCAACCAGATTCAGCGCGTCGTGATGTCGCGGGCGCTGCTGAAGTAGTCCGCCGCGCCAAGGAGCTGGACACTAGCCGGCGTACTCGACGAAGAACGCCATCCCCGCCTCGAGGTGGTAGGTGTTGTGGCAGTGGCTGATCCACTTGCCGGGATTGTTCGTATCGAAGTCGACCTCGACCGTCTGCTTCGGCGGCACGAGCACCGTGTCCTTCCGGGCCTTCGCAACGTTGTTGCTCATCACCTGGAACGTGTGGCCGTGTAGGTGGAACGGGTGGAACATCATCGACTCGTTGATGAAGCGGATCCGGACCCGCTGGTTCGGCTTGACGGGCACCCCGTCGTTCGGCGGGTTGTAGAGCTTGCCATTGACCGGCCAGGTGTATCCATTGACGGGTCCGGTCAGGTGGGCGTCGATCACCTGATCCGGCTCCTTGGCCGCCAGGGTGACCTCCGGTGTCGGTGACAACGTCGCGGTATCGAGGGGTGCCTCCTGGCCCACCGATGCGACGAAGTCGTCGACATTGACGGTGCTTGGCGCATTGTTGACCCGCATGTTCAGCTGGGCGTGGCTCTGTTTACCCTCCGGCACGGCGACCACCGGCAGCGAGCCGTTCACCGTGACGATCGCGTCCACCCGCTCGCCCATGCCGAGGATCACCGAGTTCGCCTGCACCGGCACCACCGGATAGCCGTCGGTCTGGATCACCCTCATCGTCGTGTTCGGGACCGCCACCCGGAACGCACTGTCCGATCCGGCATTGATGAAGCGTAGCCGAATCCGTTGGCCCGCACGGTAATCCACCACCTGTGGATCGGCGGGAACCCGACCATTGATGACGAAGTAGGGGTACTCGACGTCGCCGCCGTCCTGGCCGATCGGGCTTGTTGGCGTCACGCCGGGCCCGCCGGGTGCCATGGGCTTCATGCCGGATTTCTTCAGGTTTTCAAAGACCTGGTCCGGGTTGGTGCCGGTGCCGTCGATCCAATCGTCGAGGACGAGAACCAACTCGTCGTCGTAGTCCACCTTCTCGTTCGGGTCCTCGATGATGAGTGGCCCGTACAGGCCGCGGTCGAGTTGGGCGCCGACATGCGAATGGAACCAGTACGTTCCGGCGTCCGGGACCACGAAGTCGTAGGTGAACTTCTGACCATTCGGCACGGCGGCCTGCGTCAGGTCCGGCACGCCGTCCATGTCGTTGACGAGGGCGATGCCGTGCCAGTGCACGGTCACGTCCTGCGGCATCGCGTTGGTCAACTCCGCCCGCAGCCGCTCGCCCTTCTTGAGCCGGATCTCGCGGGCGGGGACCTGGTTTCCGTACGCCCAGGTGCGAACCTTGACGCCGCCGAGGTCGATGTCGGTCTCGCCGGCTGCCAGGCTGATGCCGGTCGGAGGGGGTGCCGCAGCCTGTGGCTGTGACTTCGAACAGGCCGCCACGAGGCCGGCAGCACCCATCACCAGAAATCGACGCCGACCGATCATTTCCACAGCGTGGCACTTCGCTGCTAACCGCGGGTGACTTTCTCCGTGTCGCGGCGACGGTCGAGCGCGGCAATATCGGGGTTCGTGACCTGGACAAGCGAGGCACCCGCCGCGTAGACCGCCAACAGGTGGTCGATGAGTTGCTCAGCGGTGGTCCAGCCGGCCGTCGACATCACGCGGTCACCGGGCGTGAAACCCTGTGCGGCAGCCGAGGCTTCGGCGGCAGCGAGCACTTCGGCCACCGGGCGGCCGTCCAGCGCGGGCCCCGGTCGGCGCTCCGGCACTATCTGGTCGCCGTGCACGCGGACCGCTGTCGCGTAATCGGTGACGCCCACTGGCAGGTCGGCGGCCGGCTTGCCGAACGGGTCGAGCGAGAGCACCGCGACGTCGCCCGCGCCGACGGCATCGTCGGCGTCGGACAGCCGGTCGGCGGTGCACAGCGCGATATCCGCGTCTCCGGTCAGCACGACTTCCGCACCGATCCACCAGATTCCGAACAGCACCGCGGCGGTCTGCCAGTGGGCGGGCAACAGCACGGCGACCCGGCTGCCGGGTCCTGCGCCCAATTCGTCGCGCAGCAGGTTGCCCGTCTTGGCGGCCCAGTTGGCCAGCGTGACCGTCGACAGCTCGATTCGTTCACCGGTGGCGTCGTCGTAATAGGTGATCCGCGGGCCCATCGGGTCGGCCGCCATCAGCGGATCCAGCAGCGCCGATGTGAGCGTGGTCAGTTCACGCACTCCGGGTCGTTGGCACCGGCCGTGAGGATCGGCGAGGGCGCAGGCTCGGAATCGGTGGAGTCGGTCGAGTCGGTGGATCCGGCGGCCGCCGGGTCGACGGGGGCCAGTGTCGGATCGACGCCGCTCGAGCCGGGTCCGGTGTAGTCACTCGCCAGCACGACACGTGCCGAGCCCGGTGCGACGGACGCGTTCTCGACGACCGGCAGCCCGCCGAGCTCTTTGGAAACCGCTTGCGCGCCAAGATCATCGGCCTTGGCCGCCTGCACCTGGCTGCCCGTGACGTGGCCCGCGTCGTTGTTCCCGACGTTGCCAGTGGCGAAGCCCTTGTTGGTCAGCACCTGTGACACGGCGGCGGCGAGCCCGTTGACGTCGCTGTCGTTGACCACGTCGACGGTGGTTTTGCCTGGCGTATAAGCCAATTGCTCGGTCTTGCCTTCATCTTGGTCGTGCAGCAGGCCGGCCACCCACTCCTTCACCTGGCTCGGGTCCACCCGGACCACGCTCTGCATGCCGTCGTCGCTCCAGCCCGCTTCCTCGAGGATCGGGATGGTGGCGAATGCGACGCTGCCTGCGGCCAACTTCTGCAGCTGCTCGACGAATTCCATGACGTCCCAACCCTCGGACAGCACAACCGACCGTTGGACGGCGTCCTGCAGGCGGTTCAGGGTCGCCGGGCTGGACAGCGTCTTGCTGGAGATCACCTCATGGGCGAGCGATGCCATCACCGCCTGCTGTCTGGTCACCCGGTCCAGGTCGCCGCGGGGCAGGTCGTGTCGCTGGCGGACGAAACTCAGTGCCTGAGGGCCGTCCAGCTTCTGCCAGCCGGCGGGGAAGTCGGCCCCTGAAAGAGGTTCGTACACAGCCTCTTTCAGACACACGTTGACGCCGCCGAGCGCGTCGGTGATCAGCGCGAACCCGAGCAGTCCGATCTCGGCGTAGTGGTCGACGGTGACGCCGGTCAGGTTCGCGACCGTCTTGATCAGCGCTTCGCGTCCGGCTTCGGTGGATTGCTTGTCGGCCTCGGCGTCGGAAACGCCGGATTCGACCAGCTTGATCCGTTTCTCCTCTTTGACCGACCCGTAGACGCCATTGATCTTCATCTTGCCAACACCGGGCGCCTCGACGTAGGAGTCGCGGGGGATGGAGATCGCCGTCGCCGACTTCCCGTTGTTGGGGATGCGCACCAAGATGATGGTGTCGGTGTTGGTTGATACGTCGTCGCCGGCCCGCAGCGTCGCCAGCTCCTCTTCGGAGAGTGGGTTGCCGTGTGCGTCGGTGCGGCTGTCCAGGCCGACCAGCAGAACGTCGATCGCGCCGTCCTCGCCACCCTCGCCGAGCGCCACCGAGGAAAAGTGGTTGATGCCCGATTCGAACGATCGGATCTTGCCCCACGCCACGCCTGTGCCGACAACGATGGCCAGAGCCACCGCGACAGCGATGACACGGGTCAAGCGGGCGGGCATCTGCCCAGGCTACTTGCGAGACGCCCGCAGACCGGGTAGCGCCGATCGGCGTGCCAGACTCGAATGCATGCCCGACCGAATCGTCATCGCCGGCGCTGGTGGCATGGTGGGGCGTTATTTGGCAGCTCAGGCTCGTCAGCAGGGCCGCGACGTGCTGGCACTGACGTCGGCGGAATGGGACATCACCGACCCGGCGGCGGCCGAGCGGTTCATCCAATCCGGTGACGTGGTGGTCAACTGCGCGGCCTACACCAAGGTCGACGCCGCAGAAGAGCACCAGAACCGGGCGTATGCGGTCAACGCGGTCGGGCCGGAGAACATCGCGCACGCCTGCGCCCGTGCCGGTGCCGACCTCATCCACATCTCCACCGACTACGTGTTCTCCGGTGCTCAGCAACAGCCGTACGAGATCGACGACGAGACGGGGCCGGTGAGCGTGTACGGACGCACCAAGCTGGCGGGGGAGCTGATGGTGCTGGCCGCGATGCCCGACGCCCATGTCGTGCGGTCGGCCTGGATCTACGAGGGCGGCAGCGGAGGTGATTTCGCGGCGATCATGCGTCGATCGGCCGCGGGTGACGGAGAAGTGGACGTGGTGGCCGACCAGGTCAGCTCGCCGACCTACGTCGGTGACCTCGTCACCGCCCTGCTGCAGATCGCCGATGACGGCTCGATCCGCGAGCCGGTGCTGCACGCCGCCAACGAGGGCGCCGTCAGCCGCTTCGAACAGGCCCGTGCGGTGTTCGAGGGCGTCGGCGCTGATCCGGAGCGGGTCCGCCCCGTGGGCACCGACCGCCATCCCCGCCCGGCCCCGCGGCCCGTGTACTCGGCGCTGTCCGCACGGCGATCCGCCGAAGCGGGCCTGACGCCGCTGCGGCCATGGCGTGAGGCGTTAGCTGCGGCGCTCTCCTCGGCTGGCCCGTTACCCTCTAGCGGGTGAGTGACGAACTGGTTGTGGTGACGGTGACGTATTCACCGGGGCAGCACCTCGATCGGTTCCTGGCGACACTCGCGCATGCCACCGAGCGGCCGGTAACGGTGATCATCGCCGATAACGGTTCGACGGACGGCGCACCGGAAGAAGCGGCGCAGCGCTATCCCAACGCCCGACTGCTGCACACCGGCGGCAATCTGGGCTACGGCACCGCGGTGAACCGCGCGGTCGAGGAGATCACGCCGGAGTCGGAGTTTGTGGTGGTCGCCAACCCGGATGTGCAGTGGGGACCGCGCAGCATCGATCTGTTGCTGGAGGCGGCTGAACGCTGGCCGAGGGCGGGGTCGTTGGGACCGCTGATCCGCGACCCCGACGGGTCGGTTTACCCGTCGGCGCGTCACCTCCCCAGCTTGATCCGCGGCGGCATGCACGCCGTCGTCGGCCCGTTCTGGAAATCCAATCCGTGGACGGCGGAATACCGGCAGGAGCGAACCGAGCCCAGCGAACGCCCCGTCGGCTGGCTATCGGGATCGTGCTTGTTGCTGCGGCGCTCCGCCTTCGATGAGGTATCGGGCTTCGACGAGCGCTATTTCATGTACATGGAGGACGTCGACCTGGGTGATCGCCTCGGCAACGCGGGCTGGCAGAACATCTATGTGCCGTCGGCGGAGATTTTGCACGACAAGGGCCACGCCACAGGTCGCGACCCAGCCCGCAACTTGGCGGCCCACCACACCAGCACCTACACTTTCCTGGCGGATCGGCATTCGGAGCAGTGGCAGGCGCCGCTACGGTGGACGATTAGGGCTGCGCTCGCTGCCCGTGCAGGTTTGGTGGTGCGCGGCTCACGGCGCAAGCAGCGGAAAGGACGACAGTAGTGGTCAATCCGGCGCAGGTGGACGCCGTCGTTCTGGTCGGCGGCATGGGCACGCGCCTTAGACCGCTGACGCTGTCGGCCCCGAAGCCGATGCTGCCGACCGCGGGTCTGCCGTTTCTGAGCCACCTGTTGTCGCGGATCGCCGCCGCAGGCATCGAGCACGTCGTGCTGGGCACCTCGTTCAAGGCGGGAGTGTTCGAAACGGAGTTCGGCGACGGCTCCAAGCTCGGCCTGCAGATCGACTACGTCGTCGAGCCCGAGCCGCTGGGCACCGGCGGCGGCATCGCCAACGTGTCGGACAAGCTGCGTCACGACACCGCGCTGGTATTCAACGGCGACGTGCTCTCGGGCGCCGACCTGATTGCTCTCCTGGACTGCCACAAGAGCAATGACGCCGACGTCACCCTGCACCTGGTGCGCGTCGGCGATCCCCGCGCGTTCGGCTGTGTACCCACCAATGCCGATGGTGTGGTGACGGCCTTCCTGGAGAAGACGCAGGACCCGCCGACCGACCAGATCAACGCCGGCTGCTACGTGTTCAAGCGCGAGATCATCGACCGGATCCCCAAGGGCCGGGCGCTGTCGGTCGAGCGCGAGGTGTTCCCCGGCCTGCTGTCCGACGGCCTACGGGTGTGCGGCTACGTCGACGCGAGCTACTGGCGCGACATGGGCACGCCGGAAGACTTCGTGCGCGGCTCGGCCGACCTGGTCCGCGGCATCGCGCCATCGCCGGCGCTGGGCGGTCAGCACGGCGAGAAGCTGGTGCATGACGGCGCCGCCGTCGCGCCCGGCGCGTTGCTGATCGGCGGCACGGTCGTCGGACGCGGCGCCGAGGTGGGCGCGGGCGCACGGCTGGACGGTGCGGTGATCTTCGATGGTGTGTACGTCGGGGCGGGTGCGGTGATCGAGCGCTCGATCATCGGCTTCGGTGCTCGCATCGGCCCGCGCGCGCTGATCCGCGACGGTGTGATCGGCGACGGCGCCGACATCGGCGCCCGTTGTGAGTTGCTGCGCGGTGCGCGGGTGTGGCCCGGGGTCACCATCCCCGACGGCGGCATCCGCTACTCCACCGACGTCTAGGTTGCGGTGATTCGGCGGCTCGCCGCCGTCGCGAGTTGCGTGAGGCCGAAGTCGCAGTCGTCGGGCAGCGCGTCCAGCGGCCACCAGCGCAGATCCAAAGACTCGTCACTGCAGGCGATTTCGGCGCCCGCCGGCGCGTGCACGATGAACTGCATGTCGAGGTGACGCGTCGGCACTCCGAGCGAGCACGTGACGGGATGCACGTGCAGCGCGGCGGGCTCGGGATCGATCGTGAGGTCGTCGATGCCGGATTCCTCGGTCGCTTCGCGCAGCGCCGCCGCGACAATGTCGGCGTCGGTCTCCTCGCAGTGGCCCCCGAGTTGGAGCCACCGGCCGATCCGCGGATGCAGCGTCAGCAGTGCGTGGGTGCCGCTGTGGTCGAGGACTAGCGCCGAGCCCGTGACATGGCCCGGTACGCACTCGCGCAGGCAGCCGTCGGGCCGCGCGGCGAGGAACGCCAGTACCGCGTGCCGCAGCGTGTCCTGCGCGGGATCGGGTGCGCGCCAACGCGTCAGCGCCGCTACGGCCGACTCGTGCAGGCTCACTTGTGCACCAGCAGGCCGTCGGTGTCCACGGGATCGCGTGGGCCGGACGGGTCTTCGGGGTAGCCGATCGCGATGGCGCCCAACGGTTCCCAGTCGGCCGGCAGCGCCAGCTCGTCGCGCACCAGGTCGGCGGCGAAGATGGTGGAGCCGATCCAGCAGCTACCGACTCCGCGCACGGCCAGCGCGACGAGGAGCGCCTGCACGGCGGCGCCGACCGCGACGGTGAACATGGTGTGCTCGGCGGCGGTCCTGCCGGCGTCCGGATAACTGTGCGCACCGTCGGGCGCCATGACCGGGATGACGACTTCGGTTGCGTCATAAAGGATCTGGCCGCGGCTGACACGCCGCTCGACGGCCTCCGGCGGGCGTCCGTCTGCGGCCAGGTCGGCGCGCCACTGATCCTTCATCCGATCCAGCAACCGGAGGCGCCGTTCGGGGTCCTGCAACCACACGAAGCGCACCGGCCGGGTGTGGTGTGGCGCGGGCGCGGTGAGGGCTTCGGCGACGGCGGCCTCGACGAGTTCGGGCGCGACGGGTTCGGCGTTGAACCGGCGTACCGAGCGGCGGAGCAGCTGCGCCTGGCTGCGGCCAAGCGCGACGGCTTCCTCGGTGCCCAGCCAGAACAGGTCGTCTTCACCGGGCCGCAGCAGGGTGCGTGCATTGGATCCGTTGTCGGACAACGTGAGTCCGCGCACCACCGCTACCGGTATGTCGGTCAGCTTGCCCTTGACAAGGTCAGCCGCGGCGGCGATCTCGTCGGCGACGGCGATCTCGGTGACGATCAGGTCGTTGCCGTGCCGGTCCTGCGACCCCGCATAGCCGTGCAGCACAGTCAGGCCTGCGGCCCCGATCGCGAAGTCGGTCTGGCCGTTACGCCAGGCCCGGCCCATGGTGTCGGTGATGATCACGCCGACCGTGACGCCGAACCGGTCACGCAGCGCCGACCGCAGCGCCGCGGCACTGCCGTCGGGGTCGGTCGGCAGCAGAGCCAACTCGCCTGAGTCGACATTGGAGCCGTCCACCCCGGCCGCGGCCTGCACAAGCCCCAGTGCGTTCTCGGTGATCAGAGTGCGGCCCTTGTGCGCGAGAACCCTGACGGCCTCGCTATCGATCAGCTTGCGCCGTAACGCATCCCGTGCTTCCGGATCGGTCGGGGCCTCGACGATGCGGCCCTCGCACTTGGACACCACCTTGCTGGTGACCACCACGACGTCGTGGTCGCGCAGCCATGGTGCGGCGTCGGCGAGTGCGGCGGCGAGGTCGTCGCCCGGCCGGAACTCGGGCAGTCCAGGGACGGGAAGCAGTTCGACGGCGCCGGAGGCGCTATGGTCGCCGACATTGGGCTCCGAGGCGCCATGGTCGCCGGCATCGGGCCTGGCCGACCCATGGTCTGTCACGGCTTCACCCCCGCCAGATCCATTCCGGCGCGCACCATTTCGGCCGTGGCCGCCGGATCGGTCATCAGCAGCGGGACCGACCTCACCTCGACGCCGTCGATTTCGGCGTGGTCGCCCTCGTGCACCAGCCAGCCGTCCAGGACGCCGACGCCGGAGCGGGCACCGTAATAGCCGCCGACCGCCTCCGAGGTGCTCGCCACCCCGATCACCGACAAGCATTCGTCGGCCATGCCGCGCAGCGGCTTTCCGCCGATGATGGGGGAGTAGCCGATGACGCGTGCCGTGGTCGAGCGCAGCGCGCCCCGGATCCCGGGGACGGCAAGGATCGTGCCGATGCTCACCACCGGATTGGACGGCGCCAGCAGCACCAGGTCGGCGGTTTCGATGGCCTCGGTGACGCCGGGCGCCGCGGTGGCCTTGTCGGTGCCGACGAACGCAAAGCTGTGTGTCGCCACCTGTGCGCGGTAGCGCACCCACCACTCCTGGAAGTGGATGGCGCGCTTCTCCCCGTCGTTGGGATCCGTGATGACGACGTGGGTTTCGCTGCGGTCGTCGCTTGCCGGCAACAGTCGGGCGCCGGGCTTCCACCGATCGCACAGCGCCTCGGTCACCTGCGACAGCGGATAGCCCGCGCGCAGCATCTGGCTGCGGACCAGGTGGGTGGCGAGATCGCGGTCGCCAAGGCCGAACCAGTCCGGTTGCACCCCGTAGGCGGCGAGTTCCTCTTTGGCGTGCCAGGTTTCATTGCGATGACCCCAGCCACGTTCGGGGTCGATGGCACCGCCCAGGGTGTACATGCAGGTGTCCAGGTCCGGGCAGATCCGCACGCCGTACATCCATGCGTCGTCGCCGATGTTGACGACGGCGGTCAGATCGTTATCCGATTGCGACCCATCTGAATAGCTGGAGAACTGGCCCAGCCCCAACAGGTGTTGCACGCCCAGCAGGAACCGGGCGCCGCCGACGCCGCCCACCAGAACCGTGACCTTCACATCGACCGACACTAGGCGGTCGGCCAAGGCGTCGTTCGGGCAGGAGCACGAGCGGGCGGTGTGACAGACACGCCGACGCGCCGACGCGCCGAATTCTTGTCACGAAATGGTATGAATTTCTGTTCCAGCGCTTGACCGCAGCAGCTAACACGTGTGTAATCACACCAGTGTCATTTCGCGGTTGGCCGGCCGGTTCCGGTGTCGCAGACCGAGATTCGATCACTTGTTCGAATGGGGATGGCCGCACATCACAATAGTGGGGCTCACATTAGGGATCGACGAGACCAGGTGAGGAGGCGGAGCATGGCGTACGAGCAGGTCGATTTCGGTCGTCAGGATCGGTTCGGCAACCGGATGCTCGGCTCAGTAGGCGACACCCGTCACACCATTACCGGACCGACACCGATTGGGGCACCGGCACGCCCGCAATTGAGTTTGGTGCCCGATCAACCCGAGAGATATGACGTCGCTCCGGCAACTATTGAAGATGATCAATGGCAAGAGCGCGGATTGTGCGCTCAAACCGACCCCGAGGCGTTTTTTCCCGAGAAGGGCGGCTCGACTCGCGAAGCCAAGCGAATCTGCTTGGGTTGCGAGGTCCGGGATAGGTGCCTGGAGTACGCGCTGGCCCACGACGAGCGCTTCGGCATCTGGGGCGGCCTGTCAGAGCGGGAGCGCCGTCGTCTCAAGCGCGGGATCATCTGACCGATAGTTCACTCGTCGTCGATCGTCGGGTCGATGACAGAAGGTTCGACGCCCAGATACGTGGCCACCTGAGCCACCAGGACCTCATGCAGCAGCTCGGCGAGTTCGATGGTGTCCTTCGCCCGTCGCTCGATCGGCTTGCGGAACAACACAATTCGCGCCCTAGTGGCGTTGCCTCGGACGTCGACGCCCGCCGGAATCAGCCGGGCCAGCGCGATGGGGCCGTCGGCGATCACCTCCGGCGGCCACTGCACGGAATCGGGGTCCTTCGGCGAGATGCGGGGTATCTCATCGACCGCGACGTCCAGTCCCGACACCCGGTCCTGCCAACGCCGCTCGATCGGTTCGTACGCCTCGAGCACCGCCATGTCGAACCGCTCGGCCCGGCTGCGCCAGCCCGGCACGGTCGGCGGAAGCAGCGGGCCGCGCATCTCCCGGCCGCGGCGTGATCCGCCTAGATTCCCCTCGGCCACAGGGGAAGCGTAACGGTTGGAGATCGGGGGTCTGATGGCTGCGCGTGTCCGGCGGCTAACGGCGTTTGCGCACGATAACCTCTCGCTGTGAATGTTCCCCGTCGCTGCTGCCGGCCCGGGTGTCCCCACTATGCGGTCGCGACGCTGACCTTCGTCTACTCCGATTCCACGGCCGTTGTCGGACCCCTGGCAACGGTGTCCGAGCCGCATTCGTGGGACCTGTGCGTTGCCCACGCCAGCCGGATCACCGCGCCGCGCGGTTGGGAGTTGGTTCGCCACGCGGGGCCGCTGCCGTCGAACCCCGACGAGGACGATCTGGTCGCACTGGCCGACGCGGTCCGTGAGGGACGTGACGGAGCGCCGCCGTTCAACGCGGTGGCGGCGGGCTTTTCCGATCCGACCACCGGTGTGCACGGTGGCGCGCTGATGGCACCCGCGGCCCGACGGCCCGAGTCGAACGGCCGGCGGCGCGGCCACCTGCGGGTGTTGCCAGACCCCGTCGATTAGCCCGGCTCAGAGCCCGACTACAACTAGCCGCTATCTCATCGCCGTCCGACGGTTAGGCTGGCGCCAACGGTCCCTTTTGCAAGGAGCTCTATGTCCCGGCCCGCCGCTGCTGTTCACCGCGTCATCAAGGCGTATGACGTCCGCGGGTTGGTCGGCGAGGAACTCGATGAGGGTTTCGTCGCCGAGGTCGGCGGCGCGTTCGCGCGACTGGTCCGCGACGGCGCGTCTCTGGGCGCACTCCCCTCGCAAGCTGGGGGCCCACCCGCTTGCGGGGGAGTGGTGATCGGCCATGACATGCGGGCGAGCTCGCCGTCACTGGCGGGCGCGTTCGCCGAGGGAGTCATGGCGCAGGGCCTCGATGTGGTGCGGATCGGGCTGGCGTCGACCGATCAGCTCTACTTCGCGTCGGGGCGGCTGGACTGTCCTGGCGCCATGTTCACCGCCAGTCACAATCCGGCCGCCTACAACGGCATCAAGCTGTGCCGCGCCGGCGCGAAGCCCGTCGGCAAGGACACCGGGCTGACTCAGATCAGCGAGGAGATCATCGCCGGAGTGCCCACGTTCGACGGGCCACGCGGCACCATCTCCGAACGCGACGTGCTGGCCGACTACGGCGAGTTTCTGCGGTCGCTCGTCAATCTGGCTGAGCTGCGGCCACTGCGCGTCGCGGTCGACGCAGGCAACGGCATGGGCGGCCACACCGCACCGGCGGTGCTCGGGGCGATCCCGTCAATCACGCTGCTGCCGTTGTACTTCGAACTCGACGGCACCTTTCCCAACCACGAGGCAAATCCGTTGGAACCGGCCAACCTCGTCGATCTTCAGGCCCACGTGGTCGAGACGGGCGCCGATATCGGATTGGCGTTCGACGGTGACGCCGACCGGTGTTTCGTCGTCGATGAAAAGGGGCATTCGGTTTCCCCGTCTGCGGTGACCGCGTTGGTCGCAGCGCGGGAACTGAACAGAGAGATCGGCGCAACGGTGATCCACAATCTGATCACCTCGCGCGCGGTACCGGAACTGGTTGCCGAGCGGGGTGGCACGTCTGTGCGTGCGCGCGTCGGCCACTCCTACATCAAGGCGTTGATGGCGGACACCGGAGCGATTTTCGGTGGCGAGCACTCGGCGCACTACTACTTCCGCGATTTCTGGGGTGCCGACTCGGGGATGCTCGCGGCGCTCCACGTGCTCGCCGCGCTCGGCGAGCAGGACCGGGCGTTGTCGGACCTGATGGCGGACTACCAACGCTATGAAGCCTCCGGCGAGATCAACTTCACCGTCACCGACGCCGAAAAGTGCGTCGATGCCGTGCTGAAGTCGTTCGGCTCCCGCATCCACTCGATCGACCACCTCGACGGCGTGACCGTCGATCTCGGCGAGGGCAGCTGGTTCAACCTACGGATGTCCAATACGGAGCCGTTGCTGCGGCTCAACGTCGAGGCCCGCACCACCGAAGAGGTGGACGAAATCGTCGGGCTGGTCTCACAAATGGTGAAGGCCCAGGTCTCCCCAGACTCCGAGGCTGCACCGTGAATGCCACACAAGCGGCAGTCGACCTCGATGACGCGGAAGGCCTGCTCGCCGCGGATCGAGAAGGTTTGCTGCGCTCGGCCTCGATGGCAGGCGCGCAGGTGCGAGCCACCGCCGCGGCGCTCGACGAGGGCGACCTGGATCCATTGAAGTCCGACCAGCCGCCGCGCACCGTCATCTGGGTGGCAGGCCGCGGTAACGCTGAGACGGCGGGGGTGATGCTGTCGGCGATGCTGGGCGGGTCGGCTGCCGCGCCGATAGTCGTCGCATCCGAGGTGCCCCCGTGGATCGGCGCGCTCGACGTGTTGGTCCTCGCCGGCGACGATCCGGGCGACCCCGCATTGGTTTCGGCGGCCGCGACCGCTGTCCGTCGCGGAGCGCGCGTCGCCGTCGTCGCGCCGTACGAAGGCCCGCTGCGCGACGCGACCGCAGGCCGGTCCGTGCCGCTGGCCCCGCGCGTGTGGGTGCGCGACGACTTCAGCTTGACGCGCTACCTGGCCGCGGGCCTGGCTGTGCTGCAGGCGGTGGACCCGGCACTGCGGGTGGATCTCGCCGCCTTGGCCGACGAGCTCGACGCCGAGGCGTTCCGCAACAGCGCCGGACGCGAGCTGTTCACCAACCCCGCCAAGACGCTGGCCGAGCGCATGTCTGGACGCGATGTCGTACTGGTGGGCGACAACGCGGCCACGCTGGCGCTGGCCCGTCACGGCTCGGCGATCATGCTGCGCATCGCGCACCAGACGGTGGCCGCGGTCGGACTGGCCGACGCGCTCGTCGCGGTGCAGGGTGGCATGGGCGGCGAATCCGGCGTCGATCGGGAGAAGTCGATATTCCATGACGAGCAGATCGACGGTCCGCTGCCGCGCCGGGTCCGCATCTTCGTGTTGGCCACCGATGCCGAGCGGCCGGTCGTGGCGGCACGGGTAGGTGGACTCGACGACGTCGTCGTGATCAACGCCGAGGACGTGCCTGAGATATCTGACGCGCCGGAGGTCGCCGTGGCGGACGCCACCGGACGGCCGGAACAACAACTGGCGATGCTGGCCGTACGGTTGGAGATGACGGCCACATACCTGCGACTGGTTCGAGGTTAAGCGAGTGCACCTGCTACGGGGAGCGGTGCGGACCTATGCATGGGGTTCGCGAACCGCGATTGCCGATTTCACCGGACGGCTAAGTCCCACGGCGCATCCCGAGGCGGAGCTGTGGTTCGGTGCGCACCCGGGTGATCCGGCGTGGCTGCAAACCGACCAGGGCGAGGTCTCACTGCTCGACACGCTGCGAAGCGATCCCGAGGGACAGCTGGGCGCCGCCGTGCGCGGCCGCTTCGGCGACTGCCTGCCGTTCCTGGTCAAGGTGCTCGCGGCGGACGAACCGCTCTCACTGCAAGCGCATCCGAGCGCCGAGCAGGCGGTGGAGGGATTCGCCCGCGAGGAAAAGCTGGGCATCCCGGTCAACGCACCCACCCGCAATTATCGCGACCGCAGCCACAAACCCGAACTATTGGTGGCGTTAGGGCAATTCGAGGCGCTGGCCGGATTCCGGACCGCGGCCAGCAGCGTCGACTTGATGTGTGCGCTCACGGTCAGCGATCTCGACCCGTTCGTCAACCTGCTGTCCGGTCAGTCCGACGCCGACGGCCTGAGGGCGTTGTTCACCACATGGATCACCGCGCCGCAGCCCGACCTCGACGTGCTGGTGCCCGCGGTGATCGAGGGCGCGATCCATTACCTGCAGTCGGGCAAGAAGAAGTTCGCGGCCGAGGCCAAGACCGTGCTCGAACTCGGCGAGCGCTATCCCGGCGATGCCGGGGTGCTGGCCTCGATGCTGCTCAACCGGATCAGCCTCAGGGCTGGCGAGGCCATCTACCTGCCCGCGGGCAACCTGCACGCGTATCTGCACGGTGTGGGCGTCGAGGTGATGGCCAACTCCGACAACGTGTTGCGTGGCGGGCTCACTCCCAAACACGTCGACGTGCCGGAACTGCTGCGGGTGCTCGACTTCACACCCGCGACCGACGATGTCAGCCATCCCCGAATCACCAGGGAGGGAACAGAATTCGTGTACAACACGCCGGCGCCCGAGTTCGCGGTGTCGGTGTTGTGCATCGACGGCGAGCAGTTGGGCCACGAGATCGACGCACCGACGCACCACGACGGGCCACAGATCCTGTTGTGCACCGAGGGTTCAACGGTGGTGCACGCCAAGTCAACCGCGGTGACGCTCGAGCGTGGCGCGGCTGCGTGGGTGGCCGCTGACGACGGGCCGATCCGGTTGCTCGCGCAGACCCCGACGAAGCTGTTCCGCGCCACCGTCGGAATCTAGTGGTCTTTCTCGTGGCGGCCGAACGGCAGCACGTGCATGATCGCGACGACCACGGTGCCGACGACCAATCCGATCACCGCCGACACCGCGGTGTTGAGGAGCCAGGCCACTAGTCCGCCGACGCCCTGGACGGCGTGATGGACGAAATCTTCGGCGTGGTGCACGAGTCCGTAGGGCCCGTGCCAGCCGACGGCGTCGGTTCCGACGAGCAGGATGTGGCCGCCGACCCACAGCATCGCCACCGTGCCGATGGTCGACAGCGCCGACAGCAGTTTGGGCATCCCGGCGACCAAGCCGCGGCCGATCCGCTGCGTGAATCGTGAGCTGCGCTGCGTCAGGCTCAGCCCGATGTCGTCCATCTTCACGATGGCGCCGACCACGCCGTAGACGGCGATGGTGATGACCACGGCGACGACGGCCAGAATGATGAGCCGCGGCCAGAACGGTTGGTCGGCCACCTCGTTGAGGGCGATCACCATGATTTCGGCGGACAGGATGAAATCGGTGCGGATCGCGCCGGCGGCCATCTGCTTCTCGGCGTCCGCGCCGACCGTCGCCGTCGGTGCGGCGTGGTCGTTGTGCCCGCCGTGTCCAATGAAGCGGCCCCAAACCTTCTCGGCGCCCTCGTAGCAGAGATAAGTCGCGCCGACCATCAGGATCGGCGTCAGCAGCCATGGCGCGAACTGACTGAGCAGCAACGCGGCGGGCAGGATGAACACCAGCTTGTTGCGCAGCGATCCGATCGCGATCCGCTTGATGATCGGTAGCTCGCGCTCGGCGGCGATGCCGTGCACGTACTGCGGCGTCACAGCAGTGTCGTCGACGACGACTCCGGCGGCCTTGGCGGTTGCGCGTCCGGCGGCGGCGCCGATGTCGTCTACCGATGCGGCCGCGAGCCGAGCCAGAGCGGCGACGTCGTCGAGAAGCCCGAACAGACCAGCGCTCATCGCGTCTCCGTCATGGCCACGAGGCTACCTGTGAGGATTGCCTTACGCGCATTCAGTCACGGCCGCCGCCGCGCTGAGCGGGCGCGCATGAATTGGATCAGCACTTCCTCGGCGAGGCCGTACTGCATCGCATCGACCCACACGCGGGAACAGACCGGGCCGCGCGCCCTCGCTCTTCTCCCACCGGGAACGGCGACATAGCCACCGACGTCGGCCTTCGCCAACAGCTCGAGAACCTCAGCTGCGTCATCGGATTCGAGGTCGGCGATGACAACCCAGATGTCGGCCCACACGCCGTTGTCCCTGCCACCGGGCGCCAACCAGTACGCGATGTCGAACTGGGCCAGGTCCTCTAGCGGCCGGATCTGTGAGCTCATGGCGGCCCTCCGATTGCCAGGCCTCCAGTATCGCTCGGTTATCCCGTCTGCGCAGTAACCACGGCAGGCCGGGCCGCCTTCCTCTCAGCCAACCACAGCCGCATGTTGTGGCGGATGGTGCGCCCGACCAGCCGTGTCGAGGGGACCATGTAGAGGCTGTCGAGCAGGCTGAACCGGCGCAGAAACCATTCAGCCAGAACGGGATCCGTCTCTGCGGCGCCCAGGAATTGGTCGAACAGCTTGCCTACCGGCTTGTACCACCAGGGCATCGGCCCCGTGGCCCCGTGCAACACGAGATCGCCGATCGCGTTCATCGTCCATACCGGGTAGGTCGTCTTCGCGGCGGCCTGGTTGAAGTCGCGCTCCAGGTCGGCACCGGGTGTCTGAAGTACCCGCTTCAGGTGACCGGTCTGCAGGGACGTCATCGTCATGCCCTGGCCGAAGGTCGGGTTGAAGCTGACGACGGCGTCGCCGAACGGGACGATCCCGGTCGGGAAGCGATCGAGCTTGTCGTAGCGGCGCCACCGGCTGGTCGGGTACTTGTGGAACGCCACATCCCCGATCGGCTCACCGTGCCGTATCGCGGAGGCGACATGCGCGGGCAGGATCTCGTCGGCCAACGCGCACATGCCCGCGAAGTCGTGCGGCGGGTCGACCTTGCCGACTCCGAACGTGGTCATGCCCCAGGTGCCGTCCTCGTAATAGAGCATGCCCACCCCGAGCGGCTGTGCGCGGGAGGCGCCCGCGACGACGACCTTTTCGGCGATCAACCCGTCAGGGATGCGTAACTGATGGGTGGCGTAGCCGATGCCGACGTCGATGGATTCCTCGCGAGGCCGCTCAAATCCCCACTGCGCCAGCCAGACCGGAAGACGGGTGCCTCTGCCCGCCGCATCGACGACGAGATCGGCGTCGACCGCCGCTCCCGAATCGAGCGCCGCACCGGTCACCCGCTGCCGACCGGCGTCGAATCGAGGCTCGCTGACCGCGGTGCGCACCATGTCGACGTTGTCGATCGACGCCACCCGGCGACGGATCTGCCACTCCAGATGCTTGCGGCTCGGCACGTACGCGGTGAACTCCGACTGCAGCCGATGGTGGGTGCCCAGCACGTGGCCTGCTGCGCCGAAGTGGATGCAGTCCGGCCGGTTCTCCAGAATCGGCACGCCCGCGGCGACCATGTCGTCGAGCAGACCGGGAAAGTGCGTGTCGAACTCCTGCGCGCCGCGGGCCATCAGCAGATGGACGTGCCTGTCCTGGGGCACCGCGGGCCGGTTCGCCGGTCCGTCGGGCAGTTCGTCGCGCTCGTAGACCGTGACCCGCTCATAGAAGTCCGACAGGACGCGGGCGGCGCACAGGCCGGCGATGCTGCCCCCGATCACGATCGCGTGTTTAGTAGACCGCCCCATCGGGTGCACAGTACTCGGTACATTCCGGACTACGGACCAGGGAAGGCACGCTCATGGCCGGACGATGGCGGACGAAATCTGTAGAGCAGTCGATTGCTGACACCGATGAACCCGAGACGCGCCTCCGCAAGGATTTGTCGTGGTGGGATCTGACCGTCTTCGGGGTGTCGGTGGTGATCGGGGCCGGCATCTTCACGATCACGGCATCGACCGCGGGCAACATCACGGGCCCTGCGATCTCGATCTCGTTCGTCATCGCCGCGGTGGCGTGCGGCCTGGCCGCGCTGTGCTACGCGGAATTCGCGTCGACGGTGCCGGTGGCGGGCAGCGCCTACACCTTCTCCTATGCGACTTTCGGTGAGTTCACCGCGTGGATCATCGGGTGGGATCTGATCCTGGAATTCGCCGTAGCGGCCGCCGTGGTGGCCAAAGGCTGGTCGAGTTATCTGGGCACGGTCTTCGGATTCGGCGGTGGCACAGCAGATTTCGGTGGGTTTCAACTCGACTGGGGCGCCCTGCTGATCATCGTGTTCGTCACCGTTCTGCTGGCCTGGGGCACCAAGTTGTCGGCGGAGGTCAGCTTGGTCATCACCGTGATCAAGGTGGCGGTGGTGTTGTTGGTGGTGGTCGTCGGGTCCTTTTACATCAAGACCGCGAATTTCTCGCCGTTCATCCCGCCTGCTGAGACAGGCCACGGTGGCACCGGCACGGAACAGTCGTTGTTCTCGCTGATGACCGGTGCTGAAGGCAGCCACTACGGCTGGTACGGCGTGCTCGCGGGCGCTTCGATCGTGTTCTTCGCGTTCATCGGCTTCGACATCGTCGCCACGACGGCGGAAGAGACCAAGAACCCGCAGCGCGACGTGCCGCGCGGCATCCTCGCTTCGCTGGTGATCGTCACAGTGCTGTATGTGGCTGTGGCCGTCGTGCTGTCGGGCATGGTGCGCTACACCGAGCTGCGCGACGCGGGGGAGAAGGCGAACCTTGCAACGGCGTTCGCCGCCAACGGAATTGACTGGGCCGCGAAGCTCATCTCGATCGGTGCGTTGGCCGGGCTGACGACGGTCGTCATCGTCCTTGTGCTCGGCCAGACCCGGGTGTTGTTTGCGATGTGCCGCGACGGGTTGCTGCCACGCCCACTGGCCAGGACCGGGCCGCATGGCACGCCCGTGCGGATCACCGTTCTCGTCGGTGTGTTGGTCGCCATCACGGCGTCGGTGTTCCCGATCGGCAAGCTCGAGGAGATGGTCAACATCGGCACGCTGTTCGCGTTCGTGCTGGTTTCGGCGGGGGTGATCGTGCTGCGTCGCACGCGCCCCGACCTCGAACGCGGCTTCCGTGCCCCGGGCGTCCCGCTGCTGCCGGTCGCGTCGATCGTGGCCTGCGTGTGGCTGATGCTCAACCTGACCGGCCTGACGTGGATTCGGTTCCTGATCTGGATGGCCATCGGGGTGCTGATCTATTTCGCATACGGCCGCACGCATTCGGTGCTGGCCCTCCGAGAGAGTGCGACTTCGGCGCGCTAAGGGACTCTGAGCGGGCGTTTGCGCGCCCAAATCGCGATGTACAAAATAGAGCTGTATGTCTAGACACACGACAAATTGGTCCCTAAAGTCAAGTCATGCAGATGTCAGACATCGAGATCGCCCAGTGGCGCGACAAGAAGCGCTACCTGTGGCTGATGGGCCTGATCGCACCGACGGCGCTGTTCGTGATGCTGCCGTTGGTGTGGGCGTTCAACCAGTGGGGCTGGCACATGGCGGCGCAGGTGCCGTTCTGGATCGGGCCGATCCTGCTCTACCTCCTGCTGCCCGCCCTTGACCTGCGTTTCGGCCCCGACGGCCAGAATCCGCCGGATGAGGTGATGGCGCGGCTGGAGAACGACAGGTACTACCGCTACTGCACCTACATCTACATCCCGTTCCAGTACGCCAGCGTGCTCTTCGGGGCCTACCTGTTCACCGCGTCGGACCTGAGCTGGCTGGGATTCGACGGCGGACTTGGCTGGCCCGCCAAGATCGGTTTGGCGCTGTCGGTGGGCGTGCTCGGCGGGGTCGGCATCAACACCGCTCACGAAATGGGCCACAAGAAGGACGAACTCGAGCGGTGGCTGTCCAAGATCACACTGGCCCAGACGTGCTACGGCCACTTCTATATCGAGCACAACCGCGGCCACCACGTCCGCGTCGCCACCCCGGGGGATCCCGCGTCGGCCCGCTTCGGCGAGACCTTCTGGGAGTTCTTGCCGCGCAGCGTGTTTGGCAGCCTGAAGTCGTCGTGGCAGCTGGAGGCGCAGCGGCTGGGCCGAGCGGGCAAGAGCCAGTGGCACTGGTCCAACGACGTGCTCAACGCCTGGGCGATGTCGGTGGTGTTCTACGGCATCCTGATCGCGGTGTTCGGGCTCGCGCTCATCCCGTACGTCGTGATCTCCGCGGTCTTCGGCTTCACGCTGCTGGAGACGGTCAACTATCTCGAGCATTACGGACTGTTGCGGCAGAAGCTGGAGAGCGGTCGGTACGAACGGTGCGCTCCGATGCACAGCTGGAACTCCGATCACATCGTGACCAACCTGTTCCTCTACCACCTACAGCGGCACAGTGACCACCACGCCAACCCGACCCGTCGCTATCAGACCTTGCGCAGCATGGCGGGCGCACCGAACCTGCCCAGCGGATACGCGTCGATGATCGCGCTGACATACTTCCCGCCACTGTGGCGCCGTGTGATGGATCACCGGGTGCTCGAGCATTACGACGGCGACATCACGCGGGTCAACGTGCACCCGCGGGTGCGCGACAAGGTGTTGGCCCGCTATGGAGCGGCAGCGTGAGTGCCTACCGCTGCCCCGGCTGCGGCTACATCTACGACGAGGCGAAAGGTGCACCGCGGGAAGGGTTTCCCGCGGGCACGTCCTGGGCCGACGTCAACGACGACTGGTGCTGTCCCGATTGCGCAGTACGCGAGAAGGTCGACTTCGAAGAGATTTCTCTAAAGAAAGATGAGGCGAAGCGATGAGTGACTACAGACTGTTCGTCTGCGTGCAGTGCGGATTCGAGTACGACGAGGCCAAGGGCTGGCCCGAGGACGGCATCGCCCCGGGCACCCGGTGGGACGACATTCCCGACGACTGGAGCTGCCCGGACTGCGGCGCGGCCAAGTCCGACTTCGAGATGGTGGAGGTTGCACGGCCGTGACGGCGGCCGGGCGAGCGAAGCGACGGGAAGAGATACGGTTGCGCGTGTGACGAGCCCGCGCGACTTCGGCGCACGCGGGGAGCGAAAAGGCTCCAGAACCGCGCAGCGCATTCCGTATGCGGAGGCGTCGCGGGTGCTGCTGCGCGATTCGATTTTGGACGGCATGCGGGAGTTGCTGCTCACCCGCGACTGGTCGGCGATCACGCTGTCGGACGTCGCGAAGGCCGCGGGCATCAGCCGCCAGACGATCTACAACGAATTCGGGTCGCGGCAGGGCCTGGCGCAGGGCTACGCCCTAAGGCTCGCCGATCGGCTGGTGGACCAGATCGAGGACGCAATCGGCGGCAACGTCGGCGATATCTACGCCGCGTTCCTTCAAGGGTTCCGCGACTTCTTCACCGAGTCGGCGGCAGACCCGTTGGTGATCTCGCTGCTCACCGGCACGACGAAGCCCGACCTGTTACAACTGATCACCACCGACTCCGCGCCGATCATCACGCGCTGCTCAGCGCGGTTGACCGAGTCGTTCATGCATAGCTGGGTGCGAGCCAGCGAAGACGACGCGGGCGTACTGTCCAGGGCGATCGTCAGGCTCGCGATGAGCTATGTCTCGATGCCGCCGGAGGCGGACCATGACGTGGCGCGAGACCTGGCTAGACTCATGACGCCGTTTGCCGAACGCTACGGTGTGATCGAGCAGAGTTAGCGGCTGCGGCGCCGTCAAGCCACGCGGCCTAATATGTAACAAAGCTAAGTAAGTGCGACGCGCCCACGAACGAGGACAAGGATGACCACGACTTCAACTATTTCCGGGCAGGGGCTGACTGCTGATGTCCGCAATGGCATCGACTTCAAGGTCGCCGACCTGTCCCTTGCCGACTTCGGCCGCAAGGAGATCCGGTTGGCTGAGCACGAGATGCCCGGGCTGATGTCGTTGCGCCGCGAGTACGCCGACGTGCTGCCGCTCAAGGGCGCGCGCATCTCCGGCTCGCTGCACATGACCGTGCAGACCGCGGTGCTGATCGAGACGCTCGTCGCTCTCGGTGCCCAGGTGCGCTGGGCGTCGTGCAACATCTTCTCCACCCAGGACCACGCCGCCGCCGCCGTCGTCGTCGGTCCGCACGGCACCGCGGAGGAGCCCAAGGGCACCCCGGTGTTCGCGTGGAAAGGCGAGACGCTCGAGGAGTACTGGTGGGCCGCCGAGCAGATGCTCACCTGGGAGGGTGAGCCGGCCAACATGATCCTCGACGACGGCGGCGACGCCACGATGATGGTGCTTCGGGGCGCCCAGTACGAGAAGGCCGGCGTGGTGCCGCCCGCTGAGGACGACGACTCGACCGAGTGGAAGGTGTTCCTGGGTGTCCTGCGCCAGCGCTTCCAGACCGACAAGACCAAGTGGACGAAGATCGCGGAGTCGGTCAAGGGCGTCACCGAGGAGACCACCACCGGTGTGCTGCGGCTGTACCAGTTCGAGGCGGCCGGTGAGTTGCCATTCCCGGCGATCAATGTCAACGACTCGGTCACCAAGTCCAAGTTCGACAACAAGTACGGCACCCGGCACTCGCTGATCGACGGCATCAACCGCGGCACCGACGTGCTGATCGGTGGCAAGAAGGTGCTGATCTGCGGCTACGGCGACGTGGGCAAGGGCTGCGCGGAATCGCTGGCCGGCCAGGGCGCGCGGGTGGCCGTCACCGAGATCGACCCCATCAACGCGCTGCAGGCGCTGATGGACGGCTTCGACGTGGTGACCGTCGAGCAGGGCATCGGTCAAGCCGACATCGTCATCACCGCGACCGGCAACAAGGACATCATCACGCTGGCGCACATGCGCTCGATGAAGGACCAGGCCATCCTGGGCAACATCGGTCACTTCGACGACGAGATTCAGATTGCGGCACTTGAGCGCTCGGGCGCGAAGCGTCTCAACATCAAGCCGCAGGTCGACCAGTGGATCTTCGACGACGGCAAGTCGATCATCGTGTTGTCCGAGGGCCGGTTGCTGAACCTCGGCAATGCCACGGGGCACCCGTCGTTCGTGATGAGCAACAGCTTCTCGAACCAGGTCATCGCTCAGATCGAGCTGTGGACCAAGAACGACGAGTACGACAACGCGGTGTACCGGCTGGCCAAGCACCTCGATGAGAAGGTCGCGCGCATTCACGTCCAGGCGCTCGGCGGCACGCTGACCAAGCTCACCAAGGAGCAGGCCGAGTACATCAACGTCGACGTGGAGGGCCCGTACAAGCCCGAGCACTACCGCTACTGATCTTGTAGGGCCTCTTGCCACATCGGCACAAGGCTCTTGACCTCAAGTTCACTTGAGGTGCCACGCTGCTCGCATGACGAATGGGTTAGGGGACCCCGACGCGACAGTGGTGGCCATCGACGACCCGTCGGCACGGTTCGTTCGAGACGTCATGCCGTTGGTCGACCAGCTCTACCGCGCAGCGCGCCGCTACACGCGCAGCACTGCCGACGCCGAGGACCTGGTGCAGGAGACGATGGTCAAGGCGTACGCGGGCTTTCACACGTTCACTGTCGGGACGAACATCCGGGCGTGGCTTTTCCGCATCTTGACCAACACCTGGATCACTTCGTACCGCACCGCTCAACGGCGCCCGGACGAAGTGCTCGCGGCCGACGTCACCGACATGCGGCCGAGCGCTTCACAGAACCAGTCTGCGGAACTCGCTGTGCTGGAAGCGATGGGCGATGAGGACGTGCGCGATGCGCTTCAGGCATTACCCGAACATCAGCGCTTGGTTGTCTACTACGCCGATGTAGAAGGCTTCCGGTACAAGGAGATTGCCGCGATCCTGGACACGCCGCTCGGCACCGTGATGTCACGGTTGCACCGCGGCCGCACCAATCTGCGGACATTGCTCGTCGACATCGCCGCCGCGCGCGGCTACGCGGCCTAGCCGGTGCTAGGGGCTCGGCGGTGCCCCGCAGCGGTCCCTGATGTCGACGAGGGGCTGCCGGATGCTCGTCATGTCGGCCTGCTCTTGGGGGTGAACCGCCATGTAGTCCTTCACCTTTGCGGCCACTTGCTCACGTGGCATGGCCTTGAGGCTCGTCATGAAGTCGTTCAGGTCGGGATGAGTGAACAGGTAGGCCGACGTCGACGCCGAGACGCCTGCGCGGACGCCTTCGAGATCCGCGGCGCTGCAGTTCGGCGGATTGGCGCCGGGGTCCTGGTCGGCATGAGCGAGCGGGCTCGCGCCGAACAGCGCCGCGCCGATCCCAGCACCGGTGCACACTGCGGTGAGGAGGCGAGACAACATCATGGCTGACAGTCTGTGTGCCAGTTGTGCTCGGGCGCGGTCATCGCAAGCTGTTCCACAGGAGATTCGGCTGGTGCCCACAGCAAGCCGACGTCGACGTTGCCATGCGACGAACGTTCCTTACCGCTCGATGAATCGCCGAAAACTCGAGCGGTAAGGAACGTTCGCGGCAGTTGGGGGTCCGCGTCGCGCCTCGCGCTACGCTCGCCGCGTGCTCATCGTCATCGAGGGGGTCGACGGCGCAGGCAAGCGCACACTGACCACCGGCCTGCGCGCCGCGTTCGAAGCCGCGCACAAGTCCGTCGCAAGCCTGGCCTTCCCGCGCTACGGGCATTCGATCGAGGCCGACCTCGCCGCCGAAGCTTTACACGGCGGGCATGGTGACCTGTCCTCTTCGGTGTACGCGATGGCCGTGCTGTTCGCCCTCGACCGTTCCGCCGCCCGCGACGAGATCGGGCACCTCACCGCCGCCTACGACGTCGTGATCCTCGACCGCTACGTCGCGTCCAACGCCGCCTACAGCGCCGCGCGGCTGCACCAGGGCGCCGACGGCGACGTGGCCGAGTGGGTGCGCACCCTCGAGTACGACCGGTTGCACCTGCCGAAGCCGGACTGGCAGGTGCTGCTCGACGTGCCGACCGAACTGGCCGCCGAGCGTGCCGAACATCGCGCCAACCAGGAAGCCGACCGCGCCAAGGATGCCTACGAGCGCGACGACGGACTGCAGCGCCGCACCGGCGAGGTGTACTCCGGGCTGGCGTCAGCACAGTGGTGCGGACGGTGGCTGGTCGCGGGACCCGATGTGAACGCCGCCGCGCTCGCCGCAGACCTGGGTCAATAGCCGACTCGCGGGCGTGCTAGCAGCGTTTTATCGCGATCTGGTGACACCATGGACAGCATGAGGCAAAGAATTCTGGTCGTCGATGACGACCCCTCGCTGGCCGAGATGCTCACCATCGTGCTGCGCGGGGAAGGGTTCGACACCGCGGTCATCGGCGATGGCACACAGGCGCTCACCGCGGTCCGCGAGCTGCGGCCCGATCTGGTGTTGCTGGACCTGATGCTGCCGGGTATGAACGGCATCGACGTGTGCCGCGTCCTGCGCGCCGACTCCGGTGTGCCGATCGTGATGCTGACGGCCAAGACCGACACCGTCGACGTGGTGCTCGGCCTGGAGTCGGGCGCCGACGACTACGTCATGAAGCCGTTCAAGCCCAAGGAACTCGTCGCCCGCGTGCGCGCCCGGCTGCGCCGCAACGAGGACGAGCCCGCGGAGATGCTGTCCATCGCCGACGTCGACATCGACGTCCCCGCCCACAAGGTCACCCGGCAGGGCGAGCAGATTTCCCTGACACCGCAGGAGTTCGACCTTTTGGTGGCGTTGGCGCGCAAACCACGGCAGGTGTTTACTCGTGATGTGCTGCTCGAACAGGTGTGGGGATACCGGCACCCCGCGGACACCCGTTTGGTGAACGTGCATGTCCAACGTTTGCGGGCCAAGGTCGAGAAAGACCCAGAGAACCCGCAGGTGGTGTTGACCGTTCGAGGAGTGGGATACAAGGCCGGACCTCCGTGATTTTCACCGCTCGGCGGTGGCCGTGATCTTCAGCTCGAGGCGGCGCATCCATCGGCGTTCGGCACCACTGTTACGCGGATTCGGTGCGCTGAGTCGAGCGATGGGTTTAGCGTGGCGCCGCTCGCTGCAGTTGCGGGTGGTGGTGTTGACGCTGGGGCTGTCGCTCGCCGTCATTTTGGTCCTCGGCTTCGTTTTGACCAGCCAGATCACCGATCGCATCCTCGAGGTCAAGGTTCGCGCCGCGACCGAGGAGATCGAGCGCGCCCGCAACACGGTCAGCGGCATCGTCGGCGGTGAAGAGACCCGCTCACTCGACAGCAGCCTGCAGTTGGCGCGCAACACCCTGATCGACCGCAAGGCCGACACCGGCGCCGGGCTCGCCGGCGCATTCGACGCGGTGCTCGTGGTTCCCGGCGACGGTCCCCGCGCCGCCACTGCGGCGGGTCCGGTGCAGCAGGTGCCCAACGTCTTGCGCGACTTCGTGAAGGCAGGTCAGGTCAGCTACCAATACGCGACCGTGCACACCGACGGTTTCTCGGGCCCGGCATTGATCATCGGCAGCCCGACCTCGTCGCCGGTGACGAATCTCGAGCTGTACCTGATCTTTCCGCTCAACAACGAGGAATCCACCATCTCGCTGGTGCGCGGCACGATGCTGACCGGCGGCGTGGTGCTGCTCGGTCTGCTCGCCGCGATCGCGCTGTTGGTGGCCCGACAGATCGTGCTGCCCGTTCGGTCGGCATCGCGCATCGCCGAGCGCTTCGCCGAAGGCCATCTCACCGAGCGCATGCCCGTGCGCGGCGAGGACGACATGGCGAGGCTGGCGGTGTCGTTCAACGACATGGCTGAAAGCCTGCATCGCCAGATCACCCAACTGGAGGAGTTCGGCAACCTGCAGCGCCGGTTCACCTCCGACGTCAGCCATGAACTGCGCACCCCCCTGACGACGGTGCGGATGGCCGCCGACCTGATCTACGACCACAGCGAGGATCTGGATCCGGCGCTGCGACGCTCGACCGAGTTGATGGTCAGCGAGCTGGACCGCTTCGAAACACTGCTCAACGATCTGCTGGAGATCTCCCGCCACGACGCCGGTGTCGCCGAGCTGTCGGTCGAGTCGGTGGATCTGCGCTCGACGGTGCAGAGCGCACTGGACAACGTCGGACACCTCGCGGCCGACGCCGACATCGAGCTCATCGTCGACATGCCGGGCGACGAGGTGATCGCCGAGGTCGACCCGCGGCGGGTGGAACGGATCCTGCGCAACCTGATCGCCAACGCCATCGACCACGCCGAGCACAAGCCGGTCCGGATCCGGATGGCCGCCGATGACGACACCGTCGCCGTCACCGTCCGCGACTACGGTGTCGGGCTGCGGCCCGGTGAAGAAAAGCTGGTGTTTTCCCGGTTCTGGCGCTCGGACCCGTCGCGGGTGCGGCGCTCGGGTGGCACCGGCCTCGGTCTGGCGATCAGCATCGAGGATGCCCGTTTGCACCAGGGCCGGCTGGAAGCGTGGGGTGAACCGGGCAAGGGCGCCTGCTTCCGGCTGACCCTGCCGCTGGTGCGCGGTCACAAGGTGACGACGAGCCCGCTGCCGATGAAACCCGTTGGGCGCGAACGACCCCCGCGGCGCACACGCGATCGCGAACCGGCGGAGACGGTGTGAACCGCCTCTTGACGGCCCTGTGGCTGCTGGCGTTCGTTCTCGCAGGCTGTGCCGGGGTGCCGAGTTCGTCGGCGCCACAGGCGATCGGAACCGTCGACCGGCCTGCGCCGCCGAGCCTGCCCAAACCGACGCCGGGGATGGATCCCGACGTCCTGCTGCGTGAATTCCTCAAGGCGACAGCCGATCCCGCCAACCGGCATCTGGCGGCGCGTCAGTTCCTCACCGAATCGGCCTCGCGCGCATGGGACGACGCCGGTAGCGCCTTGCTGATCGACAACGTGGTGTTCGTCGAAACACGCGGCCCCGACCGGGTTTCGGTCAACATGCGCGCCGACATCCTCGGCTCGCTGTCGGATGTCGGCGTGTTCGAGACCGGCGAAGGTGCACTGCCCGATCCCGGTGCGATCGAGTTGGTCAAGACGCCGGGCGGGTGGCGCATCGACCGGCTGCCCAACGGCGTCTTCCTTGACTGGCAACAGTTTCAGTCGACGTACAAACGCAACACACTGTATTTCGTCGACCCCACCGGGCACACTGTCGTCCCGGACCCGGGCTACGTCGCGGTCTCCGACCCGGACCAGTTGGCCACCGAACTGGTGAGCAAGCTGATCGCGGGCCCGCGTCCCGAGATGAACAACACGGTGCGCAATCTGCTGGGTCCTCCGCTCAAGCTGCGTGGTCCGGTGACACGCGCCGACGGCGGCAAGACGGGTGTCGGCCGCGGCTACGGCGGTGCCCGCATCGACCTGGAGAACCTGTCCACGACGGACCCGCACACCAGGCAACTGCTTGCGGCACAGATCATTTGGACGCTTGCGCGGGCAGGCATCAACGGCCCGTATGTGATCAACGCCGACGGTGCGGCGCTCGACGATCGTTTCGCCGACGGCTGGAACACGTCCGACGTCGCGGCCACCGACCCTGGCGCGGCCGACGGCGCCGCGGCGGGCCTGCACGCGCTGGTGGGTGGTTCGCTGCTGTCGCTTGACGGCCAGCGGTCGTCGAGGGTGACAGGCCAGTTCGGCGAGATGCCCAACCAGACCGCGGCCGCGGTGTCCCGCACCGGCCAGGAGGTGGCGTCGATCGTGACGCTGCGGCCCGGTGCGCCCGACATGGCGTCGTCGCTTTGGGTCGGCCCGCTGAACGGCAATGCGACACAAGCGATGGAGGGGCGCACGCTGTCGCGGCCGAGTTGGTCGCTCGACGACGCCATCTGGGTGGTGGTGGACGGCAACAACGTGGTGCGCGCGATCCAGGACGCATCCGGACAGCCTGCTCGCATTCCGGTCGATTCCACCGTGGTGTCGACGCGCTTCCCGGGAGCGATCGCCGAGCTGCAGCTCTCCCGCGACGGAACCCGCGCCGCGATGGTCATCGAAGGGCAGGTCATCATGGCCGGTGTCGAGCAGACGGCAGGCGGCGGTTATGCGCTGACCTATCCGCGGCGGCTGGGCTTCGGGCTCGGCAACACGGCGGTGTCGCTGGCCTGGCGCACCGGCGACGACATCGTCGTCAGCCGCACCGACCCGCAGCATCCCGTCTCCTACGTCAACCTCGATGGCGTGAACTCCGACGGCCCCAGCCGTAATCTGCTGCCACCGGTCACCGCGGTCGCGGCCAATCCGTCGACGGTCTACGTGGCCGATCAGCGTGGGGTGGTGCAGTTGTCCGGTTCGGCGGCCGACAACGACCCGGCGTGGGCAGAGGTGCGGCCGTTGATGGTGGCCGGCGCGCTGCCCGTGTTGCCCGGCTGACTGAACCCTTTCCCCGGCATCGTCCGTTGTGCAGACAAAACACCGCCAGCGGTGTTTGCTCAAAAGCCAGGAGGGATGATGAAGATCCGCGGCCCGATACTCACCCTCGTCGCCGTTGCGGTGCTCGGGGTCGGCATATTGCTCGTGAACATGTCCAAGGAGCAGTCGGCGCCGCCGGCCAACCCCTACGGCAAATCGACCACGACCGCCGCCGCGGCCACTCCGGCGACTCCGCCACCGGCGCCCAGCACGCCACCGCCTCCGGCCTTCCCGGCCAAGGCAGACTACGTCGGCAAGATCCCTACCGCCAACGGCACGATCACGGTGGAGATCACGGTTCAAGGCGACAAGGCGATCGCCTACGCGTGCGACGGCAACAAGGTCGAGTCGTGGCTGCGCGGCAGCGCAATGGACGGCACAGTCAGCCTCGCCAGCAAGGACAAGACCAGCCGCCTTGGCGGGCGCCTCGAAGGGAATGCGATCGACGGCACGCTGTCGATCGGCGACAAGAAGTGGGATTTCAACGCGGCCCTCGCGCAACCTCCCGCCGGGTTGTATGTCTACGACAACGCAGGCGTCCGCAGCAGCTGGATCGTCGACCCGAACGGGGGAGTGACGGGCGTGCAACGGCGGGAGGACGGTTCGACCGCACCCGCGCCGACATTGACGACCGAGGGCATCACGAACGTCGATGGCATTGAGGTCAGGGCGATCCGGGTTGACGGAGACAGCGATGTCTGATGCCGACACTCCGACCACGGTCGTACCTGCGAGGTCGTCTGCGACAGCGGTGCTGATCGCCGTTGCGCTCGGGGCGCTGGTCGCCGTCGGGCTCGGCGTATTCGGCAAAGTGCATGAGCCACAGTACTTTTCCATCAACCTTGCCGGGTTCTCCAGTGGGCTTGCCGTCAAGGCGTGGCTGGCGACGGTTGCCATGGCGCTGGCGCTCTTCCAGCTGGTGTCCGCTTTCGCGATGTACCGGCTGATCCCGGGCGGAAGGGCGCCCTCGTGGATCGGCACCGCGCACAGGTGGTCGGGCCGACTGGCGGTGCTGGTCAGCGTTCCGGTCGCCGTGCACTGCCTGTACGCGCTGGGGTTCCAGTCCTATGACACCCGGGTGCTGTTCCACTCGCTGTTCGGGTGCTTCTTCTACGGTGCATTCGTAACGAAGATGGTGCTGCTCACCCGCAATGGCCTTCGGGGATGGGTGATTCCGGTCGCAGGCGGGCTGGTGTTCTTCGGTCTGGTGTATGTGTGGCTGACGTCGGCGCTGTGGTTCTTCGACACCAACGGCATCAAGTCCTAACTGAAAGGAATTGGATGAACATCGGTGAGTTCCCCATCTCGCGGCAGAAGGTTCTGCTCGGCGCCGGCCTCGGCCTGGTAACCGCCGTCGTCGCGGCATGCAGCACATACGGCAAAAAGCCGGAAGCGGCAAGTGAATCCAGCCCCGCCACCGCTGCGCCGTCCGCATCGGGCGGCACCGCCGCTCCGGCCGCGAAAGCCATCGCCAAGACGACCGACGTGCCGGTCGGATCCGGCGTGATCGTCGGCGACATCGTGGTGACCCAACCCACGGCGGGCGTTTTCAAGGGCTTCTCTGCGAAGTGCACCCACAAGGGGTGCACCCTGGACAAGGTGGCGGACGGCACCGTGGACTGCCCCTGCCACGGCAGCAAGTTCAACCTTGACGGCACGGTCGCCCATGGCCCTGCGGACAAGCCGCTGGAGGCCGAGAACATCACTGTGCAAGGTGAGACGATCGTCCTCGGCTGATCAGTCAGGTTGCCGAGACGCCTGGGATACGTCCCTCCCGAAATGCATCGACGAACAGTCGGTGATCATCGCGGACCACGGCGGCGTACTCCAGACCGAACGAGACCATGTCCGTGACGAAGTCGTCGACCTCGCGACCGATCACATCGACGATTGCCTCTTCGGTTTGGAAGTCGACCAGAGTTTGATCGCTGTCGGTGTCGCTGACGCAATGCACTTTGGCGACGGCCTGACCGAGCTGCTCGATGACTTCTGCGAGCTCGTCGGGCTCGGTGAGTTCACCCCAGTCCAAATCGGCGTCATACGGCGAGATTTCGCTGACGACATAGCCGATACCGTCGATGTCGGTGTAGCCGAGCAACGGGTCGGCGTGTGCCTGCAGGGCGCGCTGCGACACCGCGGTGCGGTGCCCGTGGTGCTTGAAGTACCCGTGTACATCGCGATCGTCGACCACCCGGCTGGGTGCGGCCACGTTGCCCTGCTTGATCGACAGCACCACGTCGTTGTCGAGGGCCTGGTTGAATCCCTCGATCAGCACGGTGTACGCGGGGAGCCCTGCGCTGCCGATGCCCATGCCGGTCTTGCCGACGAGGTCCTTGATGTCGTACGCGATGCCACGGAAGCGCTTAGTCTCGGGAATCGTCTCGAGGTAACGGTCGAACGCGTCGGTGACAATGTCGCGTTCGTCGTCCTCAATGCGCCGCACACCGGGTAGCTCGCGAAACCGCCGATCCCATTCGTCCACGCGTGTCATCCGGTCCAGCATCTGGGAGCGGGTCGAGAGTCGCGCCGACTGCAGCGCCGACAACACCGCGCCGCGGGCGGTCTGCAGATTCAGGGAAAACGACGAATCGTCGTCCACATCGACGAACCACCGGACCTGTTTGACGTATCCGCGGACGAATATTTCGATCAGGCTCCCGATCTCCTCATCCGACAGCGCCTTCTGCCAGCACAGCAGTGCGATGCTGGCCGCGAACCGTTGAAGGTCCCAGGTGAAGTGGCCGACGAACGCCTCGTCGAAGTCGTTGACGTCGAAGATGAGCAGGCCGGAGCCGTCCATGTACGTGCCGAAGTTCTCCGCGTGCAGGTCACCCTGTATCCACACGCGGGAGGTCCGTTCGTCTGCCCAGCGGTCGTCGCGGTCGGCCATATCGGCGTAGAACACGCAGGCGCTGCCGCGGTAGAAGGCGAACGGGTCGGCAGCCATCTTGCGGAACTTGGTCCGAAAGGCGTCGGGGTCCGCCTTCATCAGTCCGGAGAATGCCTGCACAAGGCAGTCGACGATGAACGACTCCCGCTCGTTGCCGCGGTTGCCCGGCGCGTCATCTGCCATGACGTTTCGGATACCCGCACCGATCGATATATATGCGAGCAGATCAGCGGTCCGGCATCGCGGCGACGATCTGCTCCGGTGTCAGTGGCAGTGACCGCACGCGCACGCGGAGCGCATCGCACACCGCGTTGGCGATCGCCGCAGCAGTCGGCCCCTGCGCGCACTCTCCGACGCCGAGAGGCGGGTTTTCTGCGCCGGGCAGAAACTCGACATCGACGGCCGGAACCTCGGAGAAGCGCAGAATGGGGTAGCTTTCCCAGTCGTCGCTGGTCACCGTGAACCGGTCGAAGGCGACCCTCTCCTTCACCGTCCAGCTGGTGGCTTGTATTGCGCCACCTTCGATTTGATTGGCCGCTCCGTCGGGGTTGATGACCAGCCCTGCGTCGACGGCGACGATGAGTCGCCGCACGCGGACCTCGGCGACGGCCTCGACCTCGGCGACGACCGCACAGTAGGCGCTCGAATTCTTGTATCGCGCATATCCGATTCCGTGACCCACGACGTCGCTCGGCGTCCACGACACCCAATCTGACTGCCTGACAACATGTTCCAGTACCGCCCGGGCGCGTGGGTCGGACAGGTGCGCCAGCCGGAATTCGACGGGGTCGCGGCCGGCCTCCGCGGCGAGCTCGTCCATGAACGACTCGGCGGCGAACACATTGAGGTGCGCACCGAGGGACCGCAGCGCCGATGTCCGCAGCGGCATCGTGGTCAGGAGGTGATTGACGACCTTGCACGACGGAAAGTCGTATCCGGGAACGGCGTTGCGGCTCGCGCCGCCACCGCGCTCCTGCGGCGGCTCGCCAGCCGATCGGATCTCCTCGCCTCCCGCGCGGTGGCTGGCCGCGAGGAATGCGGGGTTCGGCGTCATGCCGGGGCGGCTGATGAAGCTGCCGCTCCAGATCTCGTGCCGCCATGCCATCACGGTGCCGTCGGACGCGCAGTCCGCCGAGAGTCGCACCACTCCGGCGGGTCCTAGAGGTGACCAGCTCAATTCGTCGGCTCGCGACCACACCACCTGCACCGGTCGGCCCGGTGCGGCCAGCGCGAGCACCGCGGCGTCCATCGCCGCGTCATCTGCGCCGTTGTGCCCGTAGCAGCCCGAGCCGTCGACGTGCCGGACCACGAGTCGGTCCGCTGGAATCGCGAGTGCCCGGCCGATCTCGCGGCGCAGCATGTGCACGCCCTGGCTGTGCGTCCAGATCTCGAGGCGGTCGTCCGCGGCGACCGCGACGGCGCACGACGGCCCGATCGAGCCGTGCGCGAGGTACGGGCGGTGGTAGGACGCGGTGAACGAGCGGGCGACACCGGAAGTCGTCCGGTGCCCGACGTCTGCGACCACCGTGGTGTCCGCCGGCGCCGATGTGAGGAAGGCGGGTAACTCGTTCTCGTCGGGCAATGTCGGTCGCTGATCCCAGTGCGCGTCGCGGCGCAGAAGGTCCGCCGCCCGCAGCGCGGTCTCCTCGTGTTCGGCCACCACGGCGAGGAAGTCGCCGTCGCGCACCACCGCGATCACACCGGGCAGGCCCTCAGCCGGGCCGGTGTCGATGTCGCGCAGGGTCGCGCCACGCGACGGTGGGCGGACCACCTTGCCGTACACCATCCCGTCGAGCGTCAGGTCGTGCACGTAGCGCGGCCGGCCCGACAGCTTGTCAGGGAGGTCGAGCCTGGCGACGCTGGTGCCGACCACCTGGTAGACCGACACCGGCTTCGGCGCCACTTCACCGGTGGCGGACCTGTCCAGCAGGCTGTCGTCGGCCAGCTCCCAGTAGCTGGTGGCCGCGCCGTCCGGCGCGGCCATCTGCCCGTCGTCGATCGTCAGGTCTTCCTTGGGCACCGCGAGCTTGTCGGCGGCGATCTCGACATAGAGGTCGCGGACTTCCGCGCACACCTGCCGAAGCGCGGCACCAGACTGCTGGATGGACAGGCTGCCTGCGGTCAATCCCTCGTCCGGACTTAGACCGGTGGTCGCCGCGGTCATCTCGATGCGGGCGACGTCGACGTCGAGTTCCTCTGCGGCTACCTGCGCCAGCGCGGTCAGCACGCCCTGACCCAATTCAACTTTGCCGGAACGGATTTCGACAATGCCGTCCGAGTCGATCCGCAGCCAATCGCCGAGCCGTGGATTGGCGGCCAGCGTCGGCGGTAGGGCTTCTGCCGTCACGGGGCAGCTCTGCGCATCTCCGCGGCGGCGGACAGCACCGCGCGCACCACCCGGTTGTGGGCGCCGCATCGGCAGAGGTTGTCATCCAGCGCGGCGCGGACTTCCGCTTCGGACGGGTCGGGATTCGTCGCGAGCAGGGCGGCCGCGCTGACCACGATCCCCGACATGCAGTAGCCGCACTGCGCGGCCTGGTGCTCAATGATGGCGCGGGCAACCGGGTGCGGATCGCCATCGGCGCCGAGGCCTTCGACCGTGATCACGTCTTTGCCTTGGACCGACCACAATGGGGTGTCGCACGAGTAGACGGGGTGCCCGTCGACGAGCACCGCGCACGCACCGCAGACACCCAGTCCGCAACCGAACCGGGTGCCCTTGAGGCCGAGGTGGTTGCGCAACACGTACAGCAGTGCGGTGTCATCGTCGGCGTGAACCTGCCGCGCGTGGCCGTTCACATGAACCTCTGCCATGAATCCAGCATCACCGCCCCAGCCGACAACCGCCAGCAAGGTACGTCACACCCGACCGCGCCGGACAGTCTGGACAGTTGTTGTGAAATAGCCAAGATGCGCACCACCATGGCCAGAACACGCAGTGTTTGGCTGGTCGTGTGCCGACTCACTGTGAGTTACCTGGCGACGTGGACGAGGTGGCATGGCGAGCACCGCCAATCACGTTATCCAAACTGGCCATTAGGTCCCGAACTTGGTGAGGAAGGCTGATGACGGTCCAAAATGCCGCAGATCCCCGTCAACCTACCGGATGGACGATCACGAACGGGATCGCCGGCTTTGCCTGCCTGTGCTGCGAGCAGGGCATCGTTCGCGAGGTGTCATGATGGCGGACCTGGATACGGCCGACGACCTCGATATGCTTGAGTGGGCGCGGGCGGAGAGGTTCGACGACTTTGCCCTCATGTGCTGCCGCAAGCCCCATCTCAGTCTGTTGAGTGATCCAGACCAGTTTTCGGTCACTCAGCGGGCGGGTCGCGTGGGTCCGGTTCTGCTTTCCGAGATACTCGTCGGCTCTGACTTATCGATGGCGTGCGGTGATATGTGCGACGCCTACCGAGTGCTTGTGCTAGTGACCGGCCACACCGAGTGTGTGCACCGGGGAGTGTCCGTCTCCGCCGGGCCAGGTAGTGCCGCTGTGTTCGCGCCGGAGGGTCTCAGCGCGGCGCGATGGGAAGCGGGCAGCAGGATCGTGTGCTTCAAGATCGACCGCGTACCGTCAACGACGCTCTCAGTGATGCACTCGGCCGGCAGGTGATGTCACGCGTCGATTTCACACCAATCATGCCGATCACGGCGGCCCCGACCCGAAGCTGGATCAACATGCTGTTGCTTTTCAAGGAGCAGCTTTTCCGGCCCGACAGCCTGATCAATCAGCCGCTTGTCGGGTTGCCGTTCGTCGACAGCCTGGTGCGCGGGTTCTTGCTCGCCGCCCACCATTCGCACCGTTACGCCCTGACGACCGGTGAGCGGTTGGCTGCACCCCGCACGTTTCGTAAGGCCGTCGAAATCATCGAAGAGGAAGCGCATTTGCCGTTGACCGTCTCTTCGATCGCTGCGCGTTGCGGTGTCAGTGTTCGTTCTTTACAGCAGGACTTCCGGCGCCACATGGGCGCGTCGCCGATGGCTTACCTGCGTGAGGTGCGGCTGCGTCGAGCACACCAGAGCCTGCTTGAATCTGACCCGTCCACGACCAGCGTCGCGTCGGTCGCCTACCACTGGGGCTTTACCAACCTCGGCCGATTCGCTGCCGCCCATACCGCCCGCTACGACGAGCCGCCGGCAGCGACGTTGCGGAGCAAAGCATTTCGACGGAGCCGGGCCAACCGCGGGTGGATCGAGACTCGTTCTTGACCATCTGCACAACGACGGATTGGTTTGCGGCTTTGACGTCTCGTTGCTCCGCGCGCGATGTGGGCCGGCGCCCGAGGTGATCTGAACGTAATCGTCTTCGGCGAAGCCGAACGGCAGCGAGAACGCAACCTCGTCGGCTCGCTGAAATCCGCTGTGCGATGCAGCCAGTAGGGTGTGCGCAAACTGTCCAATACGTTGCGCCTTACGGCTATTCGACGTCAGCCGTGGTCCGTAGCGTTGGCACCATGATCGGCCCAACAACCGGCGCCCTTGCGTAGGTCGCATGCATCGCAGCCACGTCCTCGTGGTGGGCGGTCGTCAGGCGCACCTGCGTGCCGTCCGAACACCGCGGGCCTAACCCGGATGTTCGGCGGTCAAGCACTATCGACGCGTTGTCGTCGTCGACGCCGCCGACACTTGGCTTGCGCCGGAATACGCACGCGGCACTGATCCGCTCCGGAATCTTCGGCGGGGTGAATCCGGACGTCGTGGCGGACCTGGTTGAGCATGTGCGGACAGTCCGATTCCCTTGCGGACACGCTGTCTTTTCCCAAGGCGACCCCGGTAGTTGTATGTACTTGATCGCTTCGGGCAAGGTGAAGCTGGCCTACCGCCGCACCGACGGCAGGGAATTGGTGGTCAACGTCGTGGGCGCCTCCGAGGTCTTCGGTGAGGTGCCCCCGTTCGACTGTGGCACAAGCGAATTCACTGCCACCACAATCACAGAGATGTGCGCGGTGGAGATCGAGCGCGGGCAACTCCTGGCATGGATGGCGGAGTGCCCGGAGATGGTCCAGCAGATCATGCGTCTGTTGGCCCGTCGTGCTGGTGTGATGACGAGCTGCCTCGCAGACCTCGTCTTCGCCGATCCACCGTACCGCGTCGCCAGTCGGTTGTTGTTGTTGAGCAAGCGATTTGGGCAACTGGATGGCGATGTGGTGCGGGTTAAGCACGATCTGACGGTGGACGAGATCTCGCTATTCGCCGGTGTGTCGCCGGAGTCGGTCGACGCAACGCTGCGGGATTTCAGTGATCGCGGATGGATCCGCCTCGCGCAAAACAGCGTGGAGATCGTGGATGGGCACGGACTGGCTGCCCTTCCCGCGCAGTGAGATCGGAGGTGAGTTGTGTGTACTCCAGCGTCGACGCCGCCAATGTGCGGGCCATCCACAGAACCGCATCGGCGCCGTCGTCCACGGCACGCTCTCAGGTCGACAGCGCGAAACATGTTATTTGCTCGCGTAATTAGGACGGAAACACCGCACAGGAAAAGAAGTACGAATTTGGAGAGGACGCAGCGTCACTATGAACACGCCAACACAGAAATCAGCGCAGCGCGACGACGTCCGTCAGCAGATGGCGGACATGCTGATGAGCTATCGGGTCAGCCAAGCGCTTCGGGCCTACGCCGAGCTGCCGGTCGCGGATCACCTGGCCACGGGTCCGCTGACGGCCGCTGAAATCGCACAACGAGAGCGCAGCGCGCCCGAGACGACCTTCCGGCTGATGCGTGCGGGCTTGACGCTCGGACTGCTGACCATGGACTCCGACGACCGATTCCACAGCACCCCGCTGTTGGATACCTTGCGCAACGACGCGCCGGGGTCGCTGCGAGGGATGGCCTTAGGGCTCACCAACCGGTCCAGTTGGTCGCCCTGGGGCGAATTCGTCACGGCGGTGCGGACCGGCAGGAGCCAGGCCCGAGAGGTGCTGGGAATGAACATCTTCGAGTATCTGCAGCAGAACCCGGAGCAGTCGCGAGAGGTGACCGGCCTCATGGAATGTGTCACCTCGTTGTGGGCTCGTGGTCTTGCAGGCGCGCTCGAGACCAGCGATGTCGACTTGGCGGTCGATGTCGGCGGAGCGAACGGTGCACTGTTGCGTCTGCTGCAGCAGTGCAACCCCGCGTTGCGCGGAATCGTCTTCGACCGCCCCGACGTCGCCGCTGCTGTGGAGGCCGACGTCGCCAGCGATCGTACGGAGGTGGTCGGCGGCGATTTCTTTGAGGCGGTACCGTCGGCCGACCTCTATCTGCTCAAGTGCGTGCTGCATGACTGGGACGATGAGAGCTGCGTCAAGATCCTCCGCCGCTGCCGTGAGGCAATGGTTCCCGGCGGCCGGGTCGCCATCATCGAGTTTCTCATCGGAGAGCGCGACGTCCCCGGCGTAGCAGCGCTGATGGACCTGAACATGCTCGCGATGGCGACCGGTAAGGAGCGCACGCTTGCGGAGTTCGACGCGCTGCTCGCCAGGGCGGGACTGCGGCGCACCGCGGTGCGGACATCGGACTCGCCGCAAAAGATCATCGAAGCCGTTGCCGCCTAGGCCACCGAACCGGGTGTGCCCTTGAGGCCGAGGTGGTTGCGCCACGATGAATCCAGTATCACCGCCCCGGCCGACAGCCGCCGGCAAGGTACGTCACACCTACTCTCTGCCAGTTCACTGTGAGTCAGCTGCCGACCTGCGTATCGCGGCATATCGACCGTTGCGGGTGACGTTGTCCGGGCAAGGCGTTGTGTGCCGGACATCGCGAGGAAGGCTGATTGGTGACTGTCCAAGGCAGTGCGGACTCTTCCGATATGACGGCATGGTCGACCGCGTCCGCCCTCGACGCCTTCGCCTGTCTGTGCTGCCGCGAGCCGCACATCCACTTGTTGAGCGACCCGCAGTCGTTGTCCCTCACCCAGCGGGTGGCAGGCATTGGCCCGATTCTCGTTGTCGAACTCGTCGTCGGCTCCGACGTGGAACTTCATTGCGGGGAGCTGTGCACCGCGTACCGCGTGAACGTGCCGCGGTCGGGTCGCGTCGAGTCGGTGCACAGAGACTCGTCACTGGCTGTCGGTCCTGGGGCTGCTGCCGTCTACCAGCCAGAAGGTGATGCGGGTGCGCGATGGCCTGAAGGCACCCGATTGTTGGGTGTGAGGATCGACCGTTGCGCTGTTGAAGACGCTCTCAGCGATGCGCTCGGTCGGCAGCTGATGTCTCAAATCGATTTCGCGTCATGCATGTCGGTGAAAGCGGGCGCGGCCCGCAGCTGGATAAACATGCTGTTCGTGTTCGTCGAGCAGCTTTTCCGGCCCGACGGGGTGCTCAACAAACCGCTCGCTGGATTGCCGTTCGTCGACAGCCTTGTTCGCGGTCTACTGCTGGCCGTGGACAATCCCTACCGCAGCGCCATCACGGGTGAGACGCATGTCGTCAGCCCTCGCGCTGTTCGCGCTGCAGTCGAAATCATCGAGGACGAAGCGCATTTGCCGTTGACCGTCTCTTCGATCGCGGCGCGCTGCCATGTCAGCGTCCGTTCGCTACAGGAGGGTTTCCGGCGTTGCCTGGATGCTTCGCCGATGACGTATCTGCGTGAGGTCCGACTGCGTCGGGCACATGAGAGTCTGCTCGAATCCGACCCATCGACAACCAGTGTTGCCGCCGTTGCCCACCACTGGGGCTTTACCAACCTCGGCAGGTTCGCCGCCGCGCACACGGCAAGATATGACGAGCCGCCGGCGGCGACGCTGCGACGCAGTTTGTAAAGCGGCAGGTGAGGAGATGCCGATCGTCAGACCCCGAGCCGATCCAATGGCTTTCCGCGCAATCTGTCCAGCACACTGCGCGGGATGGCTAGCCCGCTTGCGACCGTATCCCTAGCGTTGGCGCCATGATTGACCGGTTCGCATTGAGTGACTTGAGTGTTCGCATAGTCGGTGCGCCCATGGCGGGGGGACCATCCACGCCTGCGCTTGTCGCAGCCGTTTCAAACGCCGGTGGGCTTGGCTTCCTCGCCGGCGGCATGATCTCGGCGCACGAGTTAGCCGACCAGATCGCCGCGACGCGAAAGCTGACTTCGGCTCCGATCGGCGTGAATCTGTTTGTGCCCCAATTGCGTCTGGGCACTCTGGCGCAATTCAGCGAGTTCGCGTCGGCGTTGTCACAGGAGGCGGATCGTTATGGCGTCGCACTCGGTGAACCGCGTCGTGATGAGGACGACTGCGCCGCCAAACTCGACGTGGTGTGTGACCTGCGGCCGGAGGCGGTCTCCTTCACGTTCGGCTCGCCGACGAAGACCCAGTGCCGTCGACTCACCGACGCTGGCATCTTGACGATCGCCACGGTGACCAGCTTCCGTGAAGCCGAAATCGCGTTGCTCTGCGGGGCGGACGCACTGGTGGCTCAGGGCCCGGGCGCGGGTGGGCACAGGGCGACGTTCGACCCGCTCGCGGCGCCTGCGGACGATCCGTTGGATGACCTGGTGGCCGCGTTGGTTGCTGGCCTTGACTGTCCTGTCGTGGCGGCAGGGGGCCTCGCGACCGCCGGTGACGTGAAGCGAGTGCGGGATGTCGGTGCAACGGCTGCGCAAATCGGCACCGCGTTGTTACTCGCTGACGAGGCAGGAACCCATCCGGTATATCGCGCCGCATTGTGCGAGCCGGACTTCGACCAGACGGTGCTGACCCGTGTGTTCACCGGGCGGTACGCACGAGCCTTGCGCAACCGGTTCATCGATGAGCACGAACACCATGCCATGTCCGGCTTCCCCGAGGTCGCGATGATGACCGCTCCGATTCAGGCGGCCGCAGTGAAAGTCGGTGACCCACACGGGGTCGCCCTGTGGGCAGGGGTCGCTTTCCGACACGCGAAGACTGGGTCAGCCGTCGACATCGTGCGCGATCTCGCCTGACGGGCGCCAGAAGGGAAATGATGGTGGAACGCAGCACTGACAGGGTGGCGATCATCACCGGCGCGTCACGGGGAATCGGCGCGGGTCTGGTGGACGCGTTTCGCACGAGTGGCTACCGCGTGATCGCCAACTCGCGCACCATCGGCGATTCACCCGATCCCGAAATACGCGTTGTCGCAGGCGATATCGCCGACCCGGCCACCGCGCAGCGGCTGGTCGAAGTCGCTGTGCGAGCCTTCGGTCGCATCGACACGCTCGTCAACAATGCCGGGGTGTTCGTCGCCAAACCCTTCACCGCGTATACGCGCGAGGACTACGCGATGGTCACGTCGGTGAACACGCTCGGGTTCTTTCACATCACCCAGTGCGTCATCAGCCAGATGCTCGAGCAGGGCGGTGGGGCCACATCATCAACGTGACCACCACACTGGCCGAACAGGGGCAGTCCGCCGTCCCGTCGGCGTTGACGGCGCTGACCAAAGGTGGGCTGGTCGCGGTGACCAAATCGCTGGCCGTTGAGTACGGCGGCCGGGATATCCGGGTGAATGCGATATCGCCCGGCGTCATCGACACCCCCATGCACTCCGGCGTCGACGCGCACGATGCATACGCCGGGACGCATCCCCAGAACCGAATAGGCGCAGTCGCAGACGTCGTGCGCGGTGCTCTGTACCTCGAGAACGCACCCTTTGTGACCGGGGAGATCCTTCATGTCGACGGCGGACAAAGCGCGGGGCACTGAGTCGGCGATCGCGATGTCGCACTGGCGCGCCAGACTGCGGACATGCTCGACCTTGTCCTCCCGCTGGAGTGCGGCGGCTGCGGCACGCCCGCGACCCGGTGGTGTGCCGCTTGCGCGCGCCAACTGACCGTTCAGGCCGACCAGCCGCACCTGATCGCCCCCCGGGTCGATCCCGGGGTTCCGGTCTTCACTCTCGGTCGGTACGCCGGGTCGCGCCGCGAGGCCATCGTCGCTGTCAAGGAGCACGGCCGCGCCGACCTGATTTCGCCGCTCGCCGTCGCGCTCGAGGCCGGGCTGCAGCGCCTGTTGACATGGGGCGTGATCGAGGCGCCGCTGACCATCGTCCCCGCACCAACGCGCAGATCAGCCGCCCGCCGCCGAGGCGGCGACCCCGTGACCCGGATCGCGCGGGTGGCAACGGCGGGGCTGGACGGTATCCACGTCGTTCAGGCGCTGCGGCTACGAGCGCTGGCCCGCGACTCCGTCGGCCTGTCCCGCGCCGACCGGCAGCGCAACATCGCCGGACGGGTCAAGATCATCAAGGCTCTGGCGGGCGCCGTGCTGCTGGTCGACGACATCGTGACCACCGGGGCGACCGCCACCGAATCGGTCCGCGTCCTGCACGTCGCAGGTGCTCACGTGACCGGGGTGCTTGCGGTCGCCAATGCGTGACGCGGGAGGCAACTTCGATTCAAATCAAGCCCATGTGAAGAACTGAAAACGGGTCCGCGAATTTACTGGCACTACTGGGTGAACACGATTACCGTCGGCATCAACCACCCGTGATTGCCTCACGGCGGCGCTCAACCGGAAGCGCCAGTATCGCCAACCAGCGGTAGGAGGTGAGTAGTCGACACCTTGCGCCGGTGGGCGGAGCGACAGGCATGCCCGTCGGCGCGATTCCTTAACTAGCCGGGCACGCGAAGCGTGCGACTCCGATGAGAAACGAGTTGCTAAGCATGTCAAGCCATTCCGTGGACTCAGACCGCACCATGGTGATCGAGGACGAGACGCCCGAACCGACGCCGAGCGCCGAGGTCGTCGTCAAGGGCCGCAACGTCGAGGTTCCCGAACACTTTCGCATTTACGTCTCAGAGAAACTGTCCCGCCTGGAACGATTTGACCGCACCATCTACCTCTTCGACGTCGAACTAGACCATGAGCGCAACCGGCGCCAACGCAAGAACTGTCAACACGTAGAGATCACCGCG
>Ga0105247_10000162_pt1 | contig 65804 bp, 54 predicted proteins | sample KBSS24metaG_FD_81519 | JGI IMG/M metagenome (GOLD analysis project Ga0105247, IMG submission 81519) | Switchgrass rhizosphere microbial communities from Kellogg Biological Station, Michigan, USA - KBS S2-4 metaG | ecosystem: Host-associated > Plants > Roots > Rhizosphere > Soil | place... | reverse complement strand
GTGGGCCCCGGCGCTGGCGTGGGCCCCGGCGCTGGCGTGGGCCCCGGCGCTGGCGTGGGCCCCGGCGCTGGCGTGGGCCCCGGCGCTGGTGCGGGCCCCGGCGCTGCCGCGAGCATCGGCGCTGGCGCGAGCCCCGGCGCTGGCGCAGGCATCGGCACTGGCGCGGGCCCCGGCGCTGGCGCGGGCATCGGCGCCGCGGCGGGCATCGCCACCGACGCCAGCGGCCCGGCCACTCCCGGTGCGGCGTCCGCGCGCGATGGCACAGTTCCGCAGCCCGGCAAGACACTCAAGGGTGTCGTCGCCAGTCGAGGGCTGGGCGTGGGTCTGGCCTTCCAATTCGCACGCGCGACAATCGACGTCGTTGAGGCGGGATCAGGTGTGGCACAGGAGAACGCCGAGCTTGCCCGGGCGCGCGATACCGTGCGAGCCGACCTCGCGCGCATCGTCAGTTCGGGTAACGTCGCGGCACGCGAAATTTCAGAAGCGCATCTGGGTCTCATTGACGATCCAGACCTCGTCGAAGGTGCACGTCGCCTGATCGAGAGCGGCAAGAGTGCTGGCTATGCCTGGCGAGCAGTCTTGCGCGACGGCATCGAAGCACTACGCGCACTGAATGATCCCCGAATGGCCGAACGGGCCGACGATCTGCTCGATCTCGAATCGCGTGTGCTGTCCGCACTGATAGGCCATACGCCCGCGGGCCTGGCGCAGCCAGCACAGTCACCGGCGCCGCCAGCACAATCGCCGGGGCCGCCAGCACAATCTATATTGTTCGCGAATGAATTGCTGCCATCGCAGTTAGTCGCACTCGACGGCGCCAATCTGGCAGGCATATGTCTGGCCGCTGGCGGTGCGACTTCGCACGTCTCCATCATCGCGGCAGCGATGGACATCCCGACGCTCGTGGCGACAGGACCCGCCGCACTACATGTTGCAACGGGGACACCTGTCGTCCTTGATGCGGAAGGCGGCTGGCTGTATATCGATCCTCCGAGGATGCACATTGAACTAGCGCGCAGCCAACTCGCCGAGAAGCGCGCCAAGCGCGCCGCCGAGCAACAGGCCGCACAGCGCGAGTGCCGAACGGCTGACGGAGCGCGAATCGAGGTATTCGCGAACGTTGGCTCTGAAGCCGAGGCCCACGCGGCTGTGCGCAATGGCGCCGAAGGCTCAGGTCTGCTCAGGACGGAATTCCTGTTCCTCGATCGCGTCGCTCCGCCAGATGAGGCCGAGCAGCTCGAAAAGTATCAACAGATTGCGAGTGCGCTTGGCGGTCGTCCATTGACGATCCGGACGCTGGACATTGGTGGTGACAAACCGATTCCATACCTGCCGCTGCCCCCTGAAGACAATCCGGCTCTCGGTCTTCGCGGTGTGCGCACCAGCCTCTGGAGGCCCGATCTGCTGCGCATTCAGCTGCGTGCCATTCTTCGCGTGCGGCCTGCCGGGATATGCCGAATCCTGCTGCCGATGATTACAGATCCCGGCGAGATACGTGCCGTGCGCCAGATGCTCGACGAGATCAGGGAGGAGGAGGGCCACGAACCGACATCCCATCGCGGGCCCATCGCTCTCGGGGCGATGATAGAGACACCTGCCTCGGCCGTGATGGCGGATCGCATTGCGCGCGAGGCAGATTTCCTGTCTGTTGGTACCAACGATCTGACTCAGTACACGCTCGCGATGGATCGGGGCCATCCCGAGCTCGCTGCGCGGCTCGACGCTCTTCACCCAGCGGTACTGAGGTTGATTGCCAAGACGGTCGAAGCGGCCAAGGTCCATGGACGTACCGTCGCGGTTTGCGGGGGCCTCGCATCGGATCCGGTAGCCGTCCCGGTTCTGATTGGCCTGGGCGTGCACGAGCTCTCCACGGTTACGGCCGTCATTCCCCAACTGAAGGCATTGATCGCAACTCTCAGCGTCGATGATTGCACGGCGCTGGCCAGACACGCGTTGGAACGAGAAACGGCCGAAGCCGTGCGCGCGCTGACACTGAGGACTGTCTCAGGTCTGGATGCGGCCGGAAGATCCCGCGAGTAACACCATGAAACAAATACTCCCCAGTCTGCAACGGATCGGCGGCGCCCTTATGCTGCCCATCGCCGTATTGCCGATCGCCGGGTTATTGCTGCGCCTGGGCCAGGCGGACCTGCTGGATTTTCCGTCCATGGATGCCGCGGGCAATGCAATCTTCGCCAACCTCGGACTGCTGTTTGCCATCGGCGTGGCGGTAGGGCTGGCGCGCGAGAGTCACGGTGCAGCCGGATTGGCCAGCGTGGTGGGCTTCCTGGTGACGACCAAGGGTGCCGAAGTGTTGATCTCAGTGCCGCCGGATGCCGTTGCCGGCCTGGCTGGGCAGGCTCACGATCTTGCGGTAGCTGCTTACAAGGCCCACGAGCTGGGAAAGCTCAGCGTCCCGGCGGGCATCCTGTCCGGTTTGATTGCCGCAGCCCTCTACAACCGGTTCAGCAATATCAGCTTGCCCAGTTACCTGGCGTTCTTTGGTGGCCGGCGCTTCGTGCCCATCGCAAGCGGCTTTGTGGGCCTGATGCTCGCTGCCGTGTTTGGTTGGGAGTGGCAGCGCCTCGAAACTGGTATGGATGTGCTCAGCCGTTCCGTCCTGCACGCGGGGTCCCTGGGGCTGTTTGCGTACGGTGTGCTGAATCGCGTCCTGATCGTGACGGGCCTGCATCACATCATCAACAACATCGCATGGTTCCTGCTGGGTGACTATCACGGGACTACCGGTGATCTGAAGCGGTTCTTCGCGGGTGACCCGAGCGCCGGGGCATTCATGGCCGGTTTCTTCCCTGTCATGATGTTCGGCCTACCGGCCGCGTGTCTTGCGATGTACCACGCCGCACGGCCGGAACGCCGGCGCGCGGTGGGCGGTTTGCTCATGTCGATCGCGTTGACCTCGTTGCTCACCGGGGTCACCGAGCCGATCGAGTTCACATTCATCTTTCTGGCGCCGGCACTCTATGCAATCCACGCGGTCCTGACGGGTATCGCCTTCGTGATCATGAATGCATTGCAAGTGCGGCTGGGATTCGGGTTCTCTGCCGGCCTGTTCGACTATGTGCTGAATTTCAACAAGGCCACGCACCCATTGTTGCTGCTGCCGGTAGGGCTTGCGTACTCCGTGCTCTACTACGGCCTGTTCCGTTTTGTGATCGCGTGGTTGGATCTGAAGACGCCGGGGCGCGAAGACGATGCGGCAGCAGCCGACACCGCGGCAGAAAGTCAGCCCCCGGCGGACAGGGCACTTGCCTACATCCGTGCGCTGGGTGGGCCTGCGAATATTGTTTCCCTGGACGCTTGCACGACGCGCTTGAGACTCGTCGTGGCTGACCAGTCCGCGGTTGATGCCGCAGCGCTGAAACGCCTGGGCGTGCGAGGGATGGTGAAGCCGTCGGCCAACGCGCTTCAGGTGGTTGTTGGCGCGATTGCTGATCAGGTGGCGGGGGAGATGAAGGTTGCGCTACGTGCCGGTGGCGGCGGCGCAGCCAGTGCGACGCACGGCACTGCGTCCTCCGCCGCGGTCGCCACGGCGCCCGCTGGAGCCGCCCCAGCGGCCAGTGCCGTCTCCGCGGCCAGTGCCACCCCCGCGGCCGGTGCCGCCCCCGCGGCCAGTGCCGCCCCCGCGGCCAGTGCCGCCGCCGCAGCCAGAGCCGCCCCCACGCGCGCCACCGGCGTCAAGCCGGCCACCGCGACCACTTTCACCATCCCAACTCCAACTCTCGCATCCCTGTTGGCCGCCCTGGGCGGCCGTTCCAACATCCGCACGGTCGAAGCCGCCTCCAGCCGTCTTCGTATCAACATTACCGATCCATCCAGGGTCGATCAGCCCGCCATCGCCTCACTGGGCTTGCGCGGCGTCGCGCTCGCTGCTCCCGACTGGGTGCACATCATTATCGGCCCCGAAGCATCGGCCGCAGGTGCGTCCCTGCGTCAATTGATTTCCTGACCCTTATGAGAAGTGTCTCGCATTCCTGACAGACCAGCGTTCGATTGGTTCAGGATGCATGGAACTAAACACAGTCCTAGTCTCGTCCGCGCAGCGGATTTTCCCTGCGAATTCACATACTCACGGCTGTTGACATAAAGCTGGCGTCAATCCGCGACGGTTTTCGGGCCGTTGACGCCACCGGGCGCCGCGCGCAATAACTGTAGCCTAATTGCAGCGGAGCACTCCTATGTCCATGACGAGTCTGTTGGCGATCACGCCGTGGCCCGCTTTGTCAGCAGTCGTCCTGCTGGCGCTGTTGGTAGTCGCACTCTACTTCGCCCGCCGTACTGCGCACCAAGCGATTCGTGCAGTCACCGACGCACTAGGCCGCGGATTGCGCCTGGCATCGCACGCCGTTGCGCGTGGAGAGGAGAAGCTCGCCGCCCGCAATCGGGAAGTGTTGCTGTCCGCCGGCCGCGAAGCAAAGGAGCGGATCGTCGAACGCGAGTTCGTCCGCGTCGGCGACACGGTGCGCAAGGACCTCGCCAGTTACCCGACGCTGCACCGCGCATTGTCAGAATCCATTGTTCGCATCGAGGAGGACCAGGAGAAGGCCGTAGAGGTGCCGCCGGAAGCTCCGGGCTGGGTGCAGGCGGTGAAGGTCATTGCAAATCTCGACGCCAAGAACGGCGGAACCGAGATCCTCGAGGATATCCACAAGTCCATGGTGCGTGCCCATTCGGAGGCCATGGACGACTATCGCAAGGCCAGTGGCGAGCGGCATGCGTTGTTGCGCAAGATGATGCCGGACTGGCGCCGTATTCAGGAAACGCTAGGGCGTGTCAACAAGAACGTAGAGAGTGTGTTGGAGCGGGCGCTCGCCATCGATCGCCACATGCAGGAGTATGATGACATGGTGCGCGGCGAGGACCGGGCAGTCTCCATACTGTCCTCGTCATCGCTCGTTTATTTCTTCGTCTCCGCGCTCGTGTTGTCAGTTGCGGCGGCAGGTGCCGCCATCAACTTCACTCTGATCGCGCGGCCGATGGCCGAGATGGTGGGCGGCACGAGCTTTATCGGCAACTTCCGCACCGCCGACATCGCGGCCTTGGTCATCATCATGGTGGAGATTTCCATGGGTCTCTTCCTCATGGAATCCCTGCGCATCACCAGGTTATTCCCCGTGATCAGCGCGCTGTCGGACAAGATGCGGCGGCGAATGATGGCTGTCACCTTCGTCATCCTGCTCCTCATGGCGAGCATCGAGGCAGGCCTTGCCTACATGCGCGAAGTCCTGTTGCAGGACGAGCTGGCCACCAGCGCATTGCTGCGTGGCGATGGCGTCACCGGAACCGCGAACGAGCATCTGTGGATTACGACTGCCGCGCAGATGGGCATGGGATTCATTCTGCCGTTTGCACTCGTCTTCGTTGCGATCCCACTCGAGACATTCGTGCATTCGCTCAGAACGGTGTTAGGACTGCTCGCGATTGGATTCATGCGGGCGCTGTCACTGCTGTTGCGCGTGCTCGGCAACGGGATGCGTCACGTCGGTACCCTCGCCGAGCGCATCTACGACCTGCCGCTGTTCGTTCCTCTGTGGATTGAATCGCGCGTAGCCGCGAATCAGGCCTCTCACGAACAGGAGCTGGCGAGCATCAGGGAACTGGCGAGCATGAACCCCGTAGCAATGGAGGAGCCACGCGCGTGGCAGGAGGCACAGTCGTGAGCCGACCCACTCGTTACCGCTCCGTCGCGGCGGGGCTCGTGCTGCTGCTGGGCGCCTGCGGCGGCCAGGTGCACATGCCGCGCAATACCGGTCTGTATTTGTTGATCGATACTTCGGGTACCTACAACAGGCAGGTGACCAAGGCCGAGCAGATCATCCTCGTGGCGCTGTCGCGGCTGCAGCCATCGGATTCCTTCGCGGTGGCGCGTATTGACACGGCAAGCTTCACGGAGAAGAACATCATCGCCAAGGCGACCTTCGACGATCGGCCGAGCACGGCCAATCAGCAGAAGCGGGCGTTTGCCAGCCGCGTCGAGAAGTTCATCGATGAGTCGGCGCCCGCGCCCTATACGGATATCACGGGTGGCCTGCTGCAGGCGATCGAGTTCCTGAAGGAGAAGAACCCCGGTCGCAAGGAGATCCTGATCTTCTCCGACATGAAGGAGGACCTGGCCAAGGGTTACGTGCGCGACATTCCGCTCGACCTCAAGGGCTTCGACGTCGTTGCGCTCAATGTGACCAAGCTGCGCACCGACAATTTCGATCCGCGCGAGTACATGTCAAGACTGGATTCCTGGAAATCGAAGGTAGAGAAAGGGGGCGGTCATTGGCGGGTCATCAACGACATAGACCGGCTCGACGGCCTGCTCCAGTGACCATTATGCTTGCGCGATGCAAGCAGGGTTACGCGCGGATCAGATTCTCAGGGATGTCTTCGGGTACCCTGCCTTTCGCGGCCAGCAGCGCGACATCGTCGCGCACGTGGCTGAGGGAGGTGACGCACTGGTTCTGATGCCGACGGGCGGCGGCAAGTCACTTTGCTTTCAGATCCCCGCGCTGGTGCGTGATGGCATGGGCGTGGTCGTTTCACCGCTCATAGCGCTCATGCAGGATCAGGTCGCGGCCCTCGAAGAGGCTGGCGTGCGGGCTGCCGCCCTCAATTCGAGCATGACGTGGGCGGATGTGCAGGCTGTCGAGCGCCGCGCACGGCAAGGAGAGCTCGATCTGCTCTATGTTGCGCCGGAGCGCCTCCTCACGGACCGGTGCCTCGAACTGCTCACCGCTTCAAAGCTGGCTTTATTCGCCATCGACGAAGCACACTGCGTGTCGCAATGGGGTCATGACTTTCGCCCCGAGTACATCCGCCTAGCCGTCCTGGCCGAACGCTTCCCTGGGGTCCCGCGGATCGCACTGACCGCAACCGCGGACGCCTTGACGCGAAAGGAAATCACCGAGCGGCTGCATCTTCAGCGGGCCCGAGAGTTCGTCTCGAGCTTCGACCGACCGAACATCCGCTATCGGATCGCTGAGAAGGTCAGCCCACGCAAGCAACTCCTCGAATTCATTCGCAGCGAGCACCCGGACGAGGCAGGCATTGTCTATTGCCTGTCGCGGAACACGGTCGACGAGACTGCCGCGTTTCTGGCCGGGAATGGCGTAAATGCATTGCCATACCACGCTGGCCTGGACAACGGCACGCGCGAGCTCAACCAAAACCGGTTCATCCGCGAAGACGGCATCGTGATGGTCGCCACGATTGCGTTCGGGATGGGAATCGACAAACCGGACGTACGATTCGTCGCGCATATCGACCTGCCCAAAAGCATTGAGGGGTACTACCAGGAGACTGGCCGCGCAGGCCGCGATGGCCTCCCGGCCGATGCCTGGATGGTCTACGGGCTCGCCGACGTCGTACAGCAGCGCTGGATGATCGATCAATCCGAGGGCGACGCGAGCTACAAGCGAGTCATTACTTCCAAGCTCGACGCCATCCTGGGCCTTTGCGAGACGACAGTGTGCCGCCGCGTCACTCTGCTGGACTACTTTGACGAGCCCAGCAAGCCGTGCGACAACTGTGACAACTGCATTACTCCGCCGCAGGAGTGGGACGGCACAGACGCTGCGCGCAAGTTGATGTCATGCATATTCCGCTGCGAGCAGGCAAGCGGGTTTTCATTTGGGGCGCAGCAGATCATCGATGTGCTGCGCGGCAAGAGTACACAGAAGGTGCTCCAGTTCGGACACGAACGCTTGAGCACGTTTGGGATTGGCGCGGATCTGGACGCTACCCAGTGGCGGTCCGTGCTCCGTCAGCTCGTCATGCTGGGCCTGGTGAAAGTTGACCACGAACGTTTCAACACTCTGCGGTTGACTGCTGCCAGCCGTGACGTCCTGCGTGGAGAACGGCGACTCAACTTGCGGCGGCAAGGCGGCCGTCCCGCTTCGAAGCGTGGCGACCGCCGGGCAGTTGACCGCACGCGTTTCGCTGGAGCCGGCGAGGTTGGCCGCGTTGCCGTTGGCGCGGGCGCTGCCTCGGGCGGGGCGGTTGGCGACGGAGTTGGCGCGAACGCCATCGTGTTTGAAGCATTGCGCGGCTGGCGCCGCGACGTAGCGAAGGAACACGGCGTTCCGGCTTATACGATTTTTCATGACAGCACGCTGCACGAGCTTGCCGGCAGGTTGCCGCGCTCGCTGGACGAGCTACGCAGCATTTCCGGGATTGGCGCTACGAAGCTCGAGCGCTATGGCACTGCCTTGCTCGATGTGATGCAGCGCGCCGGTGAGTAAAGCAGAAGCACATCTTCCGGCGCGTCTTCGCGCCCGTGCGATTATCGCTCGTGCGATTGTGCACCGCTGTGCCCCTCGTTACGATGATCAAACGCATGACAAACATCCCGACCTGCAAGCCGCCGGACCCGGACACCCACCACCCGAAGTTCCGGCCGCCGCCCGGCAGCTGCGACGCGCATTGCCACATCTTCGGTCCTGGTGACCGATATCCGTACGCACCGGATCGGACCTATACGCCACCTGACGCGCCGCTCGCCAGGTTCAAGGAGCTGCAGACGATTCTCGGCCTCGAGCGTGCCGTGCTCGTCAATGCGAGCTGCCACGGAACGGATAACAGCGTCATTGTCGATGCCATCGCTCAAAGCGGCGGACGTTACCGAGGCGTAGCTAACGCCGACGATTCGTTCACCGAGCGAATGTTCGAGGATCTCCACTGGTGCGGCTTTCGCGGCGTGCGCTTCAATTTCGTGAAGCATCTGGGCGGGGTGCCCGACATGGACGAGTTCCATCGCGTGATCGCGCGTATCAAGCCCCTCGGCTGGCATGTTGATCTGCACTTCGACGCGGTCGATCTCGTCGGTTATGACGACCTGCTGCAAAAGCTGCCGGTGCCGTTCATCATCGATCACATGGCCCGTGTGCCGACGAAGGCGGGCCTCGAGCAGGCGCCCTTCCAGCACCTCGTCAAGCTGGTGCGCACTACACCGACTTGCTGGGTGAAGATCTCCGGCGCCGAACGGATCTCCAGCGATGGCCCGCCGTTCACCGACGCCGTGCCGTTTGCGCAGGCGCTGATCGCTGCCGCGCCGGATCAGATACTGTGGGGCACTGACTGGCCGCATCCGAATATTGCCCGACACATGCCCAACGATGGCGATCTCGTGGATCTCGTGCCGCTGTTTGCGCCGGATCCGGCCATCCGGCGTAAAATTCTCATCGACAATCCGCACCGCCTCTATGGCTTTGGTGCGTGAGGCCCCTCATGAACAAAACCGATCCGTTTGACGATATTCCGGGCACTACACTCTTCGATGCGCAGCGCTCCCGGCAGGGCTACCACCTCAACATGTTCTGTATGTCGCTGATGAAGGCGGACAACCGGGCGGCGTTCAAAGCCGACGAAGCCGCCTACCTGCGGCAGTTCCCGATGACCACCGAACAGCACGAAGCCGTCCTCAAACGTGACTGGAACGGCATGATCCAGCTCGGTGGCAACATCTACTTTCTGGCGAAGCTGTTCTCGACCGACGGGTTGTCATTTCAACACGTGGCGGCGCTGATGACCGGTTCGACCCAGGAGAAGTACGCCGAGATGATGTTGCAGGGCGGCCGATCCGCGGATGGCAATCGCAGCAAATCGGAGTGGCAAAATCGTGGCTAAGCTAGTTGCAGGCGTTACCACTTCGCACGTGCCTGCCATCGGCGCGGCACTCGATCTGGGCAAGGCCGACACACCCTATTGGCAGCCCCTGTTCAAGGGCTACGAGCCGTCGAAGAAGTGGATCGCGGAACAGAAGCCGGACGTCATCATCCTCGTTTACAACGACCATGCGTCGGCTTTCTCGCTGGAGATCATTCCAACTTTCGCGCTGGGCTGCGCGTCGGAGTTTCCCCCGGCCGATGAGGGTTGGGGCCCGCGTAAAGTGCCTGTCGTGAAGGGTCACCCGGAGCTCGCCTGGCACATCGCCCAGTCAGTGATCCTGGACGAGTTCGATCTCACCATAGTCAACAACATGCCGGTGGACCACGGGCTCACCGTGCCGTTGTCGCTGCTCTTCGGACAGCCGCAGGAGTGGCCCTGCCAGGTCATCCCGCTGGCCGTGAACGTAGTGCAGTACCCGCCGCCAACGGGCAATCGTTGTTACAACTTCGGCAAGGCCATTCGCAGGGCCGTGGAGTGTTTCGACCAGGACCTGAAAGTGATGATTTTTGGAACGGGTGGGATGTCGCACCAGTTGCAGGGGCCGCGCGCCGGTCTGATCAACCGCGCCTGGGACACAGCCTTTCTCGACAAGCTCGTCACCGAGCCGCAAACCTTGGCGAAGATGCCTCACGTGGAGTACGTGCGGGAGGCCGGATCAGAGGGGATTGAGCTCGTTATGTGGCTCATCATGCGGGGCGCGTTGGATGAGAAGGTGCGCGAGGTCTACAGGTTCTACCATGTGCCTGCCTCAAACACGGCCGTGGGGCACATCATTCTCGAGAATAACCAATGAAGATAGCGTTGGCGGGGCAGGGCGCCTTCGGTGTCAAGCACCTGGAGGCGGTGAGCAGGATCGAGGGAATTCAGGTGGTGACGCTGGCTGGCGGCAACGCCGAGCAGACCGCGGAAGTGGCGGGGAAATTCAACATCCCGCATTGGACCACCGATCTGGCGCAGAGCCTGGCTCACCCCGGAGTCGAAGCGGTCATCCTCGCCACCCCGACGCAGATGCACGCAAAGCAGGCCGAACAGTGCATGCGTGCAGGCAAGCACGTGATGGTGGAGATTCCCATCGCGGACAATCTGGCTGATTCGGAGCGGCTGCTGCAGGTCCAGAAAGAGACCGGCGTGATTGCCATGGGTGGCCACACACGCCGCTTCAACCCGAGCCACCAGTGGATCCACCAGCGCATCCGATCCGGCGAGCTCAAGATCCAGCAGATGGATGTGCAGACGTATTTCTTCCGGCGTACCAACACCAATGCGCTCGGCAAGCCGCGCAGCTGGACCGATCACCTGCTGTGGCATCATGCCTGTCACACGGTGGATCTGTTCCAGTATCAGACCGGTGAGACCGCCTCGCAGGCGTACGCACTGCAGGGCCCGAAACACCCGCAGCTCGGGATTGCCATGGATATGAGCATCGGCCTGAAAGTCCCGGGCGGTGCCTTGTGCACATTGTCCCTGTCGTTCAACAACAATGGCCCGCTGGGAACCTTCTTCCGCTACATCTGCGACAACGGCACCTACATTGCCAATTACGACAATCTCGTGGACGGCAACCAGAAGCCGATCGATGTCACGCAGGTGGCCGTGTCGATGAATGGCATCGAGTTGCAGGACCGCGAGTTCTTCGCAGCCATCAGGGACAAGCGCGAGCCGAACGCGAGCCTCGCGCAGGTGTTGCCTGCGATGCGCACTCTGGATCGCCTCGACAAGCAGCTCGCGCCATGATCATCGACTGTCACGGTCACTACACGACGGCTCCGGCCGAGCTGCAGAAGTTCCGGGACGCTCAGATTGCAGGGCTGAAGAATCCGGCGCTGACGCCAACGGCGACGCAGTTGGGCATCAGCGACGAGCAGATCCGTGAGAGCCTCGAGAAGGCCCAGCTCAAACTGCAACGCGAGCGCGGCACGGACCTCACGATCTTCTCGCCGCGGGCTTCGGCGATGGCACATCATGTCGGCAGCGAATCCACGAGCCTGACCTGGTCCCGGATCTGCAACGATCTGATTCAGCGCGTCTGCGCCTTGTACCCCGAGAATTTCGTCGGCGTTTGTCAGTTGCCGCAGTCGCCGGGCGTGCCGCCCGCCAACAGTGCCGCAGAGCTGGAACGGTGCGTGCGGGAATTGGGATTCATCGGGTGCAATCTGAATCCGGATCCATCCGGTGGGCATTGGACCGCGCCCCCTCTGACCGACCGGCATTGGTATCCGCTGTACGAGAAGATGGTGGAGCTCGATGTGCCGGCCATGGTGCATGTCAGCTCGTCGTGCAACGCCAATTTCCATGCGACGGGAGCTCACTACATCAATGCCGATACGACGGCGTTCATGCAATTCCTCACTGCGGATCTGTTCAAGGACTTCCCAACGCTGCGCTTCATTATCCCGCACGGCGGCGGCGCAGTGCCGTTTCACTGGGGCCGCTATCGCGGGCTTGCGCAGGATCTGAAGCGGCCGCCGCTCGAGGAGTTGATGAAGAACAACGTGTTCTTCGACACGTGCGTCTATCACCAGCCGGGGATCGAGCTGCTGCTCGAGGTCGTGCCGATCGACAACATATTGTTTGGGTCGGAAATGGTGGGGGCGGTCAGAGGCATCGATCCGCGCACGGGTCACTACTACGACGACACTAAACGTTATATCGATGCGTTACCTCTGAGTCCCGCAGACAGGGCCAAGCTGTTTGAAGGCAACGCCCGAAAGGTGTATCCGAGGCTGTCCGCCGCTCTGCGGCGGCCTTGACAGGGACGCGCCTGAGCCTCATCCGGCAACTCTGGTTCCAGGTTCTCGTCGCCACTGCGGCGGGCATTGCCCTCGGTTGCTTCGATCCGGGACTTGCCGAGAAGCTGAAGCCGTTGGGAGACGGGTTTATCAGCCTCGTGCGGATGATGATCGCGCCGATCATCTTCTGTAGCGTCGTGCACGGTATCGCGGGCATGCGCGATATGCGGCGTGTCGGGCGGGTGGCGTTGAAGGCGCTCGGCTATTTCCTGGCGGTGACACTCGTCGCGCTGATCATCGCGCTCGTCGCTGTCAACATATGGAAGCCCGGCGCGGGGATGAACATTGATGCGCGTGCGATTGATACGCACGCTGTCAGCACCTACACCGCCCAGGCGGGCGCGCAGACCGTTACCCAGTTCCTGCTCGACATTATTCCGGCCACCTTTGTCGGCGCATTCACGCAGCCCAATGTCCTGCAGGTAGTGCTCGTGTCGCTGCTGTTTGCGTTCGCGCTGGTCGGCGTCGGTGAAGCGGCGAAGCCAGTACTCGATGTCATTGACGGGCTGTCGGCCATCCTTTTTCGGATCGTGGGCTTCATCATGTGGGCCGCGCCCATCGGGGCGTTTGGGTCGATCGCCTTTACGGTGGGAAAGTTTGGTAGGGGGACCCTATGGTCACTCGGGGCACTCATCGTCGAGTTCTACGCCGTCTCCCTTCTGTTCGTGTTCGCTGTGCTGGGCCTGGTGGCGCGCTGGGCAGGGGTGAGCCTGTTCAGATTGATGCGTTATATTCGCGATGAAATAGTGATCGTGGCCGCGACGACGTCTACCGAAACGGTGTTGCCGCGGATCATGCAAAAGCTTCGGCGGCTTGGATGCGACGAGTCGGTAGTCGGGCTCGTGATACCGACGGGTTACTCGTTCAACCTGGATGGCACGTGCCTGTATCTTGCGACGGTGGTCGTGTTCCTGGCGCAGGCGACCAACACGCCGCTGGATCTGACTCAGCAGCTCACGATACTCGCTCTGCTGCTGATCGCGTCAAAGGGTGCGGCGGGTGTCGCCGGTGCGGCCTTCGTGGTGCTCGCAGGAACGTTGGCAGCTCTCGGAACCGTGCCGGTAGCCAGCATTGCGCTGGTGCTGGGAATCCATCGCCTCATGGCGGAGGCGCTGACTTTCGTGAACCTGATCGGCAACTCCGTGGCCACCATTGTCGTGGCCAGGTGGGAGGGAGCTGTGGATTTGAAATTGTTGTGGGAGCAGGTGGGCTTGCCCGGCCCCCGCGCCGCCGCGGCGCTGGACTAGCGCCCGTCCCAAATCGACGCGGGAACGAATGCGTTGCCCGCCATGATTTTTCGCGCCGTTCGAAGTAGTGCCGCACGTTCGACCTTAATTGCGTTGCCGTCCGTTTCGACATCCATCTCCACGGTGAAAAATCCAGTCGGGTGTTCGACGTCGATGCGTCGAGAGCGGCCGGTTGCGGGAATGCGCGCGATTCCGGCAGTCACCGAACCCGGTACTACGCAGGCAGTTGCGACGCTCACCGCACCAAAAACGCCAATGGCTTTATGAACCGTATGCGGGATGAAGTTCCGAGTGGCGATTGCGCCGCCACTGTGGGGCGCTGATGCCAAACACATTTTGGGCACCGTCTTGCGTGTGACATCGCCCAGATTCATGCGGCGGCCCGCTTCGAGCCGGATGGCTTCGACGCGGGCCTTGAGTGCTTTGTCCGCTTCAAGTTCCGCAGGAGATTCCGCCCCGGTCTTGCCGAGGTCGGACGCACGCATCACAACAACAGGCATTCCGTTGTCGATCAGCGTTGCTTCGACGCCTTCGATGACGTCAACGGCATTCCCCGTCGGCAGTAGCGCTCCACAGCTCGAACCGGCTATGTCAAGAAAGTCGAGGAGGATGGGCGCCGCGGTTCCGGGCACGCCGTCAATGGATGCATCACCGTCGTACTGCACCTGACCGCCTGGTGTTTGAATCTCAGCGACGGCGAGGCTTTGCGTATTGACCATGTGGATGCGGACTCGCGTGCGCTCGCCAGTGATGGGCACGAGGCCATTTTCGATGGCGAAGGGTGCGACACCCGCGAGCATGTTGCCGCAGTTCTGTGACGCATCGACCCGCGGCTCGTTTACAACCACCTGTAGGAAGAGGTAGTCGACATCGGCATCAGGCCGCGATGACGGTGAGATCACCGCCACCTTGCTGGTGAGGCTGTCGGCGCCGCCGAGTCCATCAATTTGCCGGATGTCGGGAGATCCCATGATGGAGAGCAGAACGCGGTCGCGCACTTCTGCAGACGACGGCAAGCTGCTGGCGAGGAAGAACGGCCCCTTAGACGTTCCGCCTCGCATCAAAGTGCAAGGGACAGCGGCCATCAGCGGTATTCGAGACCCAGAGCCGCGAGTTTCTCCCGAAACTTGTAAAGGTCGAGTCCGAGCTCCCCTGCAGCGAGCCGCTTGCGCTTTTCCTCTTCGTTGGCGACGCGCTCCGTAGCAGCCGCCGCGACCTTTGCCGCATCTGCGCGGTTGACCGCGACGACTCCATCATCGTCAGCAGCGATGACATCTCCTGGCTCGATGCGCTGTCCTGCACAGATGATCGGTATGTTGACGGAACCTAAGCTCGCTTTCACCGTTCCTTGTGCCCATATGTTCTTGGCCCACACAGGGAATCGCATCTCGGTCAGCGTGGCGACATCGCGCACCCCCGCGTCGATGATCAATGCGATGACCCCGCGTGCCTTCAAAGATGTCGCCAAAAGGTCGCCGAAGTAGCCGTCGGAGCAGGGTGAGCTCGGTGCAACGACCAGCACGTCACCGGGACGACACATCTCTACCGCGACGTGAATCATCCAGTTGTCACCTGGTGGTACCAGGACTGTTACTGCCGGACCGGCGAGCGACGTTCCGGAGTAGATTGGACGCATATAGGGCGCCAAAAGCCCAGTCCGACCTTGGGCTTCATGAACGGTTGCGACCCCATGTTTCCCCAACGTCGCAATGGCGCCGGGGTCCGGGCGAGAGATCTCGCGAACGACAACGTGCTTGCTAATGAGAGGCTCCGATGTGCATCGTGGTTTGATTATATCGAGGGTTATTTCGCATAGCTAAGAAGCGTACGACTAACGAACATAGGAGGCTGCAAATGGCACGCGCGTTCTGGAAAGGCGCCATCTCGTTCGGACTCGTCTATATTCCTGTCGATCTGTACTCGGCAACACATAGCGCGACGATCGACCTGGACTATCTCGATAAGCGCGATTTTTCACCTGTTGGTTACCAGCGGTACAACAAGCGCACCGGCAAACTGGTCGAATGGAAAGACATCGTGCGCGGCTATCAGTACAAGAAGGGCAAGTACGTTGCGCTGTCTGACGAGGACTTCCGTCAGGCCAACACGAAGGCTTCGCAGACGATTGAGATTACGAGCTTCGCTGACGCCACGAGCATCACTCCGGAATACTACGACACTCCCTACTGGGTGGCGCCACAGAAGGGCGGACAGAAGGTCTACGCGCTGTTGCGTGAGGCATTGAAGCGCACCGGCAAGGTTGCGGTCGCAACTGTAGTGGTGCGTACGCGGCAGCATCTGGCTGTGCTGTTGCCAGAAAACGATGTTCTCGAGCTCAACACACTGCGCTTCCCGGATGAGATCCGCACCTCCGAGGAAATGGGCGTGGAAGTACCCGGCGCGAAGCAGGCAGGGCTTGCGCCCAGGGAGATCTCAATGGCCGAAAAGCTCATCGAGGAGATGACGGAGCCCTGGAAGCCGCAGCAGTACCGCGATACTTACCGCGAGGACCTCATGAAGCGCATCAACGAGAAGGTGCGCAACAAGGAGACCCACACGCTGACGGAGCCCGGCGAGGCCGAAAAGCCGCGCAAAACAGCAGAGATCATCGACCTCATGGCGGTGTTGAAGCAGAGCCTGGAGAAGGGGGGCCGTGGCGGAGCGCGCAAGACCGCACGGCGCGCAACCGCGCGCCACGGCCGGCGAAAAGCCGCCCGAGGGTGAGCCCACCGCGCGGCCTCGACACGCCCGCCGGCGGCGCCCGCGCCCGCTCTACCCGAAACTCGGCAACAGAAAGTTCGCCAGGTCCTGCACAGTCGACGTCCGAATAACCTCGGCCGTCGCCTCTATGTCCTCGGCCAACAGTCGGTCCTGCGTCGCGAAGGGGATTCGCGCGCGCAGCGCCGCGTGCGCCTGTTGCAGCGATCCCGAAGACTGCAACGGTTTGCGGAAGTCGATTCCCTGGCAAGCGGCCAGGAACTCGATGGCGATGATGTTCCGCAGGTTGTTGGTCATCGTGAGCAGTCGCCGCGCACCATGGGTTGCCATGCTGACATGGTCCTCCTGGTTCGCTGAAGTCGGAATGCTGTCGACACTGGCGGGATGACACAGCATGCGGTTCTCCGCGACCAGCGCCGCTGCGGTCACCTGCGCCATCATGAAGCCGGAATTCACGCCGCTGTCGAGCGTGAGAAAGGCCGGCAGGCCGCTCATTTTCGGATCCACCAGCAATGAGATCCGGCGCTCGGCAATGGAGCCGATCTCGGCGCAGGCGAGCGCCAGGATGTCAGCTGCGAAGGCCACCGGCTCGGCGTGGAAGTTGCCGCCTGACAGAACCTCGCCCGTAGCGGCAAAGATCAGCGGATTGTCGGTGACGGAGTTGGCCTCCGTCAGCAGCGTTTCAGCGCTCTGCGTGATCAGATCGAGACAGGCGCCCATCACCTGGGGCTGGCAGCGCAGCGAGTACGGATCCTGCACGCGCTCACAGGTCCGATGTGACTCGCGGATCTCGCTCCCCGCGAGCAGCTCACGATAGACCTGCGAAACCTGAACCTGGCCGGGATGCCCGCGCAGCGCGTGAATCCGTGGGTCGAAGGGCACGTCGCTGCCCTGCAAAGCATCGAGGGACAGCGCGCCGCTCACCATCGCGGCCGCGAACCCATCCTCCAGCTCGAACAGCGCGGCGAGCGCCAATGCAGTGGAGACCTGGGTGCCGTTCAGCAGTGCCAGCCCTTCCTTCGGACCCAACTCCAGGGGCGCCATGCCTTCCTGGGCAAGCGCTTGCGCGGCCGGCCTGATCTCGCCATGCCGGCGGATCGTCCCCAGGCCCAGCACCACCAGTGACATATGAGCAAGCGGGGCGAGGTCTCCGGAGGCGCCGACCGATCCCTGGGCCGGGACGCACGGGTTGAGCCCCGAGTTGATCAACTGCTCCAGAAACCGCACGAGCCCTTCACTGACTCCGGAAAACCCCTGCAGGAGGCTCGCCAGTTTCAGCACCATCACCAATCGCACGATGGAGTCATCGAGCAACGGTCCAACACCGGCGCTGTGCGACAGAATGATGTTTTTCTGCAGAAGGGTGCGCTGGGCTGAGGGAATCCGGGTCTGGGCCAACAGGCCGAACCCGGTGTTGATTCCGTAGGCGGCCGCCTCGCCAGCCGCGAGCTTGGAGGTCGCCGCATGGGAGTCGCGCACTGCCCGAAGGGCGCGCTCGTGGATTCGGACCGGCAGCGGCTCGCTGTAGAGGCGCCGCAACTCGTTGAGGGTCAGGGGGTTTGCGCCGAGCTCGATTGCGGTTGTCATAGAGTAACTCTGCCGGCGCGAACGACGCTGCGGCGTGGGTTGAAACCAATCCAGTAACTCAGCTCTTCGATCGAGCGGATGTTCCAGATCACAAAGTCGGCTGCCTTGCCGGGTGCAAGCGTGCCCCGCGTGGCGTGTTCTCCCAGGGCATGCGCCGCGTTGCGTGTCACACCGGCAAGCGCTTCATCCGCGGTCAGTCCGAACAGACGAGTGGCCATGCTCATGGCCAGAAGCAGTGACGTGCCCGGCGCCGAACCAGGATTGCAGTCGCTGGCAATCGCAATCCGCGTCTTCGCGGCGCGAAAAGCCTGGACCGGAGGTTTGCGGCCCTCCGCGAGGCAATAGAAAGCAACCGGCAGCAGTACGGCTACGGTGCCCGCAGCGGCCAGGGCGGCCGCATCCTCCGCCGTTGCGTACTCCAGGTGATCGCACGAGAGCGCACGGTAGCGCGCCGCCATTTGGCTGCCACCGAGATTGGAGAGCTGCTCGGCGTGCATCTTGACCGGCAGACCGATGCCCTGCGCGGCCTCGAACATCTGCTCCGACTGCGCCAGGTTGAAACCAATGGACTCACAAAATACATCGACGGCGTCCACCAGCTTTTCATCCTGCAGGCGGGGCAGCCAGTCCTCACAAACAACCTCTATGTAGTCGTCCGCTCGACCTTTATATTCCGGTGGCAGCGTGTGGGCGGCGAGCAGCGTGGTTTTTACGGTCACACCAAACGCGCGTTGCAAGGCACGGCCCACGCGGAGCATTTTCTGTTCGTCCGCAAGTGTCAGTCCGTACCCGGATTTGATCTCGATCGTAGTGACACCCTCGGCCAACAATGCCTGCAGACGGGGCACACTTTCATCAAAGAGCTGTTGTTCGGATGCGGCGCGCACGGCGCGCATGGTGGACAGAATTCCCCCGCCCGCACGAGCGATCTCGGCGTAACTGCGTCCCTTGAGTCGCTGCGCATATTCCGTAGCGCGTGTATCTGCAAACACCAGGTGTGTGTGGCAGTCGATGAGTCCCGGAGTAATCCAGGCCCCATTCAAGTCCCGCACTTCGGCGGGCGCCCGAAACTCCGGCAATGCGCTCTCATCACCCACCCATTCGATACGACCGCCCCGTGTCAGCAACGCTCCCTGCTCGAACACGGTCATCGACTCGTCGCAGGTTGCGACGCGGCCGTTGCGCCATAGTGTCAGTGCCTCGGCCATTCGATCACTGGCCCAGGAATGGAAGGTTGAGGCCGTTTTCGCGGGCGCACTGGACGGCAGTCTCGTACCCCGCGTCCGCATGCCGCATGACTCCGGTTGCCGGATCGTTCCACAACACGCGTTCGATGCGGCGTGCAGCCGCCTGTGAGCCATCGCAAACGATGACCACGCCGGCATGCTGGGAATAACCCATCCCCACGCCGCCGCCGTGATGGATCGACACCCAGCTCGCACCTCCGGCCGTGTTGAGAAGAGCATTCAGAAGAGGCCAGTCGGCCACCGCGTCGGAGCCATCGAGCATGGCCTCGGTTTCCCGATTTGGGCTGGCGACCGACCCGGAGTCGAGGTGGTCGCGCCCGATGACGATCGGCGCGCGCAACTCGCCCTTGGCGACCATCTCGTTGAAAGCCAGTCCCAGCCGGTGCCGGTCCCCTAGTCCCACCCAGCAGATGCGGGCCGGCAAACCCTGGAACTGGATGCGTTCGCGCGCCATGTCCATCCAGTTGTGCAGGTGAGAATCGTTCGGCAGCAGCTCTTTCACCTTTGCGTCCGTCCGGTAGATGTCTTCCGGGTCTCCCGAGAGCGCGGCCCACCGGAACGGTCCAATTCCTCGGCAGAACAAGGGCCGGATGTACGCCGGCACGAATCCCGGAAACGCGAACGCCTCTTTGACGCCGGCATCGAAGGCGACCTGGCGCAGATTGTTTCCATAGTCGAAGGTCGGAATCCCCATGCGCTGGAATTCCAGCATTGCCTCAACATGGCGAGCCATCGAAGCGCGCGCTGCGGTAGCCACCTGCTGCGGATCCCGAACACGCAACTCATCCCATTTCTGCAGGCTCCAACCGCCCGGCAAGTACCCGTTCACCGGGTCATGCGCCGAGGTCTGGTCGGTCAGCGCATCAGGCTTGATGCCGCGACTCAGGAGCTCCGGCAGTACTTCGCAGGCATTGCCCAGCAGCCCTACGGACACAGGCTTACCCGTGCGGCGCGAGTCCGCGAGGATCTTCAGCGCCTCATCCAGGCTTGCCGCTTCCACATCCAGGTAGCGAGTCTGCAGCCGCTTGGCAATCCGCTCCGGCCGGCACTCGACCGCCAGCATCGAAGCGCCGGCCATGGTGGCGGCCAGGGGCTGGGCACCGCCCATCCCCCCGAGACCGGCCGTCAGAATCCATTTGCCCGCGAGTTTCCCGCCGAAATGCTGCCGGCCCATCTCGACGAAGGTTTCGTAGGTGCCCTGGACGATTCCTTGGCTCCCGATGTAGATCCAGGAGCCCGCGGTCATCTGCCCGTACATCATCAAGCCCTTCTTATCCAGGGCGTTGAAATGGTCCCAGTCGGCCCAGCGTGCCACCAGGTTGGAATTGGCGATCAATACGCGCGGGGCGTCCGCATGCGTGCGGAACACGCCCACCGGCTTGCCGGACTGGATGAGCAGCGTTTCGTCCTCGCCGAGCGAGCGAAGAGCCGCAATGATCTGCTCGAAAGCCTGCCAATTGCGCGCAGCCTTGCCGATGCCGCCGTAGACCACCAGGTCCTCCGGCCGCTCGGCCACTTCCGGATCCAGGTTGTTCAGCAACATGCGCAGCGCCGCTTCCGAAATCCAGTTGCGGCAGCTCAGTTGGGTGCCACGCGGGGCGCGCAGTGGGGAGCGGACGTGGGTGTCTGGCATTGCTTTATACCTGTATAGACAAGCTAGCTCTGGAATGCGCCGGTCAACTCGTAGCGCGAGCCGGGATGATAGAGATCCGCCACCGTGGCGATTCGCCCGCCCGCCCAGGTGCGCCGCCTGATCAGCAGGCTCGCATCGGAGGGGTCGAGTTTCAACATTCGACGTATACGGCCGTCAGGAATGACAGCCCTGACCGTGTGCTCTGCGCGCTGCAATGGAGCTGCCTGCATGAGAAACTCATGCGGTGTAATACGGGTGAAGTCATTGCGCAAGTAGCCGGATACCACTGTCGGATTCACATAGCGGTCTTCAACCTGCAGTGGCACGCCGCCCTCGAAGTGGACCAGCAGCGAATGATCCAGCCGCGCTCCGGCTGAAACACCGCAACGCTCCGCTATTTCCCGCGAGGCGCTGATCGGGCCGAGGAATACGATCTTGGCCACGTATTCATGCCCGCGGGAGCGGATCTCGTCGGCGATGTTCCGGACCTCGAGCGGGTGCGAGTGCACGCGTTGCTCGGCAACGAAAGTACCGACTCCGGCGACGCGCACGAGCACGCCGTCAGCCGCCAGCTCGCGCAGGGCGCGGTTGGCTGTCATGCGCGCCACTTCCAACTCCCGAACCAGGTCGTTCTCGGAGGGCACCCGCGCGCCCGCGCGCAAAGTCCCGCCCGAGATCTGCTGCAGGATGTACTGTTTCACCTGCAGGTAGCGGGGGGCGGCTGGGGATGGCTGGGGCATGGAGCGAAGCCTGGCACCGGAACTGCGGGTAAGAGTACCTGTCTATACAGGTCTGTGCCAGAGGCGAGCGCAGGCGTCACAACAAAAAGTATTGGGTTGCAAGCTCGCTTTGGGTAGAATGCGCGCCCCCGCGGGCTCGGCCGCGGGGAGCGGGCGGCGCAAACGGCCGTCCGTGGCAGCTTCGAAGAGCCCCCCGAGGGGCTTTTTTTTATGGGTGGGCCGTCTGGCCCATTTTTGTTTGTAGCGGCGGGTAGTTGCGGATGACGGTGACCTTGCGGGAGCGGCTCATCGCCCTCATTGAACCGGTGCTCGTTCGACTGGGCTATGAGCTCGTCGAGCTCGAGTACGCCGCAGGGCGCTCACAGGCAGTGGTGCGCATTTTTATAGATAAGCCTGCGGTTCAGGACGGAGAGGGGATCACGGTGGATGACTGCGAGCGAGTGAGCCGCGAGACCGCGGCGCTCCTCGATGTCGATGACCCGATTCCGACCGCGTATACGCTGGAGGTGTCCTCGCCGGGCTTTGACCGGTTGTTGCGCACTCCGGCGCATTTCGAGCGATTCGTGGGCTCGCGGGTGTTTGTCGAGCTCAAGGTGCCGCGGGCTGGCCGGAAGCGCTACACCGGCACGCTGCAGGCGGTGAACGCGACGGGGATAGAGCTAGAGGTGGACAGGCAGAAGGTCGAAATACCTTTTGACGAGATCGGTAAGGCACGGTTAGCGGGGTAGAGCGAGTGAACAAGGAAATTTTGATGGTGGTTGATGCCGTCTCGAACGAGAAGGGCGTCGACAAAGAAGTCATCTTCGAGGCCCTCGAAGCCGCACTCGCGTCTGCCACTCGCAAGAAGCATGGGGAAGAATGGGATGTGCGTGTCTCGATCGACCGCAAGAGCGGCGACTACGAGACATTTCGCCGCTGGAAGATTTTCGCCGACGATTCCAAGGAGCTCGAAGTCCCGGAGCGCGAGATGCGCTTGGACGACGGCCATGACATCAATCCCTCCGTGGAGGTCGGCGCCTTCGTCGAGCAGCCCATGGAGTCCGTGGCGTTCGGACGTATTGCTGCACAGCAGGCGAAGCAGGTCATTGTTCAGAAAGTGCGCGAGGCAGAGCGGGCCCAGGTTGTGGATGCCTACCGCGATCGCGTTGGACAGCTCGTCAGTGGCGTAGTGAAGCGTGTGGACCGGAACGGGATATACGTCGATCTCGGCAGCAACGCTGAGGGCTTCGTCCCGCGGACCGACATGATCCCGCGTGAGCAGGTGAAGCCGCAGGACCGTATCAAGGCGTTTCTGAAAGAAGTGCGCTCCGAGCCGCGAGGCCCGCAGTTGTTTCTGACCCGTACGGCGCCCGAGTTCCTGATCGAGCTGTTCAAGCTCGAAGTGCCGGAAGTGGGCCAGGGCCTGATCCAGATACTGGGCGCGGCTCGTGATGCGGGCGTACGCGCCAAAATTGCGGTACGCAGCAACGATCCGCGCATCGACCCGGTTGGCGCGTGCGTGGGCATGCGAGGTTCACGCGTGCAGGCGGTCTCGAACGAGATCGCCGGCGAGCGCGTGGACATCATCCCGCACGACGAGAATGCGGCTCAGTTCGTGATCAACGCGATGTCACCGGCCGAGGTCATGTCCATTGTCGTGGATGAGGACTCGCACAGCATGGACATCGCGGTCTCGGAGGAAAAGCTGTCGCAGGCCATCGGCCGCGGCGGTCAGAACATCCGCCTGGCGAGTCAGCTCACCGGGTGGGATCTCAACGTGATGACCGAGTCCGACGCCGAGGCGAAGAGCGAGACCGAAGCGAAAGAGCTGGTACAGAATTTCATGAAGCAACTGGATGTGGACGAGGACGTCGCAACGATCCTCGCACAGGAGGGATTTTCGACGATCGAAGAGATCGCATACGTTCCGCAGGCCGAGCTCGCCGCGATCGACGAGTTTGATGAGGATATCGTGAAAGAGCTGCGCAATCGCGCGCGCGACGTACTGCTGACGCAGGCGATCGCGAGCGAGGAAAGCCTCGATCAGTCGATGCCGGCCGATGACCTGCTGCTGCTCGAGGGCATGAGCCCTGACCTTGCGCTCGCGTTGGCACGCCGGGGCGTGCGTACGCGCGAGGATCTCGCGGAGCAGTCGGTGGACGATCTGGCGGATATCGACGGGCTGCAGGCTGACGAGGCCGGCAAGCTCATCATGACGGCACGCGCCCATTGGTTCGAAGCGGGCCAATAGAGGATGCCTATGGCAGAAGTAACAGTTTCCCAATTCGCAGAAGTTCTCAAGGTGCCCGTTGACCGGCTGCTGGTGCAGCTGGATCAGGCAGGTATCAAAGTGGACGGACCGGACGATCGCATCAGCGACGATGCGAAGCTCGAGTTGCTCACGCACCTGCGGCGCAGCCACGGTAGTGGCGACGACGGGGATGCGGCGCCGCGCAAGATCACACTCAAGCGCAAGACGCAGCAGGAACTCAAGCTGGCGAGCGCGCAGGGCCGCGCCCGCACAGTCAATGTCGAGGTGCGCCGTCAGCGCACGTACATCAAACGTGACGTTCTCGAGGAGCAGGCTCGTCAACAACAGGACGAGATCGATGCCAAGCGGCGCGAGGCCGAAGAGATCGCACGTCGCGAGTCGGAGCGTGTTGAGAACGAGCGCCGTGAGCGCGAGCGGGTCGAATCCGAGAATCTCCGTCGTGCTGAAGAAGAGCAAGCGCGGAAGAAGGCGGCAGAAGAAGCTCGTCGCGTTGCTGAGCAGCATGCGCGCGAGGAAGCTGAACGCCTTCAGCGCGAGCGCGAGGAGCAAGCACAAGCGCAATTGAAGCGCGCTGCTGAGCCAGCCGTTGCCGGACGCAAGGGTGCGCCAGCTGCTGCGGCCGCAGCGCCGGCTGAGCCAGCGGCCCCACCGGTGCCGGCTGCGCCGACATTTGTCCCGCGAATCGTTTCGAGCGGGCGTGTGCAATCGCAGCCGCGACCCCAGCCGAGGGCGCCGGAACCTCAGAAGGCGCAGCAACCTTCGCAGAGAGGGCCGCAACCCTCGCAGCGAGGCCCGCAGCCTTCGCAGAAGGCCGCGCAGCCCTCGCCGCAGAAGGCTCCGCCGGCAGCTGTTGCGACGGCGCCTCCTGCTCCTGCCGCCGGAGCAGACGGCGCGACTCGTTATGGGCGTCAAGAGCTGCACGTCGCCGGCGACGTCAGCTCGCGCTACAAGAAGAAGCGCCGTACCAAGTCCCGTCCGACATCTCAGGGATCGGAGGGCCGGCACGCATTCGAAATGCCGACCGCGCCGGTTGTTCGTGAAGTGGGTATCGGCGAGACAGTGACTGTCTCCGAGCTCGCCCAGAAAATGGCCGTCAAGGCCAACGAGGTCATCAAGGTACTGATGAACATCGGCGTCATGGCCACCATCAATCAGCCCCTCGATCGCGATACCGCGGTCCTGGTCGTCGAGGAGATGGGACACACGCCGAAGGTATTGAAGGAAAACCAGATCGAAGAAGATCTGCAGGGCGTGGCCAGTGAGGACGCCGACGCCGGAGCGGAACCGCGTCCGCCGGTTGTCACCGTCATGGGCCACGTCGACCACGGCAAGACCTCACTGCTCGACTACATCCGCAGCACGAAGGTTGCAGCTGGTGAAGCGGGCGGTATCACCCAGCACATTGGTGCGTACCACGTCGAGACGCCAAAGGGCGGGATCACGTTCCTCGATACGCCCGGTCACGCTGCGTTTACGGCCATGCGGGCGCGTGGCGCGAAGGCTACTGACGTAGTGGTGTTGGTGGTCGCTGCCGATGACGGTGTCATGCCGCAAACGATTGAAGCGATTCAACACGCTCGTGCGGCTGGCGTGCCGATCGTCGTTGCCGTCAACAAGATCGACAAGACCGATGCCGATCCGGACCGGGTTCGTACGGAGCTGTCGAAGCACGACGTGATTCCGGAGGAGTGGGGTGGCCAGACCATTTTCGTGAACGTGTCCGCCCGCACGGGTGCCGGCATCGATGCGCTGTTGGAAGCCATCGTGCTGCAGGCTGAAATCCTGGAGCTACGCGCTCCGCGCGATGGCCTTGCCTCGGGCATCGTCATCGAGTCGAGCGTGGAGAAAGGCCGCGGTGCCGTTGCCACGGTGCTGGTGAAGAAAGGCACGCTGCGCATGGGCGATCCGATCCTCGCAGGGTCGGAGTTCGGCCGTGTTCGCGCCATGTTCGATGAGACTGGAGCTGCGGTGCAGGAAGCTGCGCCGTCCATGCCAGTGGTCGTGCTGGGATTGGCCAGCCCGCCTAATGCGGGTGACGATCTTCTCGTGGTTGAGAGCGAGCGCAAGGCGCGTGAAGTTGCCCTGTATCGTCAGGGTAAGTTCCGCGACGTTAAGCTCGCTCGGCAGGCCCCGCGCAGCGAAGACGTGTTCGCCCAGATGGGAGAAGAGAAGGCCGGAGTCGTCTCAGTTCTCATCAAAGCAGATGTGCAAGGCAGCGCGGAAGCACTGCGTGAGTCGTTGGATAAACTGTCCACGCCTGAGGTGCAGGTGAGGGTACTGGGAAGTACGTTGGGCGGTATCACCGTATCCGACGTGCAACTCGCTGCGGCCTCCAAGGCGTTGATCATCGGTTTCAACGTGCGTGCCGATGCCGGCGCACGCGACGCGATCAAGGATACTGGCGTCGAGGTTCGTTACTACAGCATCATTTACGAAGCCATCGACGACGTGCGGCAGATGATGTCCGGCATGTTGAAGCCGGAGATCAAGGAAACCATAGTCGGCGTTGCGCAGGTGCGGGAAGTGTTCCGTTCCAGCAAGTTCGGCGTGGTTGCCGGCTGTCTCGTAACGGAGGGCCTCGTGAAGCGCAACAACCCGATTCGCGTGCTGCGCGACAACGTCGTGATCTTCGAGGGAGCGCTCGAGTCACTGCGGCGTTTCAAGGATGAAGCGGGCGAAGTCCGTGCGGGCACCGAGTGTGGTATTGGCGTGAAGAACTACCAGGACGTCCGCGTCGGCGACCAGATCGAGTGTTACTCGCGGGTCGAAGTCGCGCGCACCTTGCAGTGACCCGGTGGCCGAAGCTCAGAGAAAGAGACGCATCGAATCCGAGATCCAGCGTGTGCTCTCGGAGGTTATTGCGCGCGAGGTGAAGGATCCACGCGTGGGCAATGTCACTATCACGGCGGTTAACGTCGCCGCGGATATGGGCACGGCCCGCGTGTACTTCACGCCGTTTGCGTCGATCAATCCGCACGAGGAAGTTCGGATCGGCCTCACGCACGCCGGCGGCTTCCTGCGTGGCGAGGTCGGGCGGCGGCTGCGGCTGCGGCATGCCCCGCGACTGGAATTCATTTTCGATGACACCGCGGATAAAGCCTCGCGGCTGACCGGGTTGATTGATCGCGCCGTCAAGGAAGATCGCGCAGGCCACGTTGACGATACGGACGAGAGCAAAGACGGTTGAGGAACGGAATTCTGCTCCTCGACAAGCCCGCAGGCCTGTCCTCGAACGCCGCTCTGCAGAAAACCCGGCGAATGCTCCAGGCCGACAAGGCGGGCCACGTCGGCAGCCTCGATCCGCTGGCCACCGGCATGCTGCCGATCTGCCTGGGAGAGGCCACCAAGATCGCGGGTGACATCCTGTCCGGGCGCAAGCTCTACCGCTTTACGGTCGCTCTGGGCTCACGAACCGCAACCGGCGATACGGAAGGAGCCGTCGTTGAGACGGCGGCGGTACCCCCCTTCGACGCGGCGCTCCTCAATCAGGTACTCAGCCGGTTCCACGGTCCTCAGACGCAGGTTCCGCCCATGTATTCGGCTCTGAAGCGAGACGGTCAGCCGCTCTACAAGCTGGCGCGCGCCGGAATCGAAGTAGAGCGGGCCGCCCGAAATATTGAGATTTTCACGCTCGCCTTGCTGACATCGTCCTCCGCGCACCTGGAGCTCGAGGCGCTGTGCTCCAAGGGTACGTATATCCGCACATTGGCAGAGGACATCGCCAAGACGCTCGGGACGTGCGGACATGTGCAGGCGCTGCGGCGCGTCTACGTGGAGCCATTTGACATTGCGCCCATGGAAACCCTCGAGTCGATTGCCCGTTCAGTGGAGGCGGGAACTCTCCCTACCATCCTGCCACCTGATGCGCCCTTACAACACATGGCGGCAGTTGAGCTCGACTCCAGAGCATCTGAAATGATTCGACACGGCCAGCCGGTCGTCATTGGCCAGTGCGCAACAGCCGGCCGAGTGCGGCTTTATGACGCCGCGAAAGCGTTTATAGGGATTGGAGAGTCAGATGGAGCGGGGAACGTCCGCCCCAAGCGACTCTTCAATGATGCACAGTGATTGACGGGTCCAGCATCTGCAACGCATCGCCCACATTCGTCTGGCCGGTCCGCTCGACATCCGCCTGAGAGTAGGTCCGCCCCGGTGAGGGAGAGCACTCCTCGGGCTTCCGCGGGATGCGGGAGGCCGTGGCCTGGGAACAGGGTTGGGCGGTGGTTGCGGCAGCCGTGCGGGCCGCATCCGGGCGCGGCTGGGGGCTACCGCTGCAGCCCAAGGCAGATGCCGAGACTAGGGCACAGATGAGCACAGTTCGGACCATGGCTGCTTTCCTCGGTGACTGAAGATTGGACCGGGCCGCAGGGCGGGCGGTTCCAGCGAGTTTGAACTTGTGGCGAGGGCGCTTCAGCGGGTAGAATTCCGCGCTTCCCAAAAGGGCTCACAAGACAAGTATTTAGGTGTTTGCGCAATGGCTTTAACAGTTGAGAAAAAAGGCGGAATCGTCGCGCAGTTTCGCCGTGACACGTCGGATACCGGCTCCCCCGAAGTTCAGGTGGCGCTCCTCTCGGAGCGTATCAACGGACTGGGTGAGCACTTTACCGCACACAAGCGCGATCATTCCTCGCGGCGCGGGCTCGTCAAGCTCGTGAACCAACGCCGCAAGCTCCTCGATTATCTGAAATCGACCCAACCACAGAAGTACCAGGAGCTCGTCGAGCGACTGGGGCTTCGTCGCTGAAGCAATCAACAAGGGCCGCCGCATCATGCGCGGCCCTTGTGCTTTCGCCCAACCGTTTTCCAATTCGAGGATTGAAGCTTGAGAGCTGTTAGTAAGTCATTTCCGTACGGTCCCCACACCGTCACCATCGAGACCGGCGAGATGGCCCGCCAGGCCGACGGGGCGGTAAAAGTGTCCATGGGTGATACCACCGTCCTCGTCACTGCTGTTGGCGAGAATAAGCCCCGGCCAGGACGCGATTTTTTCCCTCTGACTGTCAACTACATCGAAAAGACATACGCAGCGGGCAGAATTCCGGGCGGTTTCTTCAAGCGTGAAGGCCGGCCTACCGAGAAGGAGACACTCACCTCGCGTCTCATCGACCGTCCTATCCGGCCGTTGTTTCCCGATGATTTCTTCAACGACATCCAGGTTGTTGCGACCGTACTGTCGATTGATCCCGAGATCGACGCGGACATTCCCGCGCTGCTGGGCGCGTCCGCGGCACTCGCCATCTCCGGTATTCCGTTCAACGGCCCGATTGGCGCGGCGCGTGTCGGCTACAAGGACGGCAAGTACCTGTTGAATCCCACCGCCAAGGAGCTGTCCGAATCCGCACTGCACCTGGTGGTCGCCGGTACGGAAAAGGCCGTGCTGATGGTGGAGTCCGAAGCCAAGGGGCTTTCGGAAGAAGTGATGTTGGGTTCTGTCGTGTTTGGACACGAACAGATGCAGGTTGCGATCCGTGCGATCAAGGAGCTGGCGGCCGAGGCCGGCAAACCGCGCTGGCCGTGGGAGGCGCCGGCGGACAACGCGGATCTTGCCAGTGCCGTTGCACTGCATGCGCACGCCGCAATGGGTCAGGCTTACTCGATTGGCGAGAAGCAGCAGCGTTATGCCCGGATTGCGGAGATCAAGGCGCAGACTGCCGCGACTCTTGCGGGCGGCGACAGCCCGAAATACACCGCGGACCAGGTCGAGAACGCGCTCTTCAAGCTGGAGAGCAACATCGTCCGGCAGCGGATTCTGAACGGCGAGCCGCGTATCGACGGGCGCGACGTGAAGACGGTTCGCCCGATAACCAACAAGGTGGGTGTGCTGCCGCGGACTCACGGGTCCGCACTGTTCACCCGGGGCGAGACTCAGGCGTTGGTCGTCACCACGCTCGGGACGACTCGTGATGCTCAGATCATCGACGGCCTGACGGGCGAGCACCGTGAGCCGTTCATGCTTCACTACAACTTCCCGCCGTTCTCTGTTGGCGAGACGGGAATGATGGGCTCGCCCAAGCGGCGTGAGATTGGTCACGGCAACCTTGCGCGCCGCGGCGTCAGCGCCGTGATGCCCGACATGGAGACCTTCCCCTACGTCATTCGCGTCGTGTCCGAGATTCTCGAATCCAACGGCTCGAGCTCGATGGCCAGTGTCTGCGGCACCTCGTTGTCGCTGATGGATGCGGGCGTACCCATCAAGGCGCCGGTTGCCGGTGTTGCAATGGGCCTGGTGCTCGAAGGCGGCCGGTTCAAGGTGCTCACCGACATCCTCGGTGATGAAGACCATCTCGGCGACATGGATTTCAAGGTTGCTGGAACCAAAGACGGCGTGACCGCGCTGCAGATGGACATCAAGGTCGAGGGTGTCACGCCCGAGATCATGAAGGTTGCGCTCGAGCAGGCCCGTGAGGGACGACTGCACATCCTGGGTGAGATGAACAAGGTCATCCAGGAGCCGCGCGGCAAGATGTCCGAGTGGGCGCCGTCGATCATCACACTGAAGATCGATCCCGAGAAGATCCGTGATGTCATCGGCAAGGGCGGTGCCGTCATCCGCCAGATCACGGAAGAGACCGGCACGACGATCGACATCGAGAACGATGGCACGGTCAAGATTGCTTCGGTCAGCGGCGCGGCCGGCCGCGAAGCGCAACGCCGCATCGAGTTGATCACGGCAGACGTCGAAGTTGGCCGTGTCTATGAAGGCAAGGTGGCGCGGCTGATGGACTTCGGCGCGTTCGTAACCATCCTGCCGGGCCGCGACGGCTTGGTGCACATCTCGCAAATCTCCAACGAGCGCGTTGAGCGTGTCAGCGACAAGCTCAAAGAGGGAGATGTGATCAAGGTGAAGGTGCTGGAAGTGGACCGTCAGGGCCGCATCCGCCTGTCCATGCGTGACGTGGACGCTGCGTAAGCGGCGGGCCGGCCACCTGGCCGGCTACGATAGCCGCCACGGACGGCGGTAACGCTACCCTCCGCCTGTGTGAGAATGCGATGCCCCCGAGACCCCCAGGGGCATCAATTTCCTTGCGATCGATTTCCTTGCCTATAAGGCTTCGAGCCCGAAACCCTTGATTATTGACCCTCGAGGGTCTCGACCTCGGATCGCCCGCGCGCCGCTGCATTCATCAGCGTACGGTAGATCTCGTCTTGCACCGAGCGCCAGCGCTGATAATTGCGCTGTGCCAGGTGATTGACCGCTTCCGCGGATTCCGGATCGCCGACGCTCTTGATACGTTCCCGAGCGTCTCGCTGCTGGCCCGCAAAGAGCTTGAGGCTCTGTTCGAGATAGCTTCCGATCATTCCCTGCATCGCACCGCCGTAGGAGCGGATGATCTGCGAGAGAAAGTCGCGGCTCATCAGGGGCTCACCGCCATGCTCCTGCTCGGCGATGACCTGCAACAGGATCGAGCGTGTAATGTCCTCCTGCGTCTTCTTATCCATCACCACGAAATCAATTCGATCGATGACCAACCTCCGAATGTCGGCAAGCGTGATGTACCGACTTTCAACTGTGTCGTACAACCGTCTGTTAGGGTACTTCTTGATCGTTCGCGGTTCGCTCATTTCTCACAGCCCTCGTGTGTGTATCAGGACGTTCCCAGTCCCAGGGCGTCAGGATCGGCGTGACTACCTACCTTAGTCCATATTGAGGGTTGGACCCAACTTTTTTGCGCGCGCAATGTCAAAGGCCGTGACATTGCGCACACCTGCGAACGCCGTGACACTCCAGTTGCGTGCAGCCCACGCCAGCAGCAGCTCCGGTGTGTCAGGTTCCAACTCCGGTGGTAACACCTGCCTGAGCAGTTGCAGCACGGTTGTCAGATAGGTGCGCGCAAGGCGTGGCTCAACAGGCACGGAATGCCTGGATTTTCCGAGCTTTTTGTGGTTTTGCTCCACTACCAGTGGCAGGTGCGCATACCCTGGAATGGGGCTCCCGAGCGCCCGGTGCAGTGCGATTTGCCAACCCGTACTGGGCAGCAGATCGGCACCCCGCACCACGTTGGAGACCTGTTGCGCCTGATCATCGACCACCACCGCGAGTTGGTAGGCGATGATTTGGTCCTTGCGTTGGATGATGAAGTCGCGCAGTTCGTGCGGCTCGAAGCGGCAGCTGCCTTGTACTCGATCGTCAAATAACACCACGGAATGTTCCGCGCCGCGGAAACGGGTGGCAGTTGGAACGCCGCTGCGTGTTGGTCCCGCGCGGCAGGTGCCAGGGTAACCGGTGTCTTGCGCCCCGCCCAACTCGCGCCGCGAGCAGCTGCATTCGAACGTGTGTCCGCCGGCCCTGAGCCGCTCCAGCGCCTCCAGGTACAGCGGCTTGCGGTGGCTCTGATATATGACCGGCCCGTCCCAGTGTAGGCCGAATGCCTCCAGGGTACGCAGGATCCGGTCCGCGCTGCCGGGGACCACGCGAGGCGTGTCGAGATCCTCGATGCGAAGCAGCCATTGGCCGCCGTGGTGGCGCGCATCGAGGTAGCTTCCGACGGCCGCCAGAAGCGAGCCGAGGTGCAGGTCGCCCGTCGGAGAGGGGGCGAAGCGGCCTATGTATGGGGCGGCAGGCCACCGCTCGCGGGCCTCGACGGCCGCGAGGGTTTGGTCGGCGGGGCGCCGATCACCGGTAGCGGTCGTCTCGGTCGCCGTACTGACGTTCGCGGCGCTCCCGGCGCTCCTGGGCCTCGATGCTCAGGGTAGCCACCGGCCGCGCTTCCAGGCGCTTCACACCGATTTCCTCGCCCGTCTCGAGGCAATAGCCGTACGAGCCGTCCTCGATCCGCTTCAGCGCCTCGTCGATCTTGCGGATCAGCTTGCGCTCGCGATCGCGGGTACGCAGCTCGAGGCTGAATTCCTCTTCCTGGGTCGCTCGATCGTTGGGATCAGGGAAGTTCGCCGCCTCGTCCTTCATGTGGGAGACAGTTCTGTCTACCTCAACCATGAGGTCGCGCTTCCAGCTTTCGAGAATCTGCCGGAAGTGTTCCAGCTGCGGCTTGCCCATGTAGAGCTCGCCGCGCTTGACTATATAGGGCTGTACGTTGCGGGGGCCCGCCAGCAGGCTTCCGGGCTCTATGGAGTCGCTGTCGTCGGCATCCACGGCAGCTGACTGGAGCACTGGGCTCGCGCGCGGCGGAACCCCAATTTGAATTGAAGAAGCCTGACTTGAAGCATTCGGCACCGGGTTCACAGGGGTCTCGGGGACCGGCTCTGCAGCCTTTCGCATCTCGGTTGTTTCTTCCGTCGTGGGAGTGGATTGGTGCGGAATCGCCTTTTTTGGCGTAACCGCGCTTTGGCGCACGTGTGCCGCCGCGACGACCTTGACGCGCTCGGCCGGCTTGCGGGCCACCGTGGGCTTATGGGCCGGTGGTCGGCTTGCCGCCTTCTTACCCTTCGCGGCCTTAGGCGCGGGTTTCTTGGCCGGCATTATCAGCTCCTAAAGAAGCCTCTGGCTCATAAAGGACGCGGGATTATACCGGCCAAGGCTTCACTGTCCATCGTGAGTTTTTCAGGGGAGCGTCACAGCCCCGGGTGGCTGCCAGGCGGCTTGCCGGCGCTCGACGATGACCGAGGTGTAGATCCCCCCACGGACGTTGAAGCGCGCCGTGAGGCGCAGGAAACGCGGGTCCAGGGCGCGTGTCAGGTGGTCGGCAATCTCGTTCGTCACCGCCTCGTGGAAGGCGCCGCGGTCCCTGAAGGACCAGATATACAACTTCAGGGATTTGAGCTCGACGCACCTGCGGTCGGGGACATATTCAAGATCCAGCGTCGCAAAGTCGGGCTGACCTGTTTTTGGACACAGGCAGGTGAATTCGGGCAGCTGCATCCGGATCGTGTAGTCGCGCTCGGATGGATTGACGAACGTCTCGAGTTCATCGGAAGGTTTTGAAGGCATGCCACTTACTCTACACTACGCGCTCAATTTTCCTGACCTTGCGAGAGAGTGTTCCTTAATGCGGCTGACCAAGATCAAGCTCGCCGGATTCAAATCCTTCGTAGATCCCACCCAAGTCAGCTTTCCCAGCAACCTCACCGGAGTAGTCGGCCCCAACGGGTGCGGCAAGTCGAATGTCATCGACGCCGTGCGCTGGGTCATGGGCGAGTTGTCGGCGAAGCATCTGCGCGGCGACAACATGGCGGACGTCGTGTTCAACGGTTCGAGTGCGAGGAAGCCGGTAGGCACAGCCTCCGTCGAACTCGTGTTCGACAATTCCGACGGTAAACTGGGTGGTCCGTACGCGAGCTACAACGAGGTCTCGCTGAAACGCCAGGTCTCGCGCGACGGCTCCTCCGGCTATTTCATTAACGCGTCGCGGTGCCGCCGCAAGGACATCACCAACCTGTTCCTTGGAACGGGTCTCGGATCGCGCAGCTACGCGATCATCGAGCAGGGCATGATCTCGCGCGTCATCGAAGCGAAGTCCGATGATATGCGCGCGTTCATCGAGGAAGCCGCGGGGATCTCCCGCTACAAGGAGCGCCGCAAGGAAACCGAGAGCCGCGTCGCCGACACGCGTGAGAACCTCGAGCGCCTGCAGGATCTGCGCGACGAAATTGAAAAGCAGATCAGGCACCTGCAGCGGCAAGCTGCGACCGCACGTCGCTACCAGGGATTCAAGGAGCAGGAGCGGCGCCTCACTGCTGAACTGCTTGCACTGAAGTTGCGGGATCTCGACAGCGGCGCCGAAGTGCACGACAGCGCAATGCGTGAGCGCGAGCTCGCGATGCAGGCCGCGCTTGCCGATCAGCGCGCGGCCGAGGCTGCCATTGAGAAGCAGCGCGCATTTCATACCGAACAGAGTGATCGTGTCTCGGCCGTCCAGGGCCGCTACTACGAGATAGGCGCCGACATATCGCGCCTCGAACAGACGATCCAGCATACGCGTGAGCTGCGCGAACGGCAGCGAACAGATCTCGCTCAAGCGCATTCGACGCTTACCGATCTCGCATCGCACATCGACCGCGACGAGCGCCAGTTGACCGAGCTGCGTGACGAGATTGCCCGTCTCGCACCCGAGCTCGAGGGCGTGCAGCTCGCCGAAGGCGCGGCCGCCGAATCCCTCGACGCGGCCGAGCGCCAGTTGCAGGACTGGCAACAACGCTGGGAGCAGTTCAACAGCGCACTCGGCTCCGCGGGTCAAACCACCCAGGTGGAGCGGGCCCGCATCGAGCAGTTGGAAAATCAACTCCGGCGCCACACGGCGCAGGCCGACCGGCTTGCGCTCGAGCGCGATGCACTGGCGGCCCAGGATTCGAGCGAGCAACTCGCGCTTCTGACCGAGCAGGAGTCCAATGCGCGCGCCGCGAGCGACGAATTGGCAAAAGCACTGAAGGCCGCATTGGAGCAAGTGCAGTCCCTTCGCACGGAGCAACTCTCGGCCGAGAAGCGTCTGGAAGCGGCGCGTGCGGAACGCGAGCGTGCACGTGCGGAACAGACGTCGCTGGAAGCACTGCAGAAGGCGGCTCTCACCCATGACGCAGGAAGTGCAACGGAATGGCTGGCGGGAGCCGGCCTGACCAAGCGGCCGCGCGTTGCGGAAACTCTCGAAGTTCAATCTGGCTGGGAGCGCGCGGTCGAAACCGCGCTGGGCGCCTATCTCGAAGCCGTGTGCGTTGACGGGCTCGACACCGCGGCGGCCACTCTGGAGAGTTTGTCCAAGGGTCGTGTCGCGCTGGTCGAAGCGAGTCACGCAGGAGCCGCCCAGGAGTCGGCCCATGAGTTGGCAAGTCTGGCCTCGAAGGTCGGTGGACCGGCTGCGGTCGTTGGGCCGCTTACCAGCGTGTTCACTGCTGAAACCCTGTCGGAGGCCTTGCAGGCCAGGAGCTCGCTGGCAACCGGCCAGTCGATCATCACGCGCGGCGGCGAGTGGATCGGCAGGGACTGGCTGCGTGTCAGCCGAGGTCCTGATCATCACGCCGGTGTCATCGAGCGCGAGCACCGCCTGAAAGGGTTGCGTGCAACAGTCGCTCTGACTGAAGAGCGCGCAACCGAAGTCGAGGCGCACCTCGCAGCGGTGCGCGAATCGCTGGCGGAGGCTGAATCCCAACGCGACCAGGCGCAATCCGGAATTCAGGCCACTCATCGCCGCCACGCAGAGCTGATGAGCCAACTCGAGGCCACCCGGGCCCGCGCGCAGGAGGCCATGCTCCGCCGTGAAAGGCTGGAGGAGGAGGCTGCGGAGGTTGCGCAAGAGAGGGGCACTGCAGCGGATGCGCTGGCCCGCGCTTCCGCCGAGCTGGATCGCGGACTGTTCATGCTGAGCGAGCTCGACGCGCGCCGGCATGAGCTCGAGGAAGAGCGTGAAGAGCGCCGCGAAGCCGTGGCAACCGCTCGCAGCCGTGCGCAGGCCGCCCAGGTCGCCGCGCGCGATCTGCTGATCAGGATTGAATCGCGCCGCTCCACCGAGAGCTCGATGGCCGTCGGTGTCAATCGCATGATCGAGCAGCGTGCACAGGCTGCACGCCGGCGTGAAGAACTGGAGGCAGAGCTCGCGAACGGTGACGAGCCGATACTGCAGCTCGAGACCCGCCTCGATGATTCGCTGGCGCGCCGCCTCGAAGTCGAGTCTGACCTGGCGGTCGCACGGCGGTCGCTCGAAGACGCCGACAACGAATTGCGTGGCTTGGACGAAAAACGCCTCTCTGCCGAGCGGCTGGTGAACGAAGCACGCGAAGCCATGGATACGGCGCGGCTGGCTGCACAGGAGACGCGGGTTCGCCGCGAGGGCATTGCGGAGCAGTTCGCCGAAACGCATTTCGAGCTGGCCGAGGTGCAACAAGGTCTCACGGCCGACGCCAGCGTCCCTAATTGGGAGCACTCACTCACGCAGGTTCGCGCGGATCTCGACAAGCTGGGACAGGTCAACCTCGCGGCCATCGACGAGCTCAAGGAGCAGACCGAGCGTAAGGAGTACCTGGACCGCCAGTTTACGGATCTGACCTCGGCACTGGACACGCTCGATCAGGCCATGCGGCGCATCGACGCGGAGACCCGTACCCGCTTCGAGGAGACCTTCGAGAAGGTGAACTCCGGTCTAAAGGAGAAGTTTCCGCGGCTGTTCGGCGGCGGACACGCCTATCTCGAGCTCGTGGGAGAGGACATTCTCTCGGCCGGCGTAGCAATCATGGCGCGCCCGCCTGGAAAAAAGAACAGCACCATTCACCTGTTATCCGGCGGTGAGAAGGCCCTGACGGCGGTGGCGCTCGTTTTCTCCATATTCGACCTCAACCCTGCGCCGTTTTGCCTGCTGGATGAGGTGGACGCACCGCTGGACGAACACAACGTGGGCCGGTTCTGCGATATCGTGAGAGACATGTCCTCCCGGGTTCAATTCATCTTCATCACTCACAACAAGACGACGATGGAGCTCGCGTCTCAGCTCGTGGGCGTCACGATGAACGAGCCGGGCGTCTCGCGTCTCGTAGCCGTGGATGTCGACGAGGCGTTGCGCCTCGCCGCTGTCTGATATGCCCGAGCTGCGCTGGACGCTGCTCATTATCGGGGTGCTGTTTATCGCCATCCTGGCGTGGTGGGAGCGGCGCAGGCCGCACCAGGCGTCGCGCCAGGCACCCCATATCAGTGGCGAGCCTCGGCCAATCGTGAGCAACGATCCGTCCTGGGGACCGGACATCGAGGCGGCTAACCCGCGTGCCAACCCGAATACGCTGCGCGAGCCGCTGATACTTCCAGAGATCCGCACGGAGGTCCGCGGGCGCGAGTCAACACTCCGGCGCGAGCTTCCGGTCGTTGAAATCCCCGCAGGCTCGCCGATCGGATTGCGTGCCGATAGCGACGAGGACGACGAGGAGGCCATCGCTGCAGAAGAGGCGGAGGAGGCCGGGGAAGCGATCGCGGAGGAAGAGGAAGGCGAAAAGTCAGCCGTGCCGGTCTTCGAGAGCATGTCAGTGGGCGAGCGCCCAGGCTCCCCGGAGCCCGCGCCGCAATACGTGAGGCAACCCCCGCCAGAGCCCACGCCGCCGCGGACGTCAGGGCTCACGCCGGAGTCCCCGCTCAGGCCCACGCCGGCGGGGGCGTCAGCGCTCGCACCGGAGCCCGTACCCGCGCGGGCCGCGCCGTCAGCACCAGCATCGGCAAGGACGTCAGGGCTCACGCCGGAGTCCCCGCTCAGGCCGACGCCGGCGGGGGCATCTGCGCTTGCACCGGAGCCCGCACCCGCGCGGGCCGCGCCGTCAGGACCCGCGTCGGAGCCAGGTCCTACGCCCGGCACGTCTTCGGGGCTCGCGTCCGAGCCGGGTGCCGCGCAGGACCTGCCGCCCCCAGTCGTCGCCACCGTGCGCCCCATTGTTGATTGGCCTCCCGAAGACCAGCGCAAGCTCGTGTCGCTGCGTCTCGTGGCGCGGCCGCCCGAACGCTTCCGGGGCAGCCTGGTGCGCCAGGCGCTGGCTGCCGAGGGGTTCGTCCTCGGCGATCTCGATATATTTCACAAGCCCGATGCGCAGAACCGTGCTGTGTTGAGTGCCGCGAGCCTGACAAAGCCGGGCACGTTCGACCTCGACACCATGGACACACAACGTTACGTTGGTTTGAATCTGTTTGCCGTGTTGCCGGGTCCCAAAACCCCGCAAAAAGCTTTTGAGGACCTGCTGCAGACCGCCCGCATGCTCAACGAGCGTCTCGAGGGCGCCTTGCAGGACGAGCGTGGCGGCCCTCTGACTCCGACCCGTATCCAAGCCCTCCGTGACGCTTTGGGGGCAGAGGCGAAGTCGTGAAGGGACACGCAGGGAGGCGTGTCGCCGAGCAGCGGGCAGCCGAATTAAAACAGGAAATAGCACGTAACGATTATCGGTACTACGTGCTCGATGATCCCGAGCTGCCCGACGCCGAATACGACAAGTTGATGATCGAGCTGCGGGCGCTCGAAGCTGAATATCCCGATCTGATCACTCCGGACTCGCCGACGCAGCGAGTCTCCGGCGAGCCCGTTGCAGCCTTCGGCGTCGTCACCCACAAAGTGCCGATGCTGTCGCTCGACAACGCATTTACCGACGAGGACGTGCTCGCGTTCGACCGGCGAATCCGCGAGCGTCTGGGCGGCGCCGATGCAGAATACGTTGCCGAGCCGAAACTCGACGGGCTGGCCGTAACTGTCATCTATCGCGACGGAAAGCTGGAACGCGCAGCCACGCGCGGTGACGGTGTGAAGGGTGAGGATGTCACTGCCAACGTCCGCACCATCCACAAAGTGCCGCACCGGTTGAAAGGCCATCCGCCGGAAGTTGTGGAGGTCCGCGGCGAAGTGTTCATGCCAATAAAGGGATTCGAGCGCATGAACCGGCTACTGCGTGAGCAGGGCGAAAAAGTCTACATCAACCCGCGCAACTCAGCCTCCGGCAGCCTGCGGCAACTCGATCCGCGCATTACGGCGAAGCGGCCGCTCGACATGTTCTTCTACGGGCTGGGCGCTGTTGAGGGCGCAGGCGCGGAGGATCTGCCCCCGACCCAGTGGGGCTTGTTGAAAGCTTTCGAGAAATGGGATCTCCCGATCTGTCCTGATGCCACCGTCGTCGAAGGGGCCGCAGGCTGCCTGCAGTACTTCCGCGAGATGGGCGGCAAGCGCGGCTCGCTCAGCTATCAGATCGACGGCGTCGTCTACAAACTCAACCGCCGTGCCGATCAGGAGCGGCTGGGTTTCGTATCACGCGCGCCTCGCTGGGCAACCGCGCACAAGTTTCCCGCCGAAGAGGCGACGACGACCGTACAGAAAATCGAGTTTCAGGTCGGGCGCACCGGCGCACTGACTCCTGTTGCACGGCTCGAGCCGGTGTTTGTCGGCGGGGTTACGGTCAGCAACGTCACCCTGCACAACATCGACGAAGTGCGCCGCAAGGACGTGCGTGAAGGTGACACGGTCGTCGTACGCCGCGCGGGTGATGTGATCCCGGAGGTCGTGCGAGTCGTCAAACACGTAGCTGACGATGCACCCAAAGTCGAGCTGCCGAAACGTTGCCCGGTATGCGACTCGGAAGTCATCCAGGCCGAGGGCGAGGCGGTCGCCCGCTGCACTGGCGGTTTCACATGCAGAGCGCAGCGCCAGGAATCACTCCGGCACTTTGCCGGCCGCCGGGCGATGGATATCGAAGGGCTGGGTGACAAGATCATCGAACAGCTCGTCGAGCAGGACCTCGTCAAGTCGCCAGCCGACCTGTACACGTTGACACTCGAGCAGCTGTCCGAGCTGGAGCGCATGGGCGAGAAGTCGGCCGCGAAACTCGTGCAGGCCATCGACAAGAGCCGCGACACGACGCTGCCGCGGTTCCTGTTTGCTCTGGGTATCCGTGACGTCGGCGAGGCCACGGCGCTCGCGCTTGCGCAACATTTCGGCAAGCTCGAAAAGCTGCTGGCGGCCAGTGCCGATGAGATTCAGCAGGTCCAGGATGTTGGACCCGTGGTGGCCACTCATGTCGCGGCCTTCTTTGCCTCCCCCGATCACCGGAAAGTGATCGCGCGGTTGCAGGAGGAGGGCCTCAGGTGGCCCGCTGTGGCGCGGCCGAGCGTTGCAGGCCAGCCTTTTGCGGGGATGACATTCGTGATCACCGGTACGTTGGATTCGATGAGCCGTGAAGAGGCCCAGGAAGCCCTGCTTTCCCTGGGCGCCAAAGTGTCAGGCAGCGTTTCCCGCAAAACCCGCTATGTCATTGCGGGCGCCGACCCCGGGTCGAAGCTGAAAAAGGCGAACGAGCTCGCAGTCGAGGTACTCGACGAAGCAAAGTTCGTCGAGCTCCTCAAACCCTATCGTTAGTTGGCCCTATCGTTGGTTGGCCCTATCGTTGGTTGGCGTTGACCTGGTTGACGTCAGCTACTTGGCGCTATACCCGCGGCCATCCAGACAGGCGGCCATCGCGCGCCGATAGTCGGTTGCGTTGCCTGATGCCTGCGATCCGCGAGTAGGATCAAACCCGCTCTGCGCGACGGCCCACTTGTGGCACTCGTAGCGGTCAGTAGACTGCTGCTCTTCACTCTGACCGCTCTTCGGGTAGGCATACACCTCCGCACTGCCCACGCTGTCGCTGCTGGAACCGGGTTCTGCGCTGTCGTAGGTGCCGTCGGACGAGGCGCTGTCGCCAGAGTCAGCCGGTGGAGGATCCGTCACAACATAGCCGTTGTATCCGGCATTCCACGTGTAGTAGACGTTGTTTGCGTAGTAGTAGGGATTTCCGCCCCACCAGTAAGTCGCGTATACCCCCGGGAGCGTGGCCAGGAACCACGGGTAGCTCCACCCGTAGTAGCAGCGGGGCCAAAAGCCACCGTGCCAATATCCACCGCCCCAATACGGACGGTGCCAGCCAAAACCGTTGCGACCCCAGCCGTACCCGTATGCCGGGCGCCCAACATACGCCGAGCGGGCGACGTAACTACCGTTGCGGCCAACATAACTACCATTGTTGAAGGATGCGGCCGCATGCCCACTGACGGCGCCACCGCGAAATCCTGAATATGTGCCGCGAGGCGCGTAGCGCGGGCTACTACCGGCAGCGAAACTACCGCCTGCCATCGCATGGCCGCTGATTACGGCGCGGTTCCCAGCGAAACCCGCCGCGCGGCCGGCGCTATAGCTACTGCTGAAGCCGCCGCGGCTCCCAGCAAAACCGCCTCCGGGACGAGCACCACCGAATCCGGCGCCGCCAAAGCCCCCTCCGGGACGAGCGCCACTGAATCCGCCGCCACCAAAGCCCCCGGCATGAGCCCCGCCGAATCCGCCACGAGAACCACCACCAAATCCGCCTCCGCGAGCTCCGCCAAACCCACCGCCAAAGCTCCCGCCGTGGCCTCCACCGCCACCGCCACCCATCGAGGCGTGACCGCCGCCGCCCCCACCACCGCCGCCGCCACCGTGTCCGCCGCCGGCATGTTGACCGAATGCCGGCGCGCCAACGGCGAGCAGGGCCGCAAGCGAGCCGACGGCCCACAGCGGGGCTCGCCTGGCTGACCAGGGGGCCAAAGAGCCGACTTTCGTCTTCATGATGCTTACTCCGACACCAGCCGCTTCGTGCGCGCGCCGACACAGCCCGCAGCCCGAACCCACTACTGCCCGATCGATTAGACCGCCTAATTGCGCCTACGTTCAAGCAAAACGCACGGCGTCCGCCAGGGCTGACAGAAAATGGTAAATGACGCGGCGGGGGAACATTTATCGGGGGATTTGCAGGTCCCCATACAAGCGAATAGCCCTCGAGCGCACGCCAGCGGTACGCTCGAGGGCCAGGCCAGACGGATCAGAGGATCGCTCAGCGGATCAGCCGGGGTCGCCAACTGATCAGCCAGGGTCGCCCAACTGATCAGCCGGGCTTCTTGTCTTCCGGCTTCTTATCGTCGGCCTTCTTCTCGTCGAGCTTTTTCTCGATCTTCGCGTTGCGCATCAGCTCGTCGGTGCAGGACTTCACCTTCTTGGCCTGCACAACCTGCTCGAGGCGCTGACGGACATTGTCGTACGGAGGCGCCTGCAAATCGCGCGTCTCCACCAGCTCGATCACATGCCAGCCGTACTGGGTCTGGATCGGCTTGTGCGTGTACTCACCGGCCTTCAGCGACAGGACGGCATCGGAGAATGGCTTGACCATCTTGTCGGGAGTAAACCAGCCGAGATCGCCGCCATTGTCTTTGGACGAGTCCATGGACTCATGCTTGGCGACTTCCTCGAATTTCTCGCCTTTCTGCAGCCGCTCGATGACCTTCTGTGCGAATGGCTCGGTCGCAACGAGGATGTGCTTGGCGTGGTATTCCTGCTTGGCCAGCGAGCCGACCTGTGTCTCGTACTCGGCACGCAGCTCCTGCTCGGTGGGCTTGCGATCCTTCAGGTACTTTTCGGCCATGGCCTGTTGCAGCACATTCAGGCGGGTCAGCTCCAGCAGCGCGGCGGTTTCCGGCACCTTGTCGATACCGTCCTTGCCAGCCTGTTGGCCGACCACTTGCGCGCGGATCAGGTTATCCAGCGCCTGGGAGCGCTGCTCACCCGTCAGCTCGCTGGATGCCTTGCCGGTGATGGCCTTGATGTACTGGTCGAAGAAATTCTGCGAGATGTTGGTGCCGTTCACCGTGGCGACCGCCGGTGAGGTGTCCGCCGGCGTGCTCAGGCCGCTGTCAGTTTTGGGTTGGCAGGCCGCCAGACCGGCGAGCCCGGCCAACAGGAGAATTCGCGAGTAATTCATGCTTCTTTCTCAGTGAGTTAGATACGGTTATTAAACAGATTCATCAGGTGTGCGGGCAATGATGCTCAAGGCGTGCACACCCTGCCCCATGAGCGGTGCGACGGCTGCATAGACCAGACGGTGCCGTTCGAGTTGCGAACGTCCCTTGAAAGCGGCGGCAACGAGCACGACGCGGAAGTGGCCGCCCTCACGCGCGCCCGCATGGCCGGCGTGCTTGGCGCTGTCATCAATGATTTCCAGCGAGAGCGGCGTCAGCTCGCGCTCGAGTGCCAAGCGAAGCTGCTCGACTTTGGTTGGCATCGGGTGCTGCTCAGGATTGTGGTGACGGTTCAACGGATGCTGCGGAGCGACGGACGAGCCAGGCGACCTGCGCACCGACAAAAACGAGATTGGCGACGGGCAGCCCCACAACCTTGAACGTCACCCATGTGTGCTCGCTGAAGTTGAAGGCGACCAGCAGGTTCAGTGCGCCCAGCAGTGCGTAAAATGCCACCCACAAAAGATTCAGGCGCTTCCAGGTCGATTCGGCGACGCGGATCTCCTCGCCGCCCAAGGCTGCGCTGAGCAGCCGCTGCGTGAGCGTCTGCCTGCCGATCCAGTGACTGCCGAGGAAGGCGATGCTGGCGAGCCAGAAAAATACCGTGGGCTTCCACTGGATGAAGCGCAGATCATGCAGAATCAGAGTGGCGGTGCCGAACACAAAGACGAGGACCGCGCTCAATGTATGCATCGCGGGAATACGGCGCAGGCGCACGTAGTCCACGATGAGTAAAATCGCCATCGCGGCCATTAGGACCGCGGTCGCCGTGTACAGTCCCCAGACGCGATAAGCGACGAAGAACGCTACGAGCGGCGCGAACTCGAGCAGAGCCTGCATATGTGAAAGGTTGCCGGTTGAGGCACTAGCTGGCCAAAATGGCCGCGTATCATAGCTGAATTAGCCCAGGGTGCCTCGATTGCTCCCCGGCACCTACTCAAGCGGGCATGACCAGCCAATATTTTGACCTTCACCCAGTCACTCCCCAATTGCGTTCGATCCGCCAGGCGGCGGAGATAGTGCGTGGGGGAGGCGTGATCGCGTATCCGACGGATTCATGCTATGCACTGGGGTGCCACATCAATGACAAGAACGCGCTCGAGCGGCTGCGCGCGATTCGGGGGGCGGATCGGCACCACCATTTCACGCTCGTCTGCGCGAATCTCACGGACGTTGGGCACTACGCGCGCCTCGATACGTGGCAATTTCGATTGCTGAAGGCATGCACGCCGGGCCCATATACATTTCTTTTGCACGCGACCCGTGAGACACCACGTCGATTGCAACATGAGCGCCGCCGCACCATCGGCGTGCGGATACCAGATCATCCAGTGCCGCACATGCTGCTGACCGAATTGGGCGAGCCATTGATGAGCTCGACGCTCATGCTGCCAGGCGATCCGCAGCCGCTCACGCACGGACTCGAGATCCAGGAGCGCCTCGAGAACTTGGTCGACGCGGTTCTCGATGGAGGCGACTGTGGTCTGGAGCCGACCACCGTTGTCGATCTTTCATCCTCCCCGCCGGTCATTGTCCGCGAGGGCAAAGGCAGTCTCCATCCCTTGATCGGGCCCGGGCGCCCGCGTGCGCTATAATTCGTGCCCGCCCCAGCCAGCTAGCATCAGGATAGCCGTGTCTATTTTCGATCCGATCGGTCACCAGGCCATTCGAGGGATGAGTTGAGCGCCACTGCGCCCGCGCGGCGCGTGCTTTCGGGCATGCGGCCGACAGGCCGATTGCATCTGGGCAACTATCACGGAGCACTGAAGAACTGGGTGACTCTGCAATACGAGTACGAGTGCTTCTTCTTTGTTGCCGACTGGCACATGCTCACGACGGGCTACGACGACACCTCGAAGCTGCCGGCGCATGTCCATGACGTGCTCATCGACTGGCTCGCAGCCGGATTGAATCCGGGTGTTGCAACGCTGTTCGTACAGTCTCATGTGCCCGAGCACGCGGAGTTGCACCTCCTGTTGTCAATGATCACGCCTCTAGGGTGGCTCGAACGTGTGCCCACCTATAAGGACCAGCAGGAGCAGTTGAAAGAGAAGGATCTGGCAACCTACGGATTTCTCGGCTACCCGCTGCTCCAGGCTGCCGACATCCTGGTCTACCGCGCGGCCTTCGTCCCGGTGGGCGAAGATCAGGTCGCGCACGTAGAAATGACTCGCGAAATCGCGCGCCGCTTCAATCACCTGTACGGCCGCGAGCCGGACTTCGAAGAGAAAGCCGAGCGCGCGGTCAAGAGCTTGGGTGGCCGAAACAGCACTACATACAAGCAGTTACGGCGTAAATTTCAGGAATCAGGTGATACAGAGGCCTTGGAGCGCGCGCGGGCACTGGTCACCAGCAACAACCGCATAACAGTGGCCGACCGCGAGCGCCTGCTCGGATTTCTGGAAGGCGGCGCCGTAGCGATACTGCCCGAGCCGCACGTGTTGCTGACCGCTGCGGCAAAGGTGCCCGGTCTCGATGGCCGCAAAATGTCGAAGTCGTATGGCAACACGATCGGCATGCGCGAAGAGCCGGAGGTTGTCGCGAAGAAGCTGCGCGCAATGGTCACTGATCCCGCGCGCGCCCGACGCACCGATCCGGGCGATCCGGAGAAGTGTCCGGTGTGGGACCTCCACAAGATCTATTCGGACGACGCGACCCGGGCCTGGGTGAATGAGGGTTGCCGGTCGGCGGGAATCGGCTGCCTCGACTGCAAACAGCCTGTCATCGACAAGGTCGTCGAGGAAGTCACCAACTTACGCAAGCGCGCCCAGGAATTCGAGGAGAATCCCGAGCTGGTGCGCGGTATTGTTGCGGAGGGCGCTGACAAGGCGCGCGATGCTGCGCGGCAGACGCTGGACGAAGTGCGCCGGGCGATGCACTTGCGCGCCGAGTGAGCCGCAGGTGAGTAAGTCGCTGAAAAACAAACCTGAGCTCAAGATAGTGGTATCCAACACTCCCGCGGAAATGCCGGCTGCCGAGCCGCCGCCAGAGCAGGTAGAGATGCCATTCGCGGTCGTGAACGGCGAGCCGGTCACGCAGCTGCCGCGGGATCTCTACATTCCGCCGCAGGCGCTCGAGGTGTTTCTCGAAGCCTTCGAGGGACCGCTCGACCTGCTCCTGTACCTGATCCGGCGTCAGAACCTCAATATCCTCGATATCCCGCTGGCCGAGATCACACGCCAGTACATGCACTACATCGAGGTCATGACTGACTTGCAGCTGGAGCTGGCCGGCGAGTACATGGTCATGGCCGCGACCCTGGCCGAGATCAAATCGCGGATGTTGTTACCGCGGCCGAAAGTTGACCAGGATGGCAACGAAGAAGACCCACGAGCTGAGCTCGTGCGCCGGCTACAGGAATATGAGCGGTTCAAGCGCGCTGCCGAAAGCATTGATGCGCTGCCCCGGCTGGAACGCGACGTTTGGGCGACGTCCGCGGAGCTGAAAGACCGTAAGGTCGTGCGGCTTCTGCCGCAGATCACGCTCCAGGAAATGCTCATCGCCTTCAAGGAAGTCGTGGTGCGCTCGGAAATGTTTGCGCATCACCACATCCAGCGTGAGCGGCTGTCCGTCCGCGCGCGGATGGGTGACATCCTTTCCACACTGGAGCACTCGAGTTTCGTAGAATTCGTCCGCCTGTTCCGGGCCGAGGAGGGACGGATGGGCATAACGGTGACATTCGTCGCCATCCTCGAGCTGGTGCGCGAGGGATTGATCGATATTGTTCAGGCCGAGCCTTTCGCACCACTGCACGTGCGGGCAGCCGGCTCCAATCGGATGCTGCGCGTCGTTGCCGACAACGATGCGCCTGGCACAGGTGGCGAGCAGGTGTTCGCTGATGAGCCGGCCGTGGTTGTTGCGCCCACGTTGACGGGCGACATTTCCGCTGTTGCCGATTCCGTTGTTGCCAATTCCATTGTTGCCAATTCCATTGTTGAGATAGAGGGCACGGACGAACCGCCTTCGCCCGGTGAGGAAACTGATGAATGAATCGCACATCAGGAATGTGATCGAAGCTGCCTTGCTGGCGGCCGGCAAGTCATTGCAACCCGCGGAGCTCGTCGAACTGTTCGATGAAGGCGCGCGGCCGCAGCTCCAGGACATCCAGGCCGCCCTTGCGGCCCTGACGGCGGAGTATTCGAGTCGCGGCATCGAGATCAAAGAAACCGCGGCGGGATTCCGCATCCAGGTGCGCCGCGAGATGGCGAATGAGATCTCGCGGCTGTGGCCCGAGCGGCCGGCACGCTATTCGCGCGCGCTTCTCGAGACCTTGGCGCTGATCGCTTACCGACAACCGATAACACGCGCCGAGATCGAAGCAGTGCGCGGCGTTGCGGTGAATCCCAACATCCTGAAGACGGTGATCGAGCGCAACTGGGTTCGCGTGGTTGGCCACCGGGATGTTCCGGGACGGCCCGAGCTGCTTGGAACCACTCGCGATTTCCTCGACTACTTCGGGCTGAGGAACCTCGACGATCTCCCGCCGCTGGCCGAGCTCAAAGTCATCGGCGACATTAAAGTGCAATTTGACTTGCCGGATCCAGGACCGGCTGCGTTGGCAAGTGATGGCAACGGCACCGGGGACCCAGAAGCTGAAGCCCGCGCCGAAGGTACACCTGAAGACGCCGCGGCTTCGGGCGCCGCGATTGGCGCAGCCGAGCCCGGAATCGCCGCTGAGGCTGGTGCTGCAGCCGAGGCTGGTGCTGCGGCTGAGGCTGGTGCTGCGGCCGAGGCTGGTGCTGCGGCCGAGGCTGGTGCTGCGGCCGAGGCTGGCATTGCAGTTGAGGCTGGTGTTGCAGGTGAGGCCGGTGTTGCAGCTGAGGCCGGTGTTGCAGCTGAGGCCGGTGTTGCAGCTGAGGCCGGAGTCGCACGTGAAGCCGCTGATGTTGGTGCAGCTGAGACCGTGGTTGCTGCGGCGGTTGTCGCCGACGCGGCCGATGGAGAAACGGTTGCGAGAGAGGCTGGCGATGGCCCGGCTGGCGCACCTGCGACAGAGATAGACGCTGACACCAGCGTTGAGGGATCGGCGAATGGCGGCACGGACGAATTGAAGGCGGTCAGCGCGACTGAAAATGGCATAACGGCGGTCGGCGCTGATGCAGATGTGATGGCGACCGCAGGCGTTGCTTCGGATCACGGGACTACGGTCGGTGCCGATGGAGCAGAGGGCGTCGTTGGTGACGGCGCCGATGCCGCAGCGGTAACTAGTGAGCGCGATGACGGCCTGCGTGGAGCTGCTGGCCAAGGCGGAAACAGTCCCGCCGAAGCGGGTGCCACTGGAGACATTGATGATGCCTCAGCGCCCAAGGCCACAGAACCTACCGCTGGCCGCCAAAAGAAGCCCGCCGTTACTCGGCGAGGAGCACCCGACAGTGCTCTTTACGAGGCGGAGGAGTTTGCTGCGAGCATCGATGCTGATCTCGCGGCTGGCGACGACGACAGCTCAGACGACGACGAGTTATCGGCCGAAGGGCCCAGTTCAAGCGAACTCGTAGCCGGGCCCCGCGACATAGACAATTAGCTGCGCGGATCGATCCAAGGGCTACATGCGCCGTAAATCCACTCTCGATTCCAACTCGCCGCGCAGCGGCGCGCGCGCGCGCGGCGGTGCCGACGAGCGAAGGACCCGCACCGAAGAGCGCGGGATCCGCGGCGGCCAGCGACGCGCTCGAAGCGATGCGCGAGGAATCCGCAGCGACCAGCCGGTAGGCCGCAGCGACGAACGTAGCGCTCGCAATGGCTCACGAGGCCCCCGCGCCGACCAGGGAGGGGCTCGCGGCAACGCACGCAATAACCGCGGCGGTGAGCGAAGCGTCCGCGGCAACGAACGTGGCGCTCGTAATGGCTCGCGGGGTCCGCGCGCCGACGAGCGAGGTGCTCGCGGCAACGCACGCAATAACCGCGGTGGTGAGCGAAGCGTCCGCGGCGCGGCAGGTTTCACTGGCGGTGCAGGGGCTCGCGGCGATCGAGACCTTCGCAACAAAGCGCGAGGTCCCCGCGTTGGCGAGCGAGGGGCCTACAACAACGAGCGGGCAAAAGGCGGCAGCGAACGTAAAGTCCGCAGTGGTGAGCGTGGCATCCGCGGGGGCGAGCGTGGCATTCGCGGGGGCGAGCGTGGCATTCGCGGGGGCGAGCGTGGCATCCGCGGGGGCGAGCGTGGCATTCGCGGCGGCGAGCGTGGCATTCGCGGTGGCGAGCGTGGGGTCCGCGGTGGCGAGCGTGGGGTCCACGGCGGCGAGCGTGAGGTCCGCGGCGGCGAGCGTGAGGTCCGCGGCGGCGAGCGTGAGGTCCGCGGTGGCGAGCGTGAGGCCCGCGGTGGTTATCGAGGAACACGCAGCGATGAGGGTGGGCCGCGCGGTGAGCATCGCGCCGTGCGGGCTGACTCTCGCGGTCGAACCAGCAGTTATGTTGGTCGCGGTGAGCGCATGGGGCGTCGAGCTGGGAAATCTGGGCCCCGAAGCGCAATTTTTGGAAGTGGCAGCGGCGAGTCGGCTGCCCCTCAGGGCAACGCTGTAGGGCGTGACGGACCCAATGCCGGACCAGGTGGCGGTTCCGACTTTCCTCCCAGCGATGTTCGCGGACGCGGTGAGCGTGGCGACGAAGGGGAGCGCCTCCAGAAGGTGCTTTCGCGAGCAGGTTTGGCGTCGCGCCGCGAGGTGGAGGACTGGATTCGCGCAGGACGCATTACCGTCAACGGTGAGCCGGCGGTACTCGGCATTCGAGTCGGACGCCATGACCACGTGCGGCTCGACGGCCGACTGATTCGCCAGCGTCAGGCTAGCGGCGCTGCGCGTGTGTTTCTGATTCATCGTTCGCCGGGCGAGAATTTGCAACAGCCAGTCGAGGCCGCTGAGCAACAGGCTTCTGGTGAATCGGCAGAGCCTTCTGAAGGGAGCGAGGCGTCTTCGGGCCCACGCACGCCAGACCAGCCTTCGGCTATGCCGATCCTCGACCGCATTCCGCGGCGTGCAGGGCGTCGGTTTATTCCTGTAAGCCCAATGCCGCGTGTTGATGGCGGACTCGAATTAGTAACGTCCGATGGTGACCTGGCCGCAAAACTACAGCGTTCGATGCGTGGATTGACGATTGAGTTCAGCGTGCGGGTTCATGGTGAGTTGAGCCCAAAAGGTCTCGAGACGATTGTGCAGGGTATGTTGGACAACGGCGAGAAGCTTCAAATCGAGCGCTGTGATGCCGCGGGTGGCGAGGGCTCCAATCGCTGGTATTCCCTGGTCGCGCGCGGTGCAAGTGGGAAAGACGTGCGGCAGCTATTCGAGCGACAGGGCGCGCTCGTCAGCCGGGTGCTGCGCACCCAGATGGGATCTCTTGCGCTGGATCGTCATCTGTCGCGGGGCCGATTTCGTGAGCTCTCGTCCGAGGAGTTGGATGCGTTGCTGGCAACTGCTGAGGGCGGCGGAGCCATACCGGGATAGTAGAAGGCGGTATTGAGCGAAGACGCGCTCGATCGCCCTGGGTGCCATATGTTCTCACGCTCCTTCCGAGGCGCGTGAACCACCCGCTTCAGTGCGCGCATCAGGTTGTAGCGCAGCTTTTCCTTCGGAAAAAACTCACGGTCGATGCCGTCGTCAAAAATCGCTAGATACGGTACGAGATTCCGCCCGCGCTTCGTGAGTTTCGCCGGGCGATAGCGCCGGTCGAATTCGCTCGCCTCCCTGCGGGCCAAACCTTTCCTCACCAACCGGGCAAGCACCTTTGAAGCGCCTCCCTTAGTCATCCCGAGCGCTGTGGCAAGAGCGACTGTGCAACTGCGACCCGGTCTGTACATTTCGCGCAGCGCCGCCCATTCCGAAGCAATGATGCCGCGTGCCTTCAACTCACGGGCGAAACTCCTCGAAAGGCGTCTGTCGGCGCGCTTCAGCCAGTAGCTGCAGAGCCACTGCGCTTCGACGATGGGTTGAAAAATCCTTTTCGGGCGGCGGCGCGCGCCCGAGCGGGCAGTTCCGGGTTCCATGGGAGCTCCAACACACACATAGCTTGTCGCCATTGTGGTTTCCCGGGAAACCATTTTGGAACGGACAATATGCAGCAGAGGTCCCTTTGCCGGCTCAGCGCCGCCTCGCCCTCGCATCAGCGCCGGCCCGATCTCGCATTAGCGCCGGCCGGTCTCGCGCCAGCACCGGCCCGGTCTCGCGCCAGCACCGGCCCGGTCTCGCGCCAGCGCCGGTTCAGCAGCGGCTTCGCTGAATGCCCAACGTAGTCACGATTGGCAATCGAACGTCTTGCCCGTGACGCCACGACTCGCGGGGCCGAGCAACGCGATGTAGGGGCCCGTCAATGTCTCGGGCATCGGCAGGGTGTTGAGATCCTCTGCGGGATACGCCTGGCGTCGCATCATTGTCCGCGCTCGTCCTGGATTCAGCGAGTTCACACGGATCGACGTGATGTTCTCCAACTCGGAGCCGAGCACCTGCATAAGCCCTTCGGTGGCAAACTTGGAAACAGCGTATGCGCCCCAATAGGCGCGGCCTTGCCGGCCGACTGAACTCGAAGTGAAGAGAACTGAGGCGTCCTGTGATCGTTTAAGTACCGGCAGCAAGACCTGCGTAAGGGCAAACGCTGCCGTAACGTTGATGTGCATCACGCGGCACCACGTAGGTACGTCGTGATGCTCGATGGGCGATAGGGTTCCGAGGATGCCCGCGTTATGCAGAAGGCCGTCAAGGCGGCCGAAGCGTTCCAACACCGCAGCCGCGAGCTGGTCATAGTCTGCCGCTATCGCCTTCTCTAGATCCAACATCGCGATTGTCGGCGAAGGTCCGCCTGCCGTTTCGATTTCAGTGTGCACGGCTTCCAGTTTGCGCGCGTTTCGTCCGACCAAGATAACCTCGGCGCCGACACGTGCGCAGGCGAGCGCGACCGCGCGTCCAATTCCGCTGCTGGCACCGGTAATTGCAATCACACGTCCCGCAAGTTCATCGGGGCGGGCACTGTGAGTGCGCGGATCGAACGAATCGCTCATCTTGACTCCACTTCAGCTGTAATCGGGTCAATTCAACCTGAATCGACCAATTGTTGCTCGTCGCGCCATGCGCCACGCGAACCAAGCGTCGGCGACCGCGTCGAATCGTCCGAGATGTAATCGGTCGGGCAACGCACGTTCGGTACGTTGCGATGCTCGCCGAGCCAGGGCAGCCCATACGAGAAGACCGCGCAGTTCCGGCTGTTGCAGCCCATCCACTTCGCCAAGCGCGCGGGCGATCTCTTCGCGGAGCGCCGCGTGTCGAGCACGAAGTAGTTCTACGACTGCCACGGGCCATGGTGGCTTCGCGAGCACTCCCGGGTCCGCGTTGGCACCTTCAAGCTCGTCCAAAGGAATGCGCAGCCTGCCGAAATGCGCCTCGCGCGCCAGCCCGGAGAGCATTTCGATCTCGCGCATTGCCGCGCCGAGGGTACTCCAGTTGGCGACCCGCGTGTCTGGCGTCACTGAGGCACCCGCAGCCTTCTGTGGGGCAAGTGGCTCAATCATCGCTGCGGACCAGCGTTCGCAGTAAGCGGTCAGCTCGCGGCGGCTCTCAAAGGTCGCGCCTGCAAGGTCCCATACTGCGACATCAACGAGGCCGCAAAGGCCCGCCACCTGTTGCAGGGACGGAACCGCGGGCGGTTTAGCCGTCGATGTTTGCGTTGAGACTAGGGATGGTACCCGTGACACCGCGTCGACCAACGCGCGTGTCAGCGGATGCACCGGACGCCCGGTGACGGTTCGTTCGCACTCCTCGCGCCACCACTGCAGGCGCGAATGCGCGACGTGATGGTCGAGCCCAGGGCGCAAGCTTTCGAAAATTTCCCGCTCGACGCCGAACAGAGCATCGAGGACGGGTCTTTGGGCGGGGGACGAGTAAAGCAGCGCGAAATATCGGGCCGAATGCGTCTCAGGTGTTATGGGCATCACGCTGGCCTGAGGCTATCGAGTCGGCGTCGGTACCATTGGCTGCGGGCGTCCGCGCCAGCTCGTCAACCGTATCCAAAGCTGCTATCGGCGAGTCTGCCGTAACTCCAAGCTCGGTAAACCGTCGCGCTTGTGGTAGCACCTGCCGCTCAAGCGACCCCACCGCGGCGTTATAGGCCTCCACGGCGGCGCCCAGCCGCGCGCCGGTTCGGCCAAGATGGCCGGTGAAACTCCCGAGCCGGCGATACAGTTCCTGCCCCAACTCGCGAATCAGGGCAGCATTGTGGGCTACCGCTGATTGCCGCCACCCGTAAGCGACGGTTTTCAGCAACGCTATCAATGTCGACGGCGTTGCAATGATCACGTTCTGCCTGAGCGCCGTTTCGAGAAGGTCGGTTCTCTGTGCCAACGCCGCCGCGAGGAACTGATCGCCTGGTAGGAAGAGGATAACAAACTCAGGGCTACGCTCGAATTGCGCCCAATAGTTTTTCGACGCCAGTTGACGCACGCGGGTCTCCACGTGTTGCGCGTGGCGCTTGAGTTGGAAAAGCCGGCCCTCTTCGGTTGTGGCCTCGAGCGCCTCGAGGTAGGCGTCCAATGGAGTTTTTACATCCACGACCAAGTCGCGGGCGTCCGGCATGTGAACGACCATATCGGGCCGTAACGCACCTTCGTCGGTAAGGACGTGCAACTGTTCGGTGAAGTCACAATGTGCGGACATTCCGGCGAGCTCTACGATTCGGCGCAAGGTTATTTCACCCCACCGGCCGCGTACCTCTGGACGCCGCAAGGCCGTCACCAGGTTGCGTGTCTCGCGATGCAACAGAGATTGGCCCGCCGTGAGCGTCTCGATTTGAGTGCGTAGACTGGAAAATGCGTCGCGACGATCGCGCTCCAACGCCTGCACTTGCGCTTCAGTTTTTTCCAGTGCAGCGCGCAACGGCTCGACCAACTGTGCGATCGCTGTTTCGCGTTCCTTCAATGAAGCCTGCGCAACTACCTGATCGCGCCCGAGCGCCTCCCGGGCCATGCGCAGGAACATCTCGCTGTTATCGCGAAGAGTCTGTCCGGCAACGGAGTCAAACGCGGAACGCAGCCGCTCCTCGGACTCCTCCAGTTGCGCAAGGCGCTCCGCCTCCAGCCGCGTCTCGCTCTCCAGCCGCACGCGGGTCGCCTCGAGATCCACCCTGAGTTGCTCAATCCGATGCCCCGAACGGACCTGCGCCACCAGGAATCCCAGCAGGGCTCCCATCAGCAGCGACGTCAACACGACCGTCACCCATAATGCCGGTTCGCTCATTTCAGGCGCTCCAGGCATTACGCGCCAGGTGTCCGCTCCAGGTGCGCGAGATAGTTCACCGCCGGATCACGGCTCAGGCGGCAGCTCGAAGTGAGCGGGTTGAACTCCAGACCCGCAAGCTCGCGCAGCGTCAATCCCGCGCCCCGAGCCCACCGATCCAGCTGTGAAGGCCGTATCAGACGTTCGTATTCGTGCGTGCCGCGGGGAATCAGATTGAGAAGGTATTCGGCGGCAACGATTGCCAGTAAGAAAGACTTCAGATTGCGGTTGATCGTGGAGACGAACACCGCGCCGCCCGGCCTGACCAGCGTCCTCAGCGTTCCGACCATCCGCTCGGGGTCCGGAACGTGCTCGAGCATTTCCATGCAGGTGACTACATCGAACGCGGCGGCATTTGAGCTCGCCAGCTCTTCAGCGGGCACGACCTCGTAGGTTATGTCGAGTCCTTGCTCGGCCGCGTGCAAACGTGCGACTTCGATCATGCCCGGCGCAAGATCGATCCCGGTTACCTTGGCGCCTGCGCGCGCCAGCGCCTCACATAACAAGCCACCACCGCAGCCCACATCGAGGATGCGGGCACCGGCGAGCGCCGCGCGCTCAGCCACGAACTGCGCCCGCACGGGGTTCAGGATATGGAGCGGGCGAAATTCGCCCTGTGTGTCCCAGAACCGGCTGGATAACGAGTCGAACTTCCCCAGCTCACTGCGATCGGCGTTCGTTCCCGGCGCGTTCATGATTCGTCTCCGCCCAGACGTTGCGACCACTTCCGGGCAAATGTGGCGAGTTCCTGCTCGTCAAACGCAAGCAGATGGCCCCCTGCAACAGCAGCGCGGCCCGAGGTCCATACATCGCTTGCCTGTTCGCGGGTCGCACCGAACAGGATTGACTCCGGTACGCGCACAGCCGGCTGACACGAAAGCCGGTTCAGATCGAAGCAGACCAGGTCTGCGTATTTGCCTGCTTCGATCGAGCCCGTCACGGAGCCGAGCCCCAGGGCCGTGGCGCCACCGAGTGTAGCCATGCGCAATGTGTCCGCCGCACTCAGGTCATTGTCGACCAGTGCGGCCACGCGCCCCTCGGCGAGTAAATCGAGCGCGCCAACGCTGGGCGGGTCGCCGGTGCCAAATCCGACCGTGACGTGTTGCTTTGCCATGCTCGAAACGGTCAGTTGCGCCATTGACGCAGCACCGCCGCCAAGCCTGAGGGTCGATTGCACGCAGGCGACCACGCAAATTCCGGTGGTCGCAATGAGGGGCGAATTTATGTCCCTGAGGCCGATGGCAGTGAATCCGGGCCGCAAAAGACCTAGCTCATGCAGCCGCTGCAGCGGCGGTGACTCCATCGCCACGCGGGCATCCAATTCATCGGCGACGCGCCGCACCCTGATGAGCGTCTCATCCGAGACCGCGGCGGCTTCGTGCGGCGCAAAATAGAGACATACCCAAGGGTCTGCCTGGTACTCGTCCCAGAGTTGCTCCGCCTTCTCAAAGTAGGCAGTGGCGCTGTCTGCCCAGACACCAGGCGAATCGGCTACCGGCAGTCCGATCGCAGCACGCACGCGGGCCGCAGACGCCGCCCGCGCAGCTTCCTCGGGATAGGAATACATGTCCGCGAATGACGTAATCCCGGCCCGCAACATTTCTGCGATCGCGAGCTGCGTTCCCTCCCGTATGAAGTCCGGACTCATGCAGCGTTGTTCAGCGGGATGCACTGTATCCAGGAGCCACCGGCCCCGTGGCCCTCGGACAGGCAGCCCACGAAATAACGTCATGGCAGCGCGTGTGTGCGCGTTGACGAACCCGGGTAGCAACGCATGGTCGCGGCGAACTACGCGCTCGCGGGGCTCGAAACGCGCGTTCATCTGTGCGGTCGGCCCCAAAGCGACGATTCGGCCGGACGTGACAGCGACCGCGTGATCAGCGAGCACGGTGTTGACAGGGGCTATCGGTAGCACCCAGCGGGCTTCTATCAGCAGATCTACGGATTCAGGTGGCATTTGCGCGAAAGCGCTTGAAAATGGCAGCGCGCAGTATAGCTATTTCAGACTGGCTATTTCGGACCGGCTATTTCGGCAAGGGATATTTCGGCAAGGGCGAAAAGGGGTTGAGGACGTGCCCATGTGTTAAGATTGGCGTTTTCACCAAGCCTTTGTGGGCGCCTTTTTAATGGCCGAAATTGCACGCGAAATCCTGACCGTCAGTCTCGAAGAGGAGATGCGGCAGTCCTATCTCGACTATGCCATGAGCGTGATCGTTGGGCGCGCACTGCCCGACGTACGCGACGGCCTGAAGCCGGTTCATCGTCGAGTCTTGTACGCCATGCGCGAGCTCGGCAATGACTGGAACAAGGCCTACAAGAAGTCCGCGCGTGTCGTCGGTGACGTAATCGGTAAATACCATCCGCACGGTGATACCGCTGTTTACGACACCATCGTCCGCATGGCGCAGCCGTTTTCCATGCGCTATCTGCTCGTGGATGGCCAGGGTAATTTCGGCTCGGTCGATGGCGACGCGCCTGCCGCCATGCGTTACACCGAAGTACGCATGTCGCGCATCGCGGGGGAGCTGCTCGCGGACATCGACAAGGAAACGGTCGATTTCACCCCAAACTACGACGAGTCCGAGACTGAGCCCTCGGTACTGCCGGCCCGGATCCCCAACCTGCTGGTCAATGGCCAGACAGGCATCGCGGTGGGCATGGCGACCAACATCCCGCCCCACAATCTGACCGAAATCATCAACGCATGTCTCGCGCTGCTGGATGATCCGTCGCTGCCGCTCGCCGCACTCATGCAGCACGTGCCGGGGCCGGATTTCCCAACCGGTGGAATCATCAACGGTGCCCAGGAAATCGCGACGGCGTACCGGACCGGACGCGGACGGCTGTCTGTGCGGGCGCGCGTGTCGATTGAGGACGTAGGTAAAGCCGACCGCCAGGCCATCATCGTTACGGAGCTGCCGTTTCAGGTCAACAAGGCACGGCTGATCGAGCGCATTGCGCAGCTCGTGCGCGAGAAGCTGCTGGACGGTATCGCCTCCGATGGTCTACGCGACGAGTCCGACAAGGATGGCATGCGGATCGTCATCGAGCTCAAGCGCGGTGAAGTAACCGAAATTGTCCTGAACAACCTCTACGCGCAGACACCGATGGAAACGGTGTTCGGTATCAACATGGTCGCCCTGCAGGATGGGCAGCCAAAGTTGATGTCTCTGAAAGAGATGCTGGATGCGTTCATCCGGCACCGGCGCGAAGTCGTCACCCGCCGCACGATCTACGATCTCGCCAAGGCCCGCGAACGCGCTCATATCCTCGAAGGACTTGCGGTTGCGCTTGCGAACATCGACGACATCATCGCGTTGATCAAGGCGGCGCCTTCACCCGCCGAGGCGCGTACGGCATTGCTGGCCCGCCCATGGCCCCCGGGAATCGTTCCGCAGCTGCTCGAGCGCGCAGGCGCGATCTCCACTCGTCCGAACGGGCTCGCCGCGGATTTTGGACTGAACGGCGGGGGCTACCATCTCTCCGAGGCCCAGGCTCAGGCGATCCTGGACATGCGCCTGCACCGCCTCACCGGGCTCGAGCAGGACAAGATCATCGCCGAGTACAAAGAGTTGCTGGAGAAGATCCGCGACCTCGGCGACATCCTGGCGCGGCCCGAGCGGCTCACGCAGGTGGTTCGTGATGAGCTCATCGAGATCCGCGAGGCGTATGGCGATGCGCGCCGGACCGAAATCAACCGGGATCATCTGAACCTCACGACCGAGGATCTGATCGAGCCGCAGGACGTCGTGGTCACGCTCTCGCACACCGGTTATGCGAAATCGCAGCCACTGACCGAATACCAGACTCAACGCCGTGGCGGCCGCGGTAAAGCTGCGACTGCGGTGAAGGACGAAGATTTCGTCGAGAAGCTGTTCGTCGCGAACACACACGACACGGTGTTGTGCTTCTCCAACCGCGGCAAAGTGTATTGGCTGAAGGTATACGAGGTGCCGCAGGCGGGACGCAATGCCCGCGGCCGTCCGATGGTGAATCTGCTGCCGCTGGGCGAGGGCGAGAAGATCAACGCGCTGTTGCCGGTCAAGCAGTATGACGAGCAGCATTTCGTGTTCATGGCGACCAGCCAGGGTACCGTGAAGAAGACTCCTCTCACGGCGTTCTCGCGGCCGCGCTCCAGTGGAATCATCGGTGTTGATCTGCGCGACAACGACCGGCTCGTTGGTGTTGCGCTCACCGACTCGCAGCGCGAGATCATCCTGGTCTCGAGCGGCGGCAAAGCCATCCGCTTCCACGAAGAGGAAGTGCGTCCGATGGGCCGCGAGGCTGCGGGTGTGCGAGGCATCAAGCTCGGCGAAGGCCAGGAGCTGATCGCCTTGATCGTGGTGGGCGAAGGCAACATTCTGACGGCCTCCGCCACGGGTTACGGAAAACTGACCCCGCTGGAGGAGTTTCCGTCGCACGGCCGCGGCGGTCAGGGCGTGATAGCCCTGCAAACCTCCGATCGGAATGGTACGACCGTGGCTGCGCTGCAGGTCGTGACCGGTCAGGAAATCATGCTGATCAGCTCGACCGGCACGCTGGTTCGAACACCGGTGGACGAGATATCGGTTCTCGGGCGCAACACGCAGGGTGTGCGGCTGATCCGGCTCGCTGAGGGCGAGCGGTTGACCGGCATCGAGCGGATCGAGCACCTCGAAGGCGAAGTAGTCGATGTGGCTGCCCTCGGTGCGACGCCCGAGCAGAGTGCGGACCTCGGCGCGACGCCTGAGCAGGGTGCGGATCCGGCGCCGGAAAGTCCGCCGGATAGCGAGAACTAAAGCGCCAAAAGTTATGACGATGGCGACATTCCGTTGGTAGTATGGGTTGTCCGCGGCAATCGCGGACTCCCTGAAGCCACACTCGACCCCAAAAAGGGTATCCGCCGTGCGTGTTTACAATTTCGCCGCGGGGCCGGCCACGTTGCCCCTGGAAGTTCTGCAACAAGTCCGTGACGAACTGCTCGACTGGCGTGGGTCGGGCATGTCCGTCATGGAGGTCAGCCATCGCAGCAAGGCCTTCATTGGAGTGGCGCAGGAGGCGGAGAGCCTGCTGCGCGAGCTGCTGGGCGTGCCGGCCGGCTACAAGGTCCTGTTCCTGCAGGGTGGCGCCACGGGCCAGTTTTCGGCCATCCCGCTGAACCTGACGACAGCCGACTCGACCGTTGATTACATCAACACCGGGGCCTGGTCCAAAAAGGCGATTGGCGAAGCCAAACGTCTGACGAAGGTCAACGTCGCGGCTGATGAGGCGGCCTCGAGCTACTGCACCGTACCTGAGCAGGGCTCGTTGAGACTGACTGGCGGCGCAGCCTACGTTCACTACACGCCCAACGAGACCATTGGCGGCGTGGAATTTCCCTACGTGCCCGCGACCAATGGCGTGCCGCTCGTGGCGGACATGTCCTCGACGATCCTGTCGCGCCCCATCGATGTGGCGAAATTTGGCCTCATCTACGCGGGCGCGCAGAAGAACATTGGTCCGTCCGGGCTGTGTGTCGTGATCGTGCGTGAAGACCTCATCGGCAAGGCCCGTCCCGGTACGCCCTCGGTGTGGGACTTCAAGGCCATGGCCGATGAAGGCTCGATGCTCAACACGCCACCGACGTTCGGCTGGTACTTCGCGGGCCTCGTATTCAAGTGGCTCAAGGACCTCGGCGGGCTCACCGCGATGGCCGAGCGCAATCGCGCCAAGGCCGACACGTTGTATCGGGCCATCGATGAGTCCGGTTTTTACCGCAATCCGGTGTCAAAGAATGCCCGCTCGTGGATGAACATACCGTTCACGCTCGCGAAGCCTGAGCTCGATAAAACATTTTTGAGCGAAGCCGGCGCGGCCGGGCTCACCAACCTGGAAGGCCATCGCTCGGTGGGCGGCATGCGCGCCAGCATCTACAATGCGATGCCACTCGAAGGCGTCCAGGCCCTTGCCGCATTCATGAAGGAGTTTCAACGCCGTCACGGCTGAAACGTTGCCCATGCGTTACCGAATCCTGACTCTGAACAACATCAGCGCCCGCGGCCTGGAACGTCTGCCGCGGGATCGATACGAAATCGCCTCCGACCTCGACCGGCCGGACGCCATCCTCGTGCGCTCGGCCGATATGCATAGCACTGCGATCGGCGACTCGGTGCGCGCGGTCGGCCGCGCGGGCGCGGGAGTGAACAATATTCCGGTGGCCGAGCTCAGCAAGCGTGGTATCCCGGTATTCAACTCGCCGGGTGCCAATGCCAACGCGGTGAAGGAGCTCGTGCTTGCGGGCCTGTTCCTCGCGGCACGCAACATCTGTCCCGCATGGTCGTTCTCCCGCTCACTCAGCGGCGACGATCACGCGATTGACGAAGCGGTGGAGAAGGGCAAAAAGAAGTTCGTAGGCTTCGAGCTTCCCGGCCGCACGCTGGGTGTCGTAGGCCTGGGAGCTATCGGCGTGGAGGTAGCCAACTCCGCGCTGGCTCTGGGCATGAAGGTTCTGGGATACGACCCACAGATCACCGTGCAGCGTGCCTGGCAGCTGTCTTCGAGCGTCGAGCAGGCACTATCGCTGGATGATCTGTTCGCGCGGGCCGATGCCATTACGGTGCACGTGCCCCTCAACGATCAGACGCGCAAGCTCGTGAGCGATGCGCGCCTCAAGCTCATGAAGAAGAGCGGCATCATTCTGAACTTCGCGCGCGCCGCCATCGTCGATGATGCGGCGATCGTGGCCGCGCTGGATGCGGGCCGCCTGCATTCCTACGTCTGCGATTTCCCTAATAATGCCCTGAAGGACCACGCGAAGGTCGTGACATTGCCGCATCTGGGCGCCTCTACCGGGGAAGCCGAGGAGAACTGCGCGGTGATGGTTGCCGAACAGGTGCGGGACTTCCTGGAAAACGGCAATATCCGCAACAGCGTCAACTATCCTGAGAGCGTGATGCCGCGCGCGCCCAATACGACGCGGATCGTCATCGCCAACAGCAACGTTCCCAACATGGTCGGCCAGATCTCGACCTGTCTTGCAGCCGCGCGAATCAACATCGCGGACCTGCTGAACAAGTCGCGGGGCGAGTACGCGTACACCCTGATCGACACTGATGGCACGGTGGGCGATGAGATCCTTCGCCAGATCCGGGGTATCGATGGCGTGTTGTCTGCCCGGATAATCTGATGGCTCGGGGTAAGAAGGCTGCCGCGGAATCCTCTACCGAGAGAAGGCCTGCCGCCGCCCCGCCACCCCTCGATCTGGAGAAGGTGCGCAGCCAGATCGATACCATCGACGAGAAGATACACGCGCTGATCAACGATCGCGCGCGCCTGGCCCAACTGGTCGGAATCTCCAAGACCCGTGAAGGCAAGACCGTTGATTTCTATCGTCCGGAGCGCGAAGCCCAGGTGCTGCGCATGGCCCGGGAGCGCAACAACGGGCCGCTGCGGGACGAGGAGATCCTGCGGCTGTTCCGCGAGATCATGTCGGCCTGTCTCGCGCAACAGGAGCCGTTGAAAGTCGCTTTCCTCGGACCGGAGGGGACTTTCACCCAGTCTGCGGTTCTGACCCACTTCGGTCATTCCGTGCGCGGCCTGCCGCTGACTTCCATAGATGAGGTCTTCCACGAGGTCGAGGCCGCAAGCGCCGATTTCGGTGTCGTGCCCATCGAGAATTCCACCGAAGGCACCGTCAATCACACCCTGGACCGGTTCATCACATCGCCGCTGAAAATCTGTGGCGAGGTGGAGCTGCGCATCCATCATTCCGTCATGGGGTTGATGGGATCGTTGGGCCGCATAGTGCGGATTTGCTCGCATCCCCAGTCGCTGGCTCAATGCCGCGTATGGTTGGATGAGCATCTGCCCAACGTCGAGCGTATTCCCGTGTCGAGCAACGCGGAAGGCGCGCGGCGCGCTCGCGACGAGAAGGGCACCGCGGCAATTGCCGGCGAGACCGCGGCCGAGGTCTATGGACTCAAGATACTGGCCGCGGAAATCGAAGACCGTCCCGACAACACGACGCGCTTCTTCGTTCTGGGCCGCAAGTTGTTTACCCCCAGCGGCGAGGATCGCACGACGCTCCTGATATCGATCAGCCACACCGATTCGCCCGGCGCGCTGCACCGCCTGTTGCAACCTCTCTCAGACCACAGGGTCAGCATGACACGAATCGAGTCGCGCCCCTCGCATCGGAAGAAGTGGGATTACGTGTTTTTCATCGATATCGAAGGTCACGCAGATGATGTCCACGTCGCAAAGGCGCTGGAAGAGCTGAAAAAGCGCTCATCGCTGTTCCGCATTCTCGGCTCCTACCCGCGCGCGGTGCTTTGAGCATGGCGAAGTATCGCGCAGGCCCGGGCGGCACGGCCGCAGGTGAGCTGACGGTCCCGGGCGACAAATCGATCTCCCACCGCGCGTTGATGTTGGGTGGAATCGCCCAGGGCGTTACCGACATCACTGGTTTCCTGGCTGGCGAAGATTGCCTGGCCACCCTGCGTGCTTTGCAGGCTCTGGGTGTACGCATCGAACGTCCCGAGGACCAACACGTGATCGTGCACGGCGTTGGTTTGAACGGCTTGCGCGGTGCCTCCGGGCCGCTCGATATGGGGAATGCAGGCACGGCAATGCGCCTTTCCATGGGACTGCTCGCGCCGCAGACCTTCGAGTCAACATTGATCGGCGACGAGTCACTGATGCGTCGGCCCATGGAACGTGTGGCGGCACCGCTGAGATTGATGGGCGCGGACATACGGACGCAAAGCGGCCGGCCGCCTGTTGAGATCAGGGGCAGTAGCCAGATGAGAGGGATCGACTATGCGCTTCCAGTCGCCAGTGCGCAGGTCAAATCGGCTGTGCTGCTCGCTGGACTGCAGGCCTCCGGCTGCACGCGCGTGACCGAGCCGGCACCAACTCGAGATCACACCGAGAGAATGCTGCGTGCGTTCGGCGTCACTGTGGCTCAACAGGGTGCGACCGCGTCCATAGAGGGCGGTCAGGCGTTGCGGGGGACCGAGATCGTTGTGCCTGCGGATTTCTCATCCGCTGCTTTCTTTCTCGTCGCAGGTTGCCTGGCAGCTGAGAAGCCACTGCTTCTGCGCAACGTAGGCATCAACCCGACTCGCACCGGCCTCCTGGAGCTGCTCCTGCAAATGGGAGCGGATATCAAAGTCCATGCCCGCCAGAACGGAACCGCTCCTGTCATGAATGGCGAGCCCATTGCCGATCTGGAAGTCCGCAAGAGCCGCTTGAAAGGAATCCAGGTGTCCGAAAGTCTCGTACCGTTGTCCATCGACGAGTTTCCGGTGTTCTTCGTCGCCGCGGCGTGTGCCGAGGGCGAAACGCTGGTGCGGGGCGCGGAAGAGCTGCGGGTCAAGGAAACGGACCGCCTGGCTGCCATGGCTGACGGCCTGACCGTTCTCGGTGTGCAGAATCAGCTGTATCCCGATGGACTTTGGATCCGTGGGGGCGATGGTTTCCTGGGCGGCACCGTGGACAGCCGCGGGGATCATCGCATCGCAATGGCCTTCGCGGTGGCCAGCCTGCGGGCGAAGGCAGAGATCGAAATTCTCGATGTCGCCAACGTGGCCACGTCATTTCCCGGCTTCGTGGAGATCGCGCGTGCGGCGGGGTTGCGCATCGAGAGCGCCTGATGACCGCACCCATTGTCACAATCGACGGCCCCAGCGGGTCCGGCAAGGGAACCATCAGCCGCGCGGTGGCCGTACTGGCTGGCTGGCAATTTCTCGACAGCGGCGCCCTATACCGCCTGGTGGCGCTGGCTGGACACAAACGGGGATTGAAGCCGGACGATGCGGAAGGTCACGCCAGACTTGCGGCCTCCCTGGACGTCCGCTTTGGCGTCGACGGTGGTGGGGATGAGCTGGTAACCCTCGCTGGCGAGGATGTCACCGGCGAAATTCGGTCCGAGGTGGCCGGGCAGGGGGCCTCGCGTGTTGCCGCCTGGCCAGGCGTCCGCAGCGCCCTCCTGGAGCGCCAGCGTGCCTTTGCCAAGCCGCCCGGCCTGGTCGCCGATGGCCGGGACATGGGCACGGTTGTATTCCCAGGGGCCAACCTCAAGATATTTCTGACCGCCAGCCCCGGCGAACGCGCCCTTCGACGCTATAAGCAGTTGAAAGACAAGGGGTCGGATGTTAGCCTTGCCGCCCTTTCGCGCGAGATCACCGAGCGGGACCTTCGGGATTCGACCCGGACGGTTGCCCCACTGAAGCCCGCGCCCGATGCCGAAGTGATCGACTCGACAGGTCTCACCATAGAGCAAGTCGTCGATCGCGTCATGGCCTTGGGGCGCCTGCGTGCTCTTTGGGCCTGAAGCGCTTGGGCTCGAGGCGGGGGGATGCGATTTCAAACCGGTACGTGCAGGAAGCGCGTGCCTTATTCAATCAGCCTGGGCCGCAGAGGATGAGGGTCCAGTACATGCACGGCATGCTCGGCTATCGAGTTGGGCCGTGCGAGTGAAGGTATGACAGAAAGTTTCGCCGAACTCTTCGAGCAAAGTCTCGCCAACCAGCGTATCCGCCCGGGAATGATTCTGACCGGGCTGATCGTCGACGTCACAGACGACGTCGTCATCGTCAATGTCGGTCTCAAGTCAGAGGCAGTGATCCCTCTCGAGCAGTTCAAGAATGAACGCGGCGAGGTGGAGGTCAAGCCCGGCGACGAGGTGGAAGTTGCATTGGATTCCGTCGAGGACGGAACCGGTGAGACCCGCCTGTCGCGCGAGAAGGCCAAGCGTGCGCGCACCTGGACGCGCCTGGAAACGGCTTTCAACGACTCGCAGATCGTCGTTGGCATCATCACAGGCCGCGTCAAAGGCGGCTTCACCGTCGAGATCGACAATGTCCGCGCATTCCTGCCGGGCTCGCTCGTCGATGTCCGTCCGGTGCGTGATACGTCGTACCTCGAGAACAAGCCGCTCGAATTCAAAGTCATCAAGCTCGATCAGAAGCGCAATAACGTCGTGGTTTCACGGCGTGCCGTCGTGGAGCAGGAATTCTCCGCCGAACGCAGCGCCCTGATGGACAACCTGCAGGAAGGCGCGGTCGTGCGCGGCTCGGTCAAGAACCTCACCGACTACGGTGCGTTCGTTGACCTGGGTGGTATCGACGGCCTGCTGCACATCACGGACATGGCGTGGAAGCGCGTCAAACACCCGTCCGAAGTCGTCAAGGTTGGCGACGAGATCGATGTGCGCATCCTGAAGTTTGATCGCGAGCGCTCGCGCGTGAGCCTCGGCCTCAAGCAGCTCGGCGCGGACCCATGGGAAAACATTTCCCGCCGCTATCCGCCGCACACCCGCGTGTTCGGCAAGGTCACGAACATTGCCGACTACGGTGCGTTCGTCGAGATCGAGGATGGCGTCGAAGGCCTGGTCCACGTATCCGAAATGGACTGGACCAACAAGAACGTCAACCCCGCGAAGGTGGTGCACACCGGTCAGGAAGTCGAGGTCATGGTTCTCGACGTGGACGAGGAGCGCCGCCGCATCTCGCTGGGTCTC
>Ga0105247_10000161_pt1 | contig 65845 bp, 51 predicted proteins | sample KBSS24metaG_FD_81519 | JGI IMG/M metagenome (GOLD analysis project Ga0105247, IMG submission 81519) | Switchgrass rhizosphere microbial communities from Kellogg Biological Station, Michigan, USA - KBS S2-4 metaG | ecosystem: Host-associated > Plants > Roots > Rhizosphere > Soil | place... | reverse complement strand
GGGGTTGAAGATATTCAGGACAGCTTATCTTTTTTAAAGACTCGACCAGAATGTGACACCTCTACAGGCCTCGGCGTGGTGGGATACTGTTTGGGTGGAAAGCTTGCATATCTTGCAGGCTGTCGACTTCAGGAAGTGGCATGTGCTGTAGGTTATTATGGTGTAGGCATTGAAAAAGCGTTAGATGAGTTAGCCAACATAAAAGGACGTTTGGTTTTACATATTGCAGAACTGGACCAATTTACACCGCCAGATGCGAGACAAGCGATTGTCGATGCAGCACACCAATATTCAAATGTACAAGCTTATGTTTACGAAGGTGTCGACCATGCATTTGCACGCCCAAAAAGCAATCATTATCACAAACCTTCAGCGCGCTTTGCCCACGAGCGTACAGTAACAGCTCTACATGACACGATTGGGCCGAAATATGACCTAGTCGCGCTATGGGAAGAGCATATTCGTCATGAGTTCGATACGCGTGACGTACCAGCAACCATGGTAACGATGGTCGCAGAACCGTATGTCAACCACATTCCAACCTTAACTGGTGGTGTAGGCCAAAGCCAGCTTGCTCGCTTTTATCAATATCACTTTGTTCATCAAAATCCGAAAGATATGAAGATTACTTCAATCTCTCGTACGGTTGGCTCAACGCAAGTGGTAGACGAATTCATTATGAGTTTTACCCACGACGCTGAAATTGACTGGTTATTACCGGGTGTAAAACCAACTGGCAAATATGTCGAAATTCCGATGTTAGGTGTAATCCAGTTTAGAGGTTCAAAGCTATGCCATGAGCATATTTACTGGGACCAAGCATCAGTGCTCGTTCAAATTGGTTTACTAGATCCAACAGGCTTACCAGTTGCAGGTGTTGAGACAGCACGAAAACTTCTTGATGAAGACCTTCCTTCAAATACGTTGATGCCATCTTGGTCAAGTAGTGAAGGCAAGCCAGTCAATTAAGGAGTATCAACATGAATATAAATTTAAAAGGAAAAGTCGCTGTGGTGAGCGGTGGCGCAACACTCATTGGTAAAGCTGTTGTACAAGCTTTGGCGAGTGCAGGTGCTCATGTCGCTATTTTAGATATTGATGCCAAAGGCAAAGCTATTGCTGAAAGTTTTAACCATGATGTGATGTTTATTCAAACAGATTTAACCAGTGATGCGGCTATTCAACAAGCTGTGGCAGATATTCACCAACATTTAGGTGAAGTGAGTTACTTGGTCAATCTAGCATGTACATATCTAGATGACGGTTTTAAATCTTCACGTCAGGACTGGTTACAAGCACTCGATATTAATTTGGTCTCTACAGTTGAACTGAGCCGTGCTTTTTACGATGACCTAAAAAAGCAGCAAGGTTCAATCGTTAATTTTACTTCTATCTCGGCCAAAGTGGCACAAACAGGTCGCTGGTTATATCCAGTGTCTAAAGCCGCGATACGTCAACTCACACAAAGCATGGCAATGGATTTTGCTGCCGATGGTATTCGCGTCAACTCAGTTTCACCGGGTTGGACATGGTCTCGTGTCATTGCAGAAGTCAGCGGTAATAACCGCGAAAAGGCCGATAGCGTGGCAGCCGATTATCACTTGCTAGGCCGATTGGGTCATCCCGAAGAAGTTGCCAACGTGGTTTTGTTTTTATTGTCACCCGCTGCGAGTTTTGTCACCGGAGCAGATTATGCCGTCGACGGTGGATATTCAGTGATGGGCCCTGAAGGATCACAGCCCGCTATTCCACGTTTAGCCGAATAGCACAGCGTTTTAAAAGCACATTTAGAAAATCATGGAGAATATTATGCGCCGTATTGCAATTGTTGGAGCAGGACAGTCTGGTTTACAGCTTGGTTTGGGCTTATTAGATACAGGCTATGACGTGACAATGATCACCAACCGAACTGCCGATGAAATCCGTCAAGGTAAAGTCATGTCAAGCCAGTGTATGTTTCATACCGCTTTACAAACTGAACGTGACTTGGGACTAAATTTTTGGGAAGAAGAATGTCCAGCAGTAGAAGGTATTGGGCTGGCTTTAGTCAATCCTGAAAATGGTGATAAAGCATTTGAATGGAGTGCTCGTCTTGAGCGCTACGCTCAATCGGTCGATCAACGCGTCAAAATGCCATATTGGATGGAAGAATTTGAACGCCGTGGCGGTCAATTAGTGATTCAGGATGTGGGAATAGAAGAGTTAGAACAACTCGCAAACGAATATGAACTCGTATTACTCGCTGCTGGTAAAGGCGAAGTCGTTAAACAATTTGAGCGTGATGATGCTCGTAGTGTTTTTGATAAGCCTCAACGCGCTTTGGCTTTGACTTATGTCAAAAACATGAAGCCGATTTCACCTTACTCTCGTGTGACTTTTAACATTATTCCCGAAGTCGGTGAATATTTTTCATTTCCGGCACTTACTGTTAATGGTCCTTGCGACATTATGGTGTTTGAAGGAATTCCAAACGGGCCAATGGACTGCTGGCAAGATGTCAAAACACCTGAACAGCATCTGCAATGCAGTTTGGACTTACTCAAGAAATTTGTGCCTTGGGAATATGAACGCTGCACAAATGTTGAGTTAACCGATGCAGGCGGTTATTTGGCAGGGCGTTTTCCACCAACCGTACGCAAACCAATTTTGACATTACCATCCGGTAAGCAAATTTTTGGTATGGCAGATGCCTTAGTGGTCAATGATCCAATTACCGGTCAGGGCTCAAACAATGCTGCTAAGTGTAGCAAAATCTATTTCGATGCCATTTTAGCCAATGATAATCAAAGCTTTAGCGAACAATGGATGGTTCAAACTTTTGAACGTTATTGGGCTTATGCAGAAAAAGTCGTGGCTTGGACCAATAGCTTGTTATTACCACCAGAGCCACATGTTGTTGAGCTATTAGCAGCTGCAAGCCAAAACCAGAGCATTGCTTCAATTATGGCCAATAACTTTGATGACCCACGCGCTTTTGCCCCTTGGTGGTTTGATGCCGATCAGGCTCAAGCATTCTTGGCTTCAAAAACCGCAGCAAAAGTGGCTTAAGGGCAAAACATTAAAGGGAGGTTTAACAATGGACACAATTGAAACTCAAGGTTTACAAACCATCAATACTGAAAACCCAAGAGAAATCCGTAATTTACTTGGGCAGTTCGCAACGGGCGTTACAGTGATTACAACCCGTGGTAAAGATGGTCGGAAAATAGGGATGACAGCCAATTCGTTTTCCTCATTATCTTTAGATCCGCCATTAATTTTGTGGAGCCTTTCAAAAACGGCACCAAGTTTGTCTGATTTTGTAGAAGCTGAATATTTTGCCATTCACATGCTGGCGCAGGAGCATCATCAGCTTTCGGGGCATTTCGCTCGAGGTGCTGAAGACAAATTTGCAGGCATTTCACATCAACAATGCAAGGCAGGTGTTCCAATTTTAACCGATGCACTCGCAACCTTGGTTTGCCGCAATGTAAATCAGTATGAAGGGGGAGATCATCTGATTTTTATTGGTCAGATTGAACAATACCAACAACGCCAAGGTGAACCATTGGTATTCCACGCAGGAAAATATCGGATTGCCGCAGAGCATCCAGAATTAGCACATTAATTCACCACAATCACGATCAATCCGGTCGTGATTTTTTTGTAGGAAATAAGAAGATGAAAAGCACTTTAATTAAACATGGATTTTTAGCAGGGACATTGTTGGGTTTGCCATTGGTTACACATGCCTATGATTTACCAACTGTAAACTTAGGCATGACCAGCTTTCTCGATGGTGGTTTACCCGCAGGGCCCGGTTGGTATGCTCAAACCTATTTTCAAAATTACGATAGCAATAAACTGGTCGATGCCAATGGACAAAAATTAGGTTTACCTAAAACAGATTTAAATTATCAAGTATTGGTTGAGCAGATTAGTTATTTATCGAATGTCCGAGTAAAAGATAAAGCCAGTCTAGGCATGAATTTTTTAATTCCTTTTGTCAGTAAAATGGACATGGATGATGGCTTGAATAATGCTGCCATTAAGGCCCAAAGTGGCTTTGGGGACATTATGATTGGACCTTTTATTCAGTTCGATCCCGTCATGGGCGCACAAGGGCCAAAGTTTGTACATCGTTTTGAGTTTCAGGTGAATTTACCTACTGGCGAATATGATCGGCAAAAAGATATTAACCCAAGTAATAACGCTGTTTCATTTGATCCTTATTGGGCTGCAACGTATTGGTTTAATCCAAAGTGGACCGCCTCCACGCGTATTCATTATCTCTATAACTTTAAAAATGATGACCCAAGCTATGCGTTTGATGGAGCAAATGATATGCAGGCAGGGCAAGTAATTCATGCAAACTTCGCAACGGACTATGCCATTACCGAACAATTTCGCTTAGGACTAAATGGCTATTGGCTAAAACAAGTCACTGACACCGAAGTCGATGGTAAAAAAGTCAAAGGTAGACGTGAGCAAGTCTGGGCAATTGGTCCCGGTGCGATGTATAGTTTTTCTAAAAATGATCACTTGGTTGCAAATGCTTATTTTGAGCAAGATGCTGAAAATCGTCCAGAGGGGACACGACTACAAGTTCGCTATGTTCATCATTTTTAAGTCATAAAAAAAGCCTTTTATATTTATTGATATAAAAGGCTTTATCTATTTGTTTTAAGAAAAAATTGAAGTAATTAAGCCTGAGCCTTCACTTTGACTAGAACGGCGGGTAGAAGAAGGTAACTCACCATAACGGCGTTTGTACTCTTGAGAAAAACGGCCTAAATGGGTAAATCCCCATTTAAATGCAACATCAGTGACCGATAGATTTTCATTATGTATGAGCTCTAAATGAGCTTGCTCAAAGCGTAATTCTTTTAGATAAGACATTGGGGTAGTCCCCAAATAGTTTTTAAAACCAGTAAATAACGTTCGAACACTCACACCAGCATGTTCAGCTAAAATTTCGACATTCAGTGGCTCATGTAAATGTTCTTTAATATAGGCTTCTGTGCGCTTCACGAAATAAGGAGAGACGGTTTTTTCTTTATAATGATCAATTCTATGTAATGCATTATTGGGTTGACCATAAATAAGTGCATTAAATAGATTTGACTCAAATTGTTTAAAGGCTAAAGGATGATGGAGTGGATGTTGCTCGCATGCTAAAGCATCCATCAGTGTTCTAACGAGCTGTAAAAAATAGGCTCCACTTTGTGTAGCAAAGTCTAATTTAGGATCAAAAATGAGTAAGTTATTGTCTGAATCAGCAATGTGCTGACGGCAATGATAAGTAAAATCATCCTTTGAAACTTTTAGAATGAGCTGTGGTGAGTTCGCGTGCCAGCGCATACGTAAAGATTGCTGAGGAGAAATAAGAGAAGCAACTTGAGAATAAGAAATAAACTTTTGTGAACCAAACTCGATTTCTGCATAGCCTTGAGTTGGAATTTGAATTAGGTAAAAGTTATCAAGATGATCTGGTTCAATAATGACATCCGCGCCATATTCCAAGCGACTAATAGACAGGGCACCTGTTTTAACATGGTGCATGGTTGCACTGAAATCTCGCTTCTGATGAGAAATTTTAAGATCATGTGGTTTAAAAATTTGCCCTACATTTCGGCAGGTTTCGTTTAAATCGTGGTGATCAAACACCAAATTATGATTGGTAAAGATAGACTCATTTTGAAAATGACGTCCACTGAGTTCTGGGGAGTTGGCTTGGTTCATATATATCCCTTTTGGCTCACTCCTGTATTTACTGTGCAAAATGTGTGAAGCCTTAGCTTTGCAACACGTAAATACGGCACTTAAAAAATTAAGTTACTCGCAAATTACAATGAGATATAAGCAAAATACAGACCAATTTATCCGCTAATTAATGTGATTTTCTCAAATTTTTACGTCGGATTTTGTCCATCAATTTAATAAATTCGAGAAATAGAATAGAGGGATATAAAAGGTGCTATAAGTTAATCTCATCATGATCTTATTCCTTAAGATCTATCAAAATTTATAGCAAATCCGAGTAAACTGGTCAATTTATTTTGTCGGAATTTATTATTTTATATTATTGAATATAAAGGTTTTTTTAAAAATAAAAAACAAAAATTCAATATACCCCTTATAAGAGTATATTGAATCATTTCAGGTTTTAGCGGTTTTTAAATTATTTGTACTAAAGTTATTTATATTTTCAACGTGATGTATTGCTCTGTAAAAACTTCTCGCTGTAAATACGGTAGTTTTGCAGAGCTTGTTCATCTAACCAATTTTTCACGGCTTCAATCATCGGCGGTGGGCCACATAAATACATATCAAAAGCTTGTTCAGCCAGTTGATCTTTATTTAAGTGCTCATGAATATAACCCGCTTTACCTTGCCAAGTTTCTGTTGCTTTAGTCACAATCGGGTGATAACTAAAGTTTGGTAGCCGTTCTGCGTAGGCATGTAAACGCTGTTGTTCACACAAGTCAGTTTCATTATTTACGCCGTAGTACAACTGAACGGCAGGTGAGTTAGGCTGCTCAACCAAGTTATCAAGCATTCCCAAGAAAGCAGATAACCCAGTTCCACCTGCTACAAAAACCAGTGGTCGCTGTACTTCACGTAAATAGAAACTACCAAGCGGCGCTTCAATGAGTAGGGTTTGTCCAACCTGACAACGATCACGCAAATAATTACTCATAACACCGTCTGGCAAGAGACGAATTAAAAACTGTAATTGATTGGTTGCGTTTGGTCTGTTTGCAAAAGAATAAGAACGCCAGTCTTCAGTATCTGGAATTTGCAAACGAGCATATTGACCCGGTAAAAACTGAAGTTGTGCAGCATGACTGCTTGCATCAAGATGCAAAATTGCTGTTGTTTCAGAAACCAGCTCAACCGCAGTCACTTTGGTTTCAATTTTTAAAGTATCGCCAGCATTGCAAATAGCAGAATCATGATCGAAATAAAAAGCTGCATCGGATTTGACACGCGTCTGGCAAGCTAACATTTTACGCTCAGCCAAATCACGCTCACTTAATGCATCTTCATCAACATATTCTTGTTCATAAATACCAGTTTCACACTGACCCTGACAGGTACCACAAACACCTTCACGACAGTCTAGCGGTAGGTTAATTCCTTGGCGAACTGCTGCATCAAGCAACAATTCGTCGTTATTTACCGAAATGAAAAAGGTTTTACCATCGGCAAAGTTAAGTGCAACTGAATGTCCCATTTTCATCCCCTTAAACGTGATAGAAGTCTAAAACGGAATCAATTTTGTCATTGAGCAAAATGCTGTGTTGACGACGAATACGAAAACCATCTGCTGTTTGGCGTAAAAGATAAGTCGCGTGTCCGTAAAAACAGCCTTCTAAGCCTTGACGGTTATAGAGCGTTTGCCATACGACTTTTGCTTCAATTAATCCGTCATCCAGTGTTTTTACACGAATGTTATTCATGCTGTGTAACGTACGTGGTAACGGAGTTGCAGACGCAGCTTTTCCGGTACGAATACGGAATACACGGTCTTCTAGTCCAGTACGGTCCGCATAATAAATATAAGACAAACCCTGATTCGGATCTTGAACATAGTTATGGTCATCAATCCACTGTGGAATATGATATTCACTATCTTCATCGTAAAGTTCTAAATAGGCATCCCAGTCATAAGCATCACAAAGTTCTGCTTTTTTGTACAAAAACTGAGATACAGCAAAATGTAGTTCTTGTGACATGGTTACACCTCATCCATTAGGGCATTGTTTTCGAAAGTAATATCTTGCATTTTCAATGCTTTCTTATTTAAGCCGTCGAGCATTAGGCGTTGCCAATGTCCATGTTGGTTTACATAGAGTCCTTCATGGGTAAACTCACGGCCAGTAATGACAGGTTGAATGCCTAAATCTTGTGAGTTTTTGGTTGCACCGTATTCCCAAGACTGACAACCGCGAGAAATATCGCTCCAACGTTCAAGTCGTGCCTGAAAACCTTTTTGCTGTTCGCGGAATTCAACTAAATCGTCTGGTGTACCAAGGCCTGATACATTAAAGAAATCTTCGAACTGACGGATACGGTTACGGCGTGCTTCAGCAGATTCACCTTTAACACCAATACATTGACTAATGACTTCAGTTTTATTCCAAGCGACAGGGCGAATAATACGAAGCTGAGAACTAATCTGGTCCATAAAGAATAGGCTAGGGTACAAGTTTAAGTTTCTTAAACGATGCATTGCCCACTCAGCATATTTGTCGCCATATTTTTCGACTAAATAAGGCATAACGGTGCTGTAACCCGGACGAACTGTTGGATTCGGCATATCACTAAACAGCACACTATGACCATTTTTGAAACTAAACCAGCCATCGTCAGTTTCTGAGTCACCGGCACCTAACTTGCTATAGTCAAGCGTATCGAGTTCTTCACCTTTTGATGCATTGACTTGCTGACGGTGTTGGACTGTAGAGACATAGTTATAGTGAACGGTACTGACATGGTAACCATCTAAGCCATTTTCATTTTGTAGCTTCCAGTTACCTGCAAATGTATAAGATGACTTGCCTTGAAGTACTTCGAGTTCACCTGTTGGCGACTGATTAACCATTAAATCAAGGAACAGTTTTGCATCGCCCAAAAAGTCTTCTAGAGAATCTGTTGCTTGAGTATCGAGGCTTACAAATACAAATCCACGGTAGCTGGCAATACGGCCTTGTTTTAAGCCTCGGCTTGATTTATCAAAATCTTCACAATATTCACCAGGTGCTTTGACTTTCACCAAGCGGCCATCTGACTTATAACACCAAGCATGGAACGGACATGTAAAGGTTGACTGGTTGCCTTTAGCAACGCGTGTTAAGGTTGCGCCGCGATGCTCACAAGCATTGACCATGGCATGTAGTTCGCCTTTACCATCACGGCTCACAATAATCGGTTGACGACCAATTTGAACTGTTAGGAAATCATGATTGTTTGGAATCTCACTTTCGTGACATGCATAAATCCAAACCTTTTCAAAAATAAGTTCCATTTCCAAGTCAAATAGTTCAGGCTCAGTAAACATATTACGTGCTATACGAAACACGCCATCGTTAGGACGGAAGTCGATACATCCATCTACAAAATCATTCCATTGTTTTAAATTAGATGAGGTCATTTGCTCAATCCTATTCATTCAGCTTTTAACTGATTGAACCGCGATTAGGCTTTGGCCTCTATCCGTTTTTTCCAGATCTTTATCCACTTTGTGCAGTTTTGATTTTTAATAAGGCTATTTTTAAGAGCTAATCGAGATTTAAATTTGTATATGTCTTAGCTTGTTAAACTTACCTATAATGTTAGCGAGCATAAAATAAACTTTTGTGAACTAAGTCTATGAAAGAACAAAACTTAAAATTACAGATTAGAATTCTTTTAGAGCAGAACATTGCGTTTGGTCCGGGTAAGGCAGACTTACTTGAGGCAATTGAGAAAACAGGTTCGATCTCACAAGCCGCAAAATCTATGAATATGAGCTATCGCCGTGCATGGCAGTTGGTAGACACCATGAATCAATGCTTCGAAACAGCTCTAGTAGAAACTCAAACTGGTGGAACACATGGTGGTGGGGCAGCGGTCACAGATTTAGGTCAGAAAGTCTTACATCACTATCGCCAAATGGAAATTAATGCTCGACAAGCCTTAGAACATGATTATCAGCTCATGAGTAGCTATTTAAAAAAATAAATTAAAAGATTTAATAGGGACTGAATCTTTTAATTTGGTATAGCTTTTGCTTAATACAAAGTGCACGCTGAAAAAGCACTGCTGCAATTTTCAGTTACATAGACAATGGCGTCTATTCTGCACTATCGAAAAAGATAGTCTGGGATAGGCGTTTTTATTGCGTATCTAAAAAAGTAGCTGGCATAAACGACTGATCTTTCTATAGGTCCTTATGGTCATCGCTATGTGATTTTTCGCATGGTGATGACCATAAAACTAATGAAATTATTCACTAATATTCAAAGAAAATGAGTTTTATATAGTGCTCTTAATTGGTTAACGCCGCTAAAGAGTGCACCAAAATGAAGATCGAAATACGAATTGCACTATTTACCTTCATTCCGGTCATCTATATTTAACGAATTATGCTTTTCATAATCTTTATGTGGCGCTATATTCTTGGGTATATATCGCTGCAAAAAAAGATAAAAAAAGGAAAAACAATGGTAAGTCCTATACAGATAAAAAAAATAGCTATAGTCAGTTCAATCATAAGTCTTGGGTTATCAATCAGTCTTTCTGTAAAGGCTGAATCAGTTACTGTTTATGCAGCAGCGAGCTTAACGAATGCAATTAATGATTTAGAAAAAATTTACGAAAAACAAAATAATATAGAAGTTAAAACTTCATATGCAGGCTCATCGACTTTAGCTAAACAAATTGAAGCTGGGGCACCAGCCGATGTATTTATCTCTGCTGATACACAGTGGATGGATTATCTGCAAAATAAAAAACGAGTTGCAACAAATGACCGTATAAATTTATTAGGCAACCGTTTAGTGCTAATTACCCCTAAAGGCCAATCACTAAAAGTTAAATTAGATAAAACAACCGATCCAAATAAAGTATTTACAGGAAAGATTTGTACAGGGGATACCAAAAGTGTGCCTGTAGGCAAATATGCTAAACAAGCTTTTACCAATTTAGGTTGGTGGAGCCGTATTGAGCCAAAGTTAGTTGAAACAGAAGATGTTCGAGCAGCACTAAACTTTGTTGCGCGTGGTGAATGTCAGGTTGGCATTGTCTATGCAACCGATGCAGCGATCAGTAAAGATGTAACGGTAGTTGGTGTATTTCCAGAAAACACTCATATACCAATTACGTATCCTGTAGGGATGGTTAAAAAGAATCCGAACTCAACAAAGTTCTATCAATTTTTACAAAGCAACCAAGCCAAAGCAGTCTTTAAAAAATATGGCTTTAGTGTGCTTGCTCCAGTTAAACCATGATGTTTTCTTTAACCACAGAAGAACTCAGCGTTCTGCAACTTTCTTGTAAGGTTGCAGCAAGTTGTCTTGTAATCAGTATTATCCCTGCAATTTGTGTGGGATGGTTTTTAGCACGTAAAGAGTTCTGGGGTAAGTCATTCATTGAAACATTGGTGTTTTTACCTTTGGTGTTACCGCCAGTTGTTCCTGGTTATTTGCTATTACAAGTTTTTGGGAGCCGCGGCATTATTGGACAATATTTAGCACCGCTCGGAATTGATTTTGCATTTAACTGGAAAGGGGCTGTTCTTGCATCAGCAGTGATGGGTTTCCCGCTATTGGTACAATCTATTCGGCTAGCGATTGAACTGGTCGATCAGCGTTTAGAAATGGCAGCAAAGACATTAGGTGCCTCATCTTTAGGGGCATTTTTTCATGTCACTTTACCGCTTGCCAGCAGTGGTATTTTAATTGGTGCTATTTTATGTTTTTGCCGTAGTTTAGGTGAGTTTGGTGCGACCATTACCTTTGTGGGTAATATTTCAAATGAAACACGTACTTTACCTTTGGCTATGTATAGCCTAATGCAACAACCCGATACAGAGGCCGCTATTCAACGGCTTATTGTTTTATCGTTAAGCGTGGCTTTTTTAGCGCTATGGTTTGCACAGTGGTTTCATCGCTATCAAAAGAAGCGCTTAGGACGGTAAGGTTATGTTGATTGAATGCCGTTTTCAGCTACACATGGGTCAATTTCATATTGAACCTAGTTTCCAATCAGATGCTTCTGTTATTGGGCTATTTGGTGCCTCTGGGTCAGGTAAAACATCAATTTTACACGCTATTGCAGGGCTGAACACACCACGTAGTGGGCTCATTAAAATACAGGATCAAACGTGGTTTGATTCAAATCAAAACATTAATTTGAGCACGCAAAAGCGACATGTGGGATTGGTTTTTCAAGATGCTCAGCTTTTTCCGCATAAAACGGTAAAGCAAAACTTATTATTTGGTCTTAAGCATCTTTCCCAACAAGAACGTCACTTTGAAGCAGATTACATTATTGAGTTATTAAAGTTAGAACACTTACTACAACGTATGCCCATCAAACTCTCAGGTGGTGAAAAACAGCGCGTGGCACTGGGTCGAGCATTGTTATATTCACCTAAGCTATTGCTGCTTGATGAGCCATTATCAGCACTAGATGCGAATCATAAAGCTGAAATTATTCCTTTTTTTCAAAAGGTAAAACAGGAAATAAAAATTCCGATGATTTATGTGAGTCATGATATTCAGGAAATTAAACAACTGACCGAAACAATGTGGATTTTATAATTTTTCATATTTCACACATTATTTCAGCCATGTTGATTTATGGTGGTTAGCTAGCCCATAAACTACCCGTTGGAGCAGATTTTCGGCGATCTTGGGCTTGTTGATAAAAACGCCAGAAAGCGAATGCAAAAATGACAGCCAAGAAATCAACTACTAAGATTTCTCCGCCATGTACCCATAAGCCACTTTGAGGGATGAAATAGGCCACAAAAGAGGTTAGTGGAATTGCGAATAACATAAAAACTAAGGTTAAGAGTAATTGTGGTAAAGCTTTTGCATAGCCAATAACAAAGGTATAAATCAAAGTCAGTAGGAATATCGCATAATAACCGTACATAAATAGGTGATTCATACTTTCAATATTGAAAGCAGCGAAAAGCCACCGACTGGCCAACATTGTGCCTACAACAGCTAATACACACCCTAAACATGCACCTATCGTTAAGTTCGCAAGAAACACCACATCTTTACGTTGAACAGGAACAGGATCTTCAACACGCTTTTGCTTACGTGCACGAGTTTCAACCCAAAGTATGTTCCCTGTATAAAATAGGAAAGCGCCACCGACACCTAACACAAAATAAATCCAGCGTACACCTGTACCACCAAAACTTCCAAAATGTAGACTAAACATGGCGTTGATTAACTTATTACCAGCATCAGTCTGTGTGTTAATGCCTTTATGATTAAAGTGCTCAACTGCATATGGGTTCATACGCATAAAGTCATGATTCGCACCGCGCAACATCTGATCTGAGCTATAGAGGGCAATCCGTGCATTGGCTTTTTCAGGTTTGTCTAAGCCACTGAACTGAATATAGTCAACTGAATATTCAGGCGCTACTTTTTTAGCTTGAGCTAATATTTGCTGTACATCAATCTGTGTTTGTTTAGGTTGAATAAAGTCAGGAGGGGAACGCTGAAAAACAGGTTGTCCTTTGAGTGCAAGTTGTCCAATCGAATCATAAAAAAAGTCATGAAAAGCAAAGACAATAACGCTAATACTAATAATGATGTGGAACGGTAAGCTCGTAATTCCAATCACGTTATGCGCATCTAGCCAAAATCGCTTTTTATTATTACCAGGGCGAATAACAAAATAATCCTTTACCAAGGTTGGTAAAAGTATGATCACTCCTGAAAGCAGGGCAAGAAAATATAAAATTGAAACCACGCCCATCACATAGAGACCTAATCCGTGATGGCCTGCCATGCCCGGTATGCCTGCTGTTTCATGTAACTGTTCGATTAGCCAACCTGCTTTAGATAGGTTTTCTTGGGCAACGATTAACTGACCTTTATCGTCTAAGCTTGCCATCCACGTAGATTGAGCAGCATTAAAGCCATCTCCACGTTCATGTTCGCTCCACGTAATGGGTGCATAGTGAAATTCATTGGACGATAAATTGAGTGTGAAGTTTTTTTGTGCAGCAGGATAGGCGGTCTGTACTTTTTGAATGAGTTCATTAGATTGATCGGGTGAGACTTTCGGTAAAACTTGCTGTGTTGGCGTAGCCCACTTACTAATATGGTGCTGAAACATGCTGAGCCCACCAGCAAAGAAACAGATAAAAAGCAAAATCCCTGCACATACCCCCACCCAAGTATGCATGCTTTTTGCTAATTTCATGATGTCTGAACGTACTTTCATGTTTAACCCCGTAAGACAAAAATACAGCTATACGCTAGGGTATTGGCAATCAATAAATAGATAAGCGCTTTTCGCCCAGTCGTAAAAAAATAACTGCCAAACATAATAGGCATCCAAACCCAAGGAACACTCCACATTCCCACTTGCACTAATAAATCCATGGCAACATAAGGCTGGCCGAATAAAACAATTAAATTACCAATCGCGATAGAAAGACTTAGCCCTAAAACCCCACCAGCAAACGTTTTACTCCACCAGTGTGGCTGGATCGGAGACTGAATTTTAGCTTTCATTAAACCAGTTTCCGTTTAAAAAGCGCCATAAAGGGAAGAAACGACCACGCAAAAATGATGAGCATGAACCAACAAAAAGCGGCAACCACTTTTGGTAAGCTTGCAAAGAGAGCAATAAATCCAATGCCTAATAGCACTAGACCCAAATACTTAAAGAAAGTAGGAAGATGTTGAGACAACAGATTTTGGTTGCTATGACTACAATAGATACTGACCGCTCCCAACAGGGTCAAAAAAAGTCCTATAAGTTTCATAATCGATGTTTATAAGTAAATTAAAGTCAAAATTTACCCAACAGTATAAGTAAATAATAATTATTATCAAATGATAAATATAATTATTTATCTATTTATGGTAAGTAAGTTAAGATAGGGGATAACTCATTAAAAATATTTATTTTTGAAGTCGAATACATTGAGCAATTATCTATACATTCCTGAACAACTCAGTACATCAATTTATGAAATTTCGAGCCCTATTTTTTTTACATCAGAGCTATTTTGTTATGGGCTAGATTTATCAAAAACGCAGCATTTGCATATAGACCAACGATTAGAGCATCCCCTAAAAATTGCTCAAGCGCGTGTCAAACGTAAAAACGAGTACTTATGTGGCAGGGTCTTAGCTCAGGCTGTTTTAAATCATCATTTCGGTTTAGATCAGCCAATAACTTCTATGCATGAACATTTACCCATTTGGCCAACTCATGTTTTGGGTAGTATCAGTCATTCACAAAATAAGTTAATTGTTGCGTTATCTAACAACGCGAATTATTTGGGAATTGATATTGAACACTGGGTGACCTCAGAATTTGCTCGAGAAAGTGCACATCTTGTTTTAACAGCATCTGAGTTTGATTCATGGAAAAGTAAAGCGGCTGAGTTTTTTGATTTTGCCCGTTATGTGAGTTTAATTTTCTCTGTAAAAGAAAGCTTATATAAAGCGGTTTATCCCACTGCAAAGCAATATATTGATTTTTTAGAAGCATCTATAGTCGATATTAATTTTGAAAATCAAACATTAACGCTAACTTTTTTGCCTGAAATTCAGCAGCGCTATCAACTCTTAGAACACTATGACGGTGGCTGGACCATAGAACAAGATCATATTATGACTTGGGTTTTTGAAGCACGAAATTTTGCTTAAAACAAAAGAAGGCAACGAATTGCCTTCTTTTTTATTTAGAGATTAATTTTCTTGTAACTTAGGATCTTGGAATCCTGTTTCCCGCATATCTTGAGAGTTGAATAAGAACATAAACCCGACTGCAAAGCTTAATATGCCAAAGAAGAGGATACTTCCGGATATTGGTAAGAACCGAGTTAAAAGACCTAAAGTTGTGGTGGCAATTGAGTCACCTAATGCATCTTGTGCAAGCCAGATTGAATTAATACGTCCTAAATATTCATCAGGCGTATGTCCTTGTACAATGCTGTATTGAAGTAAATTGGCAATCGACATCAAATATCCAAATACACATAAAATGGGCAAAGTCACGATTAACCACGGTGAAAGTCCAATCATAATCATGCAGCTAAAAACCCCTAAACACGTATAGAGCATGACCAAGCCGGGTCGAAGTAACTTTGTTGTCCAGCCACTGAGTAAAGCTCCTAAAGTCGAGCCTAAAGGCACTGCCGTATACATAAGCCCGAGTTCGAATGCACCGCCGTGAAAAATTTCATCTGCCATTTGCGGAAAAATAATTCGAATAGCACTGCTAAAACTAAGCAATGTGCCTATTAAAATCGTGCTACCGACTACTTTATTTTTAAAAACGAATTTAAACCCTTGGACTAATTGGCGAAGAGGGCTCTCGCCATTTGATACATGTTGCGGTTTAAGTGCAGGCAGCCCCATTAATAAAAATACAGTAAGTAACGTACCCACCGTTGAGACCCAATACACGGTCGCAACACCACTAGCAGCAATTAAAATACCGCCGATTGCTGGTGAAATAACGGTTGCAAGACGTACGGATACCATACTGATCGCACGGGCTTGTACAATATTTTCGCGTCCTACAATCACAGGCATAATCGCCATCATTGCGGTTACACCCAGTGCACCAAAGAAACCATCCCATGCCGATAAAAAATAAATAGCATAGAGCGAAGGATGCTCAAACATGGCATTAATCGCGAGGCTAGCAAAGCCTAAGCCACATACACCACGTGCCAATAAAATTAGCCATTTTCGGTCTTTGCGATCTGACAGCAAACCACCAAGTAACAAGCCAATAAACATGGCAATGCCTTCAAAAGCCATTGCAACGGCAACATTTAACGAACTACCCGTGATGTCATAGACCTGTTTTGGAATAGCCACGACCAACATGCCAATTGTTAACAATGACAATGTGCGGGCAATAAATACATGTCGGAAATGAGCATTACGTTTTAAAAGACTAAAATCGGTCAATATAGATTTGAAGCTCATGGCGTGTGCTCCTCTAAACCGCGCGCCTGACAAATCATACGGTTTAAAATCGGGCCAAGTGTTTCAAGTTGCTGCGGAGACAATATATTGGTATGGTCCGCTTCACTCAGTCGAACAATATTAAGTTTTTTGACTAAAGGTGACCATTGTTGTTCTGGTTGGATATATGGCAGCAAGTCTTTTTCTGCGACAACCAAGTTTAGTTCACCGTCAAAGTGCGGCATTTTATACGGTTTTAATAAACGGACGGCATCACGATAGTTTGCGAAAATATCCTCTTGTAAACGGTGGGTTTCTTCACTTAATGCCATATCTGCATCGGCTAAAATATCATTGAAGAATTGAAGCTGTTCTTGTTCAGCTTCAGCATTCATTTCCTCTACCGATAAATCTAACCACTGATGAATTTCAGCAGGGTAAGTATCTAACAAGCCGAGATAATCAACTTTTTCACCTTGTTCAGTTAACTTCGCTGCAACGGCATAAGCCACAGTGCCGCCAAGTGAATAACCTAGTAACGTATAAGGTCCTGTTGGTTGTTGCTTACGAATAATCTTAAGTTGTTTTTCAACCAACTCATTCATATCAGCGCTATTTGCCAATAGGCCTTCAGGTCGAGGTGACTGCAACCCAATAATGGGTAATTCAGAATGTAGATAACGATTCAGCACCGTATATTGCCATGCCGAACCAGAACCTGGGTAGAAACAGAACAATGGATGCCCAGAGCCTGAACGGATTGGTAAAATAGGCTGCATGCCAGTTTGTTCAACTTCTGCCAAACGTTCTTGTGTAAGCAGTAAAGCTGCTAAACGTTGAATCGTGACATGACTCATCAACTGGCCAATTGGAATAGTCCGCTTAAATACTTTTCGGATTTCAATTGCAAGCTTCATCACCAAAATGGAATGTCCACCAATAGCAAAGAAGTCTTCGTTCACACCAATATTTTGATCGGTGTTTAAAACTTGCTGGAAAATACGTGTCAGTTCATGCTCAAAAGCACTATTGGCGTACTGTTTTTCTATATTTGAAAGATCAAGCTGTGGTTGCGGTAGTGCTTTACGGTCCAGCTTACCATTATGACTTAATGGGAATTGCTCGACCAACATATAGTAGGTAGGCACCATATATGCAGGAAGCTGTTTCGCCAATTCTTTCTTTAACTGCTCAATGTCCACAGGTACTGTTGTTTGCAAGTAAGCAACCAATTGAACATCAGCTTTATTTTGTTCAGATGGAATCGGGTGTACCACCACATCTAGACCGCTGATTAAGCGTAATTGCTGCTCAATTTCCTCCAGTTCTATACGTTGACCGCGTATCTTTACTTGGTCATCAGCACGGCCAACATATTGGATACTGCCGTCGGCATGCCAGCGAGCAATATCACCAGTGCGGTACATGCGTTGACCTGCTGCAAATGGGTTTGCCACAAAACGTGTTGCCGTTAAGTCTGCTCGATGCAAATAACCCATTGCCAATTGATGACCTGCCAAATAAAGCTCACCGTCCACTACAACAGGAGCAGGGCGTAAGTATTGATCTAAAATATAAAGCTGGGTATTCCAGACTGGATATCCAATTGCAACACTACTTTCTTCCGGGTGTAATCCCAGTGTTGCATCCATATAACTCACATCTACCGCAGCTTCCGTTGGGCCATATAAGTTATGTAGCTCACAGCTAAAGTGCTCGGTAAATGATTTTGCTAAAGCCGTTGGTAATGCCTCACCACTACAGAACACTCGGCGGATTGGTAAACTTTGACGCTGAGCAGATGACAAAATTTCGGTAGCAGCATTTTCAAAAACGGCCAACATTGACGGTACAAAATGTAATGTTGTTATCTGGTATTTTTGAATAAGGCTTAATAATGCCAATGGATCACGATGTGCATCCACAGGTGCCATTACTAATCTCGCACCCACTAAGTATGACCAGAAAAATTCCCATACTGAAACATCAAAAGTACATGGTGTTTTTTGCAAAATCGTATCGGCTGCTGACAGTGGATACTCTGATTGCATCCATAAAATACGGTTCACAATGGCTTGGTGAGAAACCATGACACCTTTGGGCTGGCCTGTTGTACCCGATGTATAAATTAAATATGCCGGGTGCTGGGGGGTAATAACTGTCGTTTTATAGCTGCTTAAATCAACCTTTGTTTCATCAAACAATTCATTAAAAGCAAAAGTAGCTATTGATGGAGGTGCAATAACAGCTAGATCTTTTTGTTCACCAATTACAAGTTTAGATTTGGCATCCTGCAACATAAATTTGATGCGTTCAGACGGATGTTGTAAATCAATAGGTAAATAAGCTGCACCTGCTTCAATCACCGCTAAAATAGCGATACTCAGTTTGACTGATCTTGGTAGGGCAACCGCAATAATATCTCCAGCCTGTACGCCCGCGCTTTGTAATTGCTGTGCTAAAGCACAAACTTGCAAACGCACTTCACTGAAACTGAGCTGATGATTTTCATCAGATAACGCCGTTTGTTCAGGCGTAATTCGAGCTTGTTCTCTGAGTAATTGCTGTAACGTGCTCTGACGAACATAGTATTGGGTTTGATTCGTTTTCTGGATTAAATCGCGTTCTTCGGCCAGTTGTAAGCGATAGTGACCAAGAGACGTTTCTGGTTCATTTAATGCAATTTCAATCAATTGAACCATTCGCTCTAAGAAATGCTCTGGTTGATTAATTACACCACGTTGCTCAAGTAGTAATTCAATTTGATGATCAGGGATTACTAACAACGCAAGCGGATAATGGCTATAACCGCGATTTGTGAGTTTGGAAATCGCAGCATCCCCAAGTTTTTGCTGTAAATATTGGTTAGCAGGGTAGTTTTCTACGACTAACAAACTATCAAAAAGATTGCCTTGTCCCACTAATTGCTGAATTGCACCCAGTCCTAAACCATCATGTTCTAAATGTTCAACATGCAATTGCTGTAACTGAGTCAATTGCTCCCAAAGTGTTTGCTGCATGTTGAGCTTTACACGTACTGGAATCGTATTTAAAAACAATCCAATCTGTTGCTCTAAGCCATTGATAGGTGCTGAACGTCCAGAAACAGGGGTACCAAACACAATGTCTTCTCGGTGGGCATAAATATTTAAAGTCATTGCCCAAATCATTTGCATGAAGACATTGAGCGTGATGCCTTGCTGGCGTAATTTGTGCTGAAGTTTTGCACCCAACTCAGCACTTAAACGATATGAAGTTTCCTGTACAGCTTGCTGTGCTTGATTAAATAAAATAAGTGGCTGTAAATCTGCTAAATCACGTTGCCATATTACTTTTGATGTTTCATAGTCACGTCCAGATAAAGCTTTAATCACTGTTTCATAACTATATTCAAGCACTGGCAGTGGTTGGTTAGTTTGCTGATAGGCTTTAATAAAGTCTTGTAAAAATAGTGGAGTTGACCAACCGTCTGTTAAAAGATGATGCACCATAATCAATAATTCTGACTGTTCTGGAGCATGTTGAATTAAGGTTGCCCGAATTAAGCCATAGGGTTGGTCAAGGTGAATTGGTTGCTGTAATGCCTCTTGAATGGTTTGCTCAAGTAAATCGGAAGTGACTGAGCAAAACTGAAATGGCCAAGCTTGAGTAGGGTGTAATGAATAGATAAAAACAGGTTCTTCAGCTAATTCGCTATCAAAATGTCCACCTAATTGAGGATGACGTTTTAATACGGTAATCAATGCTTGCTGTAGGCGTACCGGATCAATTTCTCCATTTAAACTAAGCCGAGTAAAGGCATTATAATTTAATTGATTTTCTACTTGAGATAAGAACAACATGCCTTTTTGCAAAGGAAGCAAAGGTAAAATCGTGCTGTTTTTTCCATATTTTTCTTGAACCTTTTGTTCTAGGTCCGCTGAAAATAACGGTTTTGAAACGGCCGCTTGTTGCTCATCTAAACGGGTGAGTTGCGGCGCTATAGCGGCGACTGTTTTAAATTGGAATACATCACTTGGTCTTAAGCCGTAACCACGTTGGCGCAATTGAGTACAAAGCATAATAGCCGAAATACTATCGCCACCTGTCATAAAGAAGTCGTCATCAATCCTAATAGCGTCAAGCTTAAGAACAGATGCAGTAATTTGGCATAAAAGCTGTTGTTCAGGCGTTTCAGCCATTCGGCTATGGGTACGAATTTGAGGCTTCGGCAGTGCTTTTTTATCGACTTTGCCACTTACATTTCGTGGAAATTCGGACATAACAGTCAGGGCAGATGGCACCATATATTCAGGTAGGTTTTGACGTAACTGACTTAAATATTGCTGACTTAATTGCTCACTAGTTTTTTTATCAATTTCAATGTCTTTGACCACACAATAACCGAGTAAACGATGACTATTATTAATCGGTTCTGCAATCACGACTGCGCTTTCAACATTGGCTAAAATCGAAAGTGCATTTTCAACTTCACCAATCTCAACACGATAACCACGAATTTTAATCTGGTCATCACAGCGCCCCATAAATTCAAGTTTACCCGCGCTATTCCAGCGGACTAAATCACCCGTACGGTACATGCGCTGTCCATGTTCAAATGGATTCGCTACAAAGCGGGCAGCACTTAAGTCAGCACGACCTAAATAACCGTTGGCAATACCAAAGCCAGAAATATAAAGCTCACCAATAACCCCAGTCGGGCATCGTTGCAAGTGGCGATCCAGTACATAGGCCTGTGTATTACCAATAGGGTTACCAATGACAGGACGAGCTGTCTGCTTTAATTCTGCTCGGAAAGTATCAACCGTATATTCTGTGGGGCCATATAAGTTATGAGCAAAAAGCGCTGGCTGGGCATTAAGCTGTTGCCATAAAGCTAACGGTGCAGCTTCACCACCAATCAAAATAAGACTGGGTTGATGCTGATTTTCAGCAAATAAACCATTCGTCATCATTTGCGCACAAAAAGATGGCGGTAAATCAAGTGTATCGATTTGTCGTTGCTGAATTTCTTGCACTAAACCAAATGCATCACGACGCATGTTTTCATCAAAAATATGTAGCTCTTGGCCCCAGAGCATCCAGAAAACTTGTAACCAAGATGAGTCAAACGAGAAAGAGTGTGTATGCGCTGCACGTAACGGACGCTCAGGGAAACGTTCATTTACAGCTTCTAATACAGGCCAGTAAATGGTTGGTTTATGCGACAAAATGAGGTTGAGTAAAGAACCATGTGTGTTCATTACCCCTTTAGGACGGCCAGTACTACCTGAGGTAAAAATTACATAAGCAACGTCTTGGAAATCAAATTTACGATTTTCGGCAGCAATATCACTCGCATTTTGCTTTCGAATTTGTGTTTGAACATCTTCATGATCAAGATATAACTGCTGAATATTTTGTGGTAGTTGTTGTGCAAGGGCTTGTGTCGTTAATACAAATAATGGATTGGCATCTTCACACATCATTTGCATACGATCGATTGGATAATCTAAATCGAGAGGTAAGAAACTCGCACCAGAATTGAGTACTGATAACATCACCACAACTGAGTCAATTGAACGAGGAATAGCTCCCGCAATCACAGTTTGTTTTTTGGCCCCATTTTCTTGTAAAAAACTAGTTAGTTGATTTACTTGTACTGCAAGCTCAGCAAAACTAAGATGCTGAAGGTTTGGACGTTCACCACTCACAATGGCGGTACGTTCGGGATATTTTTGAACTTGTTCATAGAAGATATCTAGAACATTATTATATTGTTCAGGGTGACTAACACGCGGACCAATACCACTTTTTGTCAGCGCACTAAGTTCTTGTGGTGTAGTAATATTAAAATTGCTACATGCTTGCTCTGGATGAATTAGAGCTTGTTCAAGCAATAAAGTTAAGCGTTGACCGTGGTTAAATAGTTCATCTTGTGTATAACGCTGCGAATCTGCACGTAGTTCGATAATCAGTTCATGATCTTGAACAATAAAAGAAAACTCAAAATAATCAAATGGTCCTGTAGAAATATGGTGCGTTTTGACCTTTTCACCACCTAACATCAGGTCTTGATCAAAAGCTTTATAGTTTAAAATAGGGCCGTACATTCGTTCATGAATATCGATACTATTTAAATCTCTTAAAATTTGTTCAGCATCGTATTTCTGATGTGGACGAATTTGTCGTAATTGCTCTTGCACATGTTGAGCCAAACTCACCCAACTATCTTTTTCAGCAACTTTAAACTTCACAGGCAAGACATTTACAGTCGGTAATGTTGAGCGAATCGCTTTTGAACCTAAACGGCGCATGAATGGAATACCATTAACCAAATCAGCTTTATCTGTCATTTTGTAAATATAATGTAATGACAATGACATCATCATGTCATTCAAAGCTAATTTGGATTGCGCAGCTAAAGCCTGAATTTGCTCTAAAATTCCTATCGAAAAACGCAGCTGATGCTTAATAAATGTCGCTGTGGTTTTTGCCGCTAAATGATGAGTACTTAAACTAACTGGACTAGGTAAATCCTCACAGTAAGCTTTCCAGAAAGCTTGGTCTATTTTAAATTGATGGCTATTTTCATATGCTTGACGCTCTGAAATAACGTCATTCACGCCAATGAACGGAGAAATCGAAAGGTCTTTTTCTTCTTGTAATTGTTGATAGAGTTCAACAATACGTTTGGTTAGGTTAATCATGCTAAAACCATCAAGCATGATGTGGTGATAACGTTGATACCAATACACTTTATCATGCGTTGTAAATAGCACCTGACGGAACAGCTGAGATTCACCCGCTTTAAGTGATTTAGCACATTGACGGTCTGATGGCATCCAGTCCCATAAACGTTGCTGAGCTTTTTTAGGGGTTAAATGACAAAAATCAAATTCTTCAATTTTAAACTGAATTTGGTTATTAAGCTCAATAAACGGTTTAGATGGGTCAGATGAATATGAAGCAATGACCGTGTCGGCTTCATTTAAGCCGATTTGAATTGCTTTTTTAAATGTGGGGATATCGACAGTTTTTGGTAGTTCCAAACAATGCGCAATGGTATATAAATCTTCAATTGAACTTAAATGGTCGGCAAGAAAAATACCGAGCTGAGTAGATGCCAATTCAAAGCGAGCTGGTTGAGAAAGGTCTGGAGTAAATTCATTGTTTAATGCCTGATTCATGACAAAACTCCTTTACGCTTGTTGAAAGGGGTTAATTGCAAGCCAGTGCTTTTCTACATATGCAATACACGAAGTGCGTGTATCCGGCCCATGCTGAATATCCCACCCCGATGGCACCTGATGTTGAGCAGGCCATAAACTGAACTCACCTTGTTGATTTTTTAAAACCTGAAAAGACAAACTTTCATTATCGAAAGGATTAATATAGTTTTCCTGTAAGTTGCTCATGATATTGTTATCCTTGATGAAACAAATGGTTATAGTGAAAGAGTTTTTTGCAATGCCTTAAGCAAGTCAGTACGCCAGTTCACGGCATCATGTCCGCCCTGAAAAGTGTGAAAACTCACTTGATTGAATGATTGCAATTGTTGATAAAGCTGAAGGGCATCGTCCCGCATATCGGTTTCATACGTGCCAGCACTGATATAAATTCGAGTTGTTTTTGATAATTGATGAGATAAATTTTGAAGCAGTTCTAAAATATTACCTTTATATTTTTGACCTAACGTACTGTTTGAAAAATCTGACCACCAATAAGATCCAGATTGCAAAATCAGGGAAGTAAAAATGGTCGGGAACAACAAAGTACTATGTAAAGCACATAAACCACCTAAACTTTGACCACATAACGTAATGTCTGTTTTAGAAATAAAAGAATATTCTTTTATGAGTATTTCAATGAGTTCATCAACCAACGCCTGATTAAACGCATCATGACAACCATAATCTTGTCGACGTTGTTGACTATTTAAACTATGAACAAAAACATAAGCTGCTGGGCGAATCTTGTTTGAAATAGTCAAATGTTGAATTTCGGGCAAAATCGAAAGCTCTCGACTCCAAATTTGGCCATCAAGCAATATGACGAGAGGCAAGTCTTCTTGAGCCGATTGATGACTAATAAAAATGTCAACTAAATAGTCGTGTTGGCATAAGCGACTTGACCATTGAAATGTCTTTGTAATTGGGCAATCGACTATTAAAGATTTTGTGTTTTCGAGTTGAATTTGATTGATGTATCGGGCCAGATGTCCCGTATAAAACCGATGTGGACTTAATGGATCGATTTGAGCATTTTGTTTAAGCTCCCTTTGCCACCATGCGCGTCGTGTGGCCGCACAATCTGTTTCTGGCGCTTCTTCACTGGCAGTAACTACAACATAACTACCAGTCCAAGCTAAGGGCAGCTCTATTTCAAAAAAGTACACATCTGTCCCAGCTATATGGCTAAAACGATTCCACTTTTGATAGATAGAAGGGCTCTGTGAATAGATATCAATATAGACAAAGGTACTTTCTTTAGGCTCAGGACTACGCCAAATAAAGGTACAGAGCGCTTTATTTTTTTGTAGGTTAACTAGCGGACTACCTATTTTTTTAACGGTATTCCACCAGACCTCACTCCCAACATTGAGTTGTTGAAATAGGGGATGTAAGGGATGAGAAAATGGCTTCATTTTGAGTCCATCTCGACAAGAAAGCGCGGTCAAATTAACAAAATGATTCTCATTAGTAAATGAAAACAATTATCATTATAATCAATAAAAAAAGATGTGTTTTATTAAAGTTATTAAAAATCAATAAAATAAGTCGAATTCTTGGTTAATAAATAACTTGATTTAGATTGTAATCTTATGTTTGATATTTATCGCACTTGATAATAATGATAATTATTTGCAATTATGTGGTGGAATTTACTATTCGAGCCAAACTGGAGTAAAACATGAGCTCTACCATCGTAGTCACAGGTGCTGCAAGAGGTATTGGAGCTGCTATTGCAAAAAAATTATTGCAGCAAGGGTATCAAGTCATCGGCATCGACCGACAGGAAAATCCCGAACAATGGGAAATCACACAAAAGATAGAAAGCAGTGAAATATCGCGTTGGGAAGGCTTTCAGCAAGATATTACTGAAAAAGAATCAACTGAACTTTTGCTTAATCAAATTTTAAAGCAATACGACGTTACAGGTCTGGTGAATGCAGCAGGCATGTTAATTATGCGTTCTATGCTCGAAGCAAAAACAGAGGACTGGGAAACTCTTTTTGCAGTAAATGTCATGGCACCTATTGCGATTAGTCAACGACTCGCCAAACATTTCTGTGAAAAAAAGCAGGGAAGTATTGTCACGATTAGCTCAAATAGTTCACGTGTGCCACGTATGCAACTTGGCATGTATGCAACTACAAAAGCGGCGTTGAGCCATTACTGCCGTAATCTTGCGCTTGAAATCGCACCTCATCAAGTCCGGCTTAATATTGTGTCACCAGGTTCTACTTTAACCCAAATGCAGCAGCAACTTTGGACAGACAATACGCCTCCGCCTGCGGTAATCGATGGAGATTTAAACCAATACCGTACAGGCATTCCCTTAAGAAAATTAGCCCAACCTGAAGATATTGCCAATACGGTGAGTTTTTTACTTTCTGATCAGGCTGCACAAATTACCATGCAAGAAATTGTGGTTGATGGAGGAGCCACTTTAGGCGTTTAAACATCCATTCATTACAACAAAATAATTTTATAAGGAGTTGCGAGATGTCGGCACAGCATCCGTATTTTATCCAACGAGAAAATTTTACAGAAAGTCGCGTTGCATTAGCACAAGAGGTTCTACAGTGTAATCAAGAAGCAGGCTTTATTTTTACCACACCAGAATACACCATCAATAGTCATCAAAAATTACGAGATATTCAAGTCGCTAAAAATAGCCTTTTAAAAGATTGGTTAGATGAAGCACGGGCTCAATTACAACTTGCAATGAATGACGGTTATAAAGACGTCAAAATTATGGGTGGTTTACCATTTTGCTCGGCAGCAGATGTCAATTTAATGCTCATGCAAAATGCAAAAATATGTCAGAAGATACTTTATGCACACTCTGATATAGATCTTAGTTCTTTAAGATTAAACAAGGCTGATTATTTCCCGTTAGGTGAACATTACCAGCAGCAAGTTGAATATCTGGTTCAGCAAATGCAGGCAAAGAAACTGGATAAAGCCGTTCTAGCCCGTATTTTACAACTTGAATTTGAACAAAATATTCCAATCTCGGACTTATTTTTCAATTTAGCCAAACATAATCCTGAAGGTTATAACTATGCAGTCGCAAGGCATCCTCAAAGTGAAGGTTGGTTTGTTGGCGCAAGTCCAGAACTTTTAATTGCAAAGCAAAATACAAAAATTTGGAGTAAACCCGTTGCGGGTACATTGGCTCGTGATGACGATCCAACTCTAGATCAAAATAACGCCAGAACTTTACTTGCCTCACAAAAAGATCAGCATGAACATGCACTTGTGATTGAAATGATTGCAGATGAACTCACACCTTTTTGTAAGCAATTACATGTTCCTAAAGAACCTTCTCTTATTCGTACCAAACGTCTTTGGCATTTAGCATCGCATATTACTGGTGAGTTAAAACAAGCCGACACTCACGTTTTCGACTTAATTGAACGCCTTCACCCAACACCTGCAATTTGTGGCGAGCCTAGTCCAATTGCGAAAGAACTAATTCAGCAACTTGAACCATTTAATCGTGAACTCTTTGCAGGAACGATGGGTTGGGCAGATGAACAAGGTAATGGTGAATGGTCGGTGACTGTCCGCTGTGCCCGAATTTATCAGAATATTGCCCGTTTATTTGCTGGTGCAGGGATTGTGGAAGCTTCTCGTCCACAAGCTGAACATGCTGAAACTGCCGCTAAATTTCGTACTGTACTAGACGGATTCCAGATTTCACCAAATCAATTGCCAATACAAGGACCAAACACATGACAACACAGGTTTATCTGGATGGTGCAGTGCCATATCCAGCAGAATTTGCTGAGATTTACCGTAAAAAAGGTTATTGGCTTGGACAAAACTTGAGTGATTTCTTGCGTGAAAGTGCTCAAAAATACCCGAAAAACATTGCTGTATATGATAGTGAAAAAGCCGTTAGCTATACAGAGTTTGATTATTTAGTCGATTGCTGTGCGAGTCATTTATATCAACATGGACTAAGAGCGGGTGACAAGGCGGTTGTACAAATGCCGAATCACTATCAGTTCTATGTTTTATTTTTTGCACTGATTCGGCTTGGTGCTTTACCTGTGATGTCTTTACCTGCACATCGCTTTGCAGAACTCAGTAGTTTTTTCAAACAAACTCAAGCAAAAGCTTATTTCTGTGCTGATTTTGGTGCACAAAAATTTGACTACCGAGAGCTAGCAGAAAAGCTTCAGCAAACTGCTCCTTGCTTAGAGCATGTATTTGTACTTGGAAATGCCGGCAAATTTATAGCCATTCAAGATCTATTAAAAGAAACCCATATTTCAGATGAGGCGATTGCACCGACTACAGCAGATCAGGTTGCTTTTTTACAACTTTCAGGTGGAAGTACCGGTGTTCCCAAACTGATTCCACGTACCCATGACGACTATCTATATAGCGTACGTGAGAGCGCAAAAATCTGTCGTCTCAATCAATCATCACGCTTACTCATGGTTTTACCCGCGGCACATAACTTTTCAATGAGCTCGGCCGGTTCTTTAGGTATTTTTTATTCGGGCGGGGCTGTGGTTTTAGGAACTGACCCAAGCCCTGAAACTGCTTTTTCATTGATCAAAAAACACGGTGTGACTGATGCTTGCTTGGTTCCTGCTTTGGTCCGACCTTGGATGGATAAAGCTGCAAAAGATAAAGATCCAATATTATCAACCTTACGTTGCTTGCAAGTCGGTGGAGCACGTTTACCAGATGCAGTTGCCTCACGCTTGATTGATGAGTTTCAAGTTAATTTACAACAAGTCTTTGGCATGGCTGAAGGGCTGGTAAATTACACCCATTTTGACATGACAAAAGAGCAAATTATCCATACCCAAGGTTTAAAAATTTCGCAAGATGATGAAATTTTAGTACTGGATGATAATGATCAGCCAGTAGACGCTGGAGAGGTAGGGCATTTACTCACTCGCGGTCCCTATACCATTCGTGGCTATTATCAAGCACCGGAGCACAATGCACGTTCTTTTACACCTGATGGTTTTTATCGAACAGGCGATTTAGTACGTATTCGCGAAGATGGCTGCATTGTCGTAGAAGGGCGTTCAAAAGAACAAATCAATCGCGCTGGTGAAAAAATTGCGACAGAAGAAGTTGAACAAGCTTTATTAACTCATCCACAAATTCTCTTAGCAGCATTGGTTGCTATGCCTGATGAGATTATGGGTGAAAAGAGCTGCGCCTTTGTTGCATGGCAAGCACACGCTGATGATCCAAGCCCAATTCGCCTTGCAATGTCAGTTCGTCAACATCTGAAAGACTATGGGCTTGCAACCTACAAAATTCCTGATCGAGTCGAATTTATCGAGCAATTTCCATATACAGCCTTTGGAAAAATCGACAAAAAAAGATTACGTCAACAATTTGAAACCAACACCAATGTTCTTGCTTAAAGATAAAAAAGGAAAAATTTGATGAGTATTCCTAAAATTGCCAGTTACAGCATGCCACAAGCGCACGAATTTACGGCGAATAAAACACATTGGCAGTTGCATACCGATCGTGCTGTTTTATTAGTACATGATATGCAGCAATATTTTTTAGATTTTTATGATCAGACTCAAGCGCCTATTCCAGAGCTCATTAAAAATACTAAAGAACTGATTGAAACTGCACGTAAGTTTAATATCCCTGTGGTCTATACTGCACAGCCTGGTAACCAAACACCTGAACATCGCCAGTTATTAACAGACTTTTGGGGAACTGGCCTAAAAGATGACCCAAAAATCACTCAAATTTTGCCAGAAATTACGCCTGATAAAAATGATACTGTCTTAACAAAATGGCGTTATAGCGCTTTTAAATTTTCTCCACTCGAACAACTTATGCGTGAGTCAAATCGTGATCAACTGATCATTTGTGGTGTTTATGCCCATATTGGTTGCCTCATGAGTGCCGCAGAAGCCTTTATGCTAAATATTCAGCCGTTTTTATGTGGAGACGCGCTTGCTGATTTTAGCCGTGAAGAACACGATATGGCTTTAAAGTATACAAGTACACGTTGTGGGCAAGTCATGACAACTCAGCAAGTCACACGTGCTTGGGCGCTTGAACAAGCGGCATCACCACTCACTCAAGAAGGTATTGTTTTGGCGGTGAGCGAACAGCTTCAGATTCCTGCATCAGACATTCAGTTAAATGATGATTTACTCATGCTTGGACTTGATTCAGTACGACTCATGACATTAGTGGGTAAATGGCAAGCTTACGGTGCACAGGTAAGTTTTGAAGATTTAGCTGAACAACCAACACTAGAAGTTTGGATTGATAAGCTAGTCGCTTAAATTGAAAGAATAAAAAATGGCAGATATTAAATCTGCCATTTTTTATTTTAACTTTTAAAAGGATGTATTGTCCTTTTTAATACGGCTATTAAATCTTAAAGTTCGACTCAACCATGGTTTGCTCATTGACCACTGAAGACTCGGTAAACTATGAACCACAACAAAGAAGAACACAGTAAATAGCGGTACCAGTAAAGTACCAAACACGACACTACCAAATACGCTCATTCCAATTTCATATCTGCTCGCAGCACCTGCACCATTTGCAAAAATTAAAGGAACCACACCCGCACCAAAGGCAAGAGATGTCATCAAAATCGGACGTAAGCGTAGCTTTAACGCCTCACTTGCCGCTTCGATTTTACTTTTCCCTTGTTTGAGTGCTTGAGTCGCAAACTCAACAATGAGAATTGCATTTTTACAAGATAAGCCAATACCTGTTAATAGGGCAATTTGAAAGTAAACATCGTTAGGTAACTTAAAAATCCAAGCAAAAATAATAGTGCCTGTAATGCCTAGAGGAAGCCCTAATAAAATAATAAAAGGAACTTTCCAGCTTTCATATAAGGCAGCCAAACATAAGAAAATAAACAAAATAGAAATGAGATATAAATAGATCGATTGACGGCTAGATTGTTGCTCTTGTAAAGAAAGGCCGCTCCATACGACATCTACACCAGATTGTTTACTGACCATATCACTTAACTGTTGCATTGCCTGACCTGAGCTAAAGCCAGAACTTACATTCGCTTCAAGTTGAATGGCAGCCAGTCCCATAAATCGGGTAAGAGCTTCTGGGCCACCTGTCCACTGACTTTGCGCAAAATGGGCGAGAGAAAGCATGCCACCTGAGTTATTGCGTACATGCCAATACGCTAAATCTTCAGGTTTAGAACGAAACTCTGAATCACTTTGCATAATAATTCTCTTAATTCGTCCTCTTTCAACAAAATCACCCACATAGTTTCCACCCCAAGCAGTCGATAGTGTTGAACGAATTGCTTGTTGGTCAATTCCTAACATTTTGGCTTTATTTTGATCGAGTTGAATAAATACTTCGGCTTTATCTTCACTCACAAGAGGACTTAGATTTTCAAAGGCTGAATAATTGCGAGATTCTTTTTCTAAGGCTTTATATTGTTTAATTAATTCATCGCGGCCTTGACCATTTACATCTCTAAGCCAAAGTTCTAAAGCATCAGATTGACCTAACCCAGATACACTTGGTGGCATTCCTACCATGACTTTAGCCGGCAAGTTTTTTTGTAAATATGCTTGGGCACGTTCACGAATAGCACTCGCCGTATTGGCTTCTCCTTTACGTTCATTCCAATGTTTAAGCGAAACAAAGGCCATACCTAAATTTGGACCGCTCCCTGAAAAGTTTTGTCCATTCACCACCAGTACGGTATTAATATTTTTGCCTTCATATTCAAAGAAATAATTATTGACGAGTCTTCCAATTTCTTCGGTTTGGCTCATTGAAGCACTGTTATGCAAACTATAGGGAACAGCAAGTAATCCTTGATCTTCATTTGGAATAAAGCTTGTAGGTAAACTGCGGTAAATCATAAATAGAATAACCGCGATGCCCACAACCAACAGACTGGAAAATACTTTAAACTGGATTAAACGAATAGATAAAAAACTAAAAGCTGATCTGACTTTTTGAAGAGCAAGCTCAAGCATTTGTCCCCATTTTGGTTTTTTATTATGTTTTTTTAATAGAACTGCGCACATTGCTGGCGTGATGGTCATGGCTACAAATAGTGATAACAACATAGCCGCTGCTAATGTAATAGAGAACTGACGATAAATCATACCCGTCGAACCACTAAAAAAGGCCATTGGAATAAATACCGCGGTTAAGACCAGCGTAATACCCACCAATGCACCGCTAATCTCTTGCATCGACATTAAACAAGCTTCACGTACACTTAGCTGTTGTTCGTGCATAAGCCGTTCAACATTTTCCACGACTACAATCGTGTCATCAACCAATAACCCAATCGCTAAAACCAGAGCAAATAGCGTAAGCGTATTAATGCTCATTCCAAATAAATACAACACCACAAATGTGCCACTAATGACGATGGGAACCGTAATGGTTGGAATAAGAGTTGCACGCCAATTTTGTAAAAAGAGATACATCACAATAACAACAAGCACGATTGCTTCAAGCAAAGTGATTATGACCTGTTTAATTGACTCTTCAATAAATGGTGTATTGTCTCGCGGATAAACGACTTTATATCCAGCTGGTAAATGCTGGCTCAGCTGAGCCATTTTTTCTTTAATAAGAGCAGAAGTCTCGATTGCATTGGCATCTGGGCTTAGAGAAATGCCTAAACCTGACGATGGATAGCCATTAAGTGTATTAATACTTTCGTAATTTTCTGCTCCTAATTCAACTCTCGCGACATCTTTTAAATAAACAAGGCTACCGTCAACATTTGCTTTAACGACTACCGATTTAAAGTCATCTATTGTTTTTAAACGGGAACCTGCTTTTACTTTTGCATAAATATTTTGGTCAGAAGCAGCGGGCATTGCTCCAATCGAACCCGCAGCAATCTGGGTATTATAATCTTCGAGGGCCTTTTCAATATCACTCGGTACAAGTTGATAATTTCTAAGCTGATTTGGATTTAACCAAATGCGCATGGCATAGCTTGAACCAAAAACATTCACCTCACCAATGCCTTGCAACTGACTTAAGGGTTGTTCAAAGTGATTCACCATATAATCAGACAAATCAATATTGCTGGTTTTACCAGTTTCATCATATAGCCCCACAATAAGTAGCATATCGCCCGTGGTTTTCCATATATTTACGCCTTGTCTTTGAACTTCCTCAGGTAAACGGTTTAATGCACCATTGATTCGGTTTTGTACTTGGAGCTGTGCTTTATCAATATCTGTGCCAATTTTAAAATGAATATCAATGCTACTCGTTCCTGATGATTCACTATAGGACGTAAAGTAAAGCAAATTATCCAGACCTTTTATTTGTTGTTCTAAAATTTGGGTCACACTTTCTTCGACTGTGTCAGCAGCTGCACCACGATAGTTCGCAACAACCGTAACACCCGGTGGAGCAAGGTTGGGATAACGTTCGACAGGCATTGCTAAAGTGGCAAGAAAACCAAAAATAAGAATAGTGATTGCAATGACAGAAACAAAGATAGGGTGATAGATAAAAAATCGAGAGAGCATTGTTATGTCTACTTTAAGATTGTTTTAAATAGGTTTTTAGGCACACGAAAGTGCAATGGTAACGCTTTTTTACAGCACAAACAATAATGATTATCATTATACAACTAATAATTATTTTTATCTTGATCAAGAAAAGTCATGCGTATATGATGCTCGGCACATCATAAATGATAATAATTATCATGTGGTAATCATTATCCAGAATAAGGGCCGAGAAATGACGTTAACGAAAAAGGCGCTGGTGGTCGCCATCTCAACACTGCTTCCTTTCGCCGTTCAAGCAAATACAAATAGTGAACAGCAGGGTAATAGTGAACCAGTTCAAAAACTTAAAACTATTGTGGTTTCTGCTGCATTAAAAGAACAAGACGTAGATAAAGCACCCGCATCCATTAGTGTGATCACGAGTGAAGAGATTGAACGCAGTGCAGCACTGAGCCTTGCTGATGTTTTACAAAAACAGGCTGGGGTTTATAACTATAATAGCGGTCAAGATAAAATCGTTATACGGGGAATGCTAAATACATCAGGCAATTACACACTCATTCTACTTAATGGCAAGCGCATGTCATCTAATGGTGCCATGTGGCGTGGTAATGACTTCGATTGGAGTGCAATTCCTTTAAATAGTATTGAACGTGTTGAGGTTATTCGAGGACCAATGTCATCTCTCTATGGAGCAGATGCCATGGGTGGCGTAATCAATATTATTACCAAGAAAGCCAAAGACGGGCAGCTTCATGGTTCGATCTTTGGCCAATATAACCGAGCAGACCGCGGAAATGGAAAAGATCAATTCCGTTACGGATTTAACTTATACGGCGGTTTAACCGACAATCTAAGTTTTACTTTGGCCGGAGATGCTTATAATCGCGATGCATGGTATCGAAATGGCAAACCAGATCCAGATGGCGCTTACTTTGTAGAAAAAGACACCAAAAATGTAAATGGTACTTTAAGTTGGAATATTAATGACCAACAAACTTTAGACCTAGATTTGGGCTATAACAACGATAAACGCCCACTTACTCAAGATGCTGCGACCTCAATTCAAGAATCGGAAATGAAGCGTACCAATGTAGGAATTGCTCATCGCGGGAAATGGGGATGGGGGAAAACAGAAGCTTATATTGGAAAAGAAACAGCCAAAATTTATGACTATGACAGTGAATATGATGCACCACAAAGTCGTAATTATAAGCAAGAAAATTTAATTGGCCGTGCTTTCGCGAACTTTGACTGGCTCATGAATAACACCACAGCTGGTTTTGATTATAAAGATCAAAAAATTACAGACGTTGTGAGTTATATCGGCACAGGGAAAAACCAGCAAAAAAGTTACGGTGTATTTGTTCAAAACGATACCCATATTAATGATGCACTGACCTTAACTCTAGGTGGCCGTTACGACGACTTTGATGACTTTGATGGCAAATCGACTGGTAAAGCTTATTTAGCTTATCAGCTCGCTGAAGGTGTGGTCTTAAAAGGTGGTGTTGGTCAAGCTTATAAAGTTCCGGCTCCTGCTCAGTTAGACATTAACTACTCAATGATTTCATGTGGTGGTAGTTGTCACATTCGAGGCAATCCCGACCTAGAACCAGAAGAAAGCACCAACTACGAAGCATCCTTAATTGTAACCCGTCCAAACTGGAATGCTGGAGTTACAGTTTTCCAAAACGATGTGAAAAATCTCATTGAAGCCATTACCTTAAGTGATGGAGACCCACGTTTAGTGGGTGATTTTAGAAAAATCTGGACTAATGTAAGCCGTGCAGAACTTAAAGGAGTTGAGCTTACAGGTGGTTATGACTTTACGGATAATTTAGGTGTTAAAGCAAATGCCACTTACCTCGATGCAAAAAATAAAACCACAGGTAAAGACTTAACTGAACGACCAGAATGGCTGGCTAATGGTTCAGTTTCTTGGGCACCAGTTGAAGACTTCCGTGTAAATGCAGGCGTAAGCTACGTTGGTAAACAAATGTACTCTGTAACTAAAGAGTTACCAGCCTATACCACTTATGATGTGACATTTACTTCACCACTTTCGCCACGTTTAACATTGGACTATGGCGTAAAAAACCTGACCGATGTTGATCTGGAAGATAAAAACAAAACCTTTAACACCAAACTCTATGGCCGTAATTACTTTGTAAAAGCGACTTATAGTTTCTAAGTTAAAACTAAGCACAAAGCCTATTCATAGGGGAATAGGCTTTGTTTTTTATTAAACAAATATCCATAATTTTCAAACCAGTATAGACAAAATAATTTTAAGAATTTCTATACTTTTCAACATTAAGGCTAATTAATCATGACGGCAACTTCAAAATCATTATTAAATGGACTACCCATAAAAAAATCGAGAATACAGGTTTTTGAAATTTTAAATCAAAATCCACAAGGCTTAAGCGCGGTGAGCATTTATGCGCAAATTAAAAATGAACATAAAATTACGCTCGGAACAATTTATCGAATCTTATCTGAATTTGAAAATCGCAAGCTCATCAAAAGGGTGTTCTTAGGAAAAAGTAAAAGTATTTATAAGATCAGAAAAGATAAAATGAGCTGTAATCTGATTTGTCTAAAAACCGCAGAAGCAACGAGCTATGAACATGAAAAAGTGAAAGAGCTATTGCATGAAGTCATAGATGTTATTTTTGCGAATACAGGGACTAATATCAGTAGCATTGAACTTAATCTCTATACTGAATAAAAAGTTTAGATAGAAAAAAGGACAGCCTAAACTGTCCTTTGTTTTATTAAATTTGTTATTTGATGACCTTAATTCGAGTAGTCTCTGGAATAATTAACGGCGAATTCTTAGCGACATAGCTTTCAAGGGCATCAATATCTTGACCACCACCTACACGGTTTTGACCTTCTTTTAATACTGTAAAGTTGTCACCACCATCTGCCAAGAAGCTATTTACCGTCACGCGGTATACTTTACTGTCAACTAACGGTGAACCAGCAACCATGATGTTACTTGCTCTTGGCGAAACAGCCGCATTTGCCGCATATTGATAAGTTAATTCTTTAGATGGCTGTAAAATTCTAGGTGAGTTTGCATTTGCACCAGACCATTGCTGTTCAATTACATCTCTAATTTGTTTGCCAGTTAAGCTCAAAGTCACAATAGAGTTACCAAAAGGTTGCACTGCAAAAACATCGCCAAATGTAATCTGGTTACTACTGTTAATGAGTAGATCGGCACGGACACCCCCCGGGTTCATTAACGTAAAGTCAGAGCCTTGGTTACTTGCTTTTAAGGCAGCCGCTTGTTGAGCATCTGCAATCATAATACCGAGTGGACTTTCACCACTTTCGACTTGAGTACGACTTACTACTGCTGTTGCAGTTCCAACCACACGGCTTGAAATGGTGGTCACCGCTTGGCGGTACTTATCTAAAATGGCTTCAATGCTTGGGGTTTTGCTAAATTTTTGATAGAGATCTGTAAGGCTTACAGTGGTTGTTCCAGATGTGTAGGCTTCACTTTGTATAGGAACCTGTTTAGCATCCTTTTTAATCACATCACCAGTTTTACCATCAAGCTCAACCTTGATATCAGTAATAAGCGTGCCATATTGTCCAGCTGAGGTAAGCAAGAACGGTTTTGCCGGATTTTTTGTAGCATAGTCACAAATATAAGATTGATGTGTATGACCTGAAACAACAATATCAACTGCCGGATTTAATTTATCTAAAATACCTAAAATAGGGCCGCTCAAACCATCACATGTTTTTTCATTGAACTTCGTACTTGGAGCAGCACCTTCGTGTACCACAACTACAATGGCCTCAATTCCTTGTTTTTTTAACTCTGGAATTAAAGCATTTACAGTATCTGCTTCATCGCGGAATTCAACATCTTTAATACCAGCGGCCGAAACAATACTTGGCGTTGCTTTAAGTGTTAAACCAATAAATGCAACTGGAATTCCACCATAAGTTTTGACTTTATAGGCAGGAAAGATCGTTTTACTGGCATCGTTTTTGATTGCTACGTTAGCAGCAAGGAAATCAAATTTTGCACCACTAAAGTTTTTATTAATTTGGCAAGGCGCAGTACTTGTATATTGCTGACATCCACCGTTCTTTAAACGGCGTAATTCATCTGTACCCCGGTCAAATTCATGGTTACCTACAGCATTAAAGTCAATTTGAATATCATTCATGACTTCAATAGTCGGTTCATCTAAAAATAACGAAGAAGTTAGTGGGGAAGCACTGATTAAATCACCTGCTGAAACTACTGCATTATTTGGATTTTCGGCTTTAAGCTTCTTAATCGCATCGGCAAAGTAACTGACACCACCTACAGGAATACGGATAGATTGAGTAGCATCATTTGGATTTGGTGCTTCTACATAACGTTTTGGCGGTTCTAAATTTCCATGAAAGTCGTTAAAAGCTAAAATATTTACAGTTTGATTGCTTCTCTCGGCTGGTGGTGCTGTATCGTTATCATCATTGTCGTTACATCCAGCCAATACAGTCATTGCCAGAGAAAGCGTTGTTACTTTAAATAGTGTTGTTAAATTTTTCATTTTTTTATCATTTGATCAATTAAGACGGATAAAAAATACGCTTTTAGTATGAATATTTGATGAAAAGTGAATATAACTAAAAATACAATAAAGATTTTAGTGATTTTTAAACTCAAAAAAATCTAGCCATATTTTAAAAAAATTATAAATATTAATAGAATAATTTTTCCAATATAATCAATCTATTAAAATTTGGACAAAAAACACAATTATCGAACAATATCTTAACTAGAGGTTGTCTACAAACCCAATTTTTTTATTTAGAATAAATTTTTAATTGCCTTATAAGATTTAATCAAGTGATTAATTTCACAAGATTAATATTCACCGGAGATAATGTATGCAATGGACTAAACCAGCTTTTACTGATTTACGTATTGGTTTCGAAGTTACTATGTACTTTGAAGCGCGTTAATTAGCCTCACACAAATACATCATAAGCCCTAGTCTTGTTCTAGGGCTTATCTCTTTCTAATAAGATATTAATTTTATGTATATTCATGTTTTAGGCTCGGCTGCAGGAGGTGGGTTTCCTCAGTGGAATTGTAACTGCCCCAACTGCCATGGTGTCCGCACAGGAACAATTCAGGCAAAGACCCGAACTCAATCATCAATTGCAGTTTCTGAAAATGGAACGGACTGGGTCTTATTAAATGCATCCCCAGATATTCGTCAGCAACTTTTTGAATTTAAAGCCGCACAGCCTGCACGTAAATTACGTGATACAGGAATAACGAGCGTCATTTTGATGGATAGCCAACTCGACCATACCACTGGGCTTTTAACCTTACGTGAAGGTTGTCCAATGAATGTGTGGTGTACAGAAATGGTCCATCAAGATTTAACGAGCGGCTTTCCAGTTTTTAATATGCTCAAACACTGGAATGGTGGTCTTCAATATCACGAGATTGATCCTAAACAAGCTTTTAAAATTGATGGCTTCGAAAATTTAGAATTTTTACCTTTAATTATTAAAAGTGCTGCACCGCCATATTCACCACATCGTAATGATCCACATGACGGCGACAATATTGCTTTAATTATCAAAGACCATAAAACACAAAAGCAGTTATTCTATGCACCGGGTCTTGGAAAAATTGACGATCAAATCATGCAGATTATGCAGAGTTCAGATTGTGTCATGATTGATGGTACGCTTTGGACAGACGATGAAATGCAGCAAACAGGGGTTGGAACTAAAACTGGCCGTGAAATGGGGCATTTATACATTAGTGGTGAAGGTGGTTCATTGTCTTATTTAAATCAACTCAGTAAACCTAAAAAAGTGCTCATTCATATTAATAATACCAATCCAATTCTAAATGAAAACTCTGCGCAGTTTGCTGAGCTTAAAGAAAACAATGTAGATGTTGCCTATGATGGCATGCAGATTGAACTCTAAGGTGAACCATGACTCAAGCACCTGAAGCATTAACGACTGAACAATTTAAACAGGCCATTATTGATAAAGGTCAGTATTACCATATCTATCATCCATTTCATGTGATGATGTATGAAGGTAAAGCTACGCAAAAGCAAATTCAGGCATGGGTGGCAAATCGCTATTATTATCAGATTAATATTCCGCTAAAAGATGCAGCCATTATGGCAAATTGCCCAGACCAGCGTGTTCGCCAAGAATGGATTCAACGCATGATTGACCAAGATGGTGAATATCCTGATGGCGGTGGGCGAGAAGCATGGTTGCGTTTGGCAGAAGCAGTTGGCTTGAGTCGCGAGCAAGTCATTTCCGAAGAGTTAGTCTTGCCGGGTGTTCGTTTTGCTGTAGATGCCTATGTGAATTTTGCACGCCGTGCCACATGGCGTGAAGCAGCAAGTAGTTCTTTAACTGAGCTTTTTGCACCTCAAATTCATCAATCACGTCTAGAATCATGGCCGCAGCATTACCCATGGATTGATGACAAGGGCTATGAATATTTTCGTTCTCGTTTAAGCCAAGCACGACGTGATGTTGAACATGGGTTAACGATTACACTTGATTCATTTACCACACATGAACAACAACAGCGAATGCTTGAAATATTGCAGTTTAAACTGGATATTTTGTGGAGCATCTTAGATGCGCTGACCTTGGCCTATGTTCACAATGAAGCGCCGTACCACAGCGTAACAGCCGAACGAGTTTGGCATAGAGGATTATTTCGATGAATAAAGAACAGTTTGATTTAAACCTGATTCCAACTTGGCGACAAGGTTACCGCTTCCAGTTCGAACCCGCTCAAAATAGCTTTGTCATTTTATATCCTGAAGGCATGATCAAGTTAAATGAAAGTGCTGGAGCAATTGGACAATATATTGATGGGCAAAAGAACGTCTCTACTATTATTGGTGAGTTAAAACAACAATTTGGTGATATTGCTGAAATTGACCAAGACGTAGTTGATTATATGTTGGTTGCAAAGCAGCAGCACTGGATTGATTTTATATGACAGAAGGTGTTGGTTTACCTTTATGGCTGTTAGCGGAATTAACCTATCGTTGTCCGCTACAATGCCCATATTGTTCAAATCCATTGGACTACGCACAACATAAAAATGAACTAACCACTCAAGAATGGTTTGATGTTTTTGATCAGGCTCGTCAAATGGGCGCCGTCCAACTCGGGTTTTCCGGTGGTGAACCTTTGGTACGTCAGGATTTAGAGCAACTCGTTGAACATGCTCATCAGCTAGGTTTCTATACCAACTTAATTACCTCTGGTATGGGACTCACCGAACAGCGTATTGCTAATCTAAAACAAGCAGGTCTAGACCATATTCAAATCAGCTTTCAAGCCAGTGACCCTGTGGTTAATGATGCGCTGGCAGGTTCAAAGCATGCTTTTGAACAAAAGTATGAAATGTGTCGGTTAGTTAAAAAATATGATTATCCGATGGTTCTTAATTTTGTGATTCATCGACATAACATCGACCAGATCGATCAAATTATTGAACTTTGTCTTGAGTTAAATGCAGATACAGTCGAGTTGGCAATTTGTCAGTTTTATGGTTGGGCTTTTTTAAACCGCCAAGGTTTATTACCAACACAGGAACAACTGACACGTGCAGAACGTATTACCAATGAATATCGGGAAAAATTAAAGGCGCAAAACCATCCCTGCAAACTTATTTTTGTAGTGCCTGACTATTACGAAGAAAGACCAAAAGCCTGTATGAATGGCTGGGGTAAAATCTTCTTTACAGTTGCTCCAGATGGTATGGCACTGCCTTGCCATGCAGCACGCCAGCTTCCAATCTCATTTCCAAACGTTCGTGAACATAAATTGTCAGATATCTGGTACAAGTCGACTGGGTTCAATCATTTCCGTGGTGATGCATGGATGCCTGAAGGGTGCCGTAGTTGCCCAGATAAAGATCGAGACTTTGGTGGATGTCGTTGTCAGGCCTATATGTTGACTGGCGATGCTGCGAACGCCGATCCTGTATGTGGGAAATCGCCATATCATCAACTTATTGAACAGGCACGTACAGACAGTCATTTAGCCGCACCACTTCAACAGTTGGTATTTCGTAATAGTCGAAACTCTAAGTCTTTAAGTACGACACAAAATATTCCAGTCCACATGATTACAGACATAAGCAAGTAATAGGAATACTCATGAAGCCTAGCCATATTCCAGTTTTTGATGGGCATAATGATGCTTTAACACGTCTATGGCTAAGCGAGCATCCAGACCCTGTACATGCTTTTATTCATGAGCGCTTAGCGGGCCATCTAGACTTAAAACGTTGTAAAGAAGCTGGTTTTATTGGAGGAATATTTGCTATTTTCTTACCACCATTTAACTATGTTCAACAGCATCATCCCAATAAATTATTTGATCAAAATGCTTCTGATTTTACACAACAGCAAATTGAACAGATTTGCTTAGAACAACTCGATTTAGCTCACCAACTCGCACAACGTTCTACAGACATTCAAATTTGCACATCCGTTCAGGATATTCAGAGATGTATAGATACACAGAAAATGGGCATTGTACTGCATATGGAAGGTGCTGAAGCTTTACAACACAACCTTGATTTACTCGATGTATTTTATGAAAGAGGCTTGCGTAGTATTGGCCCACTGTGGAATAGACCTAGCCGCTTTGGACATGGATTAAACGCTAAGTTTCCTCACTCACCCGACACAGGCGAAGGCCTTACACTAGAGGGTAAAGCATTTATAAAGCGCTGTAGTGATAAAAAAATGGTGATTGATGTATCTCATATGAATGAACGGGCTTTTTGGGATACTGTAAATATTCTTCAACAACCCATTGTGGCTACTCATTCGAATGCACATGCTTTATGCCCACAAGCACGAAACCTCACGAATCATCAACTCAAAGCAATACAAGATAGCAATGGTATGGTCGGGGTGAATTTTGACGTGGCATTTTTAAGACCGGATGGGCAACGAAATGCAAATACCTCAATAGATGTGATTTTGGATCACCTAGATTACTTAATCGATCAGATGGGGGAGGAACATGTTGGGTTTGGATCAGACTTTGACGGTGCGCTCATTAGTACTGAACTTGCAGATGTAACAGGCTTGCATCAGTTAATTGAACGTATGCAGCAGCGTGGTTACTCTAATACGCTGATTGAAAATATATGTATGAATAATTGGATGAAGGTATTTTATAGAATTTTTGGTCAATAATAAGTTGTTCAACAGAGTTGATGTAGCGAATAATAACTGTTTTTTTATTGGCCGAAATGACTAAAAAAAACACAGTTTATTTAATTGTCAACCATTCGGTAAAGTCACTACACTCTAGCTTACTGAATGTACGAACATTTAGGATTTCAGGTCTTTTGTGGTTTTTCACATCGCCCATTTCTTCATGAGAAGTAGAAATGGGTTTTTTCTTGTCTTAATTAAATAAACGTGACAGTCATCACAATAATGACCAATTATCAGTAAAACCCCTCACTCCCATCTTGACTAAAAGTTCAGCATTAAATACATTGAAGGGGTATTCAAAGATAATAAGATTGTTTTAAAGCAATTGATAATACTGCTTAATCCTGAAATACAGTAAAAGGCCTACCCATTTGAGTAGGCCTTTTACTTTGTATCAAAAATTATTTTTTTAACCATTACACTTTTTAATTAACATAAAAATTAAACACCTTACAAAAGCGGAGCAAATGAAAGCCGTTAAATAACAAATTATGTGCTATTAATTTAAGCTGATTTATCAAAAGTTACTCCGTCAATCGAAGAGGTGCAAAAATGTTAAAGTCAATTTTAGTGATAGGAACAGGTATTGCGATTGGGATGTGTGTGTACAAGAAAAAGCAAAAGAACAGTAAGAGTTTTAACACAGATAGCGATACTGACTCAGTGATTAGTAAAGACAGTGCTAAAAATCAAGATGGAGGCTCACTTGATAACGCTGTGCAAGTTTAGAATTAAATAAAAAGGGGTTCAGTTAATGAACCCTTTAATTTTTATTAAAACTAATAACTATTTTGAATAGATTAACTTAAAAATAATATTTAAATTAAATAATCATTCAATTATTCATTTAATTTTTACTCAAATGCGATAAAACAAAAAAACAGTTTAAATGCTAAATTTTACACACTGTAGCAAAACACTCTTTATTATTTTCTACGTTAAGAATAAAAAAATGGAGACTAGAATGACAAAGCGCCATATTTTAAAAGAAGTTAACGCCAAAAGCATGTGTGGTATGGAAATTGTGGTAGAACAAATTTTTGAAAATATTTATGAAAAAAACTTTGTTGAAGCTGGAATGGAGCAAAATTGGTTACCCCTTTCTAAAATTGTGATTTCGGATAAAGTCATTAATTTAGATCAAGACAATACTTTTGCTCATCCTCGCACAGGCAAAGTTTTTAAAGTACTCAATTCTTAATCGTTTTATAGACTCAAATATACTTATTATCATGAGAAATAATTGAGGCGAAACATCAATATGGCTCGCCTCAATATATTTAATGATCAGTGAGTTTTCTTCTTTGAAAATAGTTTTTCGGCTGCTCCTAATACAAAAATAAAGAAGACGGGCACGAAAAAGATTGCCAAAATAGTTGCAGAAATCATTCCACCAAATACTCCTGTGCCTAAGGCATGCTGAGTTTCTGAACTCGCGCCACTCGCAATCACCAAGGGAATCACACCAAAAGTGAAGGCAAGGGAAGTCATTAAAATTGGACGTAAGCGTAATTTAGCCGCAGCAACAGCCGCTTCAATTAAACTCATTCCTTCTTCTTTAAGCATTTTTGCGAACTCGACAATTAAAATCGCGTTCTTGGCGGATAGACCAATAATGGTAATCAGGCCAATTTTAAAGAAAATATCATTTGGCATTCCTCTCAACATAATTGCCAGAATGGCCCCAAAAATTCCTAGAGGAACAACCAGCATGACCGATAATGGAATCGACCAACTTTCATAAAGTGCTGCTAATACTAAAAAGACCACTAACATCGATAAAGCAATTAAAAAAACCATTTGAGATTCAGATTGCTTTTCTTGTAATGAAATTCCTGTCCACTCATAACCAATGCCTTGAGGAAGCTTGGCAATCATTTTTTCCATTTCTCGCATTGCATCGCCTGAAGATACACCCATGTTAGGAACACCAGCGATACTCAATGAAGGACGACCATTGTAGCGATTGTATTGCTGCGGTAACTTGTTCCACTGGGGGGTGACAACCTCAGACAAAGAAACAAGTTGTCCATTTGCCCCAGCAACCTTTAAGTTTAAAATATCTTTTAAATGCATCCGTGATTTGGCATTTGCTTGAACAATAACTTGCTGCATTCGACCTTGGTTTGGAAAGTCATTGATATACATCGAACCCATTGAGGTCGAAATAATGTCTGAAACCGAAGCAAAGCTAACACCTAAAGCATTTAACTTTTCACGGTCTATTTTCAGGCTAATATTATCTCCTTGGGGTAAGCCTTCCGCGTAAACCATATAAAACTTCTTATTTTGAGCAGCCATTTCCATAAGTTTTTCTTGTGCAGAAATGAGGGCAGGCATACCCAGATTTCCCTTGTCTTGTAAACGTAAACTAAACCCTGAAGATGTACCTAATTCATCAATGGCAGGAGGGAGTACGGACATTGTGGTACCTTCCTTACTTTTTGCCATTTCTGTATTAATGAAATTAGTATAGTCAGTCGTAGATTTATCACGTTCAGTAAAGTCTTTTAAAGTTGTAAAAGCGAGTGCTACGTTTTGCCCAGCGCCACTAAATCCCCAGCCCATAATTGAAATATTACTTTTTACATCTGAGCGCTCATTTAAATGTCCTTCAAACTCTTTGACAATTTTTTGAGTACGCTCAGCAGTTGCGTCAGATGGCAATTGAAACGAAGTTAAAAACCAGCCCTGATCTTCCTCTGGCATAAAAGCGGTTGGCCAATATTTCATACCAGCAAAAGTCAGACCCGTAATTACTACAAAAACAAGGAAAGTCGGAATGGTATGTTTAACCACCTTAAGTAGAACAATTTCATACTTTTTTGTGACTTTATCAAAGCTTCGATCAAACCATGCAGAGAAACCTTTCTTTTGGTGATTAGCATCGATTGGTTTCAATAAAGTGGCACAAAGTGCTGGTGTTAAAGTTAAGGCTAAGAATGCCGAGAATAAAATTGAAACCGACATGGTAATCGTAAACTGGCGATAGATAATTCCAACAGAACCACTTGCTAAAGCCATGGGTAAAAATACTGCTGCCAACACCAAGGTAATACCAATAATTGGGCTAGTAATTTCGGTCATAGCCTTCGAGGTTGCTTCTTTGGGTGGCAAACCTTCTGTTGCCATAATTCGTTCGACATTCTCGACAACCACAATGGCATCATCGACAATAATCCCGATCGCGAGCACCATACCGAACATGGTCAACACATTAATTGAATAACCCGTCAAAAGCATGATGGTAAAGGTGCCAAGTAGGGCAATGGGTGCAACAATCGCAGGAATTAAGGTATAGCGAACATTATGAAGAAATAGATACATCACAATAAAAACCAGTACCATGGCTTCAATTAAGGTATGAACTACTTTTTCTATCGAGATTTTAACAAAGGGCGCAGTATCGTACGGAATACTAAATTGCATACCTTCGGGTAAATTTACTTTTAATTCTTCGAGTTTCTGTTGAACACCTTCTGCTGTTTTGACCGCATTTGCACCAGGGCTAAGTTGAACTGCTGCAGCTGTTGCAGGTTTACCGTTTTCTAAAATAGCAAAGTTATACGACTGGGCACCCATTTCTACATCGGCTACGTCCGACAACTTAATATTGGCACCACTAATATTGCTCTTTAGACTGATATTTTTGAATTGCTCAACATTTTCAAGTTGACCTTGGGCAGATAAAGGCACCGTAATTAACTGACCATTGACTAAGGGGCGGTCTCCAAGTCGGCCCGGTGCAATATCAATATTATTATTACGAATTGCATTGTTTACATCACTAATAGATAAACCATAAGAAACTAACTTATTCGGGTCTACCCAAATCCGCATCGCTTTTTCAGCACCAAAGGACTGAATTTTACCTACACCCTCAACACGTTTAAGTTCTTCAACCACATTACGGACCAGATAATCACTTAAATCTACTTCGGAATAGCGATGGTTTGGTGAGTTTAAACCGACAAGCATTAAAAAGCCTGATGATGAAGCTTCTACAGATAAACCTTGTTGACGAACGACTTGAGGTAATCGTGCTTCAACAGCTTTAATCTTATTCTGTACGTCGACTTGAGCCATATCGACATCAGTACCGGGTTTAAAAGTCGCGGTAATTTCAGCAGTACCTGACGAATCGGTTGTCGCACTATAGTAAAGTAGGTTTTTTACGCCTGACATTTCACGTTCAATCAGCGTAATTACACTATCATTAATTGTTTTGGGAGTAGCGCCAGGATAACTTGCTGTAATGTTGACTTGAGGTGGGGCAACACTAGGGAAGCGGGCAATGGGTAACTTTGGAATACTGAGTACACCAAATAAAATGATAAAAATCGCAATAACCCATGCAAAAATAGGACGGCGAATAAAAAATTGAGACATCATTTCTGGCCTCCTTGCTGTACCGTATTTTCTGATGAAGTTACAGCAGCAGCTTTCCAAGCAGAAATAGCCAGTTTTTGGTTTGGCTGAATACGCTCAATGCCTTCAACAACAACTTTATCGCCAGCTTTAAGCCCTTTATTAATGAGATAAAACTGTTGATATTGTTGTCCCAATTCTACAGGTCGAAGATCTGCGCCACCTTTTGCATTCACCACATAGACTTGAGGGTCGCCGTTCATATTGCGCTGAATTGCTTGTTCTGGAACCAATAAAGCCTGAGGAACTGACGCACGTTCGATATTGACGCGAACATACATGCCCGGCAGTAATTTTCTTTCAGGATTACTAACTTCAATACGAATGGTGACATCACCGGTTTCAGGGTCAACATTAATATCTTCAAAAAGCATTTTTGCCGAGACGTTATAAGGTTGCCCTAAACGATTTAAAATCTGCACACCTTTTTGGTTATTGGCAGATAACTCCCCACTTTGTAAAGCTGCCTGTAAACGCTCATATTCACCAATAGACTGTTTTACATCTACATAAACACGGTTAATCTGTTGAATCGTAGCCATCGTATTACTATCGGCTTGGCTAACTAATGCGCCTTCGGTCACAAATGATTTACCAATGCGTCCTGAAATTGGTGCTCGAACGGTCGCATACTGCAAATTAAGATTTTGGCGGGTCAGTAAAGCTTTCATTTGAGCAACATCCGCAATTGCTTGTCGATATTGCGCCTGAGCGTTACTCACTTCTTGTTTACTAATTGCATTACTCGGTAAAAGCTGTTCATAGCGTTCAAGTTGTATTTTTAAACGGTTTACTTCTGCTTCAGCTTTATTTAGACCAGCTCGATTACTATTTACATCTGCTTCAAAAGTCTCTGAGTTTATTTTGTATAGTGCTTGCCCAGCCTTAACCTCACCACCTTGAGCAAAAAGAACTTTTTCAACAATTCCCCCAACTTGAGGACGTATTTCAGCAGTCCGGAAAGCTTGTACTCGTGCAGGTAAGTTTTCACTAAAATTAATAGACTGCGGTTGAACTGAGATAACGGTAACCTTTGCCGTAGATACTTGTGGTTGATCACGGGTTTGTTCAGTGCCACAACCAGGTAAAACAAGACTGAAAGATAAAATGAATGGAACTAAAAAATGCTTTTGCACTTTTGTAACACCTAATGGACTTCTAGATGCTGGCATTATTTTTGAAGTGTGTGTAACAAAAATCACGAATGTGTGGAAAAAGTGTGGAGACTTACTAAAAAATCCGCGTATCATAAATGAAATTTTTCTTGCGTCTAATTGCCATGTTCGAGTCAAGCTTTACTTTTAACTGTCAGGATAAGCTTATTCTTGTTGTAGAAGATGACTATGATATTGGCGACATTATTGAAAACTACCTTAAACGAGAAGGCATGCTTACTGTTCGAGCCATGAATGGAAAACAGGCGATTGAAATACATGCAACACAGCCAGTTGACTTAGTCATATTAGATATAAAAATGCCTGAATTAAGCGGCTGGGAAGTACTCAATAAAATTCGTCAAAAAGCAGCTACCCCCGTAATTATGCTTACAGCGTTAGATCAAGAAATTGATAAAGTTATGGCTTTAAGAATTGGGGCAGATGACTTTGTGGTAAAACCATTTAACCCAAATGAAGTGGTTGCTCGTGTACAGGCAGTACTACGGCGTACGCAGCAAAATCAGCAAACACCCAATCGAAATCTGATTTATAAAAATATTGAAATCAACCCAGAAATTCATACTGCCTATATCCACTTAGAGCATAAGCAACAAGCACTTAATCTAACCCTAACAGAGTACAAAATTCTGTTATTAATGTTGCCTCATCCACATAAAGTTTTTACGCGCTCAGAACTAATGCATCATTGCTTACCAGATCGCGATGCTCTCGAACGCACAGTAGACAGCCATGTCAGTAAGCTTCGTAAGAAAATGGAAGAGCTAGGTTTAGAGAACATGCTCATTAATGTTCGTGGGGTAGGTTACCGTTTGGATCATCCACATGAAAAATAAAACAGGTATTAGTAAACAACTGATTATTGCACTGAGTTTTACCAGCTTAAGTGTTACGCTAAGTGCTCTTATTTTAGGTTATGGTACCTATTATATTGCAATTGAAGTAGGTCTAATTTCTCTCGAAAAACTAAAAGAAAGTGATGAGTTTTTCCACTATTTAGATGGAGTCTGGCTACTCGCCGTGCTTATGTTTGGCACAACTTTATCTATTATTTTAGGCATAAAGCTTGCTCACCGTTTTATTGTACCGATTAACTTATTAGCAGACGCCGCAAAGAAAATCAGTCATGGTGATTTATCTGCACGTGTAGAAAATCCTGCACATCATTCTTCTGAAATTGCAGAGTTGATGAATAACTTTAATGATATGGCTCAAAAGCTTGAAACTTCGGTACAAAATGCTCATGTCTGGAATGCTGCAATTGCACATGAGTTAAGAACACCAGTAACCATTTTACAGGGCAGGTTACAGGGTATTATAGATGGTGTCTTTGAGGCCGATCCTATTTTATTTAAAAACTTATTGAATCAAGTCGAAGGCTTGTCAAATCTTATTGAGGATTTACGAACATTAAGCCTTTTTGAAAACCAACAGCTTAGACTTAACCTTGAAACAATTCACTTTAATGAAACTGCTCACAAAGTGATGCATATGTTTCAAGAAAAATTAGAAAAAGCTCAGCTTAAAACGGTTTTTGACATTCAAGCACCTGATGTTAAATGTGATCAAAGACGAATAGAACAAGTTTTAATTGCATTGCTTGATAATGCGACACGTTATGCAAATCCAGGAAAGTTAAAAATTTCAACCAGATCTAGTCAGCAAGATTGGATTCTTGAAATAGAAGACGAAGGCCCCGGCATATCAGCCCAATATCATCAAGAATTATTTAATCCATTTTTCAGGCTTGAGCAGTCAAGAAATAAAGAACTAGGTGGAACTGGCTTAGGGCTTTCAGTTGTACAAGCACTCGTTATTGCACATAAAGGGCAGGTTGACTATATCAATCAAGATTCACATAGCATTTTTAAAATTACCATTCCCCAATAAGGTAAACATTTTTGAAACAGCTTAACGCTTTAGTTAAGAGAAATTGCATTTCTTGACTCGTGATGAGATAAGAAATAAGTTAATTTATTATTATATTTTTGAAATAACCCCTGATTTTTTATGATAATTGAGATAGAAACCCATCCGCTTGAACCATTTTTACCAGAAAATGCCCGTTTATTAATGCTAGGCAGTTTTCCACCGCCGCGTAATAAATGGAAGATGGATTTTTACTATCCAAATTTCCAGAATGATATGTGGCGAATTTTTGGTTTAATTTTTTTCCAAGATAAAACTTACTTTTTAAGTGAAAACCAAAAAAATTTTAATGAAGAACGTATCCGAAACTTCTTGATTGAAACAGGTATCGCAATTTTTGACACTGCTTACCAAATTAAGCGTTTAAAGGGCAATGCTGCCGATAAATTTCTTGAAATAGTAACGCCAACAGATCTTGCTGTGTTACTTCAGCAGATTCCTTTATGTCAGACCATTATGACCACAGGTGATAAAGCCACTGACACTTTAATTTCTGTTTTACCAGAGCACACTGAAAAACCACTTATAGGAACATCTACATCGACTTGCTTTGCTGGACGGGAGATTAATTTATACCGCTTACCATCTTCCTCTAGAGCTTATCCATTGGCACTAGAGAAAAAAGCAGAGGCTTATCAAAAATTCTTTAAAGAGATTGGCATATTATAAACAGAGGTAGAGCGCTCTTACATCATCCATTCAACTGGTAAATATGAAACTGCTTTAATCATTGTGCGTTGGAAAAGGCTCGTATCTGGGTCTTTTTGATATTCAATAACTTTTCCATTCGATTGATAATCTAACCAAACGATTTTACCTTCACTATTTAACTTAAGTTGATAGGCAACTTGTGGCAAATGCTGATCTAACATCATCGAGATTTGAGTTTGTAATTGGCTTGATTCAATAACCAGTCCAACTTCAGTATTTAAATAAGTCGAGCGGGGATCGAAGTTAAATGAACCAATAAATACTTTACCGTCAACATCAAAAAATTTGGCATGCAGGCTCGATTTATTTTTACCTTTTGCAGGAATGACACTTCCAGTCACTACTTCATACCACGTTCTACGTCGACGCTCTAAAACTGGCTTGAACTCAAATAGCTCTACACCGCTTTTTAGCATTTCAACTCGATATTGACTATAGAATGCATGCACGATCGCCACGTCATTTGCGGCAAAAGAATTGGTTAAAACCCTGACTTTAACACCTTGTACTCTTAGTTGTTTTAAATAGTAAGTACCTTGTTGTGTAGGGACAAAATAGGCAGAAGCTAATTCAATATGCTGCTTGGGGTCCCCCATAATGGCCCTAACTTGCGCATGCAGCATTTCTTGTTCAGATGCGGTTCCCATAATTTTTTTTGGTGAGTCTGCAACAAAATGTGCTTTTGACCATTGAATTGGATAATGCTCAAGAAGCTCTTTTAAATAACTTTGAGCATCATATAGCTTATCTTCGGTTTGATTATGATTTTCATTTTCTTGAAGTAAATCATGATAGTGCTGTCTAAGTGATTCTAAGTGATGCGCAGCGCAGGTCCCCACAAACTTAACAGCATCTTGGCTTAAATCACTTTGCCAGAAATCATTAAACACTGCTTGAGCATGCTGAACTGCATCTCCGTAAAATAAAATATCTAAATCAGTGAACTGAAACTTACTACTCGCATCAAAGTACTCGCTGCTAATATTTCGACCACCCGTTACAGCAATTACGTCATCGGCAATAATTAATTTATTATGCATGCGATGGTTTACTTTTTTAAACCGAAAAATATAATCTAATATTCTTAAATATCTGAACTTGTATGGGTTGAACAAACGAATTTCAAAATTAGGATGTTGTAAAAGACTTCTTAAGACCCCATCGAGTTTTATGCCATTTTGATCATCAATCAATAAACGAATCTTTATTCCACGATCTGCCGCCGTTAACAACTCATGCAGCATCAAATTCCCAATGAAATCATTTGTCCAAATATAATATTGTAAATCTATTTTTTCTTTTGCATTTCTAATCAAATACATACGAGAAGCGATACTCATAAAAGCATCATCTAATGCCACAAAAGCGGTTAATCCTTGTTTCGTTTTCTCTATAGCTTGCTCATCATTCAACCAATTCACTCTATTAATCACTGTATCATTCTCATCAGGGTCGTATGTATCTCTATACGAAGGTGTATTTATGAAGCCCCAAGCATTTAATGCCGTACTGCTATACTGCTGATAGAGTTGATTAATCATGTAAGCTTTTAAAGTCGCATCCAAGATAATCACATCTCAGCATTTTTATATTCAATTTATATGTCAAAATTCATATTAAACGCTATAAATGCATTCTGCCAAGCCTCAACTCTAGCAATTCCTTATATTTATAGGCATTTCTAAGACAGCATATTCATTTAAACATATAAAGTTAAATTTAACCTTTTTAAGGCTAATGCTATATTCAATATTATTTTCTAAGGATGCTCGAGATGAGTCAGGTAGGTTCTTGTCTATGCAATGAAGTCAAATTTTCTATCACTAACGAAATCAAGACTGTCTATCATTGCCATTGTAGTTTATGTCGAAAACAAACTGGAACAGGAGCAAACGCAGCAACTTTGATCAGTAAGGATAAATTTGAATGGCTATCAGGTTTTGAGCTTATCCGTACCTATAAAAAAGACACAGGCTTCACATCTTCATTTTGTAGCAAATGCGGATCACCTGTACCCAACTTAGTGGGAACTACTCATTTTATGTGGATTCCATTAGGTCTATTAGACAAAGAAATTGAGGTTCTAAAAAAGCTCAATTTTTGTATAATTTCAAAGGCAAACTGGGCAAATACAATAGATGCAGATCAATCTTATACTCAGCTTCCAACTTTAGATGAGCTAAAAATATTTTTTGATTAGAATAAAATTCCTCAAATAAAATGAGACATATTTTGCATTATCTTTATTTTTTACGGATGGTTATGCTTGCGGTTTTCACAAAAATACATTAATTACAATTGGCAGCACAACAATTACATTAGAAAACATGATATCTATCATACTTCCTTAAAGAGCTGAGTGAGTAGCTTAATAATAAAAGGGAGGAAATAGAGATGCCACAATATTTAATCATCGCTGAGAATGTGTACGCAGAGATTGAGGACAAAAATTTATTTTCAGAAAGCCCAGCGGAGAACTTAAATCATTTAGTTGGTGTAATTCGTAAGGAAATTAAAGGAACCAAGTTTAAACTTAAATATAATTTTATAGATTTTGAAGAGTGCTTAACCAAGCCCTTAGAAGAGTGTGCAATTAAGTTGGATATGAGCCTCATGCCCAACCATAAAAATAAAGATGAATATATACTTTGGCTCGCAGGTTTTATAGAAAGAATTACAACAGGAGGAGAGGCTAAGCTTCCGCCAATCTCAAAATTTATTCCTCCAGACTTTAAGTTTAACTATGAAGAACCTTCTAAAGTGTCATCATCTACAAGTGATGATGGGGAGATGATTATTAACTACTTCAAATCAGATGCCTTTACTAAAATTATAAAAGAAGAAAAATAAGTTAAAAAATATAGAAGTGATCGTCCACTACACTTCTATGTATCGCTGTAAATTCAGCAACCGCCTTCTGGGGCGGTTTTTTAATCACATTATTAAAACAATAAATATTTATAACATACATAACGTATCTATTAGAATTAAAAGACAGTAACAATTTAATAAAAATTAAAAACTTATTTTTATAACTTAAATCTTATACTCATATTTTTTAAATAATTAATAAGGATATAAAAATGCCAAAGTACTTATTATTAGCAGAAAAAATTAATAAGAATATTAAAAGTAAATATTCAAACAATCACTTTAAAAATTTAAATAATTTAATTGTAGAAATCAAAAGAGCTATTTCAGGCACAGAATTAAAATTTTTATATAACTTTGTTAACTTCGAAGGTGCTGTTGTTAACATAAAAAGTGAATTACCCATTAAAGTCGATATGAGCTTGATTCCAAAACATAAAAATGAAGATGACTTTATTTTATGGTTGGCAGATTTCATTGACCGAATCACCATAGATACAAGCAAAGAAATCATTAAATAAAGAAGTTGCTCCTACTAACATGAGGTCTTAAACACCAAACCGAGAGGGGTAAGGTATTTAAGGTTCTTGTCTAGGGGCTGAATTCATATCATGTCGAACTCTGCTTATATTTTCATAAATAATTTTACGCATTCTGTTTACTGCGCCCAACGGTTTATGTTCTGGTAATGCATGCCACGGCGTAAAAGACAGATTTTCGCAAAACTTATTTTGCTCTGGTGTGTCAAACTCTTGCTTTGGAATATGAATAGTCGCTACCTGATAGAAAGGAGCTGCTTTCTCATCCCATTCTGTCATCGAGTCTTCCACTAACATTTGATTTGAGGTCCGTGGCTGAATAAGAAACTCCATACAAGCATCATTATTTTGCAACGTATTCTTTAAAGCCTCTCTTAAAAAATCATGACTAGGATTTTTGGGTAGTTTATTTGGTGTTAACGCACAAGCACGAACTGAATACTTAACCGCTTGTCGATCATTGCCAAGCCCTAATTGATAGGGAACCATAGACCAGTAACGTGCATACAGTGGATTTGCAATTTGTGAGTTACGTGCTCCTAGTGCATTCATGGTTCCCTTAAAACCTAAGGCAAAAGGAATATGAAGTTTTTTGATCATATTGTGGCTATTCACATCATTCATAAAAGAAAGGTATCTTTTCGCATCATTCGCAAAAAAGACAGGGTGATTAATCATAATAAAATCTTGAGTGGTTGCTTGTTTTTCACTTTCTAAAATTTTGTCTCCAGATACACCTAAAAGTTTTATGGCTATGCCTCGTGCATCTTTGTCAATGTCAGCACTCGTGGCGTCATTAGACGCATTCGAAAAACGAATCCATGCTTGATAACTTTGGTCAGGGATAAAAACGCCTTTAGCAAACTGAGCAGGTATATTTTTTGAGACATGAAACTCAGCTCGCACACACCCATGTGCTTTAGGATGGGCATCACGTAAAGCATTTCCCGCCGTATATTGTTCACGAATTGACTTTTCAATGACTTGAGCTATGTTCTGGGCTAATACTTCCTCATTAGGCTGTAGTTTTTCCCCTAAAATGGTATCAACTTCTGGATAAGCGATACTTTCTGAAGATATCTTTATTGGTATGGTTCGTTGGGAATGTAAAGCATCACTACAACCTGTGAGTACAAATACAAGAGGAGTAAATACAAACAACACCCTAAAATGTATAGGCTGCATAAAATTTGACATTTATTATCTCCTTAGTGCACAAATATTTTAGAATAATATTAAGTTTACTTGTTTAACTTTATTTTGAGCTTTATAAAAAATATTAACTGTAAATAATTTAAACGTCATTGTTACTTATCTGAACAATAAAAGAAGAATTATTATTTAATATAAAACCTCTTAATACATTAAGAGAATGACGACATGATAACTAACTCACAAAATGTACAAAATAACTCTAATTCATCACCACATCCAATCACTCAAAATACCCTTATTGATCGGTTTAGCCCTATTTATTGGAGAATAGACGGTCCACAAACGATGTCTTTTGCTATTACGAATTATGGAAATGGTTTTGAAGCATCTTTTAGAGCACGAATGGCAAATGATCTAGTAGGAATTAGTTGGGATTCAAATGATACTAAAGACCATAAATTTTTAGCGTATCAAACCAAATATAGCTATGCAGGGGTGGTTTGGGACTTCGATATTGAGTTATCTGCCACGATGCCAGTCCTTAACAATCCAAGTTTAACGCCTACATTAACGGTGTACTATAATGAAAATGGCGTAGATAAAGTTGCCTATGTTGTCTTATTTAACTATGCAAATAATCCTTCATCGCGAACTGCACATATTCATATTAACTGGGATACAGTAAAAGCTGGCTTTTCTGCTACAGATAGCTTCCCGGTAACTAACATTCAACGGATTTCATTTTCTGGTTTTACGAGCCATTATAATAGCCAATCAGCCCTACCTTTAAGCCAGCCCGAAGATGGCTACATTCGTCTAACCAATTCAGTCGTAACTGGTACAAATGCAAAGTTAAATTTGAGCCGTGTGGTTGTTCCTCAGCATAATTATGGTATCTGTACGAGCTATGACGACCACTATGATTTAAATCCTCAGCGCTTAGTCAACAATATGGTGACTTTGGGATATAAAGGTTTGGTTAATCACTATTGTGGAATGTCACATTATCCTGAAATGACATGGAAAAGTGATATTAATAAATGGCAAATACCAGATACGTTGGTAACAGGTGAGGCGGTCGTTAACTCATGTACGCGCAAATGGCATGAGAAATATGCACAAGCTTTACATAGCGCCAGTCTGCAACCCATCTTTGGGGTAAGCTTTGAAATGTATTCCTTGGGAGCCAATGAATATTGGGCACAGCGTGACTGGAACAGTAATTTGGGTAAAACAGGCTACCAACCACCGAGCTATTTTTTTAGTTTAAGTCATCAGAATGCTTTGGCATATCTACGTAAAGTCTTTATTGAATTTGCAGATGCAATGGTAGTAGGGGGATGTGATGTAAACATGCAGATTGGTGAACCTTGGTGGTGGTATAACACTGACACGAATCTACCTTGTGTATATGACTATCCAACAAAACTAGCCTTTAATGCAGATACTGGTTTATATGCGCCCGATCTAGGTACAATTTATGAGGCAATGAATAAGACAGGAACGCCATATGATGAGTTTAAGACTTGGCTCAGAAACAAACTAGGGCAAACCTGCCAAGATATTCGTACCGTTATCAAAGCAAAATACTCCACTGCCAAAGTTAGTCCGCTCATTTTCTTTCCTTCTATTCAGTCTCCAATTCAGACACTAGCCACTTATATTAACTATCCAAGCACGCACTATTCATATCCTAATTTTGATTACATGATGACAGAAGCTTATGACTGGCTATTGGAAGCTCGCTTAGACTTGGCACATCAGGCAGTTTCCCAAATACCGATACAAGGATTAGGTTATCCAGCCAATAAAGTCGTTTATTTATCAGGATTTGTTCCTGATGCTTCTATTGCCTATATCTATGGATTTGATAAAACCAAGCCATATCGAACGCCCATTTGGCAACGAATTTTTGGTGACATGAAAAATAATGTTTCTTTAGGTTTAATGAAGCAATTTATCTGGGCCTATCCACAGGTTATGTTTGATTCAATTACGATCGATACAACTCAAGCTCCAAATGGCTTCTTTGTTGAAAATACGTTGTATTCGCCAATTAGCGATAACACACCATATCCACCAGATATTTACCTCTAAGTAAATATAAACCATTTATAAGTTAAGTGATTTGATAAGAAACCTCTTCAAGTAAGAGGTTTTCCTCTTTTTGAAACATGGGCTTGCTTAGACGTATCTGACTGGCTATGCTGTGATGGATTGTCATGAAAGCCAATTTTAATTTAAGCAAAATTAAGCTCTTGTATTACTGTTACATAATCTATTTTGCTCGACTATAAATACCGAATGATTTAAAGGAAATCCAAAGATGAAATCTCGTGCAGCTGTCGCCTTTGCCCCAGGAAAACCTTTAGAGATTGTTGAAGTTGATGTTGCACCACCTCAAGCAGGTGAAGTTTTAATAAAAATTACCCATACAGGGGTATGTCATACCGATGCTTTTACATTATCTGGTGATGACCCAGAAGGTGTTTTTCCTGCCATTTTAGGTCATGAAGGTGCAGGTGTGGTGGTTGAAGTGGGTGAGGGCGTAACAAGCGTTCAACCAGGTGATCACGTGATTCCACTTTATACAGCAGAATGTAAAGAATGCTTATTCTGTAAATCTGGAAAAACCAACTTGTGTGTTGCTGTACGTGCAACGCAAGGTAAAGGTGTCATGCCAGATGGCACCACGCGTTTTTCATATAACGGTGAACCGATTTACCACTACATGGGTTGTTCAACATTTAGTGAATATACGGTAGTTGCAGAAGTATCTTTAGCTAAAATCAATCCTGAAGCGAATCATGAGCAAGTTTGTTTACTAGGTTGTGGCGTAACTACAGGTATTGGCGCCGTACATAACACAGCAAAAGTACAAGAAGGTGACTCTGTTGCTGTATTTGGCTTAGGCGGTATTGGTTTGGCTGTTGTACAAGGTGCGCGTCAAGCGAAAGCTGGGCAAATTATTGTGGTAGACACCAACCCTGATAAATTTGAACTTGCTAAGCAATTTGGCGCTACAGATTTCTTAAACCCCAAAGATTACGATAAACCTATTCAGCAAGTTATTGTAGAAATGACAGGCTGGGGCGTAGATCATTCATTTGAATGTATTGGTAACGTCAATGTTATGCGCTCAGCTTTAGAGTGTGCACATCGTGGTTGGGGACAATCCGTTATTATTGGTGTTGCTGGTGCCGGTCAAGAAATTTCGACTCGTCCATTCCAGCTAGTTACCGGCCGTAAATGGTTAGGCACTGCTTTTGGTGGGGTAAAAGGCCGTTCACAACTTCCTAAAATGGTCGAAGATGCTATGAAAGGTGAGATTCAACTTGAACCATTTGTAACGCATACCATGCCTTTACAAGATATTAATACCGCTTTTGATTTAATGCATGAAGGTAAATCAATTCGTACTGTTATTCATTTCTAAATAAAAGAAAAAAGGGCTGTAATTCAGCCCTTTTTTACAACTTATAGTTTTATATCTTAAATGGCATTACCACATATGTCTGTTGTGCCCTGAGGGTAGTTAAACTGTAGCGCATTACGGTCAGTAATGAGTTCGTTCGACAACTCTTGTCCAAATAAATTTGTAGAAAGAATATTTATATTTCCATTCATTGAGAAAGCTATTTTCTGTAGTGCACCAGGTAATTTAAATTGATATCCTTCATCAATACTATTAGAAATAAACCCGACTTGGTTCGTATTTTGATTAATGTAAACACCTAAGCGTTGATATTCATTTGAATTATCTGTCATTTTTTTGTTTTTAAAGTAGCTATCAATAAGTTCATAATCTCCCACCTCCGATGATAAGCTATGATATAAGCGAGGTGGATTCTCACCAAACTCAAAATCATGAGCACCAATATCAAAATGATAATTTGATCTAATTGTATAGTTATTATCTGTTATGCCATTAAAACTAATGTCAGTTGAATAAGAGGAGCTGCTCGAAGAAAGTGTGGGTACTTTAAGCTCCATCTCAAAAGCAACAATACCTTTATTAGGTAATAAAAAATCACCTTCATAGCTTGTTGAATTCATTTTTGCTTTACTTTTAGCATTATAATCAAGATAACCATAATTATCTTCTGTGACAGGCTCCACTTTAAAACCAAATTTTTGACCATTTATCAATGGAAATATTTTCATAGGCAAATAGTCAGGGTGCTCATTATTCCAAAAATCATAATCTTCTTGGGTTGCATCAAAACTATATTGGCAGACTGGGGCAGAATTAAGGGAATTAGTTTGAGTCAAGAGCATTTGAGGTGCTAATTTTTCATTCTTCGCAGTTGATGAAATACTTTTTGATGCTACTTTTTGACTAGATGCGTTACGCGCTGTTGTATTGGTATTATCAGAAGATACCTCATACATTGCCCAACATAATGTCACTGCACTAACAACAACTATGCCTATTTTTTTCATAAATATTCCTATTGAGTTAAGTATTAAATTTTTAGAAAGTAGTGTTAAAGTAAAATTTATTATTAATTTTTAAGTATTTGAAATTATTAGGTTTAAAACTATTGAATATGATTAATCATATTCAATAGTTACAGTAGTCATTGCACGAACTTTACCAGCAGTCACATTTGTTGCTGTTTGATAGTAGCGGGCAGTCATCGGTACGTTATATTGAATTGTCTGGTTAGAAGACAATGTACCTAAGGCTAATTTGTCACCTTTTTTGATAACCTGATTTTTATTTTGATAGTTCCAGAGTAACTGCACACCTACACCGTTTGCTTTTTCAGACGTCGGAGCAGTATTCGCTAAAACCTGATTGTTTGTTCCGTCTTGGGTAAAGTCGTAAGTTAAGCTAATCAAGTTTTTCTCTTCATAACCTGTTGGGTTAATACCGCCATTACATAAGATGTTCATATCAAAGGTTTGTTCACCTTGCGTAGAACCGACGCCTTTGAACCCTGCCTTTGTAACAGTAGGAAGCTGTACAACTTTATTGATATTACCTTGGATTTCACATGAAGAAGAAGCAATGGTAATTGCATTACCATAAACTGTACTCGTTAAAAAAGGGCGGTTCATATAACCATTTACATAGTAACGACTATATAAGCCAGGAACCAACGTACCAGAACCTGTCTGTGGAGCAGTTTTTATGATTTCAACAACGAAATAGCCTTGATCAAGTCTGTAAGTCGTATATGGCGTAAGCGAACGCGTATACGGATAGAAACCAGAGAAGTTGGTCGCATTTTCAGCTTCTCGATACAGTCGAATGCCAATCCCAGGGATATTGGTAGAATAGATACTGTTCCCTAGAGAACTTAAAGGATAATTTTGAGTTAATGCTGCGGTAATAGTGTCACTATAAGAAGTACAACTTAGTGTGGAGCCATTAGGGTTAATAGGAAAAGTTGCTTTCGTTAAAACTTTTCCCACTGCATCACTTGGCCGCACTACAACTCGCCCAACAGCCATGGAGATATCAAGTGTAGTAAACCCCGAACTAAGTGTACAATAAGCATTAGCTTCACCATATACACCAAGGCCAGCCGTAAATAAGAAACCTGTTAATAATATTCTTTTCATTTGCAGACAGCCTCAGTCATTACCATGCTTTGTTGCTTATTTTGCAACTGATTACTGATGTTGTACTCAACCGAACAACGTTCATTGCTTTCATCGCCCCATTTTACATAGAGACGATCTTGAGCAAGTGGAGTACGTAAGTAAATCATACTACCTTGTGCAACAATACCTACAGCTTCATCTTTCTGATTAAAGACTTGAGCTGCAAACGGTAAACTGTTGCCATCTACGGTTTTACTATTAATATAGACCGCATAACCAGTTTTAGTAGCAAAATCTACTTTAGCAATTGCGCCAGCAAAAGGTGCAATACGTTGACTGGTTTCTTCAAGTTCTACTTCGCTCGACATTTCTTGTGGGTCAAGGGTAATATCGTTTAGGCGATAAGGTGTTACATATGGAATAACTGCATAACCTGCTTTATTCACGCTCAAACCAACAGCATTATTAACTTTTGCTCCAGCAGCTTCTGGTGCATGCACAAGTACCATCGTTTGGCCTTGTTCAGGTCCAAATAAAATACCTTCTGAATGTGCAACTACACTACCAGTTAAACTAACCATTGCTTGTTGGTAAGAATCAGCCACACTATAAGAACCGCCAACAGTTGTATAGTTAGTACGATAACGACCATTTACGTTAAATGATGGATTCGCATAATCCTGATGCGACATTGAAGCGCCATAACTAAAGCGATCTCCAACCATTCCACTTGCACCAACAGTACGGCTGTCTTCAGAAGCAGTAACGTTGACGTTAACCGAATTCTTTTTGAAATCAATCGGGAACGATAATGTCATTAAATATTCAGTATCGTGTGTTTGATTCGTTGAGCCGTACTCAACTTTACGGTTAATTGCAGATAAACCGTAAGTTAAGCCATGGAAATTATTACTATAACCAAGCTGATATTGTTTAGTACTTTCGCTACGGTTCCAATAATCAACCCAAGAACCCACCACATAGAAGTTACCCCAACCTTCAGGAAGTCCTTGGTTTAAAGTAATTTGGAATTCACTACGTTGGCGACCAGCAGAGTAGGTATTAATGCCTTTTTCTTCAAAATCGCGAATCTGTAGAGCATCGCGTAATTTGTAGAAGTTTTCTGTTGAGTAACGATAAGCTGCTAGTGTTAAGTTGGTGTTAGTTGGAGTGATCAACTTACTATAGCTTAAACGGAAACTTTGCCCCGATTGTGAAGATTGTTTTTCAAACTCAGCTTCAGAGTGGGTAATATCTAACGCAACTGCTCCAATTGGTGTAGCAAAAGCAGCACCCAACAATACAGCAGCATAATTTTCAGTTGCTTGTATGCCAGTATAGCCTGTTAGGTAGTTATTAATCCCTTGCTGGTATTTACCTTGAACAACCCAAGGATCGAGATCAATGTCTGGATCGCGGAACTGACCTACAGTTAAAGAGTAACGGTTCATGCCAGGACGTAGCATCTGCACAACAGATGCGTATGGCACAGCAAATTTTTGTATTTCACCGTTAGCTTCAATAACAGTAACTTCAATTTCACCACCAAAACCAGTAGGGTAAAGGTCATTAATTTCAAAGTTACCTGGCGCTACCGTAGTTTGATAGATAAGTTGGCCTTGTTGACGAACTTCAATTTTTGCATTGGTTTTAGCATTACCACGAATACGCGGAGCATAACCAAGCATACTATTTGGTAGCATTCGGTCATCACTTGAGAAATCGATACCACGATAACCATATGAGTCAAATATTTCGCCGTTTGTAAAGCTATCCCCAAGTGTTAAAACACCACGATATTTCGGAAAAGCTCTTTGTAAATATGTACTTGTTTCTTCATAACTTGATTTAGATTGATTTTCAGCAGGGGTATCTTGCCATTGCCATTGACCATTATGACGTAATTGCCAGCCACCTAAATTTAGTCCAGCAGTCACGCCCATAAATGCGTTTGTTGTTTCGCTTTGATCATTAGACTGGGTAAAGGTTTTATAGGCACTACCGTTATACGATAGAAAAGCAGCATTAATCCCGCGATCCCATAAACTTGGGTCAACATAACCTTGCGCATTTTTTTGCAAAGCGACTTGTGGAATCGAGATATCTACACGTAAACGAGAGTTATCAAACTCATAAAATGCATTTTCGACCCACTCTTCAATTTTATAACAACTGCTATTGTCTTTTTGAAGGGGAGCATGCTGAGCTAAAATCTCTTGTTTTACACCATATTCAGCAAGAGTATTTCCCGTAAAGCAGGTTACAGCATTTTTATTTGATTCTAATGCTTTAAAAAACATACGACGTTTGCCAAACCATTGGCCATTTACATAAACGTCAACATTATATTCGCCTGGTAAAACAGGGTTGCCGTATTTAAAACGAGAAATATCAACTTTTTGAGCATCGCCAATTAAAAAAGCAGAATCAAATTCAGCTTCTACAGGAGCACTCGCGACTGTTTCTTCAGCGTGCACGAATACAGGCATTGTCATTGTGACAACACCAGAAGCCAAGTAGTAACAAATATGGCGTTTTAATAATTTATAAGATTCTTGCCTTTTTTTTGGCATAGCTAAGTCCGCCTACTCACATAATAGGTGCTTAAATTTATTAAAAAGATAAATCTGATTACTGAAGTTTTATTTGGTGTTCGACTCGACCACCATAGTCATTGACATTCATAAAACTCATATCTTGAAGATTGCCATTCTTAAGCTGAACAGACTCTTCAGAAAAAGGTTTAATCATTAACCCTTGAGGTAATAAATCAACTTTTTTATCACCTGCCTTTTGGTACACAGAAGTCAGCGTGATATGAAAAGGAGTTGGATTTTTTACCGTTAAATTTTGACCAGATTTAACCCATTGAAGCTTATCAGCTGCTAAATTCGCATCGTCTTTAATCGAAGCTGGTCGATAAAAGAATTTAATACGTGAGCGAATTGCAAGTTGTAAGAAATTATCAGGCGTCGTATTTTCAGTTTTTGAAGTTGGTCTTGGAGGAATATCCAAAACGTTTAACCACAAAACAGTTTCTTGCTTTTGATTTAACTGAGAAGCAGTTGGTAAAGCAGTAATACGAAGCGTCTGACTTTTTGTAGCTTCAACACGAGAAATAGGAGGAGCAATCATAAAAGGTACTTTTGATTGGTCCGGAGTGCTTTTTGAGTCGCCTTCATCAAGCCATGCTTGGACAAGTGCTGGTTTTGAACCGTTATTACTAACTTGTAGTGTAACTTCGCGAGCATCCGAAGGATAAATCACACGAGTGCCATGAATTACAATTTCTGCTTGAGTAGCAGGTGCAACAACTGCTGAAGCAAATGCCAAACCTAACAAAAAATTATAACTGTTCAATTTCATTTCAGAATTCTCAACCAAGAAAGATTCGGGAAAGCATTACACAAAAAATAGGGCTTCCATGCGCACACAGAAACCCCACTATCAATTAATTATTGATAGATAATTGTGTATTGAACAGAAGTGTTTACTTTACCAGCAGTAGAAGCGCCAGTTGCATAGTATTCAGCATAGTAGTTAAGGTCTGCACTACCAGCTGCAGCTACGTCAACCCATTGAGAGTTAGCTTGAGCACCGTTTGCACCAGCAGCAAGAACTGGGATGAAGTTATTGTTGCTACCTAAAAGTTGAACGTTAACGTTTTTAGCACCAGTAGCGTCTTTGTTAAGTAAACGACCAGTATTGAAGTCAACGTTAGCACCTGGTTCGAAGTAAGTAGCTACTTTACCTTCAGAACAGTTAGCTAATTTAATTTGGAAAGGAGTACGACCAGCAACATCCCCAGCAACTGCTAAAGTTTGTTTAGAAACAGTTGGAAGAGTAACTGTGAAGTCTTTACCAGCAGGGGTAACGATGTCACAAGTTTTGTCTGTAACTAAACCATTAATTGTAATTGTACCATCAGCAGCTTGAGCATTCGCAATCCCTACAACCGAAAGAGCAGCGATCAAAGCAAGTTTTTTCATAGTGTTTTCTCAAAAGTCTGGATAAAAGTTTATTTCCTTACTTTTCCAGTGTTTGACATCTTGAAAAGTAATGCGGCGATATTAACACTTCTCAAACAAAATGCAAACTAGATCACATTATTTTTCCATAATTTTAATTAAATCACATTCTTTATTTGGAATGCAGGGCGGGTAATTACAGCTTATATAGCTGTTTATAAAAGTTTTTTTGTTTTATGAAAAAAAGGTATGACAGAAAAAAACAAGTTACATAAGAACACTATGTAAATAAGAAAGAATTGAACAAATTATGTGAAAAAGAAGCTTAAATTCTTACAATACAATTATATAGAATAAATTATGCATATGTATATAGAAAAAACATACAAGCTGGTCATTTTTATGAAAAAAGAGCGACTTCTCCTTTAATTCATCAAAATATGCGATGAATTCGACAAATCACTCTTTAATCATACTTATTGTAGGAATAGCCTCAAAAGCTATGCCTTAGTTAGTGATAGTTGATAACCACCACTTTGCGATTAGTACCTATACTTTCAATGCTAGTGTCCATTTTCTCAGTATGTTGAGCTAAGTTAGAAAGACTATTTTTATTTAAATATTCACTATCAAGTTTAATATTTAAATTGTTTACTTCATTACACTCTATCTCACTATGTTCTCTTGAACATGTATCTTCAACAATATTTCCTCTTATCATTATTGTGTTATTGGCATAACAAAATAATGGGGAAGTGGAAAGCACCATCAAAACAAAAAGTTTAAAAATATTATTTTTCATTTTATATACCTATTTATAAAATAGTTTATATATATTTGATACAATATTTTTATTTTAAAAACAATAATTAAGTTTAAATTTATAAAAATTATTAATTTTT
>Ga0105247_10000160_pt1 | contig 66010 bp, 49 predicted proteins | sample KBSS24metaG_FD_81519 | JGI IMG/M metagenome (GOLD analysis project Ga0105247, IMG submission 81519) | Switchgrass rhizosphere microbial communities from Kellogg Biological Station, Michigan, USA - KBS S2-4 metaG | ecosystem: Host-associated > Plants > Roots > Rhizosphere > Soil | place... | reverse complement strand
GTCACGGTGATCAGGAACACTCCCATGTTGCGATCGTCGCGATACAGGAGCTTCTTGTAGTACTCCACCGAGCGCACCGACTTGATGACGCGGTCCGGGTTTGACGTCGACAAGTGCTCCTCCACCGTGCGCATGATGGCGTTGCGTTTTCCCGGTTCGGTACGTACGAGATAGTCGAAGCCGTACAGTCTTGGCAGCTGCGGCATGATCGCCACCTGGTCTATCCCTTCGTAGCCGCCCCATCCCGTACCGATCATGTTGTCGATGATGCCGATGATAGTTGCAGGGTTTCCCCGGGAATCATAGACGGTCTTGCCAAGCGCATTGTCGTGGGGAAACAGGTGTTGGGCGACCACTTGTGTCACGATGAGCTGCGGGACGAACTGGGAAGTGTCGGTCAGTGTCACCGGCGGCAGGATCTCGGTCGCCCGAAAAGCCCGTCCGGCGAGCAAGGGCACGCCGAGCGTATTCAACCCCTGCTCGTCCATCGAGAAGTAGTTGATCTGCGCTCGCTGGCCTTTGCTGTCCGGTTGGGTCCACACCGTCGTCGCGCTTCCGCTTATGCCTAACGGGATAGAATTGCTTACTGAGGCGCTGACCACGCCAGGGAGGCTTCGCAGATACGCGAGATCCTCATGCATCGATGCATCGTAGTTGAAGCGGCTCGTGAACTCCGCGATCTGAATGCCGAACAGGTTCGCATCATCGATTCGCGTGGGCCGGCCCATCTTCTCGATGCGCTGGTGCACGATAAAGACCGCATTGACCAGCACCGCGAGCGCGATCGCGATCTGAAAGGCCACGAGCACCGCGCCGGTGCGATTGCGCAGCAGGGAGGATACGACGGGTCGGATGTCCAGGCTCATAGTTGCTCTCCTCTCACTGGCTCTTCAAATACACTGCAGGGGCTACACGGCCGATACGCCAGGCCGGGTACAAGCCCGCGGCCAGAGCTGACACTACTGCAAGCACGACCGCCCAGAAGACGCTGATCGGGTCGAAATGCGTCAGTTGCTGGTACCCCCCTGTAATGTCCGCGACGGTATCCACCTGGCTGTTGGTGACATACAGGGCATGAACGCCCCAGAGGCCGAGCGCCCCCAGGCCAAGGCCGAGCAGCGCGCCAGCGGCCGCGAGCACTCCAACCTCGATGATATGTTGTATGAAGATCTGCCGGCGGCTTGCCCCGAGAGCGCGGCGCACGCCCGCAATCGGTGCGGCATTCAGGAATTTTGCCAGCAGTATGCCAACCGTGTTGAGCAGGCATACTGTAAGAAACGCGAAAGCGATCCCGACCAGCAAGCGATTGTCATTCTGGACCACACCTTGATCTTTCAGCCACTGGCCGACGTTAGTGAGGCGATTGTCGCGAGGGCGGGGGAAGCGCCCGGCCTTGCGTTGCTCGGCCCAGTAGCCGTCCATAAGTCCCTGCATGCGCTCGCGGCTCGCCCGATTCGGCAGCTCGACCCACATCTGTGTCCAGACGCAATCGGAGCCGAGAAAATCGGCAAACGTGTCGAGCTTTTCGGGTCTCCAGCAGCTCGTGTCCCCACCGTTCGGATATTGTTCGAGCGTGCGAGTCCAACCGAAGGGAATGTACACGTCATCGGGTGTACTGAAAGCGCCGTTGTTCAGGTCATAGAACCGAGGCGTGGGTGACCAGGCGTCCAGCACACCTACGACTCGGAATTCGTGGTCGTCCCAGCGGATCGTGCGGCCGACGCTGTTGATTCCGCCAAACAGCTTTTCGTTCTGCTCCTTGCTCAGCACGATCACAGGGAGGGCATTCTGGTCCCCGCTGCTATCCCAGCCGCCGCCATAGAGGAACGGTACGTCGAACATCGAGAAGAAATCCGAGGTTGTCACGCGCGTTGACACAGGCAACGGCTTGCGCTGCGCAGCACCTCCCGTCAGAACCGATTGCCTCGCATACATGAGGACCTTCCGCTCGGGGATGTTCGATCCAAGCAGGTAGATGCCATCTTTGTAAGTGAGTTGCGCAGGCGGAAGGTCTGGATATTGCGGGCGTTCAGGCCGAGTCGGGTCCCAATTGTCCATTGTCACGGCGTACAGCCGATCGTTTTTCCACCAGATCGGATTGCCGGACATCGCGTGGTAGACCGTCATTGTCATGATGCACACAGCGATACCCAGCGCAATTGCACCGAGCATCAGTGCTGTCAGCCCGCGGTTGCGGCCGAAGCTTTTCAACGCGAGTCGGACGTAGTAGGCGTACATAGGGTTTCTCCTTGCTGGCCTTTCTTCAGGCTGACGCCCCGCCGAGTGTCGAGGCGCGCGCGGGCCGCGTTTCATACACTTTCAGATCGGAAATCTGCCCGTCAACGACGTGCACATTCCGGTGGGCCCGGCGTGCAAGCTCGGGATCATGAGTGACCAGGACGATAGTGGTGCCCATTTCGTTGATCTGCTCCAGCAGGTCCATTACCTGGCGAGCCATGAGTGAGTCGAGGTTACCGGTTGGCTCGTCGGCCAACAGGAACGACGGGTCACCGGCTATTGCGCGTGCAATGGCTACGCGCTGCTGCTGACCTCCGGAGAGCTGTGATGGCATGTGCTTGACGCGCGATGCCAGCCCCACGAGCTCCAACGCGCTCGAAATCCGCTCGTGCCGATCGGAGGCCTTCAATCGGCGGTAGCGTAGCGGAACGTCTACGTTGTCGTAGATGTTGAGATCGGGGATGAGATTGAAGCTTTGGAAGATGAAGCCGATTTTCTCGTTGCGCAGGCGCGAGCGGGCATCGTCCGAGAGCCTGCTCACGTCGCTGCCATCCAGCAGGTACTGGCCCGAGTCGAATGTCTCGAGCAGGCCGGCAACATTCAGGAAAGTGGTTTTGCCTGAGCCCGAGGGGCCGGTGACGGCAACGAATTCTCCCGCGGTAACTTCGAGAGAGAAGTCGCGCAGCGCGTGAGTCTCGATCAGATCGGTCCGATAGACCTTACCGACGTTCTGCATCTTGAGCATGGGGGCGTGTCCTCTTGGCCTTCAGTTGGCTATCAACAGATCAGGCGCGTCATTGAAGTCGCGCGTGTCGGAAACGATGACGCGGTCGCCTGCGGCGAGACCGTGGAGGGCTTCGATTTCGGCTACCGAAGCCGCCCCAAGTTGAACGGGAGTGCGCACGGCGTGGTCGCCGTGGACTACGTATACGTTGCGGGTGCTTTCGTCGATCAGTGCACCGCGCTCGAACTTCAACACCTGGTCGCGCTCATCCAGCACGATGCGCACGGAAGCACGCTCGTTCTGGCGCAGTCCCGGAGGTTGTCCGCCACTGAAGCGGACCCGGCCGATGACCTGGCTCTGGCGAACCTCGGGTGAGATCGCTGTGACACTGCCGGGTTGGATGCGTCCATCGAGCGTGATCTCGGCGGCCATTCCCGACTTGATGTCGCGGGCGTAGGTTTCGGCAACTTGGAATTCCAGCTCAAATGCAGTGAGATCCACGACTGTGACAACAGGCGCGCTTTCGGGGATGCGAGCTTTTTCTGCCTGACCGAGGTTCGCGACCATGCCATCCACGGGTGAGCGGACATTCAGTTCTTCGACACGGCGCTTGAGGTTTTCTACCACCAGCGCCTGGCGGTCACGTTCCAGCCGGCGGGTCCGCAAATCCAGCACGACGCTGTCGCGCTCGAGGCCTGCGGTATCGCGCGCGTGCTCGAAGTTGAGTTTGGCCGTCGCCACGTCGTCGATGGAGCGCTTGTAGTCGCGCTCGCTCATGGCTCGCTGATCCCAAGCCCACTGCGCGCGTTTGAGCTCGCGCTCTGCGGCAGTAATCGCCACTTGCGCAAGGTCCGCCTGCTGCTTGCTTGTCAGCAGCTGTCTGCGGATTTCGATCTCCTGGCGAGACAGTGCGGCGTTGAGGCTGTCCAGGGTAGCGTGCTCGCGCTGATACTCGTTGTTGAGTTCGGGGCTGTCGATCGTTGCGAGTATCTGGCCCTTCTTGACGGTGTCGCCCGCACGCACCGAGTAGCTGACGGTGCCAGGGGCTATGGCGAACAGAGTGGGATTCACCGCGGCAATGACCGTTCCCTGTGCAGCGACATCCCGCACAAAGTGCCCTGTGGCAACTGTAACGATGCGCAGACGGTCGGCCGCGATAACGTGGTTGGAGTTGGACCACGCGCGTATCAGCCAGCCCACGAGCAGCACGAGAACTATGCCGCCGCCAATGGCCACATGCACCCAGCGCTGCTTGTGCCACGGGCGTTTGGAAGACGCGATGGCGGTGTCCTGTTTCTCGGTGCCCCTGACCGATGCGGCGGGGGAATCCGGATTGGCGAGACGTTTGAGTTCAGCGATTTTCATGGCAATGGGTGCAGTGCACGCCCTGTGCCAACTGACGATAGTCATATAAATCAGGTACTTACCGGCTAAAAAGGGTGGGCCGCGGGTGTCCGGCCGCCGGACACCGGACAGGGCACCGGACACCCGCCACGGACACATCGCGGACACGTTGATCGGCGATCATTGCGCACTGGATGCTCGATCATGGAGCGCGCGTGCATCTCATGCCTCGCGATGGTTCAACTTCTGCGCCAGCCTCGGCCCGGCTATCGTTTCGGCTTGCACGTGAATGCGTGTGCCCGCAAGCTCACCAACATCAACCCAGGAGGATCTGATGGCCAGTCGCCGTCCCACCGAGCCACCTCGTAACTCAGAGGTCGCCAAGGAAATTCCGAAAGTCATCAAGGCTGACGAAAAGTCTCCCCCGACTGCACCGCAACGTACGCGCGCCAAGTCGCCGACTGGAGCCGCGGCAGCGGTGACGTCCCCAGCGGGGACTCCACGCGTGCGCAAGACGCCTGCGCCCAAGGCGCCAGCTCCTGTCACAGTCAGCGAGGACGTGAGGCGCGGGATGATTGCGCAGGGTGCTTATCTGCGCGCCGAGCGGCGGGGTTTTGCGCCCGGCCACGAGGAAGCGGATTGGCTCGCAGCTGAAGCCGAGGTCGACGGGCTACTGGGGGCGCGACACGGCGGCACGTCGCAATAGCAGTCAGCGTCTGCCTCAGTGTTTCGCGGGAGGCGCTTTCGCCGCCTCTTTTGGTGGCGGCGGTGGAGTCAGGCCATTCGAGTAGAGGACCTTTCCCTCCGGCGTTACGAATATCGCGTCGTATTGCGGCATCCGGTTGATGATCTCGAGCGCCTTTTCCGGGCCCAGCACGAAGGCTGTCTTTGACATGCCGTCCGTTTCTGTAGCCGTCGGCCCGAGGATTGTTGCGCTGCGGACTTTGCTCGCGGAGTGACCCGTGCGTGGGTCGATGATGTGGTGGTACCTGATACCGCCTTCGTCGAAGTACCGCTCATAGTCACCCGATGTTGACATCGCCGAGTTGACGATCGGGATGCGCGTGACCACCTGGTCCTTGTCGTCGGGGTTGCGAATGCCGATGACCCAGGGCCGTCCCATTCGGTCGCCGATGATTCGCGAATCGCCACCCGCGGTCACCAGCGCATGTTGGAATCCACGCGCCTGCAGGATCGCTATCCCTCGATCGACTGCGTATCCCTTGCCGATGCCGCCGAGATCGATGCGCATGCCCGCGTGCTCGAAGCGTACCGTGTGATGCACAGGATCCAGCAACATGTTGCGCCAATTCACGCCGGGCAGGGCGGCCTTGATCTGCGCCTCCGTTGGCTTCACGTGATGCGGGTAGTCGTACAGGTGCCCAACACTTGCGTAGGTGATGTCGAACGCCCCTTCGGTGATGACCGAATAGTGCGTTGACAGTTTGATCAGATCGAACAGTTCGGCGTCAACCTGTACCGGCTCCTGCGCCGCGCGGGCATTGATCTGTGAAAGCTGGCTCTCCGGCTTGTAATGGCTCATCAGCTCGTCGATCCGGCGCATATCTGCCATCACCGCATCGATCGCCGCGTCGCCTTTGACGGCCTCATCGCTCCAGACTTCAACGTAGATCCGCGTGCCCATGATCGCGTCCGTGCGATCACGCCATTCTGCGCGCGCGGGTGCAGGTGCAACGACAAGAAGCAGGCCCAAAAGTAATCCAGCGGCGGCGAAGCGGATGGTCATCAAGCGGTCCCGTGTCAAAAGCCGACGTAGCGTGCGATCGCCATGCAGATTACCGTAATTGCAAGCAGCCCTGCAGCGATGCGCTGTCCTTTGACCGGATTCTTCTTGTGGGTAGCGCCCTGAACGCCCGCAGCCGCGATTGCGCACACGGCGCCCAGCGCCAGCGTGTGCTCCATGGGCCCCATCCCGCCACGATGCAGGACGCCCCAGAGCCCGATGCCCGCGAGAACCGTGATCGTCGCAGCGCCCATCTGCGGCCCAAATAGTGCCTGCGCACCCGCGCCGCCGGAGCGGACGATCGCGAACGTGGAGCCGGCCCAAAACACGCCGGCGAGGATGTGCAGCCCGATCAGGACAATGAGAAGAATTTGCATCGCAGGTCTCCATGACTCAAAATAGATATACACGATGTATACCGAAATAACCGCGGCGGCGCAATGAGACCGAAGGAGGGCAAGCGCACCTACCACAGCCCCAAACGCGACTCGGCGGCGGGCAAGACCCGCGCGCGGATCATCTCGGCCGCCAACAAGCAGCTGCGCTCGGCCAAAGGCCTGCAGAGCCTGTCGCTGGAGTCGGTCGCGGACCAGGCGGGTGTTACCCGGCTGACGGTCTACAACCAGTTTGGCTCGCGGCGTGGCTTGCTCGAGGCGGTGTTCGACGATGTGGCGTTCCGCGGCGGACTGCATCGCCTGCCCGAGGCACTGGCGGAACAGGACCCGCGTGCCGCCTTGCGGCGGGTGGTCGCGATCTTTTGCGAGTTCTGGTATTTCAACCGGCGCATGCTCGGTCAGATCATCGGCGCCGGGGTGGCGGATTCGCGTCTGGAGGCAGCGATTCGGGCCCGTGGCGAACGGCGCCGGAAACTGCTCGCTGTCATTCTGAAACGAGTCGAAGGTGCGGGCCGCGCTCCGCCCGAAGCCTTTGACGAAGTAGTGGACATGCTGTTTGTTCTTACCAGTCACGCGGTATTCGCCGGGCTGGCGGACAAGGGCCGCAGCGTGCAGGCGGTTTGCCGCCTGGTCCAGGATCTCGCCATACGCACGCTCGATCGTTTAGACTCAGGCGATGACTGATCTTTCGCGACGTCAGGTGCTGTTTCTGACGCTCGTCGCCGGCAGAGCGCTGGCGGGCGAGCCTCAAGCTGGGGCGCCCCTACCCAAGGTCAACGAGAAGGACTCGATGGCCGCCGCGCTGGGTTATGTGTCAGATGCCAAGCGTGTGGATACGAAGGCGAACCCCACGTACAAGGCGGGATCCACGTGTTCCAACTGCTCCTGGTACCAGGGCAAGGCGGGCGACACCGCCGGCGGGCCATGCAGTTTCTTCCCCGGGAAGAACGTGGATGTCAACGGATGGTGCAGGATGTGGAATAAGAAGCAGTAGGGCGTGCTATCGGCTATGGTGCCATCGTGCGGTGCTCGTCACCGCGATGGCCGCCACGGCGGTGGCGTCAATCGCCTCTTGCCGTCCGCGGACCGCCTGATCCCCGGCTCATCGAGCGCCTCCCGATCCCACAACTCGCAGGTCACCTGGCGATGGCGCTGGTCGAGCGCTTCGCAGTAGTTGGTGTACAGGCACAGGCGCACCTGCGAGCCGTGGCCCGAGGCAACCTTCCGGAACCAATCAGGATCGGCCAGCGCCTGCCGCGCGAAACCCACAATGTCGGCCTTCTCCTGGGCCAGGCAGCCTTCGGCCTGCTCAAAGCTGTGGATACCGCCGGCCGCCACCACGGGCGTGGTAAATCCGGCCTGGCGCAAGGCGGCGCGAACTCGCGCGGTGCACTCCAGGTTGCGGCCGAAGGGGCCGGCCGCATCGGAATAGTACGAGGGCATGCACTCGTAACCACTGCGGCCCGTGTATGGATAGGCCGCTTCCCCGACTTTCGGTTGCTTCGCATCATCGAATTTTCCACCGCGTGACAGCGACAGGAAGTCCATTCCCGCGCGCGCAAATTCGTTGCCGAAAAATACGGCATCTTCCGCATTGGAGCCGCCTGCAATGCACTCGTCCGCGAGGAACCGGCAGCCAACCACGAATTCCGCGCCTACTTCCTTCCGCACCCGCGAGCACACTTCCAGCGGCAGCCGTACTCTGTTGGTTAGTGTGCCTCCGTAACCGTCATCCCGGGTGTTCGACCGTGAGAGAAATGATGCCATTGTGTAAGCGTGGGCAAAATGCAACTCCACACCGTCGAAGCCCGCCTCATGCGCCCGCCGTGCGGCGTTCGCAAACAGAGTTGGCAGTTGCATCGGCAGATCCCGGATGTGATCCAGGTGTGTGTCGGTCACACGTTCACGCGCGCCAAACTCGAGTGAGTTCAGCTCACGAGCGTCGAGCACCGTCGCGGCTTCTTCTGGAGTCAGCGAAACGAGCCAGGCACGCACTTCAGCCTCCGTCGCGTCAGGATTTCCAAACGCGGCGCGATGCTGTGCGGTGATCGTCAGAAACTGTGCAAAAAAACGCGAGGGTATTGGCCGGCGGCGGATGGCGAGAAAGTCGATCAGTTGAATGAATAGCTTGGTTTCGCCATTGCTGGCCTGGCGCACGACGCGAACGAGGTCACGCAGGCCGGGGAGGAATCGATCGTGACCGGCGCGCAGCAGTGGGCCGCTGGGTACGTCCCTGATTCCTGTGGCTTCAACGACAATCGCGCCGGGGCGGCCGCGGGCAAAACACTCGTACCACTCCAACACTTCGGGAGTGACGAAGCCAGCCTCGTTGGCCCGCCATGGAACCATGGCGGGTACCCAGGTCCGTTGCGCCAGGGTGAGGGACCCGACCTTGATGGGTGAGAAGAGGCGGGCAGCGGCGGCCTCGGCGGCGTCGGGCCACCGCCCTCCGTGGGTGTTGTGTCGAATGCGCTCGGGTGGCCGCCACATGTTGACACTGCCCTAATTCTTTGTTTTTGGCTGCTTCATTGGCCGGGCACCACTGCGGTCGCCTCGATCTCGACTTTAGCCTCTGCCTCCATCAAAGCAATCACCTGCACGACACTCATGGTGGGGAAGTTCTTGCCCATGACATCCCGGTACGCCGCTCCGATGTTCTCCAGATCCGCAAGGTATTCGTCGCGGCTGGTGAGGTACCACGTCAACCGTACGATGTGCTCGGGCCCTGCCTGCGCCTCCGCGAGTACGGCGCAGATGTTCCGCAGCGCTTGTTTCACCTGGTCGGCCAGCCGCGTGCTGTTGAATCGGCCGTCGGCGTCCCACCCGACCTGTCCGGCCACGAAGATCTGCCGCCCCGTGGCGGCGATGCCGTTGCTGTAACCGTTGGGCCGCGGCCAAGCGGCGGGGTTCAGAACTTGCATCGGTCAAGTCCTGCGCGCGCTGTTGAGCAACTCGCGCGCGATGATCAGTTTCTGCACTTCTGTGGCCCCTTCATAGATACGCAAAGCCCGGATGTCGCGATACAGGCGCTCGACGGTCGCGCCGTGAACGACACCTCGGCCTCCAAAGATCTGCACCGCGCGGTCGATTGCACGCTGCGCTGATTCGGTCGCCGCCATCTTTGCCATGGCTACCGCCATGGTCGCGGACATTCGTCCGCTTCCCGTCGCCCCCTGGGTTACCGTCTCGCCTTGGTCGCGCAGCCACGCCGCGCGGTAGGTCTGCAATCTTGCCGCGTCAATTTCGGTTGCCATGTCAGCCAGCGCTGCCTGCGTCAACTGCAGGTCCGCCAGCGTCTTACCGAACATCGGGCGGACGAGAGAATGTTTGAGTGCCTCGTCGAGGGCACGCTGCGCGAAGCCCAGCGCGGCAGCTGCCACCGAGGTCCGGAAGATATCGAGAGTGCGCATCGCCAGTTTGAAGCCTTCACCTTCCGGCCCCAGACGCTGCGCCGCGGGAATGCGGCAACCCGCAAAGGAAATAGTAGCCAGCGGATGAGGGGCAATGACATCGATCCGCTTGGCAACCGAAAATCCGGGAGTCTGGGCGTCGACGACGAACGCACTTATTCCTCGCGCTGTCACTGAGCCGTCCGGGCGATGCTCCGCCGGGCTGGTGCGCGCAAACACACAATAGAAGTCCGCAATCCCACCGTTGGAGATCCAGGTCTTTTGACCATCCAACACGTAGGTATCATTACCATTCTGGCCCTCCCGCCGGGCACTGCATTTGATAGCCGCAACATCCGAGCCAGCGTCTGGCTCCGACAGTGCGAACGCGGCAATTGCCTCACCTGCCGCGACGCGCGGCAGGTATCGATGCTTGATCTCGTTTGAGCCAGCGAGGGAGATAGCTCCGCTGCCCAGACCCTGCATTGCAAAGGCGAAGTCAGCAAGCCCGTCATGCCAGGCCAGTGTCTCGCGGATCAGTGTCAGCGCCCGAATGTCGAACTGGGCAACAGGCGCCTCGGGGTCGGAGGGCACCGAGTAGCGTGTCCAGCCAGCGCGGCCTAAATCGCGCACCCGTTCGCGGCAGCCCGCATCGACGGAGTCCCGGTCTTCCGGATGAGCAGCACTCTCATGAACGTCGCCCGCAGAAGCGCCAGCGAAGCGTTGCCTGGCCCAGGAGTCCACGCGCTCGGCCAGCTCTCGGTGTGCTGGCGTAAAGAAGGGCCATTCGAGGAAATCGCGCTTGCGCACGGTATCAGTTCCCCTCGAACTGCGGCTTCTGCTTGGCTGCGAACGCCCGGTAAGCGCGGGCAAAATCCTGCGTCTGCATGCAGATGGCCTGAGCGTGGGCTTCCGCATCGATGGCTTCATCCACGGACATGTCCCATTCCGTGTGCAGCATCTTCTTTGTCATTGCGTGCGCAAATGTCGGGCCGGCCGCAAGCTCGGCGGCGAGTTGCAATGACTCATCCAACACGCTTTCGGGCGCAACAATCCGATTGAAAAAGCCCCACGCCGCACCCTCATCGGCCGACATGGATCGCCCAGTGAACAAGAGCTCGGACGCGCGGCCGTGACCGATGATCCGGGGAAGCAGGGCACACGCGCCCATGTCACAACCGGCAAGCCCGACACGCGTGAACAGGAAGGCTGTCTTCGTCCGCGCCGTGCCCAAGCGAAGGTCGGACGCCATTGCGAGAATTGCACCGGCGCCTGCGCACACCCCATCCACCGCCGCCACAATGGGTTGCGGGCAATGGCGCATTGCCTTCACCAGGTCACCCGTCATGCGCGTGAAGTCCAGCAGCTGCTGAAAGCTCATCTGCGTGAGCGGCCCGATGATTTCGTGCACGTCGCCACCGGAGCAGAAGTTGCCGCCAGCACCGGTGAGAACGATGGCCCTGACGTCCTGCACCTTGGTCAGTGTGCGGAACAGATCACGCAGCTCTGCGTACGACTCGAACGTCAGCGGGTTCTTGCGGTCGGGGCGATTAAGTGTAATGACACCCACCCGACCTTCCTGGCGCCACAGAAAATGCTCGGGATTGAAGTGAGCCATGGTTTCGCAGCCTTACTCTTCAGATGATTGGCTGATGTGGCGCTTCAGATCGCCCAACAGCTCGGCGAGCTGATTCTTGTGCTTCATGCTCATGCCATCGAACAGTCCTATGATCCATTGCTCGTGCTCGGCCGCCATGCGCCGGAACTGCTTCTGTCCCTCCGGGGTCAGCTTCACCCGGAAGACGCGCCGGTCGGCCGGATCCACCTCGCGGATGACCAGGCCTTCTTTCTCCAGCCCGTCGGTGATGCCGGTGACGTTGCCGCCGGTGACCATCATGCGCTGCGACAGCTCGCTCATCTTCAGGCCCTGCGGGGCGCGCTCGAGTTGTGCCATGAGATCGAACCGCGGCAGCGTCGTCTCGAAGTTGGCCTGCAGGTTCTGGCGGACGAAATTCTCGATCCGGTTGGTGCAACTCAACATCCGCAGCCACAGCCGCACCGACAGATGATGGTCGTCATGCACGCGCGTTTCCGCATCGACGTGCGGCTCGACCAGTTTGAGCGTGCTCTTGTCTTTCGGCATGTCCTTCCCCCTTCTCAAGTCACTTCGCCGCCAGCCAGTACGATACTTTGCCCGGTCACGCTTTCCGACCCGGGCCGGCACAGCCACATGACCGTGTCGGCAACCTCGCGCGGCTCGATGAGGCGCCGCTGCGGATTGGTCGCCACGAGAGCCGCGAGCGCTTCGCTGTCGCTGCGGCCGGTTTTGGCTTTGATATTCGCGACCGCGCTCTTGACGATGTCCGTGTCCACGTACCCTGGACACACCGCATTCACCGTGATGTTGCGCGATGCGTACTCCAGCGCCAATGATTTCGTCAGGCCGATCACGGCATGCTTCGAACTGACATAGGCCGAAATATACGCGGCGCCCCGCAGCCCGGCGATACTCGCCACGTTCACCATGCGGCCGAATCCAGCTTGCAACATATCTGGAACCGCCTGCCGGGAACACAGGAAGGTGCCATTTAGATTGACTGCCATCAACCTGTTCCACAGGGCTTCATCGGTCTCCGTGAACTTCGCGCTCGCAGCCTGACCGGCGTTGTTTATCAGGAGCTGCACCGGCCCAAAGTGTTCGCGCGCGGCGGCGAATGCACTGCGGACCGATGTGGAGTCGGTCACATCCGTGGTGATTGCGAGTGCGCTTGGATCTCCACCCAGTGCACGGGCAACCCGCTCGAGAGATCCGGTGTCGCGCCCGAATAGAGACACGCGCACACCTTCCGCCGCCAGCGCAGCAGCGATGACTGCGCCGATTCCGCGGCTCGCACCGGTCACAACCGCGTGCAAACCTGCAAGCGGTGTCGATCTGCTGCTCGCTGTCATACCTGTCCCCCTGGCGCAGCCGCACGTTCGAAGTTGCGCTCGAGCTGACTTTTACCCGACAGATATTGTTTCGGCCACCACTGGGGCCGGTAACCCTGGCTGGCGGCCGCTTCCAGTGTCCAGGCCGGATTCGCCAGGTGCGGGCGGGCGATCGCGCACAGATCCGCACGTCCGGCCGCGATGATGGAATTGACGTGATCGCACTCGTAGATGTTGCCGACAGCCATCGTCGCGATGCCAATCTCGTTGCGGATCCTATCGGCAAAGGGTGTCTGCCACATGCGGCCATACACCGGTTTCTGCGACGGAACCGTCTGGCCCGTCGACACGTCGACCATGTCGATGCCAGCGGTGCGGAACGCACGCACGATGGTCAACGCATCCTCGTCGCTCAAACCACCTTCGGCCCAGTCGGTCGCCGAGATGCGCACTGACAGCGGCTTGTCCGCGGGCCACCCGCGTCTGACGGCCTCGAGCACCTCCAGCGGGAATCGCAGCCGGTTATCGACACTGCCGCCGTATTCATCGGTGCGTACATTGGTCAGTGGGGACAGGAACGAGGCGAGCAGGTATCCATGCGCCATGTGCAACTCGAGCATGTCGAAGCCGGCTTTTAGACCAAGTTGAGCCGCATGGACGAAATCATCCCTCACCTTGTCCATGTCAGCACGAGTCATTTCGACAGGCCGTTGACTGATGTCCTCGTAATACGGAATGGGTGAGGGTGCGTAGATCGGCCAGTTGCCCTGCGGCAAGGGGTGATCCATATCCTCCCACCCGAGCTGCGTGGAGCCCTTACGCCCCGAATGTCCCAACTGCAGGCAAAACTTCGCCGGTGAGTTGCGGTGTACGAATTCCACGATCCGCTTCCATGCGTCCTGTTGTGTCTCATTCCACAGGCCGGTGCAACCAGGAGTGATCCGGCCCTCCGGGGAAACGCAGGTCATCTCGGTGTAAACGAGGCCCGCTCCGCCGAGCGCTCGGTGGCCATAGTGAACGAGATGCCAGTCGTCAGGAATACCATCTTTTGCGCAGTACTGGGCCATCGGCGACACCACGACGCGATTGGCGAGCTCCAGACCCCTTAGCTTGAAGGGTAGGAACATGGGTGGACGAGGGCCTTCCGCACCGTCACGCGCCGCGAGCCAGCGTTCGTAGCTTTCGACGAAACTGGGATCCCGCAGCTTAAGGTTCTCGTGACCGATACGCTGGCTGCCCGTCAGCAGACTGTAGGCGAATTGCTCAGGCGGCAGGTGCACATAACGCGCTATGTTCTCAAACCACTCCATCCGGTTGCGCGCGGCGCTCTGCAGCTTCAGAACCTCCACGTTGCGTTCGTGGTGATAGGCGCCGAGCGCGGCGTCGAGATCGTTCGTCGCAGTGATGTGCTTGACCAGGGAAATGGCATCCTCCATTGCCAGCTTCGTCCCCGAGCCAATGGAGAAATGTGCGGTGTGAGCGGCATCCCCGATGAGCACGGTCCGTCCGTGATGCCACTTCTTACATGTCACCCGGTTGAAATTCAGCCAGGCCGAGCCGCGCAAGTGGTTCGCGTTGCTCTGCAGCCGATGACCATCGAGGTACTGACCAAAGAGGCTCTCGCAGAAGGTAATGGATTGCGCGGTGTTCGCGCTATCCAAACCGTGAGCCTTCCAGGTCTCTTCGCGCGTCTCGACGATAACCGTCGAGAGGTCCTCGCTGAACTGGTATGCATGGATTTGGAACCAACCATGCTCCGTCCGTTCGAAAGCGAAGGTGAATGCAGCGAATTTCTGGGTTGTACCCAGCCAGATGAAACGGCACTTGCGTACATCGACATTGGGCTGGAAGATTGCAGGATGGGCGTTGCGGGTCCGGCTGTTGACGCCGTCCGCGGCGATGATCAGATCGGCGTCCTCGAAGGCCGCCGTGTCTGTCACCTCGTGCTGGAAGGACTGGTGCACGCCCAGCTCCCGTGCCCGCTCCTGGAGCAGGTTCAGGAGCCGCTTGCGGCTGATGCCAGCGAAGCCGTGACCTCCGCTCATGAAGCGGCGGCCGCCGAAGTGAATGGCAATGTCGTCCCAATGGTGGAAGCTGGCAAGGATGGAGGCGTGCGTTTGGGGGTCCGCCACGCGGAAATTGCCCATGGTCTCGTCGGAAAAAACCACTCCCCAGCCGAAAGTGTCGTCCGGCCGGTTCCGCTCGTATACTTCAACGCGTACCGACGGCAGCGCCTTGCGCAGCAGAATGGCCGCGTACAGTCCCGCAGGGCCGCCGCCCAGGCACACTATTCGCCTCATCCTGGCAGTTCCCCTCTTTGCAGCGCTAGTCTCACTATCATGGCACCAGCATGCGGTGTATGTTATATTGCCAAGTACTTCAAGTGTCAATTATTCTTTGGCCGTCATTTCCCGGAAGGACTTCATGAGCGTTTCCACCCAAGAATTGGCTGCCCAAACTCTGGCTCAATTGGTCGGCGGGATTGTTGCCGGAGGAATTCGCGTGGTGGACCTGACGGCCCCCCTGGAGCCGGCGACACCGGTGATTCAGCTGCCGCCACCCTTTGCGAACTCGAAGTCGTTTGCCCTCCAGGAAATCTCCCGCTACGACGAGCGCGGACCTGCCTGGTACTGGAACAATATCGAATGCGGCGAGCACACCGGTACGCACTTCGATGCGCCCATTCACTGGGTCACAGGTAAGGATTACGCCAACAATGCGACGCACAACATCCCCGTTGACAGGTTCATCGGTCCGGCGTGCGTCATCGATGTGGCGGCCCGGGCGAAAGCCGACCCCGATTTCCTCCTGACACGCGCGGTGGTCGAGGAGTGGGAAGGCCGGCACGGGCGCATTCCCGCGCACGCCTGGGTCCTGATCAGGACAGACTGGTCGCAACGCAAGGGAGCCGCGGCCTATCTGAATGCGGGCGCCGACGGATCGCACACTCCGGGATTCGATCCCAAGTGCGTACCCTTCCTGGCCAAGGAGCGCGACATTCTGGGAGTGGGCGTGGAGACAGTTGGCACGGATGCCGGTCAGGCGTACCGGTTCGATCCGATGTTCCCGTGTCATACCATCATGCATGGTTCCAACAAGTTCGGTCTGGCCAGCCTGATCAATCTCGACCAGCTGCCGCCGACCGGCGCAGTCGTCTTCGCGCCGCCATTGAAGATCGTCAACGGCTCCGGCAGCCCGCTGCGCGTGTTGGCGCTGGTGCCGGCCTGAGGGGGCCCGATGGCCGAGCGCTCATTCGCCAAGGAGGTTCAGACACTACGCCTGGGTGAGGGAGATGAATTCCACGGTGAGGGAATTCTGGCCGTTACCAAGGCCCTGTTGCAGTCCGGTGTCGCCTATGTCGGCGGTTATCAGGGCGCGCCCGTTTCCCATCTCATGGATGTGCTCGCCGATGCCGCGAGCATCCTCGAGGAGTTAGGGGTGCACTTCGAGGCCAGTGCTTCCGAGGCCACCGCCGCGGCAATGCTATCGGCGTCGATCAACTACCCGCTGCGGGGTGCCGTCACCTGGAAGTCAACAGTTGGAACCAACGTAGCCTCCGATGCGCTTGCGAATCTCGCCTCCGCGGGAGTGCAGGGGGGCGCGCTCATCATCCTCGGCGAGGATTATGGCGAGGGCGCGAGCATCATGCAGGAGCGGACGCATGCGTTTGCGATGAAGTCGCAAATCTGGCTGCTCGACCCTCGGCCGCAGTTGCCGGCAATTACGCAAATGGTCGAGAAAGCCTTCGAGCTCTCGGAAGCCAGCAACACGCCGGTGATGTTGATGCTGCGCATCCGGGCGTGTCACGTATACGGGCGGTTCCTGACCAGGAATAACCGCAAGCCTGAGTTTTCGGCCGCCGATGCGCTGGCGGCTCCTGCGCGTGACTACAGCCGGATCATTCTTCCGCCGTCCACGTATGCGCAGGAGAAGGAAAAGATAGAGAAGCGGTTGCCGGCCGCCATCCGCTTCATTGCGCAGACCGGGCTGAATGAGCTGATCGATGGCGAACGTCAGGCCGGAACACAGGAGATCGGCATCGTTCTGCAGGGCGGACTGTACAACAACACACTGCGTGCCCTGGAGCTGCTGGGTTGTGCCGATACGTTCGGCAACAGCCAGATTCCGCTGTACGTGTTGAATGCTACTTATCCGCTCATACCCGAGGAGTGGCTGAAGTTCTGCAGTGGCAAGCGCGCGGTGCTGGTCGTGGAAGAAGGCCAGCCGGAGTTCATCGAGCAGGCTGCGACGCAGATTCTCCACCAGCATGGCCGTAACACCCGGATCGTGGGCAAGGAAGTGTTGCCCCGGTTCGGCGAGTACACCGTTGACGCGCTGCGCAAGGGCATCGGCGAGTTCATCGGTCAGCCCGCGCGCAAGCCGGTGGTATCCGCCGAAGCCGCTGCCAAGCTGGCGGCGCTGGTTCCTCCGCGGCCTTCGGGCCTGTGCACCGGCTGTCCCGAGCGGCCGTTGTTCGCTGCGATGAAGATCCTGCAGAAGGAAATCGGTCCGCTGCACATCAGCGCGGATATCGGCTGCCATTCATTCGCGACCTTACCGCCCTTCAACATGGGCAACAGCATCATGGGCTACGGCCTGGGTGCCGCGGGTGCGTCTGCCTTCGGGACCGGTGGCGGCAAGCGCGCGGTGTCCGTCATGGGCGATGGCGGGTTCTGGCATAACGGCTTGACCAGCGGAATCGGCAATGCCGTCTTCAACAAGCATGACGATCTGACCGTCATCGTCGATAACGGGTATGCGGCCGCCACCGGCGGGCAGGACATTCCATCTTCACGCACACCGAACGAGCACCGGCAAGGTAACAACTCGATTGTCGATGCGGTGCAGGGTGTTGGGGTCAAGTGGGTCAGGCAGACCCACACCTACGACATGCAGGGAACGTTGCGGGTGCTCCGCGAGGCACTCGGCACTGCGGTCAGGGGCCCCAAGGTCATCGTGGCCGATGGCGAGTGCCAATTGAACCGCCAGCGGCGCGTAAAGCCCTTGATGCGAAAGGCGATCAAAGCGGGTCAGCGCGTCGTGCGGGAGCGTTTCGGAGTGGACCCGGATACGTGCACCGGAGATCACTCCTGTATTCGGCTGTCAGGTTGTCCATCACTGACGGTGAAGGACAATCCCGATCCATTGCGCATGGATCCCGTTGCTCATGTTGACAATAGTTGTGTCGGATGCGGGGTATGCGGCGAAGTGGCGCACGCTGCGGTGCTGTGTCCGTCGTTCTACCGTGCCGAGTTGGTTTACAACCCGACCTGGTGGGATCGTTTTGCGAACTCCGTGCGGTCGGCCGTGATCGGATTTCTACAAAGGCGCAGCGAGCGAAACCGGCTCCGCTACGCACTCTAGGGCGGGCACCACACCATGGCAGAGCGGCCGATCAAACTGACGATCGCGGCTCTTGGAGGGCAGGGTGGCGGCGTTCTTGCTGACTGGCTCATTGAGATCGCGGAGGCCGAAGGTTACATAGCGCAGTCCACATCGGTACCCGGGGTTGCCCAGCGCACGGGCGCAACAATCTACTACCTGGAGTTCTTCCCTCGTGCGCTTGCGGAGCAGGCTGGACGCGCGCCCATCATGGCGTTGATGCCGGTTCCCGGCGACGTTGACTGCGTCATTGCGTCGGAGCTCGCCGAAGCTGGGCGTGCAATCCAGCGCGGCCTCGTGACTCCTGACCGCACTACTCTGATTTCCTCCACGCATCGCACTTACGCAATTGCCGAGAAGAGCGCGATGGGACGTGGATCCGTGGACACGGAGGGGTTGACGAACCTGGTGCGCAGCCATGCAAAACGTGTGGTCCTGTTCGACATGGAGGAAACGGCCGAGCGCAATCACAGCGTGATCAGCTCGGTTCTGTTGGGAGCCCTGTGCGGCGCAGGTGCGTTGCCGTTCCGCAAGGCGAACTTTCAGGAAATCATCAAGAAGAGCGGGGTCGCGGTCGCGGTCAATCTGGCGGCCTTTGAGGATGCTTGTCAGCGCGCTCAGCGAGGCGACAGCGGCTTCACCGGACAGGTCAGGGGCGCGCTGTCACAGGAAGTGCCCGCACAGGCGCGCACGCAAGCGCTGCAGCCGTTGCTCGAACGGGTCAGGCGGCTACCGCCCGCGGTACAGCCTGTCGTGTTAGAGGGTGCCCGCCGCACGCTGGACTACCAGGACCCCGCTTATGCGGAAAGCTACCTGGACCGCGTGGAGCGCATGGCTGCGCTCGAGGCGCGCCTCTGGGCCGACGCGAGCTCGTACGCATTGCTGGAGGCAACAGCGCGCGGTCTCGCACTGTGGATGACGTTCGAAGACACCATTCGGGTAGCGGATCTGAAGACGCGCGGCTCGCGATTCGAGCGCGTCAAGGACGAGATTCGCGCCGAGCCCGGCCAGTTGTTCGGGATTACGGAATTCATGAAACCCCGGGTGGAGGAAATCGCCGGGACGCTCCCTGCGGGCCTGGGGAGCTGGATTCTGGGCTCGCCGCGAGTGAGGCAATGGCTGGCAAAGTTCACAGCCGGGCGGCAGATACGCACGCGTACCCTGCGTGGCTTTCTCATGTTGTACCTGTTGAGCGGTTTGAAACGGTGGCGGCGCGGGACGCTGCGATTCCACGAGGAGAACACGCGCATCGAAGCCTGGCTTGCCCGGATCGAGGCCCTGGCCACCGATAACTACCCGGTTGCTGTCGAGTTGGCCAAGGCACAGCGCCTCGTCAAGGGATACGGCGAAACGCACGAGCGCGGCTGGCGGAATTTCTCGACGCTGTTGGAGCAGGTTGACCTGCTGGCATCCAGGTCGGACGGCGGCACGGTATTGGCGCGGCTGATTGAGGCGGCGTTGGCGGATGAGGAAGGCGCGGCCCTGGGCCGCGAAATCAACAGCCTGCGTGCGGCCAGTCAGCTGGCACGGGCATCGGCGGAGTCCGCGCGCGCCTTGGCGTGAGGCACGCTCCGTAAGGTACAGGAGACAATGAGTATGGCTACCCGCGCCACCCAGTTCCGGATCCTGCAGGCAGCACTGGAGCTCTTCAACGAGCACGGGACTGCCGCCGTCTCCTGCAATCGTATTGCCGAGCGCTGCGGGATCAGCAAGGGTAACCTGCAATATCACTTCCGCAACAAGCGAGAGATCATCTGCGCCGTATTCCAGCAGGCAATCGGCGAGATGGATGGGGGTTGGTATCGGGACCACCTCGCCCCGACGCTGGAGCATATGGCCGCGATGTTCGTGCGGCAGCTGCAGTTGATCCTCAAGTACAGGTTCTTCTACCGGGAGATGGCTGACCTGCTGCGCCAGGATCCACAGTTGCGCAGCCGCTTCGCGGCCAACCGCGAGCGCCGCATGCGCGATCTGGAGAGGTTCATGTTGACCCTGCAGTCCCGCGGACTGATGCGGTTCCCTCCCGATCCAAAGCGGCTGCGCTCCATCATCGATGTTACGTGGATCGTGAACGAGAACTGGCTCAACTACATGGACTATCACGATCGCGAAGTGACCGTCGCAGCGATGCTCGAGGGCTACGCAGAGGTAATCGAGGTCCTGCGGCCGTATCTGTGCGCGGATCCACAACGGATCACGCAGGAGTCCTATCACACCATCGAGCGCCTCGCGATGCAGTCATCGGCCGAGGCAGAGGCGGTCGCCGCGGCCGCGAATTAGGCCGGCGAGCCTAAAGCGGCTCTGTACAACCCCGCAACCGTTCGGGAGAGTACCGGCCGATGCACCCAGTTGTTGCGCAACCGAAACCATGCCTGGTGAACGTCAAACCTGGCCGCACCTATTTCTGGTGCAGCTGTGGCCGCTCGGCAAAACAACCTTTTTGCGATGGCTCCCACAAAGGGACAGGCTTTAGTCCAATCGAGTTCACCGCCGGTCCCCGGGACCAGGAGCTGCTTCTCTGTGGCTGCAAACACACAGGCAACCGGCCCTTCTGCGACGGTGCCCACACGAACCTCCCGGGTGGCTCGCCGCTCGATGATCCGCTCAGTCCTGAAAACCAGAATATTCCCGTAGTCACAGAGCGCGATGGCCCGCGTGCGCTGCTGAACGGCAGCTGTTATGTGTTTTCGCCGGATCTTGCGGCGATGCATACCCGTGGTTCCCTGCGTTACTGCTACATAGTCTCGACCGCATTCGGCTCGTTGTATCAGACACAGCTGCTACTTGAAGTCTCCGGCGGTCCATCCCCGGTCATGAGCCTGGGCGCCCGCGACGTAATTCTCTTCGTAGGGGCGGGTACTGGCGCCGTTACGATCTCGGGGCGGCAGTTCCCGATCAAGGCAACCGACGGTGTGTACATCCGTCCGTCGGAGGCGATCCAACTGGCAGCCGATGACGGGCAGATGCTCAAGGTGTTTGTTCTTGCCTGTCCCCTCGGTGACCTCGGCTGGCTCGATGCCATGCCCGGCAACTTCGACTCGCAGTATGGGCAGCGTGTCGTGTGCGTGGATCCGGCGCAGCGGACCGCGATGGGTCCACGATATTTCCAGGTGCTCGTGGACAAGCGGATCGGCTCGAACCTCATCACCCAATTCATCGGCCACATACCCCGCTCCAAGGCGGCGCCGCATCGCCATCTGTATGAAGAGGCGATCATCGTGCTGTCAGGGGAGGGTTACATGTGGACGGAAGACAAGAAGGCGCGTGTCACGGCGGGAGATGTGATTTTCCTGCCGCGCAAGCAGCTCCACTCCCTGGAGGCAACGTCCGCGGACGGCATCGATGTCGTTGGTGTGATCTGCCCAGGGGACAATCCAAGCATCAATTATTATGACTAACACCGTCACGCTGTATCTGGCCAGTCTGCTATCCAGCGGCGCGCTGCCGGGGCTTGCGGCAGCCGCCGAGACCGCACCCGCCGACAACTCGCCGGCCGCGACGCTGTCAGAGGTCGTCGTCACCGCCGACAAGCGCGGCGAAGAGTCGATCCAGAGCATCCCGACTACCATCCAGGCAATCTCGGGCGACACGCTCGAGCGCCGGGGTGCGGTTGAATTCTCCGACTTCTCGGGCCAGGTGGCGGGCCTGTCGTACGATGATCTGGGTCCCGGTGACAAGAAGTACGTCATCCGTGGCGTGACCTCGACCGGGCCGGCGACGGTAGGCGTCTACTACGACGAGGCGGTCATTACCGGTTCCAACTCGAACGACGGCGGCGGACGGCAGCCGGACATCCGCCTGTTCGATCTGGATCGAATTGAAGTGCTGAAGGGGCCTCAAGGTACCCTGTACGGCGCAAGCTCGATGAGTGGCACGATCCGCTACATCACCCGTAAGCCTGTACTCGACAAGTTCGAAGGTTATGTCCAGGCCGAGGGTTCCGACACCTCGCAGGGCGGTGGGAACTACAGCTTCAATGGTGCTCTGAACCTGCCGATCGTGGCGGGCGCGCTCGCTGCCCGTCTCGTCGGCTGGACCGTACGGAACAGCGGCTTCATCGATGACATACGCATTCCCGCGGGTCCGCTGGACGACGCAAACTGGGACAAGACGGAGGGCGGGCGTGCCCTGTTGCGCTGGGCAGCCACGGACGATCTGGATATCGTGGCCAGCGCAACTGTACAGACTCTAAAGACCGGCGGCTCGGCGCGTTATACGCCGCCTGGTGCGCTCTCCTTTGGTGACACTCCGCAGCATCCCGCGCCGTTGTATCCACGGGTTGCCGGGGGCGACCTCAAGAACACCGATCTGACTCTCAGCCCCTGGGACGAGACCATGCAGATCTTCGGGCTGACCGCCACTTATACGCTGCCTGCCGGTGTGCTCACCGCGACGTCCAACTACTTCAACCGCCAGGTCGACTTCAACTTCGATTCAACCCCCATCCTGATCTCCTTCGACGTGCCGGTGGCCGCCATCACGCAGCAGCCGCAGAATCGCCGCATCGTCTCGAGTGAGCTGCGCTACGCGTCCAAGTTCGACTTCCCGGTGAACTTCGTTGCCGGCGGCTTCTCGCAGCGCGAGCACAACGACTTTACCGTGCACGTGGTGAAGTCGAATCTGCTGGGACTCCCAAACGGTCCGTTCAGCGGCCTGAACAGTGATGATGCGCTATCCAATCCTGATGGGAATACTTTCTTCGGACGCTACGACAACAACATCATCAAGCAATACGCGGCTTTCGGTGAAGTCACCTGGACGGCAACGGACCGGCTGACCGCCCTGGTTGGGTTGCGCTATTTCCATTCCTCGCAGGAATCCTTCCAGGCCCAGACCCATCCGTTTGGCGGATTCACCGGCAGCCCGGTGGGCGAGCAGACGAACAGGTTCGCCGGCAACAAGACGACGTTCAAGGCCAATCTGTCGTACAAGACGGACTTCGGGCTGCTCTATGCCACGGTCTCCGAGGGCTTCCGGGTGGGCGGCACCAATGCCGCGAACCTGCCATTCGCCAGCAACATTCCGCGTACCTACGATCCGGATCAGCTGCGCAACTATGAGCTCGGCGTCAAGTCGGATTTCTGGGACAAGCGGCTGCGCCTGAATGCGGCCGCCTACGCCATCCGTTGGTCAAACATCCAGATTGCCAGCGTGGATTCCACCGGCGCATTTCCGTTCGTAACCAACGCGGGAACGGCCAGTGTCGATGGTTTCGAGCTCGAATCGCAGCTGCTGCTGGCGCCGGGTCTGCAGCTCGATCTGACCGGCACCTACGAGAATGCGCGCCTGACTTCGGATCAACCCAACAGCTGCTTCAACAAGGACGGTACCCCCTGCAATCCGAACCTCGCCTACAACGGCAACCACTTGCCCGAAGTCCCGCGGTTCCTGGCGGATGCGGCACTGTCGTATTCGGTGCCGGTATCGGCCGTGGTCACCGCGAATTTCCACGCGGATGTGCAGTACCGCGATGCCACCAAGAGTCAGACCAACCCGCTCAGTCCGTTCAACGTGCCGCTCGCGCCCTACACGCTGCTCAACCTGCGCGCCGGCGCCGACTGGAACGAGTGGAATGCGACCGTCTTCGTGAAGAACGCCACTGACAAGCGCGCACAGGTCGATGCGATCTCCTCGAGCCAGGATCCACTTGCCTACATCACCGTGCGCCCACGGACTGTCGGGCTGCAGGTAACGCGGAAGTTTTGAGCGGGGTGTCGTGCTAGGCTGACCGCAAGACCATGCAACCCACCTCGATCAGCGAACGCGAAGGCGGCCTTCACCGCGGTCTCACTCGAACTCAAATCGTGATGATCGGTTTGGGAGGTGCGATCGGTACCGGCCTGTTCATGGGTAGTGGGCTCGCCATCGGGTACGCGGGCCCGGCCGTCATCCTCAGTTTCGCGCTGGCGGGTTTTGTCGCCTTGGTCATGGTTTTCAGCCTCTCGGAAATGGCGGTGGTGCACCCGACCGCAGGCTCGTTCGGCACGTACGCGGAGACCTATCTGAACCCCTGGGCGGGGTTCGTCGTTCGCTACACCTACTGGATCTCCCAGGTGATTGCGATTGGCGGGGAGGCTGTGGCGGCGGGTCTGTACATGACATTCTGGTTTCCAGAAGTGCCCGTCTGGATGTGGTCGCTGGGCTTCTGCCTGGTGCTGCTGTACTTCAACTCGCGTTCGGTGCACAACTTCGGCACCGTGGAGTTCTGGTTCGCGCTCATCAAGGTGACGGCCATCGTGCTGTTCATCATCCTGGGAGTTGCGACGATCTTTGGCTTGGGTGTGCCCGCCACCGGGTTTCACAATCTGACCGGGCTGCCGGGCGGATTCCTGCCGAATGGCTTCGGTGGCCTGTGGATGGCGGTCATCGTCGGCATCTTCTCCTTCAACGGGATCGAGGTGATCGCGGTTACTTCAGGTGAGGCACAGAATCCCCGGGTTGCCATCCCCGCCGCGTTGCGCACGATGGTATTTCGGCTGTTTTCCTTCTACCTGCTCGCGTTGACCGTCATTGTGACGACTGTTCCGTGGACGACAACTGGCGTCAAGGTGGTCGCCCAAAGCCCCTTCGTCAGCGTATTTGCGCATTCCGGTGTGGCACATGCGGCGGGAATCATGAATTTCGTCGTCATCAGCGCCGCACTGTCCAGCATGAACACCAACGTATATCTATGCTCGAGAATGCTCTTCTCGCTGTCGCGCGGGCGTTATGCCCCGCAGTTCCTTGGCAGGCTGAGCAAGAAGGGCAGTCCGGTTGCCGCCATTCTGATCTCGGGTGCCTGCATTCTGATCGCCGCCGGTATTTCAAAGCTGACGCCCTATGCCTACAACTATTTGCTGGGCGTTGCACTGTTCGCAGCCATCCTGGTGTGGATGATGATCCTGGTGAGCCACCTCAGCTTCCGGCGGCACCACGCTCCCGAGAGCCTGCCGGTGCGAATGCCCTTCTTTCCATGGCTGCAATACGCGGGTCTGCTCATTCTGGCGGCGATTCTCGTCACCATGGGACTCGACATGAAGTTCTTCTATGTGTCGTGGCTCTGCGGCGTGCCCTGGATACTGCTGATCTCGGGCGCCTACTTCGTATGGAAAGCGAAGAACCGGCCGCAGGTGAGCAGCGTTTTGACTTGACGAGCCTTTTGATTTGCGAGGAAGGGATGGTTACCGATTTCAAGACACTGCGCAGCCGGTTTCCGGTGCTGGAGCGCAAAACCTATCTGAACAGTGGCTCCTACTGCGCGCTGGCGGACAGCGTGAAAGAAGCTATCAACGGCTACATGGACGACCGGTTGCTCGTCGGAGCGAACTGGGACGTATGGGTGATGAAGAACGAGGCGGTACGCTCGTTGATGGCGCAGGTGCTGCGCGCGCAGCCCGAGGAGATTGCGGTTACGGCCTCGGCCTCGGCGGGTATCAATGCGCTTGCCAGCGCGTTCGACTTCACGAAGCGCCGCAATAAAGTTGTGATCAGCGACTTTGAATTCCCCACCAACGCGCAGATCTGGCATGCACAGGAGCCGCGTGGCGCACGTGTGGTACACGTTCCCGCGGCCGCTGATGGCTACATTCCCCTGGAGAACTTCGAGAAGTTGATCGACGCAGAGACGCAACTCGTGGCCGTGACGCAGGTTTGTTTCCGCAATGGCGCCAGGCTCGACATTCCGGGCATCGTGAAGCTGGCGCACGCCAGGGGCGCCAAGGTGATGCTGGACTGTTATCAGGCGGTTGGCGCGCTGACGGTTGACGTGAAGAAGCTCGATGTCGACTTCGCGGTCGGCGGGATGCTGAAGTACCTGCTCGGGACGGCAGGGCTGGGATTCCTGTACGTTCGTGACCAATTGATTCAGGGCTTGACCCCGACCACGACAGGTTGGTTCGCCCAGGCGAACATCACGGCGATGGACATCACGGCCAACCGGCCGTCACCCACGGCGCGGCGTTTCGAAGCCGGCACTCCAGCGGTTGTCAATTGTTATGCGGCCGAGGCGGGCCTGAAGATCATTCTCGAGGTGGGGACGGACGCTATCGAGGAGCGTGTCCAGTACCTCACCCGCCTGTACATGGACCGGCTGGAAGAGATCGGTTGGCCGAGTATTACGCCGCGGCAGCCTGAGCGGCATGGGCCGATGATCTGTGTCAGAGCGAAACAGGTCGCGCAGCTCTTCGGTAAGCTGACGCAGCAGGATATCGTCACGTCCTTCCGAGACGACAACCTGCGGGCGACATTCCACTTCTACAACAATGAGCGGGACGTGGAAGCGCTGATCCGGGCCTTGCTGGGTCACAAGGCAGAGTTTCGGCAATGATTAACTTTCCTGCGCAAGCCCTGCGCGAGCAGTTCCCGGCATTGAGACATGCCGGCAACTCCGTCTTTTTTGACAATGCGGCAGGCGCGCAAGTGCCACAGGTTGTGTTGGATGCGGTAAATGGTCATCTGATCGGCCATAACGTGCAGCGGGGCGGGCGCTACTCGCAGAGCGTGTCGGTTGATGCCACGATCGCCCGTTCGCGGGCCAGCGTTGCTGCGTTCATCAATGCCCGGCGGCCGGAGGAAATCGCGTTCGGCATGAACGCCACGTCCTTCATCCGCCTGATCAGTCTGGCAGTGGGTCAGACGCTGGGTAAGCGCAACGAGATCGTGGTCACCGACCTCGATCACGAGGCAAACATCGCGACCTGGCTCGTGCTGGAGAAGATGGGTGCAAAGTTCGTATGGTGGAAGATCCGCCCGGACGGTTGTCTGCATACCGATGACCTGCAGCCCTTGCTGTCAGCCCGTACCCGCCTGCTCGCCTGCACTCTGGCTTCGAATGCGCTTGGGTCCATTGTTGACGTACGGGGCGCAGCGGATCTGGCCCACGCGGTAGGCGCGGAGATTTTTCTGGACAGCGTGCACTACGGTCCGCATGGCTCGATCGATGTGCAGGCCTTTGACTGTGACTACCTGGTGTGCTCGGGGTACAAGATCTTTGCGCCGCACATGGGGTTCCTGTGGGGCCGCTACGAGCTCCTGCAGGCGCTGCCCACGTTTCGCGAAGACTTCATCCCCGACGAGCCGCCCGGCAAGATCGAGGCTGGCACGTTCATCTACGAGAACGTTGCGGGAATGGACGCGGCTGTCAATTACCTGGCCCAGCTGGGCCGCACGCTGCGTGGCAAGGCTGGTGCACCGGATGCGCAGTCGCTGCATGACGATGCGCGCACTGCACTGAATGCGATTCGCGCTTATGAGCGGGGTCTGTCCCTGGACCTGCTCGCCATGTTGAAAGACAACAAGGCGCAGATCTACGGCATTGACGCGGAGGCTCGAATCTCCGAGCGCGTGCCAACAGTCTGCTTCAACATACCGGGGGTACTGCCGCAGGATGTGACCGAAGCGGCGGCCCGGGCGGACATCGGTATCCGCGACGGGCACATGTACTCGCCACGGTTGATGCAGCGTCTGGGATTATCGAAGGAAACAGGCGCAGTCCGTGTTTCGCTCGTGCACTACAACACGGCCGCCGAAATTCAGCGGCTCGCTGCGGTGTTGGCGGGGCTAAAGCGCCGCTGAACGGGGGATCCGGACGACAAACGCCGTGCGGTTGTCGTCTCCGCACTGAACGTCGACGCTCCCACCGTGGGCGAGGACAATCTGCTCAACGATGTAGAGGCCCAGGCCGAGTCCTTCGGTGCGGCCCGTTTGGCGCCGCGCACCCCTGAAAGGATCGAACAACTGCGGCAGCAGCTCAGGAGGAATCGTTCCAGAGTTCTCTACCTTGATTATCACCGCCTCCAGCCGCGTACCGTCCACCGAGACCAGTACGTCACCACGCGCGTCGCCATGTTGAAGGGCATTCCCCAATAAGTTGGATACGACCTGGGCCAAACGCTCGCCATCCCAGTTACCCGCGAGATCGCCAGCCCGCTCGACCTGGATCCGCCGCTCGGGATAGGCCGCCTGCACCTCGTTCAGCACTCGATCGACCAAGGCGCCCAGGTCGGCCGGCTCGCGTTGCAAGGGTATGCCGCCCGCGAGGCGGGCGCGGGCCATATCGAGCATATCTTCGATCATGCGGCTCATCCTCTGGCCACTCGAGAGGATCCGGCCGGCCGTCTCCTTCACGGGCTCCTCCGTCGAGCGGCGCTGGATCAGCACGGCGGAGGTCAGGACCGCATTCAACGGGCTGCGCAGGTCGTGACTCAAGACCGCCGTCAACATTTCGTTCAGGCGCAGCGTCTCGGTCTTCTCGCGCAGCTCCTGTGCGAGTTGCTGTTTGTGGCGATGCAGTTGGAAGAAGACGTCGGCTTTGTTTTGGAGAATGTGCGGCTCAATGGGCTTGAAGAGGAAATCCACCGCGCCGCTTTCGTATCCCTTGAACACGCGATGCTGATCACGCGCGCCGGCGGTCACGAAAATGATGGGAACCTGCCGGGTCCGTTCGCTGCCGCGCATGAGCTCCGCCAACTCGAAACCATCCATTTCCGGCATCTGCACGTCCAGGAGGGCAAGGGCGACGTCGTGGATCAGCAGCAGCTCCAGCGCCTCGGCACCGGAGCGAGCCGTGAGAATCTCCACGTCCTGCCGGCGCAACAACGCCGATAACGCCAGCAGGTTCTCCTCCAGGTCATCGACGAGCAGACACTTCACTAACTTCTCCATCCGGCTACGCCAAGGCACCGAGCAGTTGCGATATCTCAGGCAGCGACAGGACGAAATCGGCCGGACCACGCTGCAGGGCTGACACTACCATGAGAGGTACCTTGGCGTTATCCGGCTGTTGAACCACAGTGACCCCCCCGGCCTGGTGGATTGCATGCAATCCCGCGGCGCCATCCTGGTTCCCTCCTGTGAGAATGATGCCGAGCAGGTGCTCTGCATAGACATCGGCCGCGGATTCGAACAATACGTCGATGGATGGCCGCGAGAAATGGATCGGCTCGTCGGCCGACAAGGCTATGTGGCGGTTCTTCTCCAGCAGCATGTGATAGTCCGGCGGGGCGAAATACACAGTGCCCGGCTCGACCGGCTCCTTGTCATCGGCTTCCCGGACCGGCCGGGGACAGCGCTTGGCAAAGATCTCCACCAGCAGGCTCGGCTGCTCGCGCGGCAGGTGCAGGACGATGAACAGCGGCGGGCGAAAAGTGGCGGGTAGGGCCGGCAGCAGCACGGCCAGCGCCTCGACGCCGCCGGCCGAGGCGCCGATGACGACGCCCTCGATGCGCGTGCGCAGTGTTTCCGGTGCAATCATGGCGCTTCCTGATAGATCATGGCCGCTTCTGATAGATGCGCTCGTCGCGTACCAGTTCGCAAAATGAATTCGAGTGGGCCGAGAAGCGCAAGGTCTCCTTGGAGCCGATCCCCAGGAAACCCTTGCGGCAGAGTGAGTCCCGGAACAAGCCTACTGCGTGGTCCTGCAGGTCGCGGTCGAAGTAGATGAGAACATTGCGGCAGGAAACGAGTTGGACTTCCGCGAATACGCTGTCCGTGGCGAGGCTGTGATCAGAGAAGACAATGTGTTCCCGCAAAGACTTGTCGAACACGGCGCGGCCATACGCGGCTGTGTAGTAATCGGAGAGGGATGAGCCGCCGCCGGATTTGCGGTGGGCCTCCGTGAAGCCGGCGATCCGGTCTACGTCATAGACGCCGGCGGCGGCCTGCTGAAGGGTGTGTGGGTTGATGTCTGTAGCGTAGATCAGCGTCCGCGGCAGCAACCCTTCCTCACGCAGCAATATAGCGAGCGAATAGACCTCTTCGCCCGTGCCACAGCCCGCCACCCATACCTTGAGCGACGGATATGTCCGCAGTATGGGAATCACGCTCTGGCGCAACGAGCGGAAATAACCCGGGTCGCGGAACATCTCGCTGACCGGTACGGTGAGGATGTCCAGTAGCGCTGGAAAGCCTCCAGGCTCGTGCAACACCTTATCCTGCAGTTGGGAAAAGGTCTTACAGCTGAATTTCGCCAGTGCAGCGGTGAGCCGCCGCTTCAATGACGCCGGCGAATAACGCCTGAAGTCATAGTGGTATTTCAGATAAATCGCATCGATCAGCAGCTGCATCTCGATTTCGGTGTTGCTTTGCGTGGCCATGGTCCGGCTACTTGGGCATCCACACACGCACCAGGGACATGAGCTTCTCGACGTCGAGAGGCTTTGCGATGTAGTCGTTGGCGCCGGCTGACAGGCATCTCTCCTGGTCGTCTTTCATCGCCTTCGCGGTCAGAGCAATGATGGGGAGTTTCTTCCACTCAGGATGCTTGCGGATCTCACGCATCGCGGTGAGTCCGTCCATCTCGGGCATCATGATGTCCATCAAAACGAGGTCGATGGGATTGTTGCCGGGGAGGCGGCTGCGCGTGAGCGCCTCGATGGCCTCGCGGCCGTTGCGTGCGATTTCCGTCGACGCCCCCTTGGGCTCCAGCAGGCTCGACAGCGCGAAGATGTTGCGGACATCGTCCTCCACAACGAGTATGCGGCGCCCTTCGAGGGCGGCGTCGCGGTCGCGGGCTACTTGCAGCATGCGTTGCCGCTGGGCCGGCAGTTTCGATTCCACCTGGTGGAGGAACAGCGTCACCTCATCCAGCAGCCGTTCGGGGGAGCGCGCATCCTTGATGATGATGGACTTTGAGAAGCGGCGCAGCCGTTGCTCTTCATCGCCGGCGAGCGTGCGTCCCGTGTAGACAATGACTGGAGGAAAGGAGACCTCGTCCGTTTCCGCCATCTTCGTCAGCAGCTCGTAGCCGCTCAGATCAGGCAGGTTGAGATCCATGACCATGCAATCGAAAGTCATTTTGCGCAACCGCTCGAGTGCATCCGCGGCACTGCATACCGTGGTGATGTGAACGTCTTCGTTCTCGAGGAGCTGCCGGATGCTTTCCCGCTGCCGCTCATCATCTTCCACGACGATCACGTTACGTACGCCCTGCGAAAACTTCGCTTCGAGGCGCTGCAGCGCTTCAGCCACCTGCTCGCGTTTCACGGGCTTTATCGCGTAGCCAATCGCACCCATCGCGAGAGCTTCCTGTGAGTAGTCGGCGACCGACACGACGTGTACCGGGATGTGGCGCATCTGTGGGTTGCGTTTGAGCTGGTCCAACACTCCGAGCCCCGAATAGTCGGGCAGATTCATGTCGAGCAGGATCGCTTTCGGCCGATAGGTCGCGACCGCCGCGAGCGCATCGTTGGCCGTGTGTGTAACGATGCACTGGAAACCCTGCTCGTGGGCCACGTCGCGCAGGATGGCGGCAAAGGGCGGGTCGTCCTCGACGATGAGGATCAGGCGGGAGTCGGCTTTGATCTGCTGCGAATCATCCGCAACGAGGGTTTGTCGCGGTGTTGGTGCAGGGGTGCTGACCGGACGAGGTGGTACCACGGGCGCGGGGGGTGTCGGATTGACTCGAGGCTCGGCGCTAGGCCGCAATGCCAGTGGCAGAGTCAGGGTGAAGGTACTACCCTGCGCAGGTGTGCTGTTGACGCTGATGTCGCCTCCCAGCAGACGTGCCAGATCGCGCGAAATGGTCAGGCCCAGTCCCGTTCCACCGTACTTGCGATGAGTACTGCCATCGGCCTGTCGGAAGGCGTCGAAAATGATTTCCTGCTGGTGCTCGGAAATTCCGATCCCGGTGTCTTGAACATCGAACCGCACCGTGTCGCCGGCGCCTGCTGAGACACGCAATGTCACGTCGCCGGCCGCGGTGAATTTCAGCGCATTGGACAGGAGGTTCCTGAGAATCTGACTGAGCCGCTGCGGATCAGTTTCAACGCGCACTGGCGCATCGGCCGCCGCCGCGGCCTCGAGCCGCAGCCCCTTGATTTGCGCAACCGGCTGAAAGGTCGTGACGAGGTCATCGATGATCCGGGCGATCACCACGGGCTCCGGCGCCAGCTCGACCTTACCCGCTTCAATCTTCGACAGATCCAGGATGTCGTTGATGATGGCCAGCAGGTCGTTACCGGCAGATGAGATCGTCTGCGCGAACTTGACCTGCTCCTCGGTGAGGTTGCCACCGCGGTTGTCCGCCAGGATCTTTGCGAGGATCAATGACGAGTTGAGCGGTGTGCGCAGCTCATGGCTCATGTTGGCCAGGAACTCGCTCTTGTATTGATTGGCGCGCTCCAGCTCGGCGGCGCGCTCCGCGAGAACGGATTGAGCGGCTGCGAGCTCGTCGCGTTGATGCCCCAGGAGCTGCGCCTGTTCCTCGAGCTGCGCGTTGGTCTGCTCGAGCTCGGCCTGCTGGGATTCGAGCTGTGCTTGTGACTCCTTGAGTGACCGCGCCTGGACCTCCAACTCCTCATTGCTGACCCGCAGCTCTTCCTGCTGTGTCTGCAGCTCTGCTCCCTGCCGCTGCGTCTCCTCGAGCAGCTCTTCGAGCCGGGTCCGGTCCTTCGAGGCGCGTATGGCGATCCCGAGTGAGTCTGACAGCCGGTTCATCAGCTCCAGGTCTTCGGGTCGCAGCGACCTGAAGAAGCCCAACTCCACAACGGCATGTACCGTCCCGTCGACAGAGGCCGGTGAGATCAGCAACTCGCGCGGCGTTGCGTGCCCAAGGGCCGAGGTCACCTCCATGTAGCCTTCCGGGACATTCTTTACGCGAACCGTCCGGTTCTCCTTCGCTGCCTGTCCGAGCAATCCCTCGCCACCACGTACCACGTCGCCGCCGGAGCCTGATGTCAGGGCATACGCGGCAAGTCTTCTAAACACGCCGGCACCTTCCGCGACGTACAAAGATCCAACCCGAGCGCCTAGGAAGGATGCGAGGAAACTCAGTACATGGTCCGCAAGCCGCTCCAAGCGCTGCTCGCCCTGGATCCGCTGACTGAATGCCATTTGACCGGACCGGAGCCACACTTGCGCCTGGCGCGCCTTGAAGTCGCGTGAAGTCAGGACTGCGGCAGAGCTGATGAGGACGAGGAGGAGGGCGGAGCCACCGAAGGTTACGGAGGTCGAGATAAATTCGGCGCGGTCCCATTCATGTTCGCGGGTAACGAGCGCAATGCGCTCGGTTGCCTCCAGGGTTGTCACCATGGAGCGAATACGATCCATCGATGTCTGGCCCCGGTCGGTGCGGACTACCGCGAGCGCGCCTGCAACATCTCCCTTGCGCCGCAGCGCGATGACCCTGTCCAGCTCGGTGAGCTTCTGGTTTACGGCAAGCTCGAGCGCGGCCAGACGCTTTTGCTGAACCGTGTCCTCCGCCACGAGCTGACGGGCTGTCCTGAAGGCATCGGGCAGCTGAGCCTTGGCATTGATATTGGGCTCGAGATAAGGGTCCTCGCCTGTGAGCAGAAAGCCACGCTGGCCGGTTTCCGCGTCCTTCACCAGCGAGAGAATCGACTCCATTTGCTCCAGTACCTGGAGCGTGCGCGTCACGCGTTGCGCTGCAATCGCACGGGTCTGCAACGAGCGGTAGGTCAACATGGAGATGAAGGCGACTGCCGCTACGGCGACGACGAAACCCAGCAGCGGCCCCGGTGGCAGTGGCGCGCCTATGCGGGCGCTTTGGCGAAATTCCGCTGCAGGATCGCCCGCGGCTTTACTCATCAATCACGTCCCCCGTTGCCCAAAGGGCAAGCCCAAATGGGCCAGCCCCAAATGGGCCAGCCCAAATGGGCCAGCCCAAATGGGCACATCTTAAGCCGGCCCACCCTCATTTTAGTCGGCCGGACTGCAGCTGCGTGGATGATGCTGCGCCGCCGAAGCCCGCGCCAATGTGACGTAATCGAGTGCGATTGTCCGCCTGGCAGTCGAAAATTGGCCCCCGGGAAGGAAACCTATGCTCATTGCCCAGAAGCCCGATAACGAACAGTCCCGCTTGGCTTCATTGCGTGCGCTCGACGTTCTGGACAGCGCCCCCGAAGCGCAATTCAACACCCTGGTGCGCTCGGCGGCGTTGCTGACCGGCACACCGGTTGCGTTGCTGAGCCTGATCGACACGAGCCGGCAGTGGTTCAAGGCCAACATCGGTCTGCCGGGCCTCACTGAGACCTCGCGGGACGTGGCGTTCTGTGCGCACACCATCCTGCAGGATGACGTCCTCGAAGTACCGGATGTGCGCTGCGATCCGCGGTTCGCCGGCAATCCACTCGTCGCCGGCTCAGCCGCAATCCGGTTCTATGCAGGCGCGCCAATCTGCCTGGAGGACGGATCGCGGGTGGGGGCGCTGTGCGTCCTCGATCGCCGGCCGCGCAGGCTGGGGGCAGAGCAGCTGGATATCCTGCGGCATCTCGCCCAGGCTGTGGCTGCGGCGCTGGAGGGCCGCCGCGCGATTCAACAACTGCGGGAGACCTCCGGTGAGATGCATTATCACGCGACGCACGATGCACTGACCGGGCTCGTGAACCGCTCCGAGTTCGAGGTTCGCCTGCGGCGCGTGTTGCAGAAGGTGGGCGAGGATCGCAGTGAGCACGCACTTCTGTACCTCGACATCGATCAGTTCAAGCTGGTGAACGACTCATGTGGCCATGCCATTGGCGACCAGCTTCTGCAGGAAGTGGGGAGGCTGTTTTCAGCCACCATCCGTGCGCGCGACACGCTGGCCCGGCTGGGCGGTGATGAGTTCGCCATCATTCTCGAGCATTGCCCGGTAGAGCAGGCGCAACGCGTCGCGCAACAAATCTGCGACGCGATGTCCAACTTCCGGTTCGCGCACGACGATCGCAGTTTTCGCGTCGGCGCGAGCATCGGGCTCGTGCCGGTGGATGATAGGTGGACGACGACGGCGGCGATCATGCAGGCGGCTGATGCCTCCTGCTATGCGGCCAAGGAGGCCGGGCGCAACCGCATACACCTCTGGTTGGATACTGACACCGCGATCCGCGTGCGCGCTGGCGAGATGCAATGGGCTATGCGCATCGAGCACGCGCTTGACCAGGATCAGTTCGTGTTGCATGCGCAGCGCATCGAGGAGCTCGGCACTCAATCCAAGGGTTTATTGGCCCAGGGGGTCCGGGCGGAAGTCCTGCTGCGCATGCTGCAGGATGATGGCGATCTCGTGCCGCCGGGTGCGTTTCTACCGGCCGCAGAGCGATTCCATCTGGCATCGAGGGTTGACCGCTGGGTGCTGCAGCACGCGCTCGCCTGGCTGCAGGGGTTGCCGGATGTCCGGGCTATCCGCACGCTGTCTATCAATCTGTCCGGTCAGTCAATCGGGGACCGGGCCTTTCATCGGCACGCCATCGAGTCATTCAGCGAGGCTGGCCCGCGGATTTGCGCGCAGGTTTGCGTCGAGATCACGGAAACCGCCGCCGTGACCAACATGGCCGATGCGGCGGTCTTCATCAGGCAGATCCGTGCGCTGGGAGTGCAGGTGGCGCTGGACGATTTCGGCGCCGGGGCCTCCTCGTTCGGTTATCTGAAGACCCTGCCAGTGGATTATCTGAAGATAGATGGCCAATTTGTCCGGGATGTGGTCGATGACCCGATGGACGAGGCGACAGTGCGGTGCTTCGCGGAGGTCGCCCGGATTGTCGGGGTGAAGACAGTGGCCGAGTTCGTCGACCGGCCCGAGATACTGGCAAAGCTGCGCGTCATGGGCATTGACTACGCCCAGGGCTTCCTGCTGCATCGTCCGGCACCGTTGAACGATCTGTTATTGGTGGGTGGGGTGGCGGGCGTGGCAATCCGCGCCCGAGGGGCCTGAGGCTTCTCGGGCCCACGCTTTTTTCGATAGGCGCATGCGGTTTTTCGGCTTGGCCGCGTCCCGCGGCTGTGAAACGCTGCTCACGGCGGCTCCCGCCGCGCCACTGGGTTGCCTCATGTCGGACCATTCGTCCTCGGATCGCTCTGGAATGTCGGATTACATTACTTCGCTGCTGGATTCGCGCCGCCCCGGCTTTGCGCTGCCCGCCGCCTTTTTCAGCGACTCACGGGTCTTCACCGCCGACCTCGAATACATTTTCGCGCGGCACTGGCTGTTCCTCGCCAGCGAGCCGGAGATGCCGGAGGCCGGCGACTATCGCACCTATCAGATTGGTTCCTACCCGATCTTCATCATGCGCCAGGATGATGGCTCCCTGGCGGCATTCCACAACACCTGCCGCCACCGCGGCTCGCGTATCCTGCAGCAGGAAGCCGGTGTGCTCGGCGCGAAAATCGTCTGCCCGTACCATCGCTGGACCTATGACACCGCCGGCAAGGTGATCGATTGCGGCCCTGGGGGCGACGTGGCGCTCGCCAAGGGGCTGCAGCTCAAGCGGGTGCACCTGAAAAATCTTGCAGGCCTTCTGTTCGTCTGCCTGGCCGACGATCCGCCGGACGATTTTGATGACGTCGCTGCCCAGATGACTCCCTATCTCACTGCACACGCGTTGCCGCACGCGCGTGTTGCGAAGCAGATTGACCTTGTTGAGCACGGTAACTGGAAGCTGACAATGGAGAACAATCGTGAGTGCTTCCACTGTGGTGGGCATCCCGAGCTGTTGAACTCGTTGTTCCATTTTCTCGGGGACATTTCCGAGGGGTCGCTCTCGCAGGAGGAGCGGTCGATCTACCGCCGTTACGAGACCGCTCGTGAGCTCAGCCTTGCGAGTTGGAAGCGCGCGGGGGTGCCTTGGGAGCGAATCGAGCTGCTCCATGGCCGTCCGACCGGATTTCGTGCGGAACGGCTCGTGCTCGAGGGCTCGGGTGAGTCCATGACGGCGGATACACGTGTGGCCTGCACGCGCCTGCTTGGGTCATTCACCGAGCGTCGGCTGGGCACTCTCCATCTGCACGTGCAGCCGAATGCGTGGTTTCATTTTCTGAGCGATCACATTCTGACCTTCGCGGTCTTTCCCATAGACCGCGAGCGCACGCTGGTGCGGACCACGTGGCTGGTGAATGCCGAAGCGCAGGAGGGTACAGATTACGATGTCGACAATCTGACGCGGGTCTGGATGGCCACGAACAACCAGGACGCACAGTTCGTCGAAGAGACGCAACGCGGGACGGCCAGCCCCGAATACGTCCCAGGGCCGCTCAGCAGCACGGAGTTCATGGTCGACATGTTCCACCGCTGGTATGATGAGCGGATGCGAGCGGGACTCAAAGTCTGACTGACCTCTATCCTTCAATCGACCCGTATCGCACCGGGCGCCTGGCGGTTGACGACATCCATACCCTTTACTGGGAGGAGTGCGGCAACCCGAACGGCATGCCCGTGTTGTTCCTTCATGGCGGCCCCGGGGCGGGATGCTCGCCTGAGCATCGGCGGTTCTTCGATCCGAAGTACTACCGCATCGTGCTGTTCGATCAGCGCGGCGCCGGTCGCTCGACTCCGCATGGCGAGGTTACCAACAACACGACGGCACACCTGGTCAGCGACATCGAAGCGCTGCGCGACCTGCTGAGCATCCCTTCATGGCATGTTTTCGGCGGGTCATGGGGATCCACCCTTGCGCTGGCGTACGCGCAGACGCACCCGCAGCCTTGTTTGAGCCTCACGCTGCGCGGGATATTCCTGTTGCGGGCCTCGGAGGTCGATTGGTTCGTCCGCGGCCTGCGGCACTTCGCGCCGCAGGCCTGGGAACAGTTCGTAGAGTTCCTTCCTGAGTCGCTGCGTGGGGATATCTGTGATGGGTATTGGACGCAGCTGAATCATGAGTTGCCGGAGATACGGTTGGCCGCTGCCAATTCCTGGGCGACATATGAGGCTCGGAGTGTGATGTTGCGGACAAATAGCGCTGTGCCCGGCGCGACCGGCGTGTCGCCGCCTGTATTGAGTGCCTCCGCTTCCCATTCATCGGTGGGCCTCGCGCGCCTCGAGGTTCACTACATGCGCGCCAACCAATTCGTACCCGACGACGCACTGCTGCGCGGCGTGGAGCGCATCCGTCACATCCCGTGCGCGATCGTACAAGGTAAGTATGATCTGCTGTGTCCGCCGATCACGGCCGTGGAACTGCACGCAGCATGGCCTGAATCTACGCTACAGATCATCGAGGACGCCGGGCATTCGGCCTTTGAGCCGGGAATCCGCGCCGCGTTGGTCGCGATTATGAATTCGCGGCGGACAACACCGCAGTAAGCGCCTCTACTACGACGTCCGCGTGCTCCGGCCGAAACGGCATTGGCGGCCGTAGTTTGAGCACGTTGCCCAGCGGGCCTTCAGAGCCGATCAGCACACCTCGGTCACGAAGTCCGTTGACCAGACGCTTTGTCAACACACGATCGGTGACCTCCACGCCTATCATTAGCCCGCAACCGCGGACGTCCCGGACCGCTTCGAATTCCGCAGCGAGGTTACGCAGCTTACTAATGAAGTAGCTGCCCGTCGTTCGAGCGTTGTCAACGAGCTGCTCCCGTTCGAGCACATCCAACACGGCCAATCCCGCCGCGCCCGCGACGGGATTGCCGCCGAATGTCGAGAAGAACCCCGTGTCCCGCTGAAACTTTTCCAAGATAGCCCGTCGGGTAATGACCACTCCCAGCGGGTAACCGTTACCGACGGGTTTCCCAAGCGTCACAATGTCAGGGTAATACCCGCGCCGCGCGAAGCCCCAAAAATTGGACCCCGACCGACCGAGTCCGAATTGCACCTCATCGCCAATGATCAACGCACCCGCCTTGCGTACGGCTGCGGCGATCGGTGCGATCCAAGACGGTGACGGGTCGTAGATGCCGGTGCTTGTGAGCGCGCTGTCTATCATCAGGGCGGCTGGCTTAAAGCCGCGGGTAGCTAGCCTTGCAATTGCAGTGGCTACGTCGGCTTCAGCGGCCGCAGCGTCGGCCTCAACTGTGACGCCGTTGGGCGAGGCGCCCTGGGTGGCGGCAGCGGTGGCGTCGGGCGCGCGGCCCGCGGTGGCGCTGGGCGTATAGCCCGCGGTGGGACTGGCCGCGTGGCGCGCGGCGACGGGAGCGGCGAGTTGCTCAACGTGCGGTGGCACCTTTGCGCATATGGCGGGCGACAATGCGGTGACGGCGTCCGTGATGCCGTGGTAGGCGTGCGTCATCACGAGCGCACCATCGTGTCCCGTGTGCGATTTTGCGATGCGCCAGGCGATGTCGTTCGCTTCACTACCCGAGTTCACGAACAAACACGCGTCCAGATCCGGCGGCAGTGTCGCTGTGAGGCGCTCAACGTAATCGACGATGCGCTCGTCCAGATATCTCGTGTTGCTCGCGATGCGCTTTGCCTGTTCCGCAATTGCTGCGACCACAACCGGATGCGCGTGGCCAACGTGGGGGACGTTGTTGTAAACATCCAGCAGGCGCTCACCGTCTGCCGTGTACACCCATACGCCGTCACCGCGAACCAAGTGCAGTGGCCGGTCATACGACAGCTCCGCGTTTGCACCCAGGGCGGTGCGGCGCCGACGAAGTAGATCCCCCGGTGGCAGATCCGCGTGGGGCGCGCTGCCCCTACCGACGGTGACCCCATCGCCCGCGGCGGCGGCCTCAGCACCTGCCGCGGTGGCGGGCCCGTGGCTCATGGCGGCGGTGGGGCCGTGGCTCATGGCCGCGGTGGGGCCGTGCGCCGGGACTGCGAGTCCTGCCGCGTCGAGCCACTGCTCTATCAGCCGCGTCCGGCCTCGCGAGGCGAGCGCATCGAGCGCCTTCGCGAAAGTCTCCTCGAGGCCGTTGGAGTCGGCGCTTGCATTCGCTCCTGTGCTAACGCCAGCATTGCGCTCTCGCCACGTCTGAATCAACACGCTGATCGCAATGCGTGTCGTAATCAGGTCGTACAGCACATTGATATCGGCGTGATCGAGAGGCTGCGCGCTGGTATAGCCGGCGAGCAGTTGGGGTATCGCATCGATGGACGCGACACCATCGACGAGAAATTCTGCCATCGTCACGGCGATCTCTAACACCAACGGCGCGTGGATCATGTCGCCGAGGTCGATGATTCCAACGCAGGCGTCACCTTCGTCGCTGACGATGAGGTTGCGCCCGTGGCAGTCGCCGTGGATGGCCTGAGATCGCAATCCGCGCAAGCGCACCAGCAGCTGTTCGATCGGATCCAGCGCGTTACCGAGCAGCCGCTGAACCGTCGCGGACCGCACTTGCGGTAGTACCGGCAGTAAAGACTGAGCGTGCCGAACGTCCCACACAATGGGCTGGGCAAGAGCCGGGTGAAAGAAGCCCGCAAGCGCGCGGTCGAGTTGCGCGATCTCGTGACCCGTGGATCGAAGCAGCTGCCCATTCGGTAGACCCACGCTGCGATTCTGAATCAGCCTGCCAGGCAGGTAAGTTACGAGCCTTACGCGGCAGGATAGGGGAGTGTTGCGATCGCCTCGCGCCCCAAGTTCAACAACGCCGGGTTCGGCCGCTGATTGCGTCCGAATGACGCGAGGTACCCGCAACTGCGGGTTTTGCTCTGCGATGTGAATGAGCGCCGCCGATTGGCCAGCGACGACGATGTCGTCGGCTTCGGGGTCGATAAACTTGAGCACGAGGCGGCTACCATCGGACGTGTCTAGCCGAAAGTTGCGGTCGCGCTCGCCGTCGAGTACCGCAGCGCGCGCGGTCAGGCCATACAAGGTGCGTGCCACGTCCTCAGCCTCGCTCAGCGTCACCCTTGGCGGTTGGCCTCGCAGCGCAAGTAAGCCAGGCACGTTCATGGGCCCTTCAGGACAGCGGCAATGGCCGGTGCCGCCCGAGGAACATCCTTGCGATAATCCTTGCCCATCAACGCCGCAATGGTGGCCGCAATCTGTGCCTGCGTCACCGGCGCAACATTTGTCCGCTCTCCCAGCGGCGGCGTGTCAGGTCCGATGACGGCAATCCAGACATTCTCGGAGCCTTTTTCGCGGACGCCGTGGTCCTTCCACTCCACGGGCCCGCTACCGCGGCCATGGTCGGCCGTGATGATGAAGGTCGTCGTCCCGCGATACTGAGGCATGGCCTGCATCGTATCCCACAACTCCTTCACGAAGCCGTCGGTTCGATGAGCACTTTCCAACACGAGATCGTATCGTCCGTGGTGGGCCCAGTTGTCGGTTTCACCGTAGCCGACAAAGAGCACCCGCGGTTTTGCGCTCCGTACGTAGTCGAGCAACTCAACCTGTAAGAACGAATTACCGACGTCGTCTTCGTCAAAGCGGGTGGTCGTGTCGAACAGCCTGCCGAGCAGTGCATCCCTGGCTGCGTCTGCCGTCCTGGGCGGAGCGGTCCAGCCGGCCTGCATCACCAGATGGCTGCGCGGTTCGTTGAAAATATCGACATAGTTGCGCCATGTACCGTAGATCGCGACCCTGCCGGCCAGGTCCGCCGACTTGTTGAGCCATTCGAACACGGACACGTTTGGATTGGGTCCGAATTCATTGCTGGTGATATCCGGGTTGGGAAAACCAACCGACATTTCGTTGTAGCCCGGATAGGAAAACGCGGCTCCGTTGGTTACGTGGGCATCGCTGCCGAGCGGGCGATTACCAAATAGTTGGCCTTGCCTGGCCACGGTGCCCCAGATGAACGGCATGAGGAGCTCGCGGCGCTCCTGGGCAGTGTCGCGCCAGTAGCGCCGTTTCAACTCAGCGTCTTCGACCCAGCTGCCGCCATTCTTGGCGTCCAGCAACAAAGGGTCGGCACCCTGGAAAACCTCCTGCCATCGCAATCCATCGCTGACGATCAAAACCACGTTTTGCGTCTTGACCGCCGCGGCGGGCGGTGTCCTTCCGGCCGGCGCGGGGGTGGCGTAGCCCGTGACCAGCAGTAAAGTCAGCAACGGTGCGATTTTCGGCATGTCGGCGTGTCCTCAGCTTGCCAAGTCGGTGGAACGCGGTAAAAACATCAGTACCAGCGCGGCGGCGGCCGCGACGCCTGTTACGGGCAACAGGCTTTGTAATACCTGGGTCGCCGTGGCACCCGCACCCAGCAGTTGGCCGGCGAGGTACGGCCCCATCGCGGAGCCGAGCCTGCTGGCAGCAACCGCGGCACCGGTTCCGGTTCCACGGGTGATGGTCTGATAGTAGGCCGGAGACAGGCCGTAGAGAACGAATTGTGCGCCGATCAGGCACGTGCCCATCATGGCGGCGGTGCCCGCAGCGAGCGCGAGATCAAACCCAAGCGAGGAGATTACGAACAGCGCCCCGGCGAGCCCCGCGTAGCAGATAAACAGGAGCAGGCGATTGGGGTGGCGTTGCATGATCCAGCCGAGGGCGACGGAGCCCGCTGCCGCGGCCAGATTGAAGACAATCTGGATAAGGAATGCCTGTGGCTTGCTGAAGCCCTTCGCAACCATCAGGTTGGGCAGCCAGTTCAGCAGCAGGTGGGTCATGACCGCTGTGAAGAAGAAGGAGATCCACAGCAGAATGGTCTGACGCACGCGCGACCGGTCGAACAACGCCTGCAGAATGCCCAATTGCCGTTTCGCGCTGGTGACTGCGGATCTCGCCTGGCGAAACAAACTCGACTCCGGCAGGAGAATCATCATGATGGGCGCCAGTACGAGCGGTGCGAGTCCTCCAACATAGAAAACGGTCCGCCAATCGCCACCCGGGCCCGCTGCGAATCCGATGAGGGCGGCCATGGCGCCACCGGTCGGCATGCCCGCGGCGGTAACCACCACGTTCAGGATGTTGTTGCGGCCACCGGAAGCTTCGGCCGTGAGAGCTATGAGATTGGGGAATGCACCACCGAGCCCCAGCCCGCACAGGAACCTGAGCGCGAGTAGATTCGCGTACCCCGATGTCCACGCGGTTGCGAGCTGGAAGACACCGAATACGATGATGGACACAATGAGCGCGTTCCTGCGCCCCCAGAAATCCGCAGTGCGTCCGCCGATGAAAGCACCGAAGAACAGGCCAAGCGGACTGGCCGTGAGCACATAGCCCAGGGCTTGCTTTGACAGGTGGAATTCAGGGCCAATCCCGGGGGCGGCAATGCCCATGGACTGCAGGTCGATGCCTTCGATGATGGCCGCGCAGAAACACAGCGCCAGCGTCAAGCCGGAGCGTTGAAGTGAGGTTGTGTGAGTGGTAGTGCTGAGGTTCACTTCGGGTTTCCTATTCCTTGGCCTGCCAAGCTGTCACAATATTGTATCGCACCGACATCAAGCTTCCGATTGAAGATCGTCGCCATCACCAATATCAAGGGCGGGGTCGGCAAGACGACGACCGCCGTCAACCTTGCCTATCTGTGTGCCGCCGGCGGCCGGCCAACCGTGTTGTGGGACCTGGATCCCCAGGGAGCTGCCACCTATACATTACAGTGCGAAGCCGGCGAGCGGGTGTCGGCCCGTAAGTTGGTGGCCGGCAAGCGTGAGTTGCCGGAGCTGATCGTGTCCACAGGCTATGACAAGTTGGATGTCTTGCCGGCCGATTTCTCCTATCGCAATTTCGATGTGCACCTGAGCGGGCGCAAGAAACCTACGGAGCGGCTGCTGCGCATGAGCCGGCCGCTCGGCGAGCTGTACAGCACCTTGTTCCTCGATTGCCCGCCCGGAATCTCGCTGTTGTCGGAAAATGTGCTGCATGCCGCCGATGTCGTGGTCGTGCCATTGTTACCGACACCGTTGTCTGTTCGGATGCTCGTGCAACTACAGCAGTTCGTGGCCGCGCAAGGGTGGACGGACCTGAGGCTGCTGCCGTTCTTTTCAATGGTCGACCGGCGCAAGTCGCTGCATCACGAGGTGATCGCGAGCACGCGCGCGGAATTTCCGGAGCTCCTTGCGACCGAGGTGCCGTATTCGAGCGAGATCGAAAGGATGACTCAGCGTAGGGCGCCGCTGCCTGCGTTCTCGCCGCGCAGTGCCGTGGGGCAGGTTTATGCGTCGTTGTGGGCTGAGGTGCAGGCCCGCATGGGCGGCGGATAAGCCCGGGCATCCGCGGCCGGCGCTGGATGGCGGGTTCCGCAGCTGTTCCCGGTTTATACGGGCAACCCATCCAAAAGAAAGAAGAGCTATGAATGCCAATCCCTATCCGGGGGCGGGGACGCCCGCGCTTCCGACGCTCGTCGAGCGAATCAAGAACATCGTCCTGACGCCGAAGACCGAGTGGCGCGTCATCGAACCCGAGCCCACGTCGGTTGCGCAGCTTTACACCGGGTATGTAATGCCCATGGCCGCGTTCGCCGCCGTGATGTCGTTCGTACGGATGTCGGTCATCGGTGTGAGCATGCCGTTTGGCGGCACGATCCGTACCCCGCTCGCCAGCGGGCTCGTGTCCTCCGTGGTCACATTCATCCTCGGTCTGATCGGCCTGTACCTGGTCGGCTTCATTATCAACATGTTGGCGCCGACGTTTTCCGGAGCGCGTAATCAAACACAGGCGCTCAAGACGGCTGCCTACGCACTCACGCCCGCATGGCTCGGTACCGCACTGACATTTTTGCCACTCGGGACGCTATTGCAACTGCTGGCGGGCATTTACGGGATTTACGTGTTGTACCTCGGTTTGCCGGTCATGATGCGGGCACCGGAGGACAAAGCGGGCGGTTATACGGCGACCGTCGTCGCCTGCACCATCCTGGTCGGTATTCTGTTCGCTGCCGTTGGTGTTATGTTGGGTGGAACGGCGCGCATGGCAGGAGTCGGCAGTGCGTCGGTGTATGGCTCGCACAGCCCGGAAGCCGCGGCTGCGGCGGCCGATCAGGCCGGCGCGGTTCTGGGTAACACAATCGGCGGCGTGCTCGGTACTGATGAGAAGGGTAAGCAGGGGCTGGCCAATGCGTTTGCCAATCTGGCGAAGGCAGGCCAGAAGATGGAACAGGAGCAGGCGAGTGCGGCTGCGCGTGCCGCCAGCGCTGGAAATGGCGCTGGATCGAGCGGTGCCAGTGGCGTCGGGAGTGCCGCCACGTCCGCGGCGGGAAGTGCCGGGGCTGCCGGGTCCAACTCGGATCCCGCACAGAATCCTATGGCCGCCGCCGGAGGCCTCCTCAGTGCCCTGGGCGGCGCGTTGGGCGGTAACGTCCACCACGAGCCGGTGGACTTCAACACGCTGAAAGGCATGTTGCCCACGTCATTGCCTCAGATGCAGAGGACCGATGCGGAGGGCAGTAGCCAACAGGCCCTCGGCGTCAAGAGCAGCTCGGCTACCGCTGAGTACCGGGGTGCCTCAGAGGGAGGTGCCGCAGGGTCGGCAAACCCACACCTGCGGATCAAGATCTCGGACATGTCAGGTGTATCCGGCCTGCTCGAAGCCGCCACCGGGCTTGCGCCCACGGGCGAGCGGCAGACTGATTCCGGTTTCGAAAAGGACATGGTCGTCAATGGCCGCTTGATACACGAGAAATATGACCGCAAAAGCGGCGACGGCGAAGTCAGTGCGCTCATCGCACAGCGCTTCAGTGTCGAGGTAACAGGGCAGGGAGTCGACGTCGCAGAGTTGGAGAAGACCCTGAATGCCGTTGACCTGGGCCGCCTGGAGTCGATGAAGGATGCGGGGGCACAGCCGCGCTGATTGACCGTCGCTCAAAGGGCCGCGGCGGTGTTGCGCAAGGTCCCGATGCGCACCCGCCGCGGCGGTCCGGCAACGATCCGGCAAATCAAGTGCGACAGTTTCCCGTGTCGCAACAGATGTGAATAGGAAGGTAACCTCCAATAGCACACGCAACCCATTGATCCAGCAACACAATGTTCCTGCAAAGGTGTCCGCTTGAGCGAAAATAGCGCATTGGTTGCGGGTGAGACCTTCCCGATTCAAGATTCCCCCATGGGGGAACTCACCGAGCTTCTCGAGGCCATGCGCGCCGGGGATACAGGCGCAATCGACGAGATATTCTCACTCACCTACCGCGAATTGCGCGAAATGGCCCACCAGCGCCTGCATCGCTCGAACCGGGTGACCTCGCTCGATACGACCGCGCTGGTGCATGAATGCTACCTGCGCCTGGTGAGATTGGGCCAGCCGCAGACGCGCGACCGCTCTCACTTTCTGAGCTACGCCGCGTGCGTAATGCGCTCGATCGTGGTGGATTTTGTCCGTCAGCGCCTCGCGAAGCGGCGGGGTGGCGATGAGCTACGTGTCACCCTGGGGACCGATATCCGGGACTCCAGTGCCGTGAGTGAAGAGCAGATCATGCAGGTGGATGAGGCGCTGCAGGAGCTTGCGGTGCTGGACCCGCGTCTCGTCCAGGTGGTCGAGATGAGGTATTTCGCTGGCTTTACCGTGGAGCAGATCGCGGAGTCACGCGGTGTTACGACGCGAACGATCCGCAGAGATTGGGAGAAGGCGCGACTGTTGCTGTACACCGCCCTGCGCAGCTAGCCAACAAAAGCGACCGATCCGGGGGAAGTCGTGCAAATTGATCCTGAACAGTGGTCCGACTTGTCGCGGCTGCTGGACGAGGCATTGGATGTACCTATCAGCCGCCTCGACCACTGGCTCGATTCGCTGCCGGCGCGAGACGCCTTGCACAAGTCGAAGTTACGCGAGCTGCTCAAACAGCGCGCCGCAGCCGAAACAGGTGATTTTCTCATCACCTTACCCAAGGTCAGTGATCGGCCGATCGGGCGTCCTCGGGCCGTCGCGGACATCGTACCCGGAACGGTGGTCGGACCCTACGTGGTCGAGGAGGAGATCGGCCGTGGCGGCATGGGAGCAGTCTGGCGTGCCCGCCGCCGTGACGGCGTGATCAAGCGCCCGCTGGCGCTGAAACTGCCACACGCCGGACCGCACAGCCAGGAGCTCATCGAGCGGTTCACGCGGGAGCGCGACATCCTCGGAGAGCTCTCTCATCCCAACATCGCGCGCCTGGATGATGCGGGCATAACCAATACCGGACAGCCCTACCTGGCATTGGAATATGTGCCGGGCGTGCCCCTGACTGACTACTGCGATGAGCGCCGTCTGGATATTCCCGCCCGCTTGCAGTTGTACCTGCAGGTGCTTCGGGCCGTTCAGCACGCCCATGGCCATCTCGTCATTCACAGGGACCTGAAGGCTTCGAACGTGATAGTCACGCCGCAGGGGCAGGCGATGCTGCTCGACTTCGGCATCGCGAAGCTGATCCCGGATGATGATCACGGGGGTACGCAGATCGGCGTCGCTCTCACCCCCGAGTATGCATCGCCCGAGCAGATCGCCGGCAGGCCGGTGTCCACGGCATCAGACATCTACTCGCTGGGGGTGTTGCTGTTCGAATTGCTGACTGGCGAGCGTCCCTATCGTCTCAGCCGGACCAGCCGCGGCGAATTGGAAGAGGCAATTCTGCACTCCGAGCCGCAACGGCCAAGTACCGCAGCCCAGAGCGCCACGGCAGCGATCGCACGCGGGACAGCGGTGAAAGGTCTGTGCCACATTTTGCGGGGCGATCTGGACACGATCGTTCTCAAGGCGCTCAAGAAATCCCCCGCGGAGCGCTACGCGACCGCCGATGCGCTGTCGAGGGACATCGAGCACTACCTGCGTGGCCGGCCCGTCACGGCGCGGGCGGACGGAAGTTGGTATCGATTCCGCAAGTTGGTTGGCCGGCACAAGTTACCGGTTGCGGCGGCGGCGGCCGCGGCACTGGCGCTGATTGCCACGGCAACCGTGGCTCTCCTGGAGGCGCGTATAGCCGGCGCAGAGCGTGACCGTGCGCTGGCGCTGTTGAATGAGTCAATCGCGCAGCACGCCGAGGTTGGTCGCGACCGCGGCCCCGATGCCATCTCGGTTCGCAGCAACTGGGCGATTGTCAGCCTCGAAGCCGGTGAGCCGCGCAAGGCACTGGAGATGTTCGACGAGACGTTGCGCATCGTTGCCCGGAAGGATCCGGGGACGCGGCCGCCACCGGATCTGCTGGCAAATCGGGCGCGCGCCCTCGAAGCACTCGGGCGGTATGCGCAGGCGCGTGAAGCGTACGCGCTCTGCGAGCCCCAGGTGCCTGGTACTGTCACAGCCGCCATGGACCCGTTCTGCCTCCTGGGGATCGCGTCCGTCGAACGCGAACTGGGTAATCTTGCGGCCGCGGATGACTACATTGCCAAGGCCGCCGAAAGCATCGGTCCGACGGTTCCACGAGGGGTTCCCGCGCGCATGACTTTGCGCATGATGCGGGCGAAAGTCGCGATCTCGAAAGGACAGTTCGCTGCCGCGCGCGCTGAGCTCGATCCGGTACTCGCCGAAGCCAAGATGGACGCGCTCGTGCTGAGCGCGCTGCTGATCAGAGGCGAAGCGAATCTCGAGGAGAACAAGTTACCCGCGGCTCTGGATGACGCCCGCCGCGCCCTCACGCTTGCGCAACAGGCGCGCGGCGATGTGCCGTACTCCAGCCGGGTAGGGCAGGCGTCACTGTTGATCGCGCGCATACTTGCACGGCAAGGTAATGCCGCGGAGGCGAAAAAAGCCGCACAAACGGCCGTCAACAACCTCTCACAGACGGTCGACGCGGACCATCCCTGGCTGCGGGAAGCGCGTCAACTCGCAGCGTAGCGGCGCTACTTCGCCGGGTCTTTCGGGGACTTAGGCTTCGCGGCCTCGGTATTGCCGCGGGCAATGGCCCTCGCCATGTCGGTGACCGAAACCATGTTGTCGGTCTTCTTCATGGTGTCCCACTTCTTGCCCGCGTACGCGACGAATTCGTCCTTGGAGATCGTGCCGTCGTGATCGGTGTCGATCGTCCGGGCCTTGAAGTTGACACCGCCGGAGGCAAAGTCCTTGGCAGCCACGGCGATCGGAAGCTTGTCTTTGCCCTTCGCCATCATGTCCCACTGCTTCTCGGCGTACTGGATCATCTCGTCCCGCGTGATCATGTGATCACCGTTGGTATCCATGTCCTTCGCATCAAAATGCATGTTGCCCGTCGCGAACTCGTTGCTCTGCGCATACGCGGCGCCGCTCAGCAGCGCGGCTGCCGCGCAAATCATCCACTGCACTCTGAACATGGAGGCTCCCCCTGTGAAGCTTAGGAATTCCGTACCGGGCCAACGGCGCCCGGTGCACAGTATGCGCCACGGCCGGCACGTATGTAACCGGCTGACCTCAACCGCGCCTGGTTGGCACGTTGTACCAACCTTGGAACACCTTGAGCCGCTTCAACACCGGCTACTGTCTGCGGGCGAGCAGCACTTCCAATGCCGCGGCCGGCATGGGCTGCGCGTGCAGAAATCCCTGTGACTGCACGCAGCCCGCGTGCTCGAGGAAGTTGAATTGCGCGCGGGTTTCAACCCCCTCCGCCACAGTGATCAGATCAAAAGCCCGCGCAAGACTGATGACCGTCGGTACCAGGCGGGCCGATGCCCGGTCCCCGGGCAGGCCGTTGATGAACGAGCGATCGATCTTGAGCGTGTCCACGGGCAGGTCCGACAGGCGGCTGAGCGATGAATATCCGGTACCAAAGTCATCGATGGCCACCCGCACCCCGGCGTTGCGTAAGGCGCGCAGCTTGAGGACCTCGGCCGACTCCGGATCGATGAGCAGGCTTTCCGTGATCTCCAGGTCCAGGCCCCAACCGCCACCGGTCCAACCCTCGATGATGTCCAACACCTGCTCGGTAAAGCCCGCGCGGCGAAGTTGCATCGGCGAGCAGTTCACGGCTACGTGAACCGGTTGCAGGCCCGCCGCCTGCCAACGCCGACAATCGGCCGCGGCGTGCTGCAGTGCCCATTCACCCACACTGACGATCATCCCGGTTGACTCGAGGATGGGCAGGAATTCGCCCGGCGAGACGATGCCCCGTTCGGGATCGTCCCACCGTAACAGCGCTTCGACACCGTCCAGCCTGCCGGTGGCAATGTCTATCTTCGGCTGGTAGTAGAGGAGGTAGCGATCATTTTCGAGCGCGCCGCGCAAGCGGTGCTCGAGGGCCAGGCGCGCCGCCAGCTTCGAGCTCAGATCCAGGCGGTGGTGATGATATTGCTCGCCCGCGGCCTTCGCCTGCCGCAACCCCGCCTCCGCATTCTGCACGAGCGCCTCGGCGTCGAGGCTCCCTGACCCGCGGCAGGCCAGTCCCGATTTGACGGTGACCGGCACGTCATGCGCCTCGATGCGGAACGGCTTTTCGAACATCGCCAGGATGTGTTGTTGCAGCTCGCGCAACGCACTGTCCTGGCTGCCGGCTCCCTCGAGAATCATTGCGAAACAGCCGGCGCCCAGGTAGGCCAGATTTTCGGTGTTGAAACGGCCTTTCAACCGGTCGGCCACCTTCTGCAGCAGGTGGTCACCCGCGTGCCGGCCGTACGAGTCATTTATGATGCTCAGGTGCTCAACGTCGAGCACGGCCACCGCGGGCTGGGGTTCTTCGGCCTGGCGCGCCAGCAGGCGGCCCGCCAGGCGCTCGCACAGCAGCGCGCGCTTGGCGAGACCCGTGAGGGGGTCGAAGAACGACAGAAACTGGACCGCGGTTTCCTTCTCGAAATACTGCAGGGCGAAGGACAAGTTGGCTGCGACTTCCCCCAGCAGCGCCAGCTCGTCCGCGGTGATCGCGTTGCTTTCGTGGGCGGTCAGCGTGATCGCACCCACAGTGGTACCGTCAACAGTCAGTGGCAGCGCGACGATCGATTGAAACGCGACGTCGCGCAGATCCAGAAAGGCCGCCACCGTTGCATCTGCCTGGGCGATGTCATTGCAGAGAAATACTTCACCGGTGCGCAGCACCCGGCCGGTGACGCTCCTGTCATCCTCGGGCCGCTGCGCAATCGGGAACACGAGCGAGCTCATCAATGTGCCACTATCGCCGGCCCACGTGAGCGGCCGTGCCGTGCGCGTCCCAGGATCGATGAATGACACGAAGGCCGTCACGTAGTGGCCGGTCGTTACCGCGATGCGGCAAGCCTCCTGAAACAACTCGAGACGCGCGCGGATGCGCACTACCGCCGTGTTAATTCCCGAGAGCATCTCGAGGATGCGGGTCAGCCGGGCAATGCGGTTCTGCTGCGCCGCGCGCTCGGTCTTCTGCTCGGCCTCGCGCAACGCCCGCGCCACCGCGGGGGCGAGCCGCTGCAGGTTGCTCTTGAGAACATAGTCAACCGCACCGCAGCGCAGTGCCTCGATCGCACGCTCCTCGCCGATCGTGCCGGACACGAAGATAAATGGAATATCGGGCGCTGCGGCGTTCGCCAGGGCGAGGGCGGACATCCCATCGAACTGGGGCAGCGAGAAGTCCGACAGAATGATGTCATACTTGCGTTCGCGCAGCGCCGCGGTGAGGGCATGCTCGGTCTCGACGCGCGTGTAGATGCACTGAACGCCATCCTGGCGCAGCCGCCGTATCACGAGCTCCGCGTCGGTCTCGACATCCTCCACGAACAACATCCGCACAAGCATGCACGGCACCCGTTCCACCGAAGGCCCGGGAAACTTACCATTTCGTGATGCCCGTGCAGCGTCTGATCGCGCTCCAACTGACCATAATTCGTGGTAATTGCGACGTATGTCATATCATGCGCCGCAACAACACTGCACCAACATCACGCCGCTCCCATACAATCGCTCGTCCTCCATCGGGAGTCAGCCGCAGTGAGTGATACTGACACGCTCGAGCAGCCCGCGGTGCAGATAGCCAGACTCGAAGCGCGCAACCGCCGGTTGCAGGAAGCCGTGCGGGCCGCCAACCAGGAAATAGACGCGCTCACCTTTTCGATCGCGCACGATCTGCGCACGCCGCTACTGCACATCGACGGCTTCGCCCAATTGCTGCAGACCTCCACGGGTGCGGTCCTCGACCGGGAGAATCGCGATCACCTGGACCGAATCATCGGCGCCACCCGTACCATGAGCGGCCTCATCGGTGCGCTCGTGGATTATTCGCGGGTGAACAGCGTCGAGTTGGCCATGGGAGAGGTGGATCTGGAGGATGTTCTGAATGAGGCACTCGAGCTCGTGCGCTCGTGGAGCAAGGGCCGCAGTATCCAGTGGCACAGAACCCGGTTGCCGACGGTGTATGGAGATGAGAGTCTGCTGCGCCAGGTTCTGGTCAACCTGGTCTCGAATGCAGTGAAGTACACACGGCCGCGCGATCCCGCGATCATCGAGATCGGTACGCGTGCGCAGCAGGAGCGGGAAGTCACGGTATTCGTGCGTGACAATGGAGTGGGTTTCGATCCGAAGTATTCCAGCCGCCTGTTCAGCCCCTTCCAGCGGCTACATGCCGCCGATATGTTCCGCGGGCTTGGTATGGGTCTTGCGAAGGTGCGGCGCATCGTCGCGCGCCATGGGGGGCATGTCTGGACTCAGGCCCAAGTGGGTGAAGGCGCGACTTTCTTCTTCAGCCTGCCCAACGATGGTCGCCCGGCCAATGGTGACGAGTAAGTGGCGATGAGTGAGTGGCGAAAAGGGAAGCATGGCCAAAATTCTCGTTGTTGACGACAACGCGGGCAACCGCAAGCTGGTCGTAACATTGCTTGGCCACGAAGGCCACAGGATCATCGAGGCCAACGATGGCGCCGATGGTCTGGCGGCGGCCCGGGCCGCAAGTCCGGATCTGGTGATCTCGGACATTCTGATGCCGTCCATGGATGGCTTCGAGTTTGTGCGGCGCCTGCGGGCTGACTCCCAGCTGCACAACATCTCGGTCATTTTCTATACTGCTCACTATCACGAGACCGAGGCACGCAATCTGGCGAAGGCGTGCCGCGTCGAGCGCGTGATCGTCAAGTCAGGCGGTGCTGCAGGAATAGTGCGCGCCGTCGCCGAGGTACTCGCAGGTGATACCGAGGTGGACGCGCGGCTCGTTGACGACGGTTTCGATCGGGAGCACCTGCAGCTCATCACCAACAAGCTGGCGCAGAAGGCCAATCAGCTCAAAGTGGCGAACGCTCGCTTCGCCGCGCTCACCGAGCTGAATGTGCAGCTTGCATCCGAGCGCGAGCCACGTGTTCTGTTCGAGAAAGTCTGCAGGGGCGCCCGCAATCTGCTGGGCGCCAAGTACTCGGTCCTCGCCGTTTCGGCCGGGCATGCTGACGCTGTGATCTACGCCAGCAACGGCGTTGACGTTTCCGCAGATCCGGCGGGACGGCCGCAGGTAGATGCGGGGCTGCTGGGGCGTGTAGCGGCCGAGCGTCGCCCGTGGCGCGTGTCGAATGCCCACGGGGGGCCAATCGATGCTGGATTGCCGGAGTGCTACCCACCGGCCCGCGCATTTCTCGCGGCTCCCGTGGCCTCACTGACCCAGAGCTTCGGCTGGCTGTGTCTCGCCGATAAGGTTGGAGCCGAGGAGTTCAGCGCGGAGGACGAGCTGATATTGTCCGTTCTCGGCGCGCAATCGGGGCGCATCTACGAGAACGGCCGGTTGTATTCCGAGATACAACATCATGCCGCGCAGCTGCAGGTTGAGATAGATGAGCGGGCGCGGGCCGCCTCCGATTTGAAGTCGAGCGAGGAGCGCTTCCGCGAGCTCGCCGAAAACATCCAGGACGCCTTTTTCGTGATCGCGGGCGATCTGTCGCGCACCCTGTACATGAGTCCGGCGTACACCCAGATCTGGGGCCGGCCCTGGGCCGACATGACTCACCGGCCTTTGCCCTGGGCGGACTCCATCCATGCGCAGGATGTTGAGCGGATCCAGCGTGAAACGGCACAAGACCCGCTGGGAATGGGTGCGAAGCGCGAGCTCGAGTTCCGCATCGTGCGCCCCGGCGGCGAACTGCGCTGGATCAATGCCCGAACCTTTCCTATTGTCGAGGACAACGGCAGCATCAGCCGCGTCGTCGGTGTTGCTACCGACGTCACTCAACGCAAGCAGTCCGAGGCAAAGATCGAGCATCTCAACCGGGTGCACGGGGTGCTGAGCGGCATCAACTCGCTGATCGTGCGGGTAGCCGACCGCAACGAGTTGTTCCGGGAAGCCTGCCGGCTTGCGGTGGAGTACGGCCGCTTCCGCATGGCCTGGTGCAGTTGGTTGGATCCACAGACCTCGCAGCTGACGCCGGTCGCCTGGGCGGGCGACGGACCGGACCTCGCGGCGAGCCTGGTCTGCAACCTCGAGGGGGACGCCGTCGGGGAAAGCCTGCTGCCGGCGGCTATGCGCCTGCAACAGCCGATCGTCTGCGACGATCTGCAGAATGATTCGCAACTCGTGCCGTGTGCCAAACAGATGGTGGAGCGCGGTTACCGCGCGATCGCGGCGCTGCCGCTCATCATCGAGGCGGAGTCTGTCGGCTGCCTGGTGTTGGTCATGGACCAGAGCGGGTTTTTCGATGCGGCCGAGATGCGCCTGTTGAGCGAGCTGTGCGGTGACATTTCCTTTGCCCTCGATCACATCAAGAAGGCGGAGCGGCTCAACTACCTGGCCTACTACGATGCCCTGACGGGGCTTGCCAACCGGACTTTCTTCTATGAGCGCCTGGCCCAGTACGTCGCTGCGGCCGCCCGGGCGCAACAGAAATTCGCGCTGGTGATCGCTGACATAGAGCGCTTCGAAACCGTCAATGACACCTTCGGGCGGCATGCGGGCGATGAGTTGCTCAGGCACCTGGGCGAGCGATTGACCACGTGTGTCGCAGATGCCAGCGAGGTTGCGCGACTGGGTGCCGACCAGTTCGCGGCCGTGATATTCAATGTGGGCGACGTTGGAGATGTCGTGCACACCATCGACCGATGGCAACAGCAATGGTTGGGCGCGCCATTCGCGGTGGAGGGCCAGGAGGTGCGGATGTCCGCCAAAACGGGGGTCGCACTTTATCCGGCCGATGGCACCGATTCTGTCGCGTTGCTCAGGAATGCGGAAGCCGCGCTCAAGAACGCCAAGTTCACCGGCGATCGGCTCCTGTTCTATGCACCGTACTTGAGCGATCGCGCCGCCGAAGCGCTCGCGCTGGAAAATCAGCTCAGGCGCGCCATCGAGTTGGAGCAGTTCGTGTTGCATTACCAGCCCAAGGTGGACGTCGAGAGCCGCGGCGTGGAGGGTGTCGAAGCCTTGATCCGCTGGCGCAATCCGGAGCTCGGACTGGTCCCGCCCATGAAATTCATCCCCTTGCTGGAGGAGACGGGCATGATCATCGAGGCCGGAACCTGGGCGCTGCGCCAGGCGAATCACGACCGGACGTTGTGGCGGGAGCGCGGGCTGAATGCCCCGCGGATCGCCGTAAATGTCTCCACCGTGCAGCTGCAGCGCTCGGATTTCGTCCGGACGGTGGCGAATGTCGTGAAGTTATCCGGCAGTGATCCGGGGCTCGACATCGAAGTGACCGAGTCGCTGATCATGAATGACCCCGATGGCAACATCGCCAAGCTGCGCGCCGTCTGCGACCTGGGTGTCAGGATTGCGATCGATGACTTCGGCACCGGCTACTCGTCGCTGGCCTACCTCACGCGCCTGCCCGCCCAGACTCTGAAGATCGACCGCTCATTCGTCATCGCCATGCTGGATGACCCAGGCGCAATGACGCTGGTCTCAACCATTATCTCCCTCGCTCACTCGCTCAAGCTGCAAGTGGTCGCTGAGGGTGTCGAATCGGAGGAGCAGGCCAAGTTTCTGCGCCTGCTCAGATGCGACCAGATGCAGGGCTACCTGATCAGCAAACCCCTGTCGTTCGACGACATGACGGCGTACCTCGCCCGCAGCCGAGGTTGAGCACGGCGCGCACGCACGGCTCACCGGGCCGCGAAGGCCTTCATCAGCCGATAAGTGTACTCAACGCTTTCATCGAACTCGCGCACGCCGATCCGCTCGTCGCGTCCGTGTGCACGGTTGTCGTCCACATCAGCCCACAAGCCACTCAGGTCGTACGTCGGTATCCCGGCGGTACGTGTCTGCCGCCCATCACTGAATCCGCTGGCCATCGTGGGAATGACGGGCACGCCCGGCCACATGGAATGGACGATCTTGCCAGCCTTATCCATGATCTGCCGCGTCGGCGGTGATTCGGGGCTGAGAATGGGCGGCGCATCCAGCGTAATGGAGATTTTCGGATCGGCGAGTGTGCTCGTGAGCGCCGCTTGCACATTCTCGGCGGTATCGCCCGGCATCATGCGGCACTGGATGGTTGCTTTGGCACGCTGTGGTAGAGCGTTCTCGGCGTGTCCACCGGATATCAGCGTTGCAACACAGGTTGTGCGCAGCTGCGCGTTGAGGCGGACTGTCTGGCTAAGCCGTTCGGCGGCGTCGAGGTCCGGAGATGACTTGGCCACTGCGAGGCGATCGTCACGGGCAGAGCCTGACTCGAGCGCCGCGAATTTCTCGAAGCTGGCGCGTGTGGTTGCCGTCGTGAGCACCGGAAACTTGAACTTCTCGAGCCGTCCCAGGCCGTCCGCAAGCCTATAGATGGCATTGTCGGGACCTGGCAATGAGCCATGGCCGCCCGGGCTCGTGGTTTCGAGCGTGAAGGTCACGTACACCTTTTCGCTCGTGCCGATCTCGAAGAACTGCCGCTCGCCATTTTTCAAGCCGCCACCGCCACCATCGAGGTTCACGGCCACACCGGCATCAATCAGCTCGCGATGTTCCTTCAACAGAAAAGCCGGCCCATTGGCATCCCCACCGGCCTCCTCATCGGCGGTGAAGGCAACGATGATGTCGCGCGCCGGCACGTAGCGTTCGCGCTTCAGGCGGATCAGGGTTTCGAGCAGCGCGGCATCCCCATCTTTCATGTCCTGCGTGCCACGGCCGTAGAACCAGCCGTCTTTCTCCGTGAGCTGGAAGGGATCGGTTGACCAGTCCTCGCGTTTCGCCTCGACCACGTCCAGATGACCCAGGAACAGTACCGGCGCAAGCCCGTTCTTGCCGCCGTGTGCCTTGGCGCGATAGCGCACAACTACATTGCCCTTCGTTGGCTTGTCCGCCGGGGCGATCAGTACCATGTCGCTCTCGGGAAAACCGGCTGCCAGGAGCTGTTGTTGGATAACCTGGGCTGCCGCTGTCGAGCCGTGCTCATGCGTCGTGTTGATGTCAACCAATTCCCTGAGGATGTCGTGTGCGAGGTCCACGTCCACCGCGGGTGGCATAGGTCCGGGGGAGGCTGCCATGGCCGCCGTCGAGGCGGTAAAACACGCGATGGCGATAGAGGCAGCAGTCTTTATTGTTGGGTGCATGCGGGTTACCGGTTACCGGGGGAATCATTCGAGATTATTGCATGATCCTGCCGTCCGGTGCGGATCCCCAGGTTGAAAGTCCTGCCATCGAGGGGTGCCCAAACTTCCGTAATAGGGTCCCCGGCGCGGCCCGGTGTGGGGCGCAGAAGCGGCTCGTAGTTAGTCTGGCGCGAGCCGGTGAGATTGACTGCATTCATGAAGAGGGAGAAGCCATTGAAGCGGATTTCGGCCAGCGCATTGAGCTGGATGTACGGTTTGCTCACGGTACGGTACGGATCGTCTTCGAGCCCCTGCTTGCCGATATAGCTGACCTCCAAGCCAATCCGCCCGCGCTGTTCGCTCTCCAGGATTCCGCCCAGCTCGGCCGAGTGGCGCGGCACCAGCGGCGCAGGTTGCCGTGACCCTGACGGGGTGGCTTCAGTTGCATTTATGTAGCTCCATGATCCGATCATCTGTAGAGGACCGGTGACGTAGTGGATCAGGATTTCAGCTCCCGGTGCGCGGCGCGGGCCGGGTGCGTTGCGCAACTCGATTTTGGCGGCGCTGACGGCTTGTGTTGTCAGCGGATCATGAATCTCGGAATTGAATACACTGAGGTTGACGTCCCAGGCCTCGACGGCCCACTTCCCGTCGAGCGACTCCGTGACCGCGCGTTCCGCATGCAGGCCGCGCAGGGGCATGAGCGCACCCAGGCCCACCGCTTCAACATCTTCGACGAACGGGGTTGGCGCCGCAAACCCGGCACCAATGGAGGCGCGCAGACTCCAGGGGCTGCTTGGCTGGCGCAGGAGCGCCGCGAGGCGCGGGCTTGCGAATGTGCCGTACTGATTGTTCGAATCAACACGCGCCGCGGCTGCCACCTTTATCCATTGTAGTGGCGAGCACTCGTCCTGCGCGAATACTCCAGGCACGTTGTAGGTATACCCGACGCCGGGCACAGCGGCAACGCGCAGGGCACTGTGTTGGAATGCAACCCCCACCGCCCACTGATGATCATGGGTGTCACCATTCAACGCTTGTTCGCTGAACAGCGTGCTCTGCGTGTACGGAATGCGTTGCACGCCGAAGGTGCGATCCAGGTCCGACGAAGTAATCGACAGGCGGCTGTGCAAGGAGATTCCCTTTCCCGGTTTCCAGGCGGCCACCGCGCCGCCATCGAAGCGGCGAGTGTGCAGGATTTCGGCGAACGCGGCGCCATCCGGCAGTACATCCAACGCTGGCGCCGCCGGGCGGCCCAACATCGTGCCGCCTTCGCGGCGCTCCTCGGTGATGCCCCCAGTCAGGTATAGCGATTGATCCTGACCCTCGTTCCACCAGATCCGTGGCCGCACCGAGTAGCGGCGATAGCCCGCCAGATCTGCCCAACCGTCGCCGTTGACGTCCTGGCGCGACTGATCGTGCACACCGGCGGTGAGCGTGCCGGTCCAGTGCTTCAAGGATGCATTGGTGAAAAAACCTTCCAGGTCGCGGCCGGCACGCGAGGTGGCGTTCGCCAGTACAGTGGAATCTTCGCGCGGGCTCTTGGAAACGATGTTGAGCACACCCCCGAGAGCTGAGCCTCCGAACAGGGCGGATGCCGCCCCCTTGATGACTTCGATTCTCTGCAAATCGAGGGGTGGAGTCTGAAGAAGTCCAAAGTCATCCGGCTCCGCGCCAAGCGAGGGCAGTCCGTCGGTCAACACGAGCGTGTGGCGCGTCGGCATTCCACGGAGTTGCAGTCCGACACCGCCCAGCCCGGGGGCTGCCGATTGGATTCTTGCGCTGGGCAACTCGTTCAGCAGCGTGGAAATGTTTCCCGGCTGAACGGTGAGGTTTTCCTCGATCTCCTCGGAAGGTACAGCCTCTATCCGTAGTGGCTCATCCCCAACGAGGGAAGGTACCCGCGTCGTTGTCACGACGACGGTTTCCTCTGCCGCTGCGGTTTCCTTCTGAGCTGCGGTCGCGGTAATCAATGCTGTAACAAAGATCGCGAGCGCAGCGCTCCGCAAGATTACCCCCGTGGCTCCTCAGTCCGTGAACTATACAGTACCTGCTCAGCGCATGGCCTGGATGGACGCTGCGGCGAGCGAGGCACTACGCTTCATTACATGCTTCATCCCCGGCCTTTCTACTACCTGGAGAACTTCTGCACGGCGCTCACGTGGCTGCGCCAGCGTTATGGGGATTTGCTGAACGACACCGAGCAAGCCTTCATCGCGCGCTTTCATGAGCTGCCACGTGAGTCGGCCGCGCTCCTGGTACGCATGATCGGCCGCAAAGGGGATCTCTTCCGGACCTCCAGGCTGGGATATGCCGAGATCGGTTGCCCTTGCCACGCCGCCGCGGCGTTGATCGAGCTCGGCTGGGTGGAGCGCAACCCCATTCTCACGCTTGCGGAGCTGGGCCGGCTGTTACGCAAGTCCGAGTTGCAGCGCGCCTTCAACATCGGCCGTTTTGTCCGTAAGTCGGACCTGCTGACGTACCTCGAAGCTGAGTCCATCCCACCGCGGCGCCTGGCGGACTGGTGGCCCGAGGCGCCCGATCTGATCTATCGGCTCGGCGTCAATCCGCTCTGCGAGCGGTTGCGGCTGCTGTTCTTCGGCAACTTCCACCAGGACTGGTCGCAGTTTGTACTGGCTGACCTTGGAATCTTCAAATACGAGAAGGTACCCTGCGACATCGCGACGCGGGCGTTCCACACGCGGCAGCATGTCGACACCTTTCACGCGTTGTTTTTGTGCAGGCAGCAGCTCGAGGAGGGTGGGGACGTCGAAGCTCTGCTGGGTATGCTGCCACCGCCAGTGACTGACAACGAATGGCTGGAATACCGCCGCCGCAAGCTGCAGTTTCGGCTGGCGCAGTGTTGCGAGCGGCAGGCGGCCACGCAGAGTGCGATTGTCCGGGCACTGCACCTGTATCGCGAATGCGGCTACGCCGGCGCGCGCTTGCGGGTCGTGCGCTTGTTGGAGCGGCTCGAACGGATTGCCGAGGCATTGCAGCTGGCCGCCGAGATTCGCGCCCGGCCTGCCGATGAGGCCGAAGTACAGGCGGCGGGCCGACTGTGGCCGCGCCTGCAACGCAAGGCTGGATTGATTGCGCAGCGGAGCAGTCCGGCGCACGGTTGGCCCACATTCAAACTCGTGCTGCCGCTCGCCCGCAGACCTGCGTGCCTCGAACAGGCTGCCGGGGAGGCGCTGTCGCAACCCGGCGCGCCGGTTCACTTCGTTGAGAATGGGTTGCTCAACTCTCTGTTTGGACTCTTGTGTTGGGATGCCATTTTTGCGCCCGTAGCGGGAGCGTTCTTCCATGAGTTCCAGGCAGCGCCCGCGGACCTGCATGCGCCGGCATTTCACGACCGGCGCGCGGAAGTTTTCGCACGGTGTTTCGAGCAGCTCGAAAGCGATGCCTACCGAGACACGATTTGCCGTAATTTTGCAGCAAAGGCCGGCATCCAGTCGCCCTTCGTATTCTGGAATGTCATTTCCGCGGCACTGCTGCAGTTGGCGCTGGAGTGTCTGCCGCGGGAGCACTTGAAAGTCTGTTTCGCCCGCATACTGGCCAACATCCGCGCGAACGCCTGCGGGCTGCCTGACCTCGTGCAATTCTGGCCCGCCGAGCGCCGCTACCGGCTCATCGAGGTGAAAGGGCCGGGCGATCGGCTGCAGGACAATCAGATTCGCTGGCTGAGTTTCTGTGCCGCGCACGCAATTCCCGTCAGTGTCTGTCAGGTTTCCTGGTGACGTACGAAGTCGCAGTCCGCACGCTGTGCGAATTCACGGCAAAACGCGGCAATCTGGATATGCGCTTCACGCCTTCCCCGTCAGCGCTGGAGGGTATCGCCGGACATCGGGTCATCGCCTCGCGCCGCAGCAGCTTATTTCAGACGGAACTGCGCCTGGAAGGCGACTATGGTCCGCTGCACGTGCGTGGCAGGGCGGACGGGTATGACCCGGAGGAAAACCGGCTCGAGGAGTTCAAAACCTACCGTGGCGAGCTCGGCCGCATGCCCGAGAACCACCGGGCACTGCACTGGGCACAGCTGCGTATCTATGGCTGGCTGTTCTGCAAGCAGCAGGCAAAGACCTCCGTAAGGCTGGCGCTGGTGTATTTCGACGTGTCCAGTGAATGCGAGACGGTGTTCGATGAGGTGCAGTCGGCCGCCGACCTCGAACGGCACTTCAACGCGCATTGTCAGCAGTTCATGAGTTGGGCCGAAGCGGAATCCGCACATCGGCAGCGGCGGGACACGGCTCTGCGCGGGCTTCAGTTCCCATACGGGGAGTTTCATGCCGGCCAGCGTGAGCTGGCTCGCGCTGTCTATCGGCGCGTGCGCAGCGGCGGTGCGTTGCTCGCGCAGGCTCCTACTGGCATAGGCAAGACTGTTGGAACCCTGTTTCCGGCACTCAAGGCCATGGCGAACGGCCAGGTGGACAAGGTGTTTTACCTCGTCGCCAAGACGTCGGGCCGTCAACTGGCGCTCGCTGCGCTGCGCCGGCTGCAGCCAACCGATTCGCCGCCGCGCGCGCGCGTCGTGGAGCTGCTGGCGCGCGGAAAGTTCTGCGAGTACCCGGGAATGCCGTGTGATGGCGCGGTGTGCCCGTTGGCGCGTGGTTTCTACGATCGTTTGCCGGCGGCGCGTGCCGAGGCGATCGACATTGGTTTTCTCGATCAGGACACTGTCCGGCAAGTTGCACGCCGGCACCAGGTCTGTCCGTACTATCTGAGCCAGGAGCTCGCCCGCTGGAGCGATGTGGTGGTAGGAGACTACAACTACTATTTCGACCGCAGTGCGATGTTGTTCGGTTGGACCGTTACGCACCAGTGGCGCGTCTGCCTGCTCGTTGACGAGGCACACAACCTGGTGGAGCGCGCTCGCACCATGTATACGGCTTCCCTCGATCAAGAGGCGTTCGAGTCGGTTCGCAGGCAGGCGCCCGAGGCTTTGCGGGCACCTTTTGAGCGTGTGGGTCGTGCCTGGCGCGAGACAATCGCGGCACAGGAGCAGGGACAGCGGATCTATGCTGATTTGCCGCGCGACCTGCTGGCGGCGCTGGATACAACCATAGCCGCAATGGCAGATCATCTGAGTGCGCAGGCTGGACAGGACGAAGCGCTGCAGGAGTTTTTCTTTGCGGCACTGGCATTCTGCCGCCTGGCGGCGGAGTTTGATTCCAGCACGCTGTTTGAAATTACACGGGGCGAGGGCGGGCAGCATTCCACCCTGTGCTTGCGCAACGTCATCCCGGGCCGCTTCCTCGCGCCGCGTTTCGCGGCCGCACAGACTTCGGTGTTATTTTCCGCCACGCTGAACCCGCATGGCTTTTTCAGGGACATTCTCGGTCTGCCGCCGACGTCAGAGTCTCTCGATGTGCAGTCTCCGTTTCAGTCCGAACAGTTGACCGTCAGGCTCGTGCCTTCGATCTCGACCCGATTTCGCGATCGCGAGCGCTCGCTGTTGCCCATCGCACAGCTGTTGGCGCGGCAATATGCAGCGCGCCCAGGTAACTACCTGGCGTTCCTGAGCAGCTTCGAATACCTGGACCGCGTAGCAGCGTTGCTCAACGAGCGCTATCCGCACATTCCGGCTTGGAAACAGCATCCCGGAATGAAAGAGCCCGACCGGGAGGCATTTCTCGCGCGCTTCCTGCCCGAAGGGCAGGGTATCGGATTCGCAGTACTCGGCGGTGCATTCGCGGAGGGCGTCGATCTTCCAGGATCGCGGTTGATTGGAGCATTCGTGGCGACGTTAGGTTTGCCACAGGTCAACGCAGTGAACGAGGAGATGCAACGGCGCATGGATACTCTGTTTGGCGCCGGGTATGAGTACACCTATCTGTATCCGGGTATCCAGAAGGTGGTGCAGGCGGCGGGACGGGTGATCCGTACTGTGACGGACCGTGGGATTCTCTATCTGATCGATGACCGGTACGCACAGGCCACGGTGCGCAAACTGTTGCCCCGTTGGTGGCGTACCGAGGTGGCCGGCCCGCGCGGCAGGTGAGTCCCTCGTCAATGGGAAAAATGGCCTGCGGGCTGGGCGCCCCCGCCATTTTTCGGACACAGGGGCTAGGCGCCCCCCTTCGTTGCCGCCGGCAAAAGGCGCGACTTTTGCCGGCTGCTCCCGACTAGCCAGCGTCCTTCTTCAACTGCTTCACTTTCGCCTTGACCGCATCAAGTTGGTCGTCGGCCTGTTTCTTACAATCCTTCTGCGCTTGTCCCGACAGCGCCTCGCACTGTGCGACCGCTACTTTGTGGTCGCCTTCGGCCTGCGCTATGACGGCATCGCCAGCGGCATCAGTCGTTTTTTCGTCGGCGCGTGCCTCGGCTTTGGCCACATCCTGACTCGCAGCGGCATCGGCCTTGGCCAGCCGGTCAGCGGCCTGCGCATCTTTCTCGGCAGCCTCGTCGGTGGCCTTGGCCACGTTCTGCTGCACCTTCGGCGGCGATTCGGCCCGGTTGCAGCCGGACAGGCCCAGCACGGCAATCGCTGCCAATGTCCAGAGAGTTGCTGCTCGCATTACATATCTCCCGGTTGTCTTGACCAGGTGAGCGTAGCAAGGTGGGGTCCCGCCAAGCCGCCGTACAGGTTGAGTTGCGAGCGTAGCCTGTTGGTTCAATACCGGCCGGCATCGACCTCGCGTTCCGCCTCGAGCCAGTCCTCGATCTCGTTCCCAGAGGCGAACCCGCGTTGCTCCGCTCTACGGTACGCAAGCTCACAGATCCGCTGGTGCCGTTCGGCCGCCGTCAGCCGGTGCGGCACGAGAAACAGGGGCCGGATGAGGTTGCCGCGAGTATTCGCGGCCGTCTTACGGATGGGCGGTTCCGGGATTGGTGATTCCACGCTGGGCCGTTGCGATTCATTCCCTGGAATCCGTGTGCTTGCAACTTCGCGCGCCATTTATCCCTCTCAGGCCGGGTCACCGGCTTTGCGAGCATGGGCTCAACACCTCGGCAGCAACAGACGGATTGTAGCCTAATGTGCTGTCGGAATCGTCTGACAGCATTGGGTATATAATATGATTTAACCACCACGGCAGGTACCCATGTCCGATGAAATGTCCCGCAGCCGGCCGCTGCGGTCGCGCGCCTGGTTCGACAATCCCGCCAATCCGGATATGACGGCTCTCTATATAGAGCGGTATCTGAACTACGGTCTGACGCGCGAGGAGTTGCAATCGGGCAAGCCCATCATCGGCATTGCGCAAACCGGCAACGATCTGTCGCCATGCAATCGTCATCACATTGTGCTCGCGCAGCGCGTACGCGAGGGTATTCGCGAAGCGGGCGGAATCGCGCTCGAGTTCCCGGTCCACCCGATCCAGGAAACGGGCAAGCGGCCAACCGCCGGCCTGGATCGAAATCTCGCGTACCTGGGTCTCGTCGAGGTGCTCTATGGGTATCCGCTCGACGGAGTCGTGCTGACGATCGGCTGCGACAAGACCACGCCTGCGTGCCTGATGGCCGCGGCTACTGTTGACATTCCCGCGATCGCTCTGTCTGTCGGACCGATGCTCAACGGCTGGCACAAGGGCGAGCGGACCGGCTCGGGCACCATCATATGGAAAGCCAGGCAGATGATGGCCGCGGGGGAAATTGACTATCCCGGGTTCCTCGAGCTCGTCGCTTCATCCACGCCGTCCACCGGCTATTGCAACACGATGGGTACGGCCACGACCATGAACTCGCTTGCGGAGGCACTGGGCATGCAGTTGCCGGGCTCCGCGGCAATCCCCGCACCGTACCGGCAACGGCAGCACGTTGCGTACGAGACGGGGAAGCAGATTGTCGAGCTCGTACGCAAAGACATCCGTCCCTCGTCCATCATGACGCGCGATGCGTTCCTCAACGCCATTGTCGTGAATTCGGCTATCGGCGGATCCACCAACGCACCGATACATCTTGCTGCGATTGCCCGGCACCTGGGAGTGCAGCTGAGTCTCGAGGACTGGCAGGCCTTCGGACATCGAGTCCCACTGCTCGTGAATCTGCAGCCAGCCGGGCAATACCTCGGCGAGGACTACTACCACGCCGGGGGCGTACCGGCAGTGGTCTGCGAATTGATGAAACAGGGTCTCATTCGCGTGAACGCGCTGACCGTGAATGGGCGGACCCTGGGGGAGAATTGCGCGAAGGCCGAGATTGCGCTGCCCGACGTGATCCGCACGTTCGCCAATCCTCTGAAGGTGGATGCGGGATTCATTGTGATGCGCGGCAACCTGTTCGAGTCCGCCATCATGAAGACCAGTGTGATTTCAGAGGAATTTCGCGGCCGCTATCTGTCCGATCCCGCCGATCCGGATGCGTTTGAGGGACGGGCGGTCGTGTTTGATGGACCGGAGGACTATCACGCGAAAATCGACGACCCGGCGCTCGAGATCACTCCCCGGGACATCCTGTTCATGCGTGGCGCGGGGCCCGTGGGCTATCCCGGCGCGGCCGAGGTAGTAAATATGAGGCCGCCTGCTTACTTGATAAAGCAGGGGGTTACCGCGCTGCCTTGCATCGGTGATGGGCGGCAGTCGGGGACGTCGGGCTCGCCGTCGATTCTCAATGCATCGCCTGAGGCTGCGGCGTCCGGAAATTTGGCTTTGCTGCGCACCGGGGATCGCGTCCGGATTGACCTGCGCAAGGGCACGACCAACGTGTTGGTGTCGGATGAGGAATTGGCGACGCGGCGTAAAGCGCTGGGTGCAGCGGGAGGCTATCGCTACCCGGTTTCACAGACGCCCTGGCAGGAGCTGCAACGCGGTGTCGTGGGATCGTTGGGGACGGGGGCGATACTGGAAGGGTCGGAGAAGTATCAGAAGATCGACGCGACTTTTGGAGTGCCGCGGGATAACCACTAAGGGGTATAGGGATTGGAACTTGCTGGCGGGAGAATGTCGCAATTGACTGTGCACGCCGCCTCCAGTGGGAGCCCCTATGCCACACCTTGTTTTCACCAGTGTGCTGCTGTTCGCCCTTCTGGCCATCGTTGCGACGGCTATTGGCGCGTGCCTGAGCATCGCGCGCGAGCTCATGCTCGACGGGGCTGACGACGATAACGATGAGCGCCCGGCATCGGGTGGAAACGGCCGGATTAGTCTCTCTGAGGAATTCGGGGT